>Ga0308169_10003752_pt1 | contig 14601 bp, 20 predicted proteins | sample PhyBR1_2_FD_202139 | JGI IMG/M metagenome (GOLD analysis project Ga0308169, IMG submission 202139) | Phyllosphere microbial communities from UC Gill Tract Community Farm, Albany, California, United States - DLSLSB.R1 | ecosystem: Host-associated > Plants > Phyllosphere > Unclassified | place... | reverse complement strand
CCGCCTCACTCAGGCCGATCTCGATCAGCCAGGTGGTGATGTGCGGCGCCGGGTTGGGCGGCATCTGCGGATCGATCTTCTTGCGTTTGAGCGTATCGATCCGGCTATGCCGGGGGGCATCCGATTCAGCCTTGCCCCGCCGGCTTCGTTCGTCCGGCTTGGGCGTGGCATGCAGCCACGCCATTTGCCGGACGTAGAGGGTTAGGCCGCCTTCGAGGCGGCGCTGAAGTTTCCCCAATCACCGAAGAACTTCATCACCTGCTTGGTGACGAAGCCGAGCGACTGGTCGGCGTACAGGGCGCGGAACAGCGCTTCGCCGGTGACGTCGGCGGGATATTCGAAATTCTCGAACGACGCGGTCAGCGCGGCGAGATCCTCGGACGTCTCGGCGATACGCTCCTCGCGCGATGCCGCGGTGATCTTGCCGTCATTGTCCTGCATGCGCTTGAGCGCGCGGGACGACTGGCGGGCTTCGACGACGCCGGCGACCTGGCTGCCAGGGCCATGCAGGTGGATGCGGACGGGCAGCGTGCGCTCGGCATCAGCGTACAGCAGCTCGCCGGCAGCGTTCTTGATGTGAAGGGGGGCGGTCGCGGCAACGGCGAGCGAGGCGATGTTCAGAAGCTTGGTCATGTTGGATCCTTCGCGGGAGGATGGTGCACCGACCCGCCCCGCACCCGCGATAGCGAGGCAGGCCGATGCATAAGGGAGAGCCGGCGTCGCGGGCGCCGGGAGGGGGGATCAGGTGCCGGGAACGCCGGCACCGGAAAGAGGATCAGGCGGCGGGGACGCGGACGATCTTGGTGCAGATCTCGACCGTCGGGGCACAGGTCAGCATCGAGTCGGCGCTGTCGGTCGTCTCAGGTGCGCCGAAGTTGCGGCCCTGGAAGAAGCGCTTCGACCCATCCTGATAGGTGACCTTGAACGAGTAGAGCTTCTGCGTCTCGTCGTCGGCCGACGTCTGCAGCAGCGTCTGGCCGGCATCGGCCGGATCGATCGCATAGGAGGGCTGCAGCGCGCCGTAATCGGCCGAGCCCTTATACTTCTGCTTTGCGCCCTTGAGCGGCTGGAATTCGACCTTGGCGAAGCTCGCGCCGATCGCGCCGATCTTCTCGACCTGGCCGACCTCGATGAACGTCAGCGCGCCATAGCCGGCCGCGTCGGGGGTAGCAGGCGTCGCGGCCGAGATGGCAAGCGACGAACCTACTGCGGTGTTGGAACCCATGTTGATCTCCTGGTGCTGGGTGCCGGCGCTGCCGGCTGAAACAACCCGCTTGAGCGGGCTGGCGAGTTAGCTGGCCTTGCGGCCGGCGGGCGCAGCGGGCGCAGCGGGCGCAACGGGCTCATCGGCAACCGCCTCGACCAGGCCGGCTGCGAGATAGTTTGCGAAAGCGCCCTCGGTCATCTCGACGGTCGCGCCGGCGGTGAACTGCGTTTCGGTGCCGGCGTCATTGAAATCGCGAACGATCTTGGCGCGCTTGGTCTTGGTGTCGGACATGGTGGTCTCCTTTCAGGCGGGAGCGTCGAAGCTGACGCGGAAATCTTGGGTCTGTTCGAAGCTGTTGCCGGGGCCGCGCGCATCGGGGCCGGTACCGGCGGTCAGGATCGAGGCATTGGTCGCGCCGGCGATGTCGCCGGTGCGGCTCGCGCACGCACTGCGGATCACGCGGATCGCGGCGGTCTGCTCTGCATAGGTTGCGGCGCGGACCGTGACGGATACCCGGTCGACGGTCCGGATGGTGCCGCGGCGCTTGAGCGGCTGGGTCTCGACGCTGCTGACCAGTCGAACGAGGAAGGCCGGCAACGCGACATTGTCGGGCAGCGCGCCCGCCTTGATCCGCACCGCCGGCGCGATGGCCGTAACCGCGCGATCGTCGATCAGCAGCGCCCCAATGATATCGACACCGGTCATTCGTCATTGCCCTCGGGTTCGGCGCTGGCGACGATCCCCGAGCGGGTGACGTGCGCGTTGATGAAGCTCTGCGCCGCGGCGATCGCCTCGGCGCCCTTGATGTCGAGCGCGGGGCGCAGGAACGGATGCGGCCGCGCGCCGGGATGAAAGACGGTTTCGCCGACGAACTGTCCGCCGATGATCATCGACCGCTTGGTCGTCGCGTTGATCCGGGCAACGCTCTTCCCGCCGCGCTCGTCCTTCGCGATCGAGATGAAATGCGCGTCGGTGCCGTATTCGAGCCAGTTGGCAATCGCGCGGCCCCAGCCCTTGCGGACCGTGATCTTGACCGTGATGCGGCCGGCTTCCGCCTTGGTGCGCATCACCAGCGCCTCGTCGACGTCCGACGAGATCGACCGGTCCTTCGCGTCGTCGAGGATGATCCGGCCGCCGGCGCGCGCGGCACCGCGCAGGACCTTCCTTTCCAGCTCGGACGGCAGCTGCGCTATGTAGCGCCGGACTGCTGCACCGCCGCGTACCGTCGGCATCAGGCGGGAACCGTGCCCGGGTTGTAATCCTCGACCATCAGCTCGAGGCCGCCGCGGCGCCCAAGCTCGGCCGGGCCCGACACGATTTGCATGATCCGACTGCCTTCGACCAGGCGCATGCCGGTCTCGACGTCGTCGCGCCAATACATGCGCACCCGCGCCGGCCGCGTCGACGTCGTGAAGCCGCCCTCGGTCCGCTCGCCGCGGCTCGGCAGTGAATCGCGGATACCGATCCAGATCTCGTCGACCAGCTGCCAGGTTTCGCTGCCGGCACTGCCGAAGTCGGTGCTCTCGATCCGGCGCTCGAGCCGCACGAAGTGCTCAAGCTCGCCCGGGCGAACGACGATCATGCGACCGACACCGCCATGTACCGGCCGATGATCGGGCGGAGCTGGTCGTCGGTCAGCTGCGGCCCTTCACGATTCACGTACAGGTCCGACAGCGCCAGCTTTACGCAATGCACGACGATCGCCGGCACCTGGTCGGCCGTGGGCCAGCCGGTCGCACCGACCAGCTCGTTGCGGCCGAGAAAGCTCTCGATGCGTCCCTGCGCTGCCGGCAGCAGCTCGAGGACCTGCGCGTCGACGCTGGTACCAACGCGCAGGAAGTTGCGCGCAGCGGCGATCGTCAGCACGCCGCCATCGATCGCCGCCACGTCGACCATCGCTTAGGCCGCCGGCTTATCTGCGGTCTTCGCCGACGTGTGCTTGTCGGCGATCTTGCGCTCGATCAGGTCCTTCTCGACCTCGGGTTCGAACGTCGCGACGTCGCCCTTGTTGTAGTGCGCGCCGACGGAGTGCGAATGGTTGAATTTGACGGTCATGCTCAGTCTCCAGATGCACCTCGGGCGGCCGAAGCCGCCCGAGGTGAGGTTGGTTGTCGTTGGTGGCGGTCAGGCGGCGAGCGGATCAGCCGCCCCAGGTGACGCCGGTGAGCATCGAGAACGCGGCTGCGTACCGGGTACCAGTGTCGTGCTCGGCGATGAGGCGAACCACGGTCTCGTCGTTCGAGAACGCCGAGCGGATCGTGCCGGCATCGTCGTATGCCGCGGTGTCCGAGCTCGCGATCGTCACCGCCTCGGTGTCGCCGATCAGCAGCTGCGAGAAGTCGCCGAAGTAGATCTCCGACTCGTTGCCGCCTGCGCCGAGATTGTCCGGCACCGACGTCGTCATGCCGATCGGATAGCCGTACAGCGTACCGCTCGCGCCGACCTCGGGGAACGCCAGGTTTCCGTTGCCGTCGCGCAGCGTCTCGAGGAACATCTTCGAGCGCGGGCTCATGATCCAGCCGCAGCTGATCATCGGCACGTTGGCGTTGATGACCCGCAGACGAACCTTCATCAGGTCGTTGGTGACCGACTCCAGCGTCCCGCCGGCGGTGATCGCGATCTTGTTGCCCGCGGGCATCAGTGCGGCCAGGCCGTTCGGCGTGAGCGTGTCGCCGGTGTTGCGGATGAACACGGCGTCTTCCTTGACCGCCACGCCCTCGAGCAGATCGTCGCGCACCATCTGCACCACGCCGATCGAGGCGCGGCGGATCAGCTGGTTGGTGATCGGCACAAGCGCGCGGAGCGTCTTTGCCGACATCGACATCATGCCGACCTGCACGTCGGTCGTCGGCGCCGGCTGACGTTCGCCGACATAGCCCGCGGTCGTGCCCTGCGTCTTTTTGCGCATGCTGAGGTTGCCCTCGGGCATCGGGATCGAGCGCGCGCCGAGGCGGCGGACGACGACGCGGGGGCGCAGCAGGTCGATGAAGTCGGCGCTGTAGGCGGTGTTGACCAGGAAGCCGCCCTTCACATTGGTCGACTGCTCCTGGTTGGCGACGATCTGGCCGGTCTCGGTCCCCCAGAGCTGCTCGGCGTGGTCGGCCGCGGCGCGCTGGTCCATGTTGCAGGCTGCGAGCGACATGGTGATGCGCGTGAACATCGTGCCCGCGGGGAGCTGCGCGGCAGGCGTTGCCGGTACCGTACCAGGACCGCCGGCGGGCGTGCCGACGACGATCGGCGCGGCGGTCGACGCCTTCAGCTTGAGGACCTGCTCTTCGCGGCCGATCTTCGTCTGCAGGCCGGCCGCCTCGGTCATCTTGGCATCGAATTCAACCTGTTCTTCGGCCGAGAGGTCGCGATCGCCATCGGCGGTCGCGGTGGTCATGATCAGCTCGGCTGCCGCGAGAACGCCGGCAAGGCTCGTCTTGAGCGCGGTGATGCGCATAGGTAGGTCTCCTGGGGTTTCAGAGGCCGGCGCGGGCGTGCGCAAGCTTCAGGTTGTTCTCCGCGGCCGTGCGCCGGGTGGAGGAAGTGCGGGTCGAAAGGCGGCGGATCGCGCCGTCCAGGCCGTCAGCCTCGACGCGGTCAGCCATGCCAGCTTTCACCGCCGGACCGCCGGCGAGCACGCCGCCCTGGCCGAAATCGCTGCGGACAACCGCCTCGGTGACACCGCGGCCGCGCGCGACTGCCGCGATGAACACGTCCTCGAGCGCGTCGACCGTCCCGCTGATCACCGCGCGCCCCTCCTCGGTGGTGAGATCGGGGCGCTTGTTCGGCGCGTTCTTGCTGACGATCGCGATATCGCGCCGGCCGGCCTGGTCGGGGTTCTCCTGGACGCTGCCGCCCATCATGACGCCGATCGAGCCGACCATCGCGGTCGCGTCGATCGAGATCTGGTTGGCCTGGCTGATGATCCAGTAGGCGGCGGAGCAACCCATGCCGGTGACGTGCGCGAAGACCGGCTTGGGCGACTGCGCGACCATGCGCGCGAACTGCGCGATGTCGGTGGTAACACCGCCCGGGCTGTCGACCACGAGCAGGATCTTGCGGACGGCCGTGTCGGCCTGAAGGACGCGGAAGTCGGCTGCGAGCAGATCGAGCGCGACCGCACCGCCACCCGACGGGTTCATCATCGCTGCGCGCGGCAGGATCGGGCCGAAGATCGGCAGCGCGCCGACGCCGTCGCGGATCGCTGCCGATCGCGTGCCGGCCGCGCGTTCGCCCATTTGCGCGATCGCCTCGAAGTGCCGCTCGACGTGACCGTCCTCGGCGACCGCCTGGACAGCCGGATGGTCGAGCGCGCGGATCGCCATCGCCTCGATCGCCTCGAGGTAACCGGGCATGATCGCCCAGGGCACGGACCGAATGGCCGCTAGGATACGGTCGTTCATTACTGGTCCTCACTGTTTGGGGGGGGCGGCAACTTGCCCGGCGCTGACGCCTGCTCGCCCTCGATCTGCGAGCCGGAGCCGACGCGATACTTATCACCGCCTGGTCGCTTGTTGCGGTTCTCGAGGCTGCGGACCTCGTCCGGATTGAGCACGCCCTTATCGATCGCGATCGAATAGGCCTCATACCGGCTCTTGATATCGCCCTTCAGCAGGGCGTCGGGCAGGAACTCGAAGAAGTGACCGGGCTCGGCGAACTGGTGCGTTGCGGCCGCGGCGACGCGCTCGAAATGGCCCATCATCGAATACAGGATCAGCTCGAGGCTTTGCTGCTCGATGTTCGAAAATGTCGCGCGGCTCAGCTCGAACACGACATGCGGGGGCACGCCGAACGCGCGCGCGATTTCGACGACGTAGAAGCCGCGGACCTCGACATACTGGCTCTTCGCGTTGTCATGCGCGAGGAACTTGGCGTCCATCTCCTGATCGAGCACGGCGACGGCGCCGGCGTTCTTCGGTCCGGAGAAGCGACTCTGCCAGTCGGTCTTGAGCTTGGTCTTGTCCGCCGCCTCCATCTTCGACTTGGAGGTCAGGATCGTCGACGGCTGCGCGTTGTTCTCCCAGAAGCGCGCGGCGAAGGCCGACGTCGCCGCGGCTGCCTGCAGCGTGTCTTGCAGCAGCTTCAGCCGATCGATACCGACCAGGCCGTCGCGCGAGAAACCCGGGATGAACCACACATCGTTGCGCGTCAGCCGCTCGAACGTGCCATCGGGCAGGTGCGTATCGTAAAAGACCTCGAGCCCGTCGGTCTTGTCCCAGCTCGACACCGGCGAGATCCCGTGCGGATCCACGCGCGAAAGCTTGCTGGCACGGTAGAGGCCGTCGCGGTGAACATATCCGGCGAATTTGCCGGTCATGATCAGATCGCCGAGCATCAGCTCCTTGAACAGGAAGGCGTTCTGGACGTCGTTCGTGCGCGTCCGGAGCATCATTGCCGGCGGTGCGTCGTCGACGCGCACCTTGCCCGTCCCTTCCGATCGATAATAGATCAGCGGCGCCATTGCGAAGAGCCCGGTCAGCACCTCGAGCGCGCGCAGCACCGCGGGCGATGACAGCGCGGCATGCTCGCCGATCGGCGCGCCGCGCGTGCCGCCCAGCAGGTTGAGGAAGGTAAACCCGCCGGGGTCGTTTATGCCGTCCGCGCTGGCCTGGACGGACGGCGCGGTCTGGTCGGCCGACGTGGCGCCGTTGCGACGGGCTTCGGCTTCTGCCGCGCGTGGCGACAGCTGATATCCGCTGATCGACATGCTCAGATCCCCGTATATTCGAAGGTGTTCGTCCGCGGATTGCGCGTCATCAGCACCACGGCATTGAAGCCCGCCAGCAGCGGATCGATCTTCGCCGTCCCCGACACCTGCTTGGTGATCAGGATGGCGCTACCGCGCGGCTCGACCTTCGCGTTGCCGACGCACCAGTTCATCATCCGCTGGCCGGCATGCTTCATGGTGCCGTCCTTCAGCTTGCGCTCGGTGCCCTTGATCGCGCCGGTGAGGCGAAACCCCTGCGGCACTGCGACCATCTGCTCGGCGGTGAAGCCGCGGCCGGACAGCTCGTCGACCAGGGCGGCAACGCCTTGCGGATCCAGCCCGATTGCGGCCTCGTCCGGGAACAGTCCGGCATCCTTCACCTGCTCGAGCAGATCCGCGACCTCGACCAGGTCCTGCGTCGGCTCGTCACAACGGACCAGCGTCTTCTCGGCGATGAAATCGTGCAGCTTGCTGACGATATCCTTGCGGCGATCGAATACGTCGAGGTGTGCCCAGGCCCGGTTCCACATCAGCCAAATGCGCGGATCCGACTTCAGCCGGCCGAGCAGCGCCAGGCCGAACAGATCGTCGAGCCCGCCGCCATCGATGCCGGCGACGGCGACCTCGACCAGCTCGAGGAACCCCTCGAGCGAGCCGTCCCACAATTCGACGTCCGCCTGCGCCTGCGCCCAATAGAACGCACCGATCCAGGCATCATGCCGCAGCCCGACGCCGATCTCGACGTTCAGGTGCTTGGCGTAGAAAACCTGCTTGGTGCCGTCCTCCGCGTTCTCGATCTGGCTGTACTGCGCGACCAGCCATTTCAGGCTGACCGACCGGCCGAGGTTCGGGTTGGTGATGTAGAAATTGGCCGGATCCAGATGCTCGTCCGCGGCGAGCATCTCGTCGGGGAATTCGTAGAGGACCGGCAGGAACTCGTTGTTGGTGACCTTGCCGTCGCGGACGTCGCGGGCATAGGCCAGCTTCTCCTTGAACACGCCGGCGGGCGGCTCGTCCGACTGCGTCGTCAGGTAGAGCGTATAACCCTCCGGACGCGACACCTGGCCGCCGGCCGCCTCGCGCAGCATCGAGTCCGCGTTGGCCTTCTTCCCGAACAGCCATAGCTCGTCGACGAGCACGCGGCTGGCCTTCTTGCCCGACACCGTCGCCGCGTCGGCCGCGACGACCTTCAGGGTCGCCTTGGTGTCGCGGTTGGTGATGAGGCGGACATGCTCCTGGATATGGAGCAGGTCATCCAGCTCCTCGTCCGCGCGGATCATGTCGCAGGCCGGCTTGAAGCTGTTCCCCGCCACCTCGATCGTCGGCGCCAGGATCAGGTTCTCGTCCGACGGCCGCCAGCCGCAGATCAGCTCGGTCAGCATGATCCCGGCCGCGATCGTCGATTTGGTGTTCTTCTTCGACACCAGCAGCAGGCCCTCGCGGATCAGCTGCTCGCCGGTTTCCGCGTTGTACGCGCCGAAGATCGCAGCCGCGAAGTCGAGCAGCCATTCGTCGGCGCTCTCGCCGATCGTCCACGTCTCCCCCGTTGCCGGGTTGATGCCGAGATCTGCGATCTTGAGCGCGCAGAAGACCGCCATCTTCGCCTCGGCCGAGGCAGGAAACAGCGGCGTGAACGGGATGAGGGTGCGGCGATCGCGGATCCGTCGTTTCCAGTCGAGGCACGCCGTCGACCAGGTGGGAACGGTCAATTGATCGTCCGCGTCGGCGCGCCGATCGTGCCGAACTTACGCCCGACTGCCGTTGCGCGATCCTGCGCCTGCGCCTTCTTGCCCTTGGCCGGCGCGCCCGCCTCGTTGATCGTCTTGAGCGAGCTGGCGAGGTTCTTGAGGATCTGCGATCGCGCCGGCAACGACACCGCCTTCATCATCGCGTTGCGCCGGTTCTCGTCCTCGTCGTTGGCGGTCATGATCTCGATCGCCTCCTCGAGTTCGCCCTGGTAGCTCGTCATCGCGTCGAGCTCGTCGAGCATGCGGGCGGCCAGCTGGCGGCCGTTCTCGGCGATCGTGGCGGCATCGATAGGCTCGGACGGCTCGACCGGCACCGCCTGCACGGCGCGCGGCGCGGGAAGCAAAGTGCGCACCGGTTCGCGCTTGCGGACCGGCCGTTCCCAGCCTTTTGCCTTTGCGCGCTTACGAATAGCCGCTTCGGATATTGCGTAACGGTCAGCTATTTCCCGGATCGAGTCGTCGCTCGACAAGTATTCGCGCTCGATTTGCGCCCACTCGTCAGGTGATTTGCGAACTGCCATCGACCAGCACCCCGCCACCAAAGTACGCACCCGGCCCCACCCAGGAGGAAAAAATCTCCGCGTGGGAGCCATAGGGGTCCAGCGGGTCGGGCCCCATTAGGGATCGACCCACCCCCCTGCCCCGCGCGATCAGGCTAGGAGCGCTGCGCGTTCCGCCCGCTGCTTGCGACTGTCGTGGCACGGTTTGCAGAGCGTCTGCAGGTTGGCGAACAGCCAAAAGAGGCGCTCGTCGCCGCGGTGCGGTTCGCAATGGTCCGCCACCAGGCGCGACGTGTCGGCCGAGGTGAAGCCGCAGCCAGGCCATTGGCAGGTGTAAAGGTCGCGGGTGAACACGAGCACGCGCAGCGCACGCCAGCGCGCCGACTTGTACCACTTGTGCCAGGGCTTGAAGAGGCGGCGGTCGGCGTCGGCGCTGCGCTCGACGGGCGCAAGGGAGCCCATCGTCGGCTTGAGCCTGGTGAGCGTGCTGCCGACGGCCTTGAGCTTCCCCACGGTGGTTACGCGGATGCCAAGTCGATGGTGACCGGATGCCACGGCGCGTCGTGCGCTGGCCGGTCGTAGAAGCGGACGTAGGTGCGCGAGCCGATGACGCGGATCGAGTCCTTGATCGCCTCCATCGCGCTCAACCAGCGGACGTCGGTGATATCGAGGCGGAGCAGGCGGAACAGTTCGGCACGGTTGATCTGCCCTTCCTTGTCCACCTGGAACACGCCGTTGACCACGGCCTGCAGCTCGACCGGCGTGCCGCCTGCCCAGCCCATGAGGCACTCGTCGATCAGCAGCTTGGCGGCCTGCAGCTCGGGGCCGAACTCAAGCAGGTCCGCGACCTGCACCTGGGCGCGCTCGCGGCCGTCGAAGGTGAGCAGCGTGATGTTGCCCTTCTTCCCGCCGACGGTCGTGCCGTACTCCTGCGCGAGCAGCGCTTGGAACGCGCCGACGCGCTCGAACGTCCGCGCCTTGAACGCGGCAATGAGGGCGGACAGTTCGCGCGCATCGGTCAGGATGGCACGCACCGTTTCGTCCATGAGCAGGTCGACCGGCTTGACCGCGGCGAGCGGGACCAGGCTGCCCTTGGCGTCACGAAGATACGGGGTGCCGGCTACGTCGACCGCGGCGGGGTGCTTGGCGGTGCTCATGCTGGTGCGCCCTGGTTGGCGGGTGGCGCGACGCGCGCGGCGATCGTCGCGACCGGGAGGATGCTGAGGATCTCGCGCAATAGGCTCACCGGGACGCCGACCAGGGCATGATCCGGATGACCGGCGTCGACCGCGCGCTGAATCGCTTCGCGAGGGATTGCCATCACCAACCGGCCTTCGTGCCATCGGCACTGACATAGAGGGGGGGCCGGACAGCGCGGGTGACGCTGCCCCGGAAGGCGGTGAGCAGGTCGCGGGCGATGCCCTGCGCCTGCTCCTCGAGGACGTTGTAATCGTCCGATGATACAACGCCCAGTCGCACTCGTTGGGTCAGCTCATCGAACCGCGGTGTGATGCGTTCGAGCTGATCGGCCAGGTTCGAGTTCGACTGGGCGGCCACTGCACCGGATCGGGGAACATCGTGACGCATATCAGATATCCCCTCACGTAGGACGCACGCACAAAGGGGGGCGGGCGGCGTCCAGCGGATACAGCTGTGGCGGGGTCGATTTGCGAGTTACGTGACCGTTTGGGGAGGTGACCTTGTGGGAAGTTCCCCAAAGGTCACCCCCAAAATCCGGCCACGCCCTCTATCAGATAGGGAAGCCTTCTGGTCCCATATGGATACGCCTAGCGACGTTCAGATTGGGTCAGCCAAATCGCCATTGTACATTTAACACACGAGATTAGGTCCGTGCCGGATTTATTAATATTTGGTAACGTGGCATCTTAACAACGCGCGAATCGGGAATGGATTTAATCCTGCTAGTTCGTGCCAGTTGCCGACGATCTGTGAATAAGGCGCGCGCACAATGGCTGCGTCGCGGGGGCGAGGGCTGCTAATTTTCTAGCCGCCCTTGGCGATGAATTGGGGGGACGAAATGCAATATTCTGTAATCCCACATTTGACCGTTCGCGAAGAAGAAGTGTTCCGACTTGTCGCTAGAGGGCGCTCGGCCAAAGAGGTCGCTCAAGAGCTTAGCATCGCGCCGTGTACCGTTGAGCGCCACATCGAAAACGTACGTCTGAAGACCCGGACTCGTAACAGGGCGCATATGATCGCGGTCGTTATGCGGGATAACTGGCTAGCAGCGCTTCCAGCTGTCTAGCGCCGATACCAGCAGCGATCGGGCCCGTCGGTTGGAAAGCCGCCAGTCCCGCGCGGCTGTCGTCAGCGCCATATCGTCGACGATGATCGCGAGCAGCATCGCGCCGTGCGGAGCGACCGCCTCACGCCAACGGGCGTATGCGCGCTCCCGAATCACGGCAGCGATTGGCGCGTGTGAAGCGCTGTGCGGACCACCGCCCAAGCTGCGCGGTTCCAAGTTCGCAGTGCGCACCGCAACTTCGCCTGTGATGGAATGGTACGCCTCCGCGATCTGATCCGCCGCAGCGAGCTGATGTGCATCGATCGCGCCGGTACCGACGAGGCGGGCGAGCGAACCCTCACGTCGCGCTTGCGCAGCAGCGTGTTCGTGCGTCTCAGCCGTGCCGTTTGTCTTGTGCGACCAGCGCTCGCGCAGCTGCACGCGCTCCTCGATGCCAGGCACGAGCGTCACCGTCGCCGGCGTCTTGCCTTTCTTGCGCCGGTTCGCGCCCTTCGGTTTCGGACGCGGTTCGCCAAGCACCAGGTGCGCTACGCGCTGTTGCTCGCGTTCGGTTGTGAAAGCAGGCGCTGCCTGGTCAGTAGGTAGGTGTGGCATGGATATCCCCGGCGTCGACGTCAGGGATATGCTCAAGGATCGCCACGAGCGGGAGATGACCTTGTGGTAACGGCCGCGCGCAATCGGCGTTCGCGAAATCCTCGTTCACGACGACGCCCAGCTGGCGCATCCGCTCGATCAGCTGCCGCTCGAGCAACCCGGGCACGGTGATAGCCCGTTGCGCGCCGGCTGCGCGCTCGATCATTTTCTCGAACGCCAGCTTCTTCACGAGCGCCTTCGCTCGCGTGTCGCTTACGTCTAACGCCAGCGCAATCTCGCGCATTGCGGGACTACGGCCATGCTCGAGAATATAACCAGATATGAAGTCCAGCGCCTGCTGCTTTCGGCTCGGCAGTATCTCCGAATATACGCCCATTAGTTCCCCGCCAATCCCCCGAGGAACATAGGGTGAATCGGCCTGTCACGCCAGCAAAGGTAGAGGCTTGCGCTGATCAAAACTGCGAGAGCAACTGATCCGGGGCGTTACCCGCTCATTCGGCTGCGTCGTTAAGCCAATCCGGCGTTACCCTGCCACAGCCCCCGAATCGTACTGGCTGCCGCGAGCCATCGGCGCGTGAAAACGAGGGTTGCGCCAGGAGCGCTTGCGCGGTGACCGAACAAGGCTTTCCCGGCATGCAGGCTATGACAGTCCTCGCCAGAATTCCTGTGTCGTTCTCCCATGAGTAAAGCGTGACGTCTCGGTTCAGCAACTGCTGATTGAGCGCCAGCCCCCAGCGACACCGGCCCACGAAGCTAGCGATGATACGCCTTTGCGCCACATCAATCGAGGTGGTTGAGGCTGCCGCACTGTTGAGGGATCGGCTCGGTACGTAGGACGGCGTAAGGTAGCCGATCACCACGAGGACCAGGAGTACCGGCAAGCCAAACATGCCGGTCAGGAACGACCATTTTCGCATTCCTGATCGTCTACGGGGGATTCCTGTTCAGCGGCTTAACGTCGCTTCCAATAGGCCTAACGCACTTATGGAGCTTCCCAGTTCAAAGTACGGACGGTTGCGGCGGAGGTCCCCTCCGCCGCAGGCAGTTGGGTGGATCGTTATATGAGCCGGTCCGCGATGATCAGCATCTCAGGGCTGTCGGAACCAACAGGATCGAATGCGAAATGCCGGACGCGGACCTCCTCGGGGCTGTCGGAAGCGATCTTAAACCTGTCTCCAGCGGTTAAAGCCGTGGTTCTTGTATGGACATAAACGGCGTTCTCTCCAGCTACGATCACACGAAATTGCACTGTATTACCCTATTCAAGTTTGTTTTGCGGCGGTGTCCCCCTCCACCGTCGCTACCGAGAGCTATCATATGTTGGAGACGAGATATTATAAATGATCAATATCCCACCTCAAGGCCTTATCGCTCGTATTAACAATTGTTAACGGTGGTTGCACCTAATTACTTAGCGTGGTACCGACGTTAACGGCATGAGATATCTGCCTTACGGTCAAATGCGCGCAATCCTGCCCTGCATTTTTGAGGGATTGCGAATGAAATTAGGCAGCATCAGTCCACTACTTGGACTGGTTGAAAAGCTTGCGCTTCATGCGCCGCTTTCGGCTGAGGATCGGCTCGGGCTACTTGATCTTCCTTACGACTTACGATCCTACGATACCGGAAGCTATCTTCTTCGCGAGGGCGACAAGCCTGACCGGTGCAGTATGCTGGTATCTGGGTTTGCCTACCGCCATAAAATCAACTCGGACGGCCACCGGCAGATTGTTTCGATACTTATCGCGGGTGAAGTATACGACCTGCAGCAGCTGCATCTCTCTACTGCAGACAGTAACGTACAGTCTCTAATACGTTGTGAGGTTGCTACGATATCGCATGACGCACTGCGTACGCTAGTATCTGAACGACCTTCCGTGGCACACGCGTTGTTCGCATTGACAATCGTTGAACTATCAATGTCGCGGGAATGGACACTGAATATCGGGCGCCGCGATGCACGCACCCGTACTGCTCATTTTCTCTGCGAGTTTGCCTACAGACTCGACAAGCGAGGCTTACCGCATGGTCAGCCATACGAACTACCCATGACCCAGGAGCAAATGGGAGATGCCCTCGGCTTGACGCCTGTTCATATCAACCGGACCATCAAGGCCCTCGTGCAGGACGGCTTGATCGGCCATAGCAAGCGAGGCGTGACAATTCCTGATTGGGGGGCATTGGTTTCCGAGGCGGGTTTCAACAGCCGATATCTTCACCTGGATGCAACCGCCTCCCGGGCATAAGCTATGTAATTCTAACCGGCTGCGGCGGATACACCCTCCGCCGCAGCCGATCACACCCCGCAGAAACCTGCGATTTGCGGGCAGGCTATGCCACGATGTACCCCAACGATACCCCAGGCAGGCAGCGTTCGACAGCTAGCTCAATCAAAGACGTATCGTGCCTAAGTGGTCATCCGCTTCCGCCCAATTGCAGACATGGGTACGATCGTGCACCTTTGTGGCTCATTCAGGCCACGAGGTAACCAAGCATGAGCTACGAGACGGACTATCGCAGCCGAACGCGAGGCATCGCTGTGTATGGAGCGATCGTTTGCATCGGGGCGGCGCTGGGCTTCCTCGTAAGGG
>Ga0308169_10003751_pt1 | contig 14606 bp, 7 predicted proteins | sample PhyBR1_2_FD_202139 | JGI IMG/M metagenome (GOLD analysis project Ga0308169, IMG submission 202139) | Phyllosphere microbial communities from UC Gill Tract Community Farm, Albany, California, United States - DLSLSB.R1 | ecosystem: Host-associated > Plants > Phyllosphere > Unclassified | place... | reverse complement strand
CCCTCCTGCTTGAGCGAGTCTCCTCCCTCGTCTTGAGTCCTATGATCAACATGTCCCTCGCGCCCGACTCCGTCCTCTGGACCGCCAAGCCGAACAGTGACGCCTTGAGCGTTTCATTCTACGATCACGTGCGCTCCGTCTGGCTCGCGGGAGGCTGCGACTCGCTCGAGACGGTGTGGTCGGCAACAAAGAGCACCCAGCACCGCACGCCTGGTTCCGACGCATGGTCCCCGTACTGGCGCAAGTCCCCCCTGGTCGCGTACGACACGGTACGACAACGTCTTGCGGCCGACGCGCTCGACCTCGCACGTTGCGGCCGCGTCTGGTGAGTTGTCTCTGCAAAAGTGGGTTTCTAACGTGGCAGCACCGCCGTCATCCCCGTCCTCATGCACGCGCAATCCACCCTCTCGTCCATCGAGACGACCAGCCTCGTCAGCTGTTGGAAGCACAAGCGGCAGGCCGAGTGCGGCTGCGCCGATGCCAAGTGTGCCCACCGTCTGCTTCTGCACAAGTTGTCCAGCGCCGGAGGGTACGATGGGTATGTCGATCTGCTGCAGAGGGGAGGCGGGGTGTCAGATGGCCCGGAGCAGCCGGCGCCGGCGATACATCCATGGCTGCGTCTCGTGGCACAGTCGCAGAGTGGCACCGAGGGTCAGGGTCACCGCGCCGAGGGCCAGTCGCAACACGCGCGCCGAACCCCACACCCGAACGCTGCCCTCCTCACCGCGGTCCTCTCGATTCCCATGGTCATCGAACGCATCAACCACACCGGCACCCCCATCGGCGCCGTCCGCACAGCCGTCCTCGCCATGCCCGGTTGCACAGAGCTCGAGCACCTCCTCGGCGCGGTCGACTCGGTCCTCAGGGGCACGCATATCAAGAGTCTCTTCCAAGTCTTTCTCGTCGACAGGCACCGCTGTGATGCTGGTTGTCCCGTGACGCTGCCCCGCCGCAGGCTCGTGTACGTCCTAGATGACGTGCAGGTCGTCAAATCGGCCTGGGGACTGGCTTTTCCGAAGCAGGTGGACCAAGTCGTGGACGACGGCGATGACGACGAGGGAACCAACGCGTGTGCACAATGCAGCTTCAGTACAAGCATCACTGCGCCCCTCCCGCGTCTGTCCGCCATGGAGGGCTACAGAAGCCCCCTCAGTCTTGGCGGCAACGGATTTTACCCCATCGCCAAGGTCGGACCTCTGACCTTGTTTGGACCCGACAACAAGGCACCTAGTCATCCGTTCCCCCTTTACCGCGCGCGAGTAAACGCCCTCGGCCCCGCCCCCAGGGGGGCAGCGGTCGAGGCCTTGTTCGCCTCGCATGGGTTGGCCATGCTCGATCTCCCCGGGGACATTGGCAACCTGCCCCTCTTTGCGCGGACCAAAACGGCCCCGTCCGCGTGGAAGACGCTCGCGGAATCCATCTCATCGTACGGTTTGCAAAACTCAAACGTGGCGCCGCACCTGTGGCAGCTTGCGACTCTTGGCGCTCCTGAGATCCATCTACCGTACGGGCTCGACCTCGGCAGTCAATACTTTACTAGCTCCTCTCAAACCAGCCTCAGTCCCGAGCTCTTTTCGGTCGCTCTGTCGCTGCTCGCGCTCAAAGCGCCCGACGTTGTGTATCATCCGCTGTTTGATCTTTGCAACGAGGTCGACCCGGTGCACGTCGGTCGCATCGTGTTCAAGGATCTTGACTTTGGGAGCAGGCCGCGCGTCGTGTCGTTCGGCTGCGTCAAAAACAGGAGTGGGGCGGGTATGCTGGTCGGGGTGATCCTGTTCCCCAGGCAAGGCAAGGCGTTTGTGGTGGACTTTGGTCCTGGAGATGCGGGGTTCAAGTGGGCAGACACCGAAGCGGCGTTGGGTGGCATGCTCAAGGCGAACGGCGAGGTGTATGGGAGGGACAAGTCGTGGTTTATCGTCCGCACCCATGTGAGTGGCTGACAGAGGGGGGTTCATTCTGCGACTGGGTGGCGACGGACGACGGGTGGGCTCAATTTGCGACTAGCACGAGAGGCCCTTTTGCGACTGAAGGAACTGCCGATCCCGCCCCCAACTGATCACGCAGACCTTTTCCATCACCGGGACCCACTTTCGCGGCGCTGCCCTACTGCTCGTCCTCGAAGCCGCCCTCCTGCACTGGACCGAGTGGGATGCGACGCTGCGCGTCAACGAACTCGGCGGGGAACGGCTCAGCGGTGAGCGCTGCAGAAGGGTCTTGTTCGACCTCGGCAAGCACGTCGAGTGGCTGCTTCAAGCCCGTGCATTGTTCTTTACTCGTCTCAGTACTGCATTGTAGCCTCTCTACTTGGCTCGTTTGTGATTCGCTATGAAGCGTCCATGTCTTTGCTCCGCCCGGTCCTTGTCAAACTCGGTGGCCTCCGGCTTGACCCTGTACTCCGCCCCACGCTTGACCGCCGCTTAGAGTAGCTGTCGCCAGACGGCGGGCGATGTGGGGCCTGGGTCAGTCGCAAAATTCACCGGTGTCGGGCGACTGGAGGGTAGGTGGCGAGCGATGTGGACCTTAGGGGATCAGTCGCAAACACCCACCGACGCCAGGCGTGGGTCGTTGTGAGCGCTGCTTACCAAAAACCCCTTGGCCAGAGGGCCGAGGCCGCGAGTTGTGCATAGCCGCAATACCGTCGGGACTTGTCCTGTCTACATCCATTGCATCCCCTCGGTCACGCCTGCTGTCGGCTACGGTCCACCTTGACAGGACGCACGGCTGGGTTTGGATCGCAAGGGGCGGGCTGGTGACCGCGGCCCGAGGGTCTTAAGCGCAACGCCTGGGCCCAGAGCCCTTTGTGAACACCCCGGCGACAAGGGGCAACGAGGTGGTCAGAGCACGTGTCGAGGGGATGTTCCCTCAAACGTTCCCGAACAACCTGCCACCGTGAAACATCGCTGCACACGTCGCATACATGGCACCGAGATATCATGCATATCACCGCCGCTCCCACAGCGCTGGGTCATGACCTCCGTCGGCCCATGCACAGAAACAACCTGTATGCTATACACCATTTGGCACCTCGAACGCGTCTAATGACCGTGTTCCCCAACGATCCGGCTGAGACCGATCGGCAGTATCATGCCCACGAACAACAAGATAGTCCGCGGATACTTGCCCAGCTCGTCGGGCGATTCAGAGTGGGCTGGCTCCGTATGTGAATGCGCGGCGTGAGAATGGTCATGTGGATCGCTGGAGGAGAGGGGCTGGATGACCGTCGCGACGTAGAGGAAGGACCCGCCCTGCTGCGTCAGCGGACTGAGGTGGTGGCTCTCAGATGACGCACCGAGAAGAGCAGCGCGATACCGGTCCACCAGCCCAATCCATCGATGTCGCCCTTGTTCGGGGCCATGTTCGCGCCGAAGGCTCCGACCAGAATATAGGTGAGAATTGCACCGATTGGAGCGGCAAAGGAGAAGATTGTGAGGCGCCGGCGTATCATCGGCGGCGTGAGCCCGAGCGACAACAGTGTCGTGGTCAGACCGAGGGCAGTGGGGCCTGGTGTCAGCTGGATCGCTTCCGCTTCCGACAAAGGCGCACCTTTGTGCACGAGCACAGCCATGAACACGATCAGGCCCAAGCTCCCGCTACCCGATCTGCTACTCGCGCCCAATGCAATGCCGTCGGCCGCGCCGTGTATGACCAGACCCAGCGTAGCATTCAGCCCCTCCATCGAGACGCGCGGCGGTTGCCGACTGGACCGTTCCAAATCCTCGTGTAATTCTCGCACGTGCAGGCGTTTGGACATGATCGGCGTGCGCGAGTCCATGTGGACCGGTCCTGGCCGCAATGAGTCGTTGGACGAGCGGGACAGCGAGACGTCGAGCGGGGTGTGTGGCGGGGACGGAGACGACCGTGGAGAGTCGGATGGTTCATGAGGTGGATGCGGTGTCAACGATTCGATTCTGGCGTCAGTGACGCTAAGCGTCTCGACTCACAGAAGCATGAGTGCAAAACCTGTCAACAGGCTGATTCCAATAGCCGATACGGTCCCCTCTCGGTGGTCGTGGTCAGATGGCAACGCTTCGAACAACGTAGACACACCCCTGATGTCAGCTTCCGACGAGCCTACCGACGTACTCGGGTATGATGATCGTCAACGCCGCGCCGACTAGAATACCCATACCCAACACCGAAATTGCTTTCAGCTGCTTTCCTGCTGTCAGCACAACTTGCACAGCCGTATGACCCACCCGATGTGGCCGACTTGAACATCAACGGCAGACCGCCCACCAACAGACTCGCCGCCAACATGCACACGCACTGCAGTAGAAGAATAAGCAGCGGCATGGTGAGCCGAAAGTCGCGGTACAAATCGTACAGCTGGTCGTGAAGGTCGGACCAGTGACTGGCGAGCGCGTCCAATGCAAGGGCGAGTATGCTTACAGTGTCGGGGCTGTTGTCGAGCCGTGGAGACAGAGTTGATTGCAGAGGATTGATGTACGCGTGGTGGCCCCGGCGATCGGTGGTGGTGCTGTCGGATGGGGATTTGCGAGAAGGCGGACCCGACCGGTCAGCTCGGATCTGGCGCAAACAGCGGTGCGACTTTGTGTCGAGGGTAGATCTAGGCGCTACGGGGGTTGGACGATGAGATTATAACTGGTATAGATGCTGACACGCTGATGGAGTGCTGGATTGGATGTGACGAACGCGTCGTGAAAGAGATGCGAGACGGTCATCGTCAGCAAATATGCTGCAATCCTCAGCACACGCGGGTGTGATGACGACGACGGTTCAATGCCGCAATTTGGTCCCGGCGACGTCCGTCATATGGCCCCGCATGCCCTCTCATCGTCCCATCATCACACCATGTCCGTCCCCGCCTCGACGTCTAGGCAGTTCAGCACCGAGTCGTACTTTCAGACGCAAGCACCACCCCCGGGATTGGATGTCAAGGCCAAGCTCGTTGCGGATTTCGTCGAAAAGTGGAAGCGGATAGCCGGGAAAAAGGTCGTCCTGGTGACGGTGGGTTCCTCGATGCTGCCGGGAGCTGACCGCAGAGCGGAGGCACCACCGTGCCGCTCGAGTCGAACACGTAGGCTTTACAATGCGATTGAGCTGACATCAGCGTCCGATTCTTAGACAACTTCTCCGCAGGTAAGCATCTATAACCCCCCCCCCCCCCCGCACTGATCACCAGGCACGCGGGGGGCTACATCCGCCGAGTACTTCTTGAAAGCCGGATACGCCGTCATCTTCCTGCACCGTCTCCATTCCTTGCGCCCATTCTCGCGACACTACTCGCATTCGCTCAACCCTTTCCTGGACCTCTTGTCGATAACCGAGTCCACGCGTCCGGATGGTGCCCCGTCAATCACGGTAGATCCCAAGCACGCCGCGGCGCTCTTGCCGGTACTGCAGTCATACCACGTCGCGCAGGCCCGGGGCACGCTGCTGAGTGTCGAGTTTCAGACCATCAACGAGTACCTGTGGCTGCTGCGCGCGGCGACCGAGTCGATGGCGTCATTGGGTCGGAGGGGCATGTTCTACCTCGCCGCGGCGGTGTCAGACTTCTTCCTGCCCGAGGATAAAGTGGTGCGTCCACCGGCGTGGCGTGGGCTCACCACAGGCCGAGCACAAGATCCAGTCCAACAAGGGGACCCTCTCGCTCGAGATGGACCAGGTGCCCAAGGTACTCAGGCCGCTCGTGCAAGAGTGGACGCCCGAGGGGTATATCGTCAGCTTCAAGGTGGGTCGTGGCCTGCCGAGGCGCGCTGACAGCAGCTCGAGACGGACGAGTCGTTGCTCATCCCCAAATCCCGAGCCGCACTTTCACGCTACGGGCACCAGCTCGTCATCGGCAATGACCTGCACAAGCGCAAATACGAAGTCGTGTTCGTCGAGCGGGAACAACCCGGCCCGTCGAGCCCGCCTCAAAAGGGTCAAGGCGATAGCAGACTGCACGGCGCCCAGACTCCGCCAGTGACGGACAAGATGGACGGCGGCGACGTCTTCAAACCCGTGGAGCAGTACAAGGAGACGTGGTACCGGCTCGCAGATCTGCCCGGTTACGACGAGATTGAGGAAGTCATAGTCAAGCAACTGCTAGAGCGTCACACGCGCTGGATACAAGCTGGTAGATGATGTCTATTATACGTTGATCCCGAGACCGCTGGCCAGCACCGTGGTCGGCTGCTGCGAGTTTGGCGTAGGGCCGAGAGCGGGTGTCGAGGCTGACGGGGTCACGCCGCCCGACTTGACTGTGCGTATCTGGAACGTGCCTGCGGTGTGAGCGTGCTTAGGGAGCGATACGCACATTGTGGCAGGCCAGAAGACTCGAGCGTGACAACCGCGCTCATGCCGAGACGCGTGAGGGCTCCCTGTATCAACGCTTGGGGGAAGACGAGGTGCTGGCGTGAGCGCGGGTGGGCGTCATCGACGCACCTCTTTGGCCGACTCGAGGTCCGCTGCGTTGCCGCGGAACGACGACAGTGGGATGAGCGGTGGGAAGGCATGTGATTGCAAGACGAATACACCCTGGAGAGTTAGCTCGAACTTTGGCTCGATGCCCACCCTATGGTTCGTCCTCAAGTTGTCAATCTGCTTCGAGTAGACGAACAGGAACAAATCCTTGCAGATGAACTTGATGATGTCGAGGTGGCTAGCGAGAGGAGGACGCGCGAGCGTGAGTCTGTGGTCAGATCGGCCCAGGACTCTCGCTCACTTCTCGGCCACATAACCCCCGACCATCAGGCCTATCCGCTCAACCCTCTTCGCCGTCTCCTCCGCGATCAGGCGCCTCTCCTCGTCCTCCGCAGTGGCTTTCGCCTTGCCCTTGTCCAAAGGCGGCAGCAAGCCCTCCGCGCGCAGCTCGTCCTCTTGTTTGCGTTTTCGCTGCACCACATGCAACGAGGACGAGCGGAGCAGGTCCAGCACGCAGGGAAGGAGATAATTCGGCAGTTGCGAGTCGATCAACGCGGGTGTGGGCGCAGCCATCGCGTGGACTGGCGCCGGCACAGTCGGCGCAATCGCATGGTGGTTCGTCGAGCTGCTTGACGGTCTCGCTGACATGGCTGTGGGTGTATGTGGTGCATAGGACGGCGCGATGAGACAACAGATGCAGGCGGCCCAAGGTGGAAGCACAAATAAAGAGATTAGGCGGTGATAGCCGTGGTTGCTTACCGCTCCCACTCTCACTCGCACCGGGGGCTGTCCCTCCCACACACGACCTCGTTCAGTCATCACCTGTACCCTCCTCCCTCACATGAACTTTGAAAGCGCATTCAGAAACAGGTGGACGAGGAAGAAAGACCCCTCCCCTTCCTCTTCCACCTCACCGTTACCTGCGGCCGATCCCGCCGCATCATCCTCGTCCTCCTCATCGGCCCAACCTCCACCAGCCCCGACCTCATCAAACCAGCCAAACAACATGCTCTACACCAGTTCGCTTCCGCACCCGACACGCCTCCCAGTACCCAACGAGCCGACCCACCCCCTCCGCAGACTGCACGAGCTCTTCTCGACCTCGCCGTACTCCAAGAGAGGATGGACGAGCGCAACCCCACACGCGACCGTCTTGCGCCAGATCTTCTTTTCGATATGGCCGCATCATCTCGACTTTCTGCCATACTACGAGCTCGATCTCGACGCCCTGGGTCGTAAGATGCCCCTTAGTAAGGACATTGTGGATTGGATCAACCCGGACGAGCAAGGATTCGAGCAGCCGTGGACGCTGTCGGGGCACCAGAAGCGAGTGCGGCCAGAGGTGGAATTCAGACCGGGACGGTCCTGTGGCAAGGTGCTGCAACGGATGACGAGGACGTACTCGTGCAAGTGAGTACAGCTATTGCTTCCCCAGTTGACCACAGAACGTGCGCCCTCGACCCATCGTGCGTGCTCTGCGTCGAGTGCTTCCAAGCAGCCGACCATAAAGGCCACGAGGTGCTGTTCGGCCAGTCATTCTCCTTTGCGACCGTATGCGATTGCGGCGACCCCTCGGCATGGCAGGAGGGGCACAACTTTGGCTGCGCACACCACCCACCGATCCAACCGGGCCAGTCGCCCTGGCCCGCACGCGTTCCTTCTAGCCCCGCCCCAAACGAGCTGTTCGTCGCGCTGTACAACACCATCATCGTCTGCCTGGAATTCGTCATTGGCACCCTCGAACATTCCCTCCTCCCCTCCGAGCTCGGGAAGCTGCCGAAAGACCTCGAGGAGATGCTCAATGGCGTGGGCGGGACGGCCGAGCCGAGGGAATCCCGGGACAAGGGTCCGTGGAGCGTGGCGGTGTATTCCGACGACAAGCACGTCCTTCGCGAGGTGACGCGACAAATGCGGGATGCGTTGGGCGTATCTTGGGAGACTGCCGAGCAGCTAGCCAAGGAGGCGGATGAAAAAGTGAGCAGACGTATCGACACAACTGACCGCAGGGCCGTAAAACCGTCCTGACGTCGCCAAACGCTACCGTCGCTTTCCACGCCGCTTCAATGTTCCAGCAGATCGACCTCGGCGTGGCACTCCGACTGTCGTCCGACATCTTTAGAGAAGAGATCGCAGGGGTCATCATCTCCTGGTTGGCGGACATGTGCCGATCGCGGATCGGCGGCGACCATGACGTGTTCAAGCGGTTACTCGCGCACGCGCTCGAGGGCCCACGCATCAGCAGACCCGTCGGCCTGGGCACCGGCCTCCCGTCCGACATTTACGACCTGGCGATCACACCCGGAACAACACGGATGGACTGGATGATGCAGCTCGATACACGGCTGTGGAAAAAGGCAAAGTGGGAGATGCGTCAGGTGTATTCGGACCTGTTCGGGCTGGACTGGCCGGTTAAAAGCCGCATGGGTAGGTCATCGGCATCGCCACGCTCACCCGCAGTCGAGCGATTCGGGCTCAACTACCTACGCATGTTCGAGCACTACCTCTTCCATGACCGCGAAGTCGACACCAATCTCGTCTTCAGCATTTCCTACATGGTCTTCGGCAACGGTGTCTTCTGTGCCCACGCCGCGACCAGCAGCGGCCTCCTCAGCACCGTGCTCGACATCGCCACGGCGTGGTACTCGGCCCAATACGACGACCGGCATCTGGTCTTCCCACCCGCTCCTGTCGAGCGCCTCGATCCGGAAAAGTCCGTCTTCCGCAGCAAGAAAGGCTTGACCATTTTCGGCCACATTCGCGCAATGTTTCGCCATCGGGAGATACACGAGCTCATCCTCACCCACTCCAACCTTTTCCTTCAAGCCGTCAACTTCCTCGGACTCTTCGTCGGGATGCAACCGCAGCGGCGCGAGCGGGAAGAGCACGTCGAGTACGAGGTCGAGTGGCCGCGCACGTTCCAGATCCTTGGCGAGCTGGCCAAGGCATGTCGCGAGCTCGGCGAAGGGTTCGCCATCGGTGAGCCGGGCCACCTGATCCAAGGGCTCAAAATCGTCTCGCACCGAATCTTTGCCGACATGCGGTTACAAACGGCCACGCTCGATCAGACTCGCTTCACCCCGCCCGTCGCACACACCATCACCATCTTCAACCGGGACCTTGTGCTGATCAAAAACTACATGCCGCTGATCGACGCGTTCTCGTTCCACCGATACCTCCACCTGCTTTTTGCGGAGATGTGCAAGTCGGTCCACATTGTCGAGGGGCATTCCCTCCGCGACCTGTTTGAAAACTCCATCCTCGACAACGATAGCGCGATCGAGCGGCTCATGCTGATCGAGTGGCCCATGCAGATGCACGTGGTCGTCTCACAGATCCGTGCCGAGATGTGGAAGAAGAATGGCGGCGCGATGCGTGCGCAGTCGCACCATTACCGCGAGATCAACACGCGCGAAGCGACCTTTGACCAAGAATTCTTCCTCCTGCAAGTCGGCATGTGCATCCTCGACCCACTCAAATTCGTCGCCGCGCTTATCGACCGGTGGAACCTGGTGAGCTTCTTCACCATGCCGGTCAACGACGCGAGCGTATGGGTGGAAGAAGAGTGCGAGCCGAAGCAACTCGTCGCGTTGTTGGAAGACTTTATGTCGCTCATGATCCACCTCGTCAACGACACCGCGGTGGTGAACCGCTGGACCCAAAGCCAGGTGACCGAACGACACATCATCCACCACCTCGCGCTCAACAACCTCGCCTACTCTGAGCTGGTGAAGAAGCTCCCCGAACGTTGCACGGAAAAAAGTAGCATTCTGCACATTCTCGAGGGCGTGGCCGACTTCCGCCCGCCGACCGAGACCGCCGGCGGTGTATACATGCTCAAGGACGAAATGTACGACTCGGTCGACCCGTACTGGCGGTACTACAGCCGGAATGAGCAGCGCGCCGCGACGACACGTCTGGTCGAGCGGGCCAAGCGAGCAAACCCCGACACCGAGCCGCTGATCCCGGCGCGCCGGCTCGAGCCGCCCGCCGGCCCATTCGAAGAGTTGTTCGCGTTCATGAATGACCACATTGTCTCCGATCTGGTATTCTGGATGCTGGGTCATTGCATGATCATCGGCGACCCGTCCGTCTGGCCTGGGTACCGCGCCGGCAAAACCGAGATGCCCCAGATGGAGGTGCTCCTCGACCTTACGCTCCACCTCGCAATGCTCGCGCTTCAGGTCAACCCGAAAAACTTCTCCGAACACTCTGTCGCCATGGTCGAAGGCAGCGGTGCCATGAGCATCTTCCAAAACTTGTGGCTGATGCAAACGACCGAGGCGTTCAAGTCATTCCGCCCAAAGGTCGACTTTATCCTCGACACAATCGTTGCGGAATTGCCTCGCGGGTATACCAAAGATTATCGCGCGGCTCGCCAGGCCCAACTAGAAGACGTGCCCAAGCCGCAGGGCAAGTCCGACGCCAAGGCTGCTGCTGCCGCTCGCCAGCAGGCCCTGCTCAAAGAATTTGCTGCCAAGCAGGCCAGCTTTGCTGCGATGATGGAGGACGACATGGACGACGACGAGGATGAGGCAATCGACGAGGCTGTCGCGGATGCCGGATACGGTCCGTGTATCGTCTGCCAGGAGCAAGTGTCGACGAAAGCTCCCGGCGGAGTTCTCGCGCTTCTCCAACCCAGTCGAATCCTCCGCGACGTCTGCCACGATCGTGACTGGTTCGAAGAGTCCCTCGCCACGCCGGTCTGCCTGGACGAGCCGACGCGCCAAGTCCGATATGGCTTCGGCACCACCGGTGAACCCATCAGCACCGACGGCTATCCCTCGCTATATCACAAATTCGGCGTGTACATCTCCGCGTGCAACCACCTCATGCACGACCACTGTGTGCACACGTATTTCGAGGCGACGCGATGGCGGCACACGCAACAGGTCCAGCGGCACCACCCGGAAAACGCGATCCGGATGGAGTACCTCTGCCCGCTGTGCAAATCGGTCGCCAACTTCCTGATCCCCCTGGACCCGACAAAGACGGTGCACAAGTCCCCACTTAACAAGGAGGGCCGCCTGCCGACGTTGTCAGAGAAAATCCGCAGTGTGTCGGAAGAAGGCCTGATGCAGGTGTCCGATTCGGCGCGGATATGGGATCACCACGTCGACACCGGCGAGCTCATCCCCTGGTTCGCCGATACAAACTTCTCCACCATGACGCAAGACCCGGCGTATCGGCGCACGCACATGCGGCCCAACTCGCGTATGATCGAGCGCATGCGCAACCTGCTACGCCCGCTCTCAGAACAGTCGATCCGGGTGCGAGGCCGCAAAATGACCATGTACCTTCCCGACGAGGTCGTCGGGTACACCGTCTCCGTCGCGGAAGTCACACAGCGAGGCCTAGCCCGCGGCGCCGGCCTCACCGTCGCGGAGCAGATTCCCGAATCCACCATGACCCTGATCAAGCGGCTCATCGGGATGCTGCAACTCGAGCTGGACATATACTTTGGCCCCACCTACAACCGCACCGCGCTGCGTGTGGGCCTCTTCGCCCGGTTTCTGCCTGACTGGTACCGCGCCAGTAGCCTGCCGAACCCGGTCCTCCTGCGCGACCCGCTCGGTATTGTGATCGAGACGGCGGCGCTCGCACCCGACCTGCTTCAGACCGTCATCATCATGGCGTACTACGCAGAGCTCACCCGGGTCATGCTCGGTCTATCCGTCTTCGTCCGCCGCTCCCTCGCGTCAAAGCAGAAGCCACAGCCGCGCACCTCGCCGCCGATTGAGCCGCAGCTAGACGACGCGATGGACATCTTTTCCAACTTTCGCAGCACGATGGTCGGGCTGTTCCGCAACGCCGGCCCCTTCTCCGATACCGAAGGGTTGTTCTCCCTCTTGTCCGACATCATGCTGTCCAAGCTGCTCTATTCCCACACCCTGCCGTTCCTCCGCCGCGCCGCGATCGTCTATTACGCCGCGATGGGCAGCTACCCTAACCCATCCTACACTGCGACATCCTCGACGTCCGAATACAGCAAGCTCCTGGGCCTGCTCGCGATCCCCCGTCCCAAGGAGACGCTTTCAAACCCCTCTTCCACCGAGCTCCCCATCGTTGCACGGTGGCTGAATCAGTGGGCCCTGCAGGGTAAAGCCATCCCCATGCTCGAGTTCCCGGGCACATACGAGCTTCGCCGCCTGCCGAAGCTGTACGAAGACGTCGCGCTTGCGTTCGCCGACGTACGATGCAGCAAATGCATGACGAAACCGGCGTATCCCGCCATGTGCCTGAACTGCGGGGCATTTGTGTGTCTGGGCGGCGACTGCTGTTCCGAGGGCGAGTCTGGCGAGTGTAATCTGCACATGCGAGAGTGAGTCGGGCGTTGCACAAGTGGGTGCTGCTTGCTGACGACAGGTGCGGGATGGGAGTGGGCATGTTTGTCGATATCAAGCGTTGGGTCTTGCTGTATCTCTACGCCGGGTCGGGAAGCTTTAGTCACATGCCTTATCTTGACTCGCATGGCGAGTTGGACTTGTCGATGAGGTGGGTCTGCGCAGAGTGGCAGAGGCCTGATGCTGACAGCAGACGGGGACATCGGCAAATGTTGCAGGAAGGCCGATGGGAGGAGCTGAGAAGGACGGTATGGCTTCAACACACCATCCCACACCTCACAGCGAGAAGGCTCGAGCTCACTAGCGATGGAGGCGGATGGACTTCGTTATGATTGACTGGGTGGAACTTGTTCCGATCTTGGGCTCTACGACGACGATCACGAGATCATGATCACGATTGTTTGTGCTTGTATGTAGCATATCCCCATATCACGTTGATGCACCTGTCGAGCCGTGAAGCTCTGTTTCGACTTAGCGACATTCTCCCTGCGGCTCGATTGGACGACGTCGAGGCACGACGTTCCCGTCCCGAGTATGCCCCGCCCAGCCCTGTTTAACCTCGCCACGAGGTGGAAAGCTGCTGAAGGCTCGACGACAATCGGGGCCCATCTCAGGCGCACCCCTCACTGGCCAGCTCCAGAGTGTATTATATCTGACTCCTGTTCGAGCCTTGAGAATGGCTGTCCTCCCCTGACGACAGACGCCGTGGGCTGTCACAAATTCCCTGCAGCGTCATTGATCCCTGATGAGCGCTGCATTGTGCATGGCCAAGTGCAGAGGGCCTCTTCGGCGTCTCGTATCGACTCGCGAGGAGCTACCGGAAGAAAGGGTGCTTCGAAAACGGCCGGTTGTGTCTGATCGAACCCGGCGGATTGCCTCGCGACATGACGGTCGACGGAGCAAATTGCGAACGTCGCGACGGGTGGAGCGCTTGTGAAAGGATACTTCGGGGGGTTGCGGAAATGTGGGCACTTCCCGGGGTCGCTTTCTGCGCCTGGCTGCACGACAAATCCAACAATCCAGACAGTCTGTTATCCGAACGTCTACTCACCCCTCTTCGTCGCCGGTCGTCACTCACAAGCGATCACAGGCTTTCTACCAAGCCGGAAACTTCAATATGAGCACCGACAACTCCAATCCATCCTCTGCTGGCGGAAAAACTTCTCTCTTCGCCAGATTGAAGAAGAAACTTGTGAGTGCCGTGCACCATGGAACGCATTGAAGGGCCTTTGATTGAGACTGGTGGAGCAATATGGGTCCGTTGTGTTCCTATGGCTGACAACGAGCAGGCCGCCTCCGAGCAGGCCTCTTCCGAGCGTTCGGCCCCATCCAGCTCTACACGCACGGCCAAGCAGAAAGCCACGCGGCCCGCAACCCCGGACAATAAAGCCAGCAGTGCGGACAATGGCGACCGTGGCCGTTCACGGCGCCGGTCTCCCACTCCGAGATCCAGCCGCGAAGACGAGTTTTAGTCTCTCTCGACTGTGGGGGTTCTTGGGGTCCACTTACGCGTCCTTCTAGGCGCCGAAAGGAGTAGGGAGCCAGGGGATAGAGAGTATGTCAGGGGAAGCGAGGAGGCTGCGATAGGGGACAGCTTGCATCATGCTTCATATCGTTTGATTCAGGCGAGTTGGCGTTTGCCACTGCTGCCTTGCGCAAGTAGGCGCCTACCGTGTATGACGGCACTGCCTTCTTCACTGTAGATGGTCAGAAAGGATCTTGATAAAAGTCAGCGAAAGGAGAGGGGTTGCTAGAAAGCTCTCTGGATCCACATAGATGATCACGAAAAGCCTTTTAGGAGAACGAACGAGCATACTCGCCCTTGGTTGCCACACGCCGTCGCAGCGTCACACTTCGACCGATCCCTCATTACCACGCATACAGTATGAGCTCGTTATG
>Ga0308169_10003748_pt1 | contig 14608 bp, 27 predicted proteins | sample PhyBR1_2_FD_202139 | JGI IMG/M metagenome (GOLD analysis project Ga0308169, IMG submission 202139) | Phyllosphere microbial communities from UC Gill Tract Community Farm, Albany, California, United States - DLSLSB.R1 | ecosystem: Host-associated > Plants > Phyllosphere > Unclassified | place... | reverse complement strand
GTGACGACGTCTCCGCCGAGCTGGAAGTGTGCGTGTTCGAGAAGCAGTCCGAGGTGGGCGGTGTCTGGTGCGTTATCGATGCCACGACCCCACTGAGGCTGACCCGAAGGCACGATGGACACGGACCGAAGACATCATACTCGAGCTCAGATTCTCTCGGTCGGGTGCAGGTGCTCGGAAAGGATGTCAGCCCGATGTACGATGGTCTGCGGACGAACCTGCCTCATGTGAGTGGCTGCAATCACGTCTCACCCTAATTTCATCTTTCCGTCGCGAGTCTTAGCTACCGACTGGCTGACGACAGGACCTCATGAGCTTCCGGGATCACCTGTTTCCTTCATCTACGCCCACGTTCCCCCACGCCGACCAAGTGCAGGACTACCTCGTCTCCTATGCCGATCACTTCGCCCTTCGCGATCATATCCGCTTCAACACCACAGTCACGAGTCTGTCTAAGGCCGAAGGCCACTGGGTCATCGAGGCAGACCACGCCGAGAGAGGGCAGGAGAGCTCGCAATGGGATAACGTCGTCGTTGCGAACGGGCATTATGCCGATACCCACATCCCCGCTGTCCCCGGCTTGTCGTGAGTTGGCATCGCTAGTCTCCCAAGACTTCGGCACATAGCTCGCTTGCAGCCGCTTACGGCAGGTGTTTCCCTGGCAAGATCACCCACTCGCGATACTACCGCTCCCCGATTCAGTATGCCGGACAGACCATAATGGTCGTCGGCTCGTTTGCCTCGGGCTCAGACCTCGCCCGCCAGCTCGCCTCGCTCAACCTCGCGGACGATCAGCCGCCGACCAAGGTGTATGTCTCTTCTAGCGGGGACACGTCTTACGCGACGCGCGATGGCGAGTGGGCCAAGTTCGTCATCGACGTGCCGATCATCCGGAAGGTAGTTGGAAAGCGGATCGAGCTGGAGAACGGAGAGGTCGTAGACGACGTCGACGTGGTCATCTTCGCCACGGGGTATTACTACTCGCTGCCGTTCTGCAAGAGGGCCGATGCGCCGTGGGATCAAGTACCGGTCCTGGACGAGGAGATCGAGGCGGAGCTCGCCAACGGACATACCGGATCAAAAACGGATGACCGCGAGGACGGAGACTCGGCTAGGAACGGCGCATGGGTGACGAACGGGCATGCGTATGTCAATGGACATACGCCGAAGCTCGTCGATGGACACGGCAAGCGAGACGAGGGCGGGATAAGAGGATTCCACATGGACAACCTCGACCCTCTCCTTCTCTTCCTCCGCACAGACCGTTCCATCGCATTCCCGACACTCCGTACGTGCTCCTCACCAGCCGCATCGGCCCCTTCCAATCGTGCACGCGCTGATCATTGCAGAATACCAAGTCGTCCCCTTCCCGCTCGCCGAGACCCAAGCCCGTCTCCTCGCGCTACTCTGGGCTGGTCTCCTCCCCTCGTTCCCTTCGCCAGACAACCTTAACCCACCGCGTAACCCTTCCAACCCCTTCTCCGAGACCGGCGGCGATGGCGCAGGGAAAGTGCGCAAGGTTGTGAGCATGCGGAAGGAGTTTGTGTTTGGACACCCGTACGAGTGGACCTACGAGGAGTACCTCATGGAGCTGTGTCTTGAGGCGGATGGGGAGAAGACGGCCGAGTGCTGGCGCGCTGTGGAGGCGTGGAGGCGGGCACGGAGGAGCGATACGGGCTTGAGGAAGAAGACGCTGGGATACTAGGCGGTCGCATACGTCCGCAGATACTCGTCCTCGGACTAAACTCATATCGTCGAGCATGAATGGCCGATCGATCATCACGTCACGCATGTCGTAGGAGCTTCGCCCAGCTCGCGATGTGAGCTTGAGCTCTGAAGCGCTGTAGGTATTCCCCAGAAAAGACTCCATGGGCGAGGGATGTCTCGAGTTCTTAGCCTTTCGACACCGAGGCGTCACGTCGACATCCCTCCTCGCTGGCCTGAGCCCCGCCGGTAGCTATCAGCACCCTTGTGACGAATACGAGGCTGTTCGTGACATAGGGTGCATACGCCAGATTGCTGGGAATCACACATCTCTGGCGAATACTCGCTCGATCCGCTCGTGCAAGGTGAGCCTTTGCCGTCTCGTACAGGCGTCTATGATAATCCAAATCGTACTGGGCTTCTCCGCGAAGGCTAGTCCGAAGCGATATCATCAGGGTCAACTTCCCCATCGCTATCGTCTGCCCCTCAGCCCTGCTCACTAACAGACACAAAAACCCAGAGCAAGACGACCGCGACTCACTGGCAACATCGCCCGCATCCGCAACCATCGCCTCCGCCTCTGCTCGTCTCAGGGCGGATCGTACCTGCTCGTCGTCCGACTCTGCGTCGTTGGAAGGGTGGTATGGCGGGAGCAGGTCGATGGGTTTCTGGTTGTGTCTATTTCGGATCCTGCGGATCAGCATCCGCAGAGTCAGAGGCCCTGAAACGTGTCAGGCCCTCGTCCGAGCGGGGTTTTGCCATCTGCGAGACGGGCTTCCCGAGGAAGGAAGAGATGTAGGCGACTCACTTGGTATCGGCCCCAGCCTCCAACAAGCTCTCCACTACCATCAGTGTCCATCGTCCATCGCCGACCTTGTCCCAGACGACCTGAAGCATAGACATGGCGAAGACGGCAACTCACCAAGGTACCGCCTCAGTCCCGGCGCCTCCTCCCACCGCTGCCTCACGGCGATATGTAATGGCGTGTCGCCCGCCAGTCGATTACGCAGGTCCACATCGCACGTCTCGTGGCATAGTATCGTCTCGAGCACGTTCGTCGATGCGTGGATGATTCTGGAATTAGTGGGTCTCGGCCAGAGTGAAGGAGACTCACGCGTAATGCAGCGCTGTAGGGGTATCAGCCCGGTCTCTGTCGTGAGGGATCAGTTAGGCTCACCTGTGTTGCCGAGCCTGCCGTTAGCTCATGACCGATAAGCAATCTCCATTCCTCCATGCCTCCAAGCTCAGCCCCCCAGATACGAGGGCACCGCTGTTCAGGACTCCTTGGCTGAGAGCCGGGGAGGTTGGGCCGGCGGAAAACCGAGGCAGAAGGTAGACAGACGCGCAAAGCACCGACTCACCCGTCCACGCCATTGATGTCCTTCAACTTTTCCAGCGCGCTCTCTAACAACGACTCGTTATCGTTCTTTGCGGCCGCCAGCAGTCGCTCGTCTGTGCATGAGCAGGGTGCTCGCGCGATCAGCTGTATCGGCCCCATTCGGCAGTGCGACGTGCGCAAATCAGTGAGCTCACGCAGTACCAGCCGACTTACTTGCCGAAGCACCGTCCTCGTCCTCGTGCTGCTCGTCTGCCGGCGGCGGTGGCGGGAGGGGAGCTGATCTCTTCGGGGCGGCGCTCATGCTTTGTGGGCTACGTGGGATGGGTAGAGCGAGATTGATCAGTACGCCGTAGGAGTGAGTGCTAAGTGATCGTCGCTGGGCGGGTGCGCGCGTCATTGCCCATTGTCCAGACTGGCGGGGCGGCGGCCGCCGCCAGCTGGACGGTGGTGGTGCATCTTGCTCTTTCAGTGAAGCCATACTTGACAGTTGACGTGAAGCATACCTGAGAGCCCTAGCGGAGGGGTTCGGGTGCCACGGATAGTGACGAGCGACCTCGCATGATAAGGTCTGCAGAGTCAGGCCAGCGTTGGCCGCGTCGCTGGCACCACCTGAAGTGGCGCTTGAGAGCACGGCGGCTTCCTACGTCCTGCGCGCTCATGCCCCGAGGCGCATTGGAGGGCATCCATGTGGGCCTTTTTGGATAGTCAAAGGCGCTTCTCGTGAGTGCCTGAGAGACCGCCGTCATCATCGACGCTCGCCCATCGAGGCAACTCGCGAGCCGTCAATCGCGGTGTCACGGCTATTTGTTGACAAGAGCGCCCGTCGGCCAAGACCGAACTCTCTACCCGGCCATTCGCCCATCACCGCCCGACTCTCTCCCACCGGTCTTCCCGTCATCCGTAACGCCTGGCCTCGCGCAATGCAGCGCCCCGGGTTGATCGCGGCCCAGGCTCCTAGCGGACCGACTAACCCTACCACCAGCATCTCCATATCCGGTGTGCCTGCTCTCGCGCCAGATGCCGGCCCAGCGCGAAAGCCATCCGCCCCGCCGAGCGAGTACCCGGGCATAGCGCTCATCGTCGGCGCCGGCTCCCGTCAGCTCCTCCTGCCAGCGATGAGCCAGAGCTGACGCGCAGGCCTCGGCCGCTCCATCGCGCTGTCACTCCTACGGCAGGGCTGTACAAAGTTCATCCTGACCGACTCGTCCGGCCCCAACCTGAACAGCACATCGTCCACGCTCAAGCAGGTTGCAGGGGTGATGGACCTGTACACCACCGCATTCGTCCTCCCCGGGCATTACACCGAGCCGGACTTTGCGCAGAGGCTCGTCGATGAGATCACGAAGTGGTTCGGCCGTGTCGACTACGCCGTGAACATATGGTCCGACCCGCCGGATGCGACACGGGCCAGTGGAGGAGATGGTGGTCGGTTCAGCTCGGTTGGGGACGGGATGGACCTGGATATCGCACATTCGGGACACTCGGCGATGGTAACAACGGGGCACCCGACAGGGAGCAGCACCGAGTGGGACACGGTCGCGCGCGGTCTGAAGGGATTCTACGAGCTGAGCCGGAAAGAGCTGGGGTTGATGAAGGCGCAGCAGATCCGGCTGAGGGAGGCGTATGTGGGTCGGAAGCAGCGGGGGAGCGTCGTGCATATCGTGCCCGAGGTGTCTGGCGGTGAGTCGACCGGGTCAGCAGCAGTCGTAGTGGGCTGCGAGTCAAGGTGTGGGCGAGCTGATGCCTAGCCGTGGTCAAGGCACTGCACGACACGATATCATCTCTCACCTCAACGGACGCGGCTGCGTACTCGGAACATCTGGTACGGATCAACGCGGTCCTAACAGGCCCGATGGAGGACCCAGAGATCCCGGTAGAGGTGCGGCAGATGCTGGCGAGTCAGGCGCCCACCGGAGGAGGCAATGCGCGCGGGCTGGGCGCAAGGTTGAGGACGGTGGACGAGGTGACGGATACAGTCGTCTGGCTGTTGGGCGAGAAGAGCAGCTTTCTGCACGGGCAGGTGCTTGGGCGGTGAGCTCGTGAGTTCGGGAGAGGGTGGGAGATGGACATTGCGTCGGTTGTTGTGTGTATATCTAGCACGTTTATACCCCATCGGTTGTGCTGCGAAGCATGCAGCACCTCATGCGATCTGGCAGAATCGCCGCATCATGTGAGTCTCCCAGAACTGCTAGCATGCGTTGTTGTGCGAGTGCATCAGCGAGGACACGGCGCAGGACCGGATATTTGCCCTTTCCTAAAGAGCTCTAAACGAACCGGATCCATCTTCACACCTCACCTTCATCGCACCATGTCATGACATCCGCTCAAACGCGTTCAAAGACGCGTCAAACTATCAAAGTCGACACTGTCGAGGCGTCGACAAGCAGTACACTCGCTGACGAAGTCCGCGAGCCCACAGAGGCGCCATGGGAGAAGGTGCTCTGGCGTAAACAACCGTACCCGGACAACTACGTCCCGCCTAGTTTCCTCGCCGAGCTGAACGATATCCGTGAGTGCCTCGCATATCCAGCTGCATCCCCACACCAGCATACTGTCTCCGGACCACCAGCCGGAGCTTGCCTGACCAAGTGATGAGTCCGGCTGACCTCCAGCAACCCGACCCCGGCCGCGCATCACCTCGCTGCTCGTCGCTGCTCTGCCAGTCACGCAGCACCTCGCTTCCATCGCGCTGTTCCTCGCTGTCTTCTATGCGCTGCTCGAGGGGCACCTCGGCGCGGGGCAGGTGGGCTGGGGATGTGTGGGGTTCGGATTGGCTGGGCATTGGGTGTATCACCACGGTTGGGGCGATACCACGCCTCAGGATCTGAAGGGTGAGCGACTAGTTCTCCGCACGATGATCCCTCAAACACTTGATGTTCCAACGACACACCACTTTGTATGCTTCGATTCCTCGTGGCACTGACAGCAGGCATCCTGCCCCCGCCCACCCCCCTCCGCCAGCTCATCCTCCCCCCGCTTCTCCTCTCGCTGCTCTCGCCCGTCCTCGCAAGCCTCACGTCCGCGACCAGCTCCGACTCGATCTGGCCCCTCGCCGGACTGATGTTCTTCGTGCATGTCCTCCTAGCGGACTTCTCAACCGGAACCGACCAGCGCCGCCGTCGCCGCGAGAAGCAACTGCGGAAGGAGAAAGAGCGCAGGGGCAGCGCGGGGTCTGTCTCGCGGGATCTCGTCTTGGAAGAGAAGAGGTGCGTCTTGGACCCTACATCTGTACACCCGGGACAAGGCCTTGGCGACTCGAGCTCGACTCAAGCTAGCAGCTACTGACCCCAGCCTCACCTCGTCGCTCTCCCTCACGTCCGCCCTCTCCGGCTCGGTCGTCCTCGCCTCGCGCCTGCCCTCGACCTCACACGTCTTCTCCCTGATCCTCATGTCCATGCTCCTCTTCGCCGGCTGGCCGAACATCGCCAAGGGCGTGCGTGAGGCCGGAACGGTCTTCTCCATAGCCCTCACCGGATCGATGACCGTCCTGGCCTTGTCATTCTTTCCGTCGACGCCAGCGGGCTCCGACGCCTCGGCATCATCAGCGATCGGCGGACCAAGGGCGGTGTTCCTTGCGGTCACTGTGCTTGTCAACGTGGTCGGACCGTTGGGACTGTGGTTCGCCTGGAGGTGGAAGATGACGAGAGCAGGGGGTTGGGACGCTGCGAAGGTGACGCTTCGGAAGAGGCGGATGTCGACCAGCCGGGGGTGAGGGGCGTGTGCGTCGATCGTTCACTGAACAGCGTAGACGACTCTACGGACTGATCTCGATCTGCTGGACGAAAGGGGACGACCTCACATGTTGACGACCTGACGAATGAAGGGTGAAAGTGCATGTACGTGACGAGCCGATGCTGTATGATATGATAATGCACAACGATGTCCAAGTCCTCCCTCTCCGCCGTCCCGACCCGCGCCCCGATTCGAGAAGCAGAGACGCGAGGGCTTCTCAATTCCTTATCCCCTTCGCCGTGAAGCCACGCCCCGTCCTCTGCCACCCAGTCCCGCTCGATCAACGCTCCTCAATCCTCGACTCCCGATGACAGGCGGGGGGTTACACCTTGAAGCCGAAGCTGGCCATACACGCCCGATGAGCCTGGATGTAGTCCTGGCACTTGATCGACGCCTCATCGGGCGATGTGTTGAAGAAGCACTCGTCGCGCTTCGATTTTGTCTCCGGGCAGGCGCAGCATCTGGGGTGAGTGCGAGCTCTGAGGTCCACCGACGGAACATTCTAGGCGGCGGTCCATGGAGCTGTGTGGTGATAGGAGATCGGGCCGCGACAGAGTATTGGACGGGGCGTGGCAGAGCTCGAGCACAACTCACGGCTTGATTCCGTTCGGGTTCAACGGGTTGACGGCCGATGTTGAAGTCTGCGGCTTGGCAGGGATAGGGCATGCCTCCTCGCCGTTCCTGCCCGTCAGCTCACGAGGTCGTAGCACTGCAGCCAGCTGACTCACGATGAGCTCGCCAGGATCGCCGTCATTGTGACTTTGTGTATCGGGTGTTGATGCTGAATAACGACGGCAGCAAGTCAATGTCGTGATGACTGGAAATCTCCATCGGCAGAGACCGGACTCGGGCCTGCCTCGCCTCCACCGGATAGATTGTTGCCACCCGGCGATCGCCGATGCTGACCCACGTAAACCCACGCCCTGAAGGGGCAAAACAAGTGAAAGAACCGATGGGAGCGTGACTGATTTCTTCACTTGTCCCATCGCAGCTCTGCTGAACACACCCCAAGCAATCACACATACAACACCATGTCCGCTCCTCTTCAACAGCAATCGCAGAACGGTCAGTGCTCTTGATGCTCTCGAATGCGGCATCAGCTGACTCGCAGCCCAACCCGCCGCGCAGATGCCGGCTTTCTTGCAGAAGAAGGGGTTGTTGGCTGGGAAGGGCGCAAAGGGAATGGGGTGAGTGGACGACGGGTATCACGGCGAATGCGCTTCGTTCCGGCTTGCGCTTGAACTAGTCCGAGCTTCGCATGAGCAGTGACCGCTGTCCATTTGGAGCCGGTTTGAGCGGACGTGGGCGAGGGCGAGGGCGAGGGCGAGGGCGGCGGAGCAAGCGGCAAACGGGACGGAAGAGAAGGGGGAAATGGGGGATCTGCCGCCGGACAGTACTGACACGCAGCTCGATCGTCTCGCCCACCGATAACGTCCTCTCGCCGTGTTCGGCCAAGCTGAGCGGCGCGAAGCAACGCCACTTCCAGAAGTGAGTCAACGACAGAACTGACCCCACCAACGCACATTGCCCCAGTCCCCCTTCCCTCATCCCCGCCCGCCTGGCTGATCCGTCTCGCTGACACACAGGGCCAAGCCCATGGGCATCTCGTCTCAGCTTTCGCAACTCGCCGCGTCTGGATCGACCGGCAGCGTAACGTCAACACCGACCAACAAGCCCCGAGCCGAGTTCTAGGTGCCTGGATCGCTTCAACACCCGTCCGCGCCCCGTCGTCTCGCCATCAACTCACATCCCCGCCATCTGTTCGTATCATTATAACCCGCCTACATAGGTCGTCCGGCAACTGCACCCGCCTCGAGCTGTTTGTTTTACTCTTTTCCTTCTCGCTCTTCATTTCGCATCTCGCTTGTAATGCATAGCTTCTAGACTCTACCGGTCAGGTTCTCCGTCTCGTCGCGCATCTCAATCCACCTCATCCAAGGTCCGCAGATAATCACTCCATCAATCGAGGCACATTTCCCCCTCGCAGCCGACTTTTTGGAGTTGGTCCGCCGAAGTAGCATCTTCACATCGACGGCCAGAAGCGCTGCTCAAGCCAGATGGTCCTTTTGAACACCTAACGTCAGCCAGTGTCCCATCTCTCTGGTGGTCTAAGTTATACGAGGTGCGAGCTGTGACTTACTTCTTCTGCCTGTCTGCCGAGGTCCGACTCCGGGCTAATCTCCAATCCGTCCACCACTTTCTCGCAGTCGTCCACGAAGCCCACAAACTCGTCGCAAGTCCAGTTATCGACGAATTTCCTCAGTGCCTTCTCTTTGTCGGTTGTGGGCTCGGCGGACGGGAGGTGTTTCTTGGCGTACGTCCAGGCGGTGAGGTATGCCTTCCGTCAGCACACCCATCCCTCGCTCAGCGTTTCCGCCCAAACCGCGCACCTTCTCCATCGCCCACAGGAGGATCAACCCATCTTCGATCGTCCCGCCAGCAGCGGTCCCCCACAGGAAGTCGACATAGGCCCGCGTCGTGGGCTCATACACCCCAAGCAGACCATCTTCTCCCCCGCTGGCAGCCGGCATGACTCCGCCGGGGTGCAGATCCAGGCCGTGATCTTTCGCCGTCTGGACGAAGAAATCCGTCTCGCGCTTGACGTTCGCCAGGGAGAATGTGAGGACCGGCAAGGCCTCGACGAGCGTCCGGGATCGGAGGGATGAGGACGAGGTCGGCGGGGAGGTCGGGAGAGGCAGGCGGGAGAGGAGGAGGGAGGCGTACTGAAGTTAGCGGATGGCTTTGTCATGGTACGGAGAAGATAAGACCCACCTTGATGTACCCCACATAGGCGTACAGGTAGTCCTGCCTCAGCCACTGGGTGAGCTTGTCCTGGTCGATCGAGCCATTGCCTGCTGCGACCAGGAACGGGTGCTGGGTCGCCTGTTCGAAATCGGATTTCTGCGCGTGTCAGCGGAGCCATGCACATCCTTGCGACCGAGTCGCGCACATGCTGGCGCTGCTTGACTCACATACTTGCCCAGGAGGTACTCTGAGAGTTTGACCGTCATCGTGGATGCTCTGTGCACGAGTGCGGGGCGGAGCAAATGCAATGCGAGCTGAAGATGTGCTGGCCGACCCCCAACCCTCGATTCGGATCTGAGATCGGATCTGGACGGAGGAAACGGCGAATTAGCCGAACGAGGCGTCTGCAGGAATCTCTACCCGCGATGGGACTATACAACCTCTCTGACCTGGGCCAGCTGAGTCTGAGCCACTCCTTGACCTGGTCCATGCATCTGTGCGTGGGCTCCCAGAAGTGATGTATGTCTCCGTTCTGACAGCTTGCGGCCGAGCACCGCCTCGAGCGCAGCTTGCTCCGTGATCCCTCATCTGAAACCGCAGCCCGCACCAGCTCTTTTGGACTTTCGGCTCCGTGCACGGGAGCGTGGCAGCGGCATAATCAGGGCTGTGCCATACACGTCCATGTCCTTTGAACAGGTGTAACATAGTCCTGTCGGATATTACTGCTCCGATGCGGAATTGCCGCACCGCAATCAATGATGCTGTAAATTGCTACACCCTTTGACGCCGTCCCTTGTGGAATTGCTGTTCCACCCAGTCCCGTTTTCCTATGAAACCTGTTCTGATTCTCTGAAGGACAGTCAAATAACCGACGCACCCTCACTTTTCGAGTCCTTCTCCCACGAGACGTCAAGCCCTACATGTCCGACCTGTTCGCACCCAATGAGTCCGATAAGGCAAGCGACGAAAGATGGGGCCGGGACAGATTTATCCCGGAAAGCGCCTTGCGAACGGCATCCGAGCACTCCCGCTTGAGACTCGGGGGAAACTATTGCTACCTGCTGTACCACGCGACCGAACACGAGGCCGAGCAAATTCGAAGGTACGGCCTGGAGTGCCCAGGCCTCGTTGAACTTGAAGAGGGCCAAACGAGATCAGATCTCGACGCGCAACTGGAAGAACTCGGCGACTTCAGCATGGACATGTGGGCGACCGAGTGGCATCCTGCCACCTACGCGGATGGCGTGCCTCTTACCGACCTGGATATGGTCAAACCGGACACGTTCGTATTGTGTGTGGACTCTGAGAAGGTGAATGTTTTCAACTCGATTCTGCGCGGGCAAGCCTTGGGAGATTTCGAAACGAACAGAACCAATTTCCTTAGGTCGGAGATACGACGGGAGAACTTTGCGGAGAAGCGGCACGGCTGCACGCAGGGCCAGCGGATGGACGAGTGGGGGAGTCTTCTGCACGAGGATGAACCAAGGCTTCACGAGGATGACTTACATGAAGGGGCGTCCTATGTGGTCTCAGCGCGCATCGATCCTCGCTACTGGATACCGCACAATCAGCTCCCAGATTCCATGAAGGCAACCTCAGGTGATGCGGACGAGGACGTTCCGCAAGAACACGTTGGACAGGCAGTTCCGTAGTTACGTACTGTTGGTTGTGAGTGCTGAGAATGCAAGGGCTGCCCCGGTGGTTCCTCTCCGAGTGGTTTCCAACGAACCTGATGGTGTCACACCCTACCGAGTCTGGACATCGAAGTTTCTTGGAGATACAGCCTCGCGAATGGATCAAGCTCTGCAGAGCCGGTCCGGCTTGTCCACTCGTGGCCCAAGTGCCACATTACTACTCCACAACGATCTCAATGGCTGCGTCCCAGCTCTTCTCCGGCCAGCAGCTAGACGTCACGCTGAGAAGTTCGCTCATCTGCTGTGTGGTCCGATGTGGCTTGTGTCAGGAGGGCGTTCACGACAGCACAGAGGCCTTGTCCAAGGCGTGAGGGCTGCCGATTCACAGAGTGGTGGGCAAATTCCATGCACGCATCGACCTCCCTCGCCATCAGCCGCGATGCGAGGCGAAACTATGCTGCAGCTTCATCACGGGCCTTTTCGCGCAAGGCATTGGAGTCGGTCAGCAAGAGACGAAGGACGTTGCACTCGACACGCGATCAAGCGGTCTCGCACCCGAGAACAACCACGCGCCGTCCAAAGATGCTCATGGGCACTCAATGCTCTACATTCACAAAACCGCTCCATGAGGGTGCCTTTGAGCTCCAGAGCCCCAACCCAATGAGAAGATGCTTCCATCAACCCCCTTCATCGCTCGAAAACTCCTCAAGGGCGGCCTACACAATAGACCTCACTTGAAAGGGGAAAGGATCATGACGGCCCTCAAGGGCCACCCCGACCCGGGAGAACTGTCGACCTTCGCGCCACCGTGTGCGCTGCTCCACTACAAGAAGGCCCGAAAGTGGCCGCGAAATCTACCCGACCGGGGCGCGGCCTTCCAACGAATCCTTTGTCGCTCCACACTGCTGACGCTGTCCTCTGCCGTCGAGCGGCGTATATATACTCATCAGCCTCAAATGTCGCACTCGATTCCAGACTGGCAGGCGCTCTGACAGCTCTTCTCCGCTGACCAAGCTCTCAGGATGGACACACTGGAGGAATATAATCCCTCAAACGACCTCGACGACCAGAAATGGGCACGCACGTTGTTCGTGCCCGTGAGTGCGATACTGTCGTCCACGTACCGTGTCACCCGGCGACTGGGCGAGGACCTCTGCTACCTGCTGTACCACGCCGCGTCCGATGAAGAGGCTGGGTCGATCCGGGAAGACGGGCTGAAAAGCTTTGGGCGCAAAATAGTGTCGCCGCCAGACATGACTGGGAGGTCGACCAACTCAGACTCCAGAACGGCTACGATGGGTTCGGGGAGGATTACTGGACTCTCGCCATGCACCCCGCGGTGTACATCGACGGCACGGCCATGCTCGACGAGGACTGGATCGGCCGAAACACGTTCGTCCTCGCCGTGGATCCTCGCAAGGTCAACGTCTTCAACGACGCACTCCGGGGCCATACCGACGATTTCCAGACCACCGTGCAGAGGTTCTACGAGTCAGGCAAGCCGCATCCGATGTACACGTTCGTCAAGTCCAACTGTGCCTCGGGCCAGCATTTGAGCAGATTCGGCCAGATTTGTCCGCGCGCCAGCCTTGACGATGACCCGAGCGACTTCTACGACCCAAAGTCGTACGTTGCGACCAATCGGATTCATCCCAACGACTGGGTACCTCACAGTGAGATCCAGCCGTCCATGAAGAGGGCTGAATTGGAGACCGTCGGAGCTTCCGAAGTCTGATCAGTCCAAGCATGTATATCAGTACTCCTCACGTTGTCAGCTTTAGGATTGTTGACGATCGCCTCTCTCTTTGCGATAGTTGTCACCAGCTGCTTTCGGTGGTTTTCCGTGGTGCCGCGCATCAGTGTCGGGGGTGAGGCAGGCCCACCTGCCCCAGGTCATGAATCGTCTGCGTCTGCGTCCACAAATTCGCCCCGCCGCGGAATACAGGATGCATCGATGCCTATATCCCACTATCGTCGTAAAGGAATCCGGGACAGACAGCCCATGTGCCGTCGCCCGCGGATCATATGCCAGCCAGCCATGCCCCGGTGAGGTGTGAAGAGAGAAGAGGTCAAGGTAACAGTCGGGTGGGTGATGGTACAATCTACTTCTTCTTCGGGGCGGCCTTGCCGACCTCCTCGACCTTGAGACCTGCGCGTCAGCCATGATGCTTGACAAGTCCCAATCATCATCGCGACACCCCATTCGCGCCAGCACCAACTCCACATCCCGGCTGCCAATGGCGAGGTGCCTGATCGTGTGCACTCGTCCCTCCTTGACCCCTCGAGAAAAAGCACGCCGCGACTTACCTGGCGGGAGCGACTGCTTCAGCTTCTCGGCCTTCTCAGCGTCGAAGAGAACGAGGGTGTACAGGAATCGCGAGCATCGGATCTTGAACTTGGTCGCGGTCGGTTGCTTGGCCGACTTGGACTTGGTCGAGGCGGTGGTCGAGTGGTGCTTGATAGCAGTCTTCTTGATCCGGGCGACTGTTGGGCGAATCCGGTGCAAAAGCGGCGTACGGGGGGGTTGGATGGACGGTAGGGATGGAACGCAAATGCAGGAGGAGCGATATGGCGGGTTCGGTAGAACGAAGAGGCTGGGTCAGCGATGATACGGAACAGAGCTCGAGCAACGCACGGGTAGCGTCCTTTCGGCGCGCGATCTCGAGGAACTTTTTGATGTCGGTGACCTGCTTGGGCTGGGGTTAGCGGTCTGATCTTGCTCCCATCGAAACGCCCGTCCACCACGCTCCGAGCCCGCCCAAAAGCCCATCTTCGCCAGCAGCAGCATCCCTCCTCGCGCCATGTCCAGCCGTCCTCCCCCCATGTCCCTTCCTGCCAACACTGCGCCATGCCTGCGACAATTCCCTCTTTCGCTGCCGAGCATGCACTCCTCATACAGCTCCTCCATCCCACCCAGCGAAACCCTCTGACAACGAGCATTCCGTCCCTCCCTCTCCGTCGCAGAAATTCCCCAGGCCGGTGTCGTCCTCGAGATTCCACAAGCCGTTGACCACGTCTTTGCCTGTACCACGCTTGACGGTCGTCGACTCACCATTTTTACGAGATGTACCTGTTTATACTTGAAGGACGAAGATGTGTGCCTATAGCTAGACTTGTCTTGGTAGGAGCAGCAGCCGCCGTGGCAGCACCAACCGAGCGAGCGAGCGAGCGAGCAGCCAGAGCCAGAGCCAGCCAGAGCGAGCGAGCGAGGCCAGGCCAGCAGCTGCCAGACCGGCTCTGCCTGCACTCACTCGCGGACCCGGCCGGGCGGGATCAATCCGTCGACCCCGACAACACCCTGTTCCACCGAAACTGAGCCAGGAGCACGCGGCCAGGCCTAGGCATTCGCTATTTCCGCCTTGTGGCGGCTGAACTTGGGTGTTAACGCCGAAACCCCCTCACCCGCTCGTGGGTCAGTCATCGGCGATAAGCGAGGCTCAGCTTTGAATTGCTT
>Ga0308169_10003747_pt1 | contig 14610 bp, 14 predicted proteins | sample PhyBR1_2_FD_202139 | JGI IMG/M metagenome (GOLD analysis project Ga0308169, IMG submission 202139) | Phyllosphere microbial communities from UC Gill Tract Community Farm, Albany, California, United States - DLSLSB.R1 | ecosystem: Host-associated > Plants > Phyllosphere > Unclassified | place... | reverse complement strand
AGCAAGCTGGGCGCGCAGATGCAGCTGGAACTCGACGGCATCGTGGCCGAGATGAGCCATTGGGAGCCCGGCTCCATCCTCGGCCGCTACAACTTGGCGCCGGCCGGCAGCTGGCATGCGCTGCCGCCGCGTTTTATTGAGGTACTCGACTACGCGCTGCAGGTCGCCTCGATGAGCGGCGGGGCCTACGATCCGTTTGCCGGCGCGCTGGTCAACCTCTGGGGCTTCGGTCCCGAACGGCGCTACAACCAGCCGGGCTTTTACGCGCCGGCGCCTTCCGCGGTTGCGGCGACGCTTGCCGGCCGCGCCGCGCTGGAACCGGTGTTCGACCGTGCAGCTAGCCGCCTGCTGCAGCCGGGCGGCGCCCTGCTCGACCTGTCGTCCGTGGCGAAAGGCTATGCCGTCGACCGCCTTGCCTGGTGCCTGGAACAGCACGGCGTGCGCCACTACCTCGTCGAGATCGGCGGCGAACTGCGCGGCGCCGGCATGAAGCCTGACGGCCAGCCCTGGTGGGTGACGCTCGAAGGCGTGCCCGGCGCGGACAGCCCGGCCACCGTCGCCGCCCTGCACGGTTTATCGGTCGCGACCTCGGGCGACTACCGCCGCCACTTTGAACATGGTTCACTGCGCGCCTCGCACACGCTCGACCCGCGCACGGGTTATCCGATCGCGAACGATATCGCCTCCTGCACCGTCCTGCACCCGCGCTGCATGGCGGCCGACGCGCTGTCCACCGCCATCACCGTCCTCGGGCCCGACGCCGGCCTGGCCTTCGCGGAGGAACATGCCCTGGCCGCGCGCCTGCTGCTGCGCCGGCCGGGCGGCCTCGAAGAACGCACAACGGCCGCCTACCGGGCCATGCTGCAATGATGCTCACCATCGATCCCGCGCGCTGGGGCGGCGCCATCGCTTTGCTCGCCGCCTGGGGCGGCCTGTGCGCCGCGATGCTGCGCAGCGCCCCCTCCGCCGCTGTCGATGGCGCTGCGGACTGGTTGGTCGTCTACGCCAGCCAGACCGGCAACGCCGAATACCTGGCGCGCCAGACGGCGGCCACCTTGTCCACCGGCGGCCTGTCGGCACGCGCCCTGTCCATCGCGGACCTCGACGCCGCCACGCTCGCCATGGCCACGCGCGCCCTCTTCATCGCCAGCACCTATGGCGAAGGCGACTCCCCAGACGACGCCGCCCGCTTCGCCGAAGTGACGATGGCGGCAGCCCCCGACCTGTCGCAGCTGCATTACGCCGTCCTCGCCCTGGGCGACAGCAGCTACACGCACTACTGCGGTTTCGGCCGCGCCCTCGACGCCTGGCTGGGTGCGCACGGCGCCACGCCCCTGTTCGCGCGCATCGACGTCGACCGCGGTGACGCGGAAGCGATCGGCGGCTGGCAGCACCAGTTGAGCCACCTGGCCGGCACCAGCGACCTGCCCGACTGGGAAGCGCCGGCCTATGGCCAGTGGCGCATCCTCGAGCGCTCCCTGATCAACGCCGGCAGCGCGGGCGCGCCGCTGTACCGGATCGCCCTGATCCCGGCCAAAGGCGCGCTGCCCGCTTGGGAAGCGGGCGACCTGGTGCAGGTCTGCGCGCCCGGCGACCCGGGCCTGCCGCGCGAATACTCGATCGCCTCGGTGCCCGCCGAGGGACGCATCGAGCTGCTGGTGCGGCTGCAAACCCATGCCGACGGCAGCACCGGCGCCGCCTCGGGCTGGCTGTGCCTGGAAGCGACCGGGTGCGACGCGATCGCCCTGCGCATCCGTCCCCACGCGCGCTTCCGCCTGGGCGACAACGCGGCCCGCCCGCTGATCCTGGTCGGCAACGGCACCGGCCTCGCCGGCCTGCGCGCCCACCTGAAGGCGCGCGTCGACGCCGGCACCGGCGACAACTGGCTCATCTTCGGCGAACGCAACGCCGCGGTCGACTTCCTCTGCCGCGACGAACTCGAACGCTGGCGCGACGGCGGCCTGTTGTCCCGCCTCGACGCCGTCTTCTCGCGCGACGGCCCCGAGGCGCGCTATGTGCAGCACCTGCTGGCCGAGCAGGCCGACGAATTGCGCGCCTGGATCGCACGGGGCGCGGCGGTCTATGTCTGCGGCAGCTTGCAGGGGATGGCGACAGGAGTACACGAGGCGCTGGCGTCCGCGCTCGGGACGGCAGCATTGGATGAACTGACGGCGCAGGGCAGATACCGGCGCGACGTGTACTGAGAGCCTATCCTTCTCCTTCTCCTTCTCCTGCAGCCACCCTGACGGTGGCTTTTTTTATGCCCGCGACCGATGCGTAACGTAGGGTGGACTCCTGAGTCCACGCGTTGCGAAGCGTGCGGAATACGTTCAATGCTTCGACCGGGAACCGTGCGCAACGCGTGGACTCGGAGAGTCCACCCTACGTTACGCATCGGCCGCAGCCATGGATCCGGTCCTCACCGACCAAAATACGAACGCGAATGATAACGATTCTCGTTTACATACGAAGCAAGGCTCTCTAGAATGATGGTCAACCCAACAAGAAGCGCCTGCCTGTGCAGGCGTCCTCCAACGAGAGAAAAACAGGAAGACCATGCATCCGATCAAAAGCCGCAAGCACGCCCCCAGCCGATTCCAGCACAACATGAGCACCGCCCTGGCGACGATGCTCCTCCCGCTCGCCGCCCAGGCCGGCGAAGCCGCGGCGCCCGCCATGGACGACGCCGCCAGCATGCCGGTCTCGAAAGTCGAAGTCGTCGGCCGCCAGGAAAACGACTTCAAGGCCGAGCGCGCATCGTCGCCGAAATACACCGAAAAGCTGGTCGATACGGCGCAGTCGGTGCAGGTCATCAAGAAGGAACTGATCGAGCAGCAAGGCGCGCTCACCCTGACCGAAGCGCTGCGCAACACGCCCGGCGTCGGCGCCTTCTTCCTCGGCGAGAACGGCAACACCAACACCGGCGACGCGATCTTCATGCGCGGCTTCGATACCTCGGCCAGCATTTTTGTCGACGGCGTGCGCGACGTCGGCTCGGTCTCGCGCGATGTCTTCAACCTGGAACAGATCGATGTCGTCAAAGGCCCCGCCGGCACCGACAACGGCCGCGGCGCGCCGACCGGCTCGGTCAACCTGGTGTCGAAACACGCGGAGATGGATGACATGGCATCTGGCGCGGCCACCGTCGGCAGCGCTTCGCAAAAGCGCGTCACCGTCGACGCGAACAAGGTGCTCGATGCCCGGCGCGGCATCGCCTTGCGCCTGAACGCGATGGCGCAGGATGCCGGCCGTCCGGCGCGCGACGTGGTCCGCGATAAGCGCTGGGCCATCGCCCCCAGCCTTGGCTTCGGCTTGAACGGCCCGACCCGCGTGCTGCTCGACTACCTGCACGCCGACCAGGACAACCTCCCCGACGGCGGCGTGCCGACGGTGGGCCTGCCCGGCTACACCAGCCCGGACCGCAACCGCCCCTTCATCACGGACGCGGCGCCCGTCGACCCGCAGAATTTCTATGGCTCGAACACGGACTACGACAAGGTGAAAGCCGACATGGTCACGGTGCGCGTCGAGCACGATGCCGCGTCCGGCTTCAGGCTGCACAACATCACACGCTACGGCCGCACCAGCCAGGACTACCTGCTCACCGCCTTCATGGGTTCCGCCGCCAACCTGCTGACGCCGGTCCCGGGCGACCCCTTGACCTGGACCCTGGCGCGCGGCACGCGCACCGTCAAGGACCAGGAAAACCGCATCCTCACCAACCAGAGCGTGCTGACGTCGCAGTTCGGGACCGGCCGCCTGCGCCATACGCTGGTGACGGGCCTGGAACTGACCAGCGAACGCCAGCTCACCCAAGGCATGACCGGCCTCGGGGCCCTGCCGGCGGCAAACTTGTACCGTCCCGACCCGGCGGCGCCCGTGGCCGGACTGGCGCCGGCGCGCAGCGGCGCCTACAACGAGGGCGTGATCGACACCCAGAGCCTGTACGCCTTCGACACCATCAAATTCGGCGAGCGCTGGATCTTCAATGGCGGCCTGCGCCTGGACCACTTCAGCGGCGATTACACCGCGGTGGCGCTGACGAACAATGTGCTGGCGCCGACCCACTTCACGGTCGGCGACACGCTCGTCAACGGCAAGCTCTCGGCCCTGTACAAGCCCACCGCCAACAGCAGCATCTATGCGATGGCCGCCAGCTCGAAGCAGCCGCCGGGGGCGAGCTTCACGGTCTCGGGCAATGCCAACAGCGCGCAGAATCCGATCTACGATCCGCAGGAAACCATCAGCACCGAGATCGGCGGCAAGCTCGACTTGTTCAGGCAGAAGCTGGCCCTGAGCGCCGCGCTGTTTCGCACCGTGGTGAAGAACGAAGTCGAGCAGGATCCGGTCGACCTGAAGTACTACCAGACCGGGCGCAAGCAGGTGCGCGGCGTGGAGCTGGGCGCAACGGGCGAGCTGGCGCGCAACTGGCTGGTCAGTGCCGGCTACCTGTACATGGACACCAGCGTCGAAGCGGGCAAGGTGATCACCGCCGCCGGCGAGAACCACCTGACCTATACGCCGAAGAGTTCGTTCACGCTGTGGACCTCGTACGACCTGCCCTTCGGCCTCAAGGTCGGCGGCGGCGCGCGCTACAGCGACCGCCTGCTGCGCGGCACCGACGGCGCCATCGGCACCCCGTCCCATACCGATGCGTACTGGGTGTTCGATGCGATGGCCTCGTACCAGGTCAACCGCAATCTCGACATCCGCCTGAACGTCTACAACCTGGGCGACGAGCGCTATGTCGCCGCCATCAACAAGAGCGGCTACCGCTACACGCCGGGTAGCCCGCGCGCGGCCAGCCTGACGGCAAACCTGCGCTTCTGATCTTCTCCTCCCCGAGACTGACGCCCGCGCGCCGAACGGCGCCGGGCGTTTTTTTTGCTTCACACCGCGCAGGCTTCGCCTAGAATGGCGTGCATCCACTCTTCCACTGCGCGCCTTGAAGATATCGATCGGCCTTCGCCTGTTTGCCTCGGTCCTGCTGGCCATCCTGGCGGTGGCGGCGAGCGCCGTCTATCTGCTGCGCCAGAACGTGCTGGAAGGCTTTGGCGACTACGCCGTCCAGATCGAACTGGACCGGCTGGAAGAACTGTCGAACGATCTCGCGCGCCGCTACGCGCGCCACGGCAGCTGGGACTTCGTGCCCGCCAGCGGCCAGCGCACCTGGATCGCCCGTGAACTGGCGCGCCTGCAAACCGGGCGCGAAGCGCGCGCGCTGCCCGCGCCGGCGGCGCCGGCCGAACCGGCGCCCGCCGCCGCCCCGGCTGCGCCAGTGGGCGGCGCCGTTCCCGCTCCTCCCGCTCCTCCCGCTCCTCCCGCTCCTCCCAGCCCTCCACTGCCGCCACTGCCGCCGCCTGCCATCGGCGCTGCGCCTGCCGTGGATGACGCCACGCCGCTGCAGGCGCGCGTCACGCTGTTCGATGCCGCCGGCAAGCCGATCGCCGGCCGCCCGCCTGGCGCACTGCCGCTGGCGCGGCGCCCGATCCTGGTCGACGGCCGCAGCGTCGGGTCGCTGGCGGTGGCGCGCACGGCGCGTCCGACCGACGCCCTGGCCTACGCTTTCCTGGAGCAGCTGGGCGCCAGCCTGTGGTGGATCGCGGCGGCCGGGGTGGCTTTGAGCGCGCTGGCGGCGGTGCTGCTGGCGGCGCACTTCCGGCGTCCGATCGGCCGCCTGGCGCAAGGCGCGCGGGCGCTCGCCGACGGCCGCTTCGACACCCGCCTGGCCACGGACCGCAGCGACGAGCTCGGCGAACTGGCCGGCCACTTCAACCTGCTCGCCGCGCGCCTGCAAGGCGCCGAGGAGGCGCGCCGCCAGTGGGTGGCCGACACCTCGCACGAACTGCGCACGCCGCTGGCGGTGCTGCGCGCCCAGCTCGAAGCATTGCAGGACGGCGTGCGCAGCGCCGACCCGGCGCACGTGGCGGCCATGCTGCGCCAGGTGCTGGCGCTGTCGAAACTGATCGACGAACTGTATGCGCTGGCGCGTGCCGACGTCGGCGCGCTCGCGTGCCGGCGCGAGCCGCTCGACCTGTGGCAACTGGCGCTCGAGGAAGCGCAAGCGTTTTCCGAGCGTTTCGGCACGGCCGGGCTGACCCTCGACATCGCGGCCGCGCCGCCGGATGCATGCGTGCTCGCCGACCCCGACCGCATGCGCCAGGTGCTGCGCAACCTGTTCGAAAACAACCTGCGCTATACCACCGCGCCCGGCCGCGTGACGCTGGCGGCGCAGGTGGATACAGGATGGCTGGAGCTCGCCATCGACGACAGCGCGCCCGGCGTGCCCGATGCAGCGCTGGCACGCCTCGGCGAACGCTTCTACCGCGTCGACGCCTCGCGCAGCCGGGCCGGCGGCGGCGCGGGACTGGGCCTGGCGCTGTGCCTGCGGCTGGTCGAGGCGCAGGGAGGAAGCATGCGTTTCGCGCACTCCTCGCTCGGCGGCCTGCGCGTTACGGTCGCGGTGGAACTGGCGGCATGAATACTGTTTATATCGTTGAGGACGAGCCGGAACTGGCCGCGCTGGTCGCCGATTACCTGCGCGCGGCGGGATTCACTCCCACCGTCTTCGGCGACGGGGCGCAGGCCCTGGCCGCCCTCCGCGCCGACATGCCGGCGCTGGTCGTGCTCGACCTGATGCTCCCCGGCCTCGACGGCCTGGCGCTGTGCCGCGAGGTACGCGCCTTTTCCACTGTGCCGATCGTGATGGTGACGGCGCGGGTCGAGGAAATCGACCGCCTGCTCGGCCTCGAACTCGGCGCCGACGACTACCTGTGCAAGCCGTTCAGCCCGCGCGAACTGGTTGCGCGCATCAAGGCGATCCTGCGCCGCACGGGCGTGGCGGCTTCGCCCCTGGCGATCGACCGCACCGCCCGCCGCGCCAGCCTGCACGGCCAGGCGCTGGACCTGACGCGCACCGAATTCGACCTGCTGGCGGCGCTTGCGGCACGGCCGGGCCAGGTGTTCTCGCGCGCCCAGCTGCTCTCACTGGCGCGCGAGGACAGCCTCGACGTCACCGACCGCGCCATCGACAGCCATATCAAGAACCTGCGGCGCAAGCTCGATGCCGCCGCGCCCGGACTGGAACCGATCCGCTCGATCTACGGGCTGGGCTACCGATTCGAGCTCTAACCTTCATTTTTTCTCCACATTCGGCAGGCATGATGGTTCCATTGGCGCCACTGTCGTGCGCCGTCCCAAGGAGAACAAGATGCACCCACGCGCCATCGTCGCCGCCGCCCTCCTGCTTGCCGCCGGCGCCAGCCAGGCAGGCGTCCACGTCCACTGCACACCGGCAAAGAGCGGCCCCTGCGTCATGCCGGCGCCGCCCACGCCGCCGGTGCCGGCTATTCCACCGGCGCCACCAGCACCACCAGCACCGCCCGCCATACCCGCACCGCCCGCCCCGCCGCCCTTGCCCGACATTCCGGCCGAAGCGCATGCCGCCTGTGCCCGCAAGGCCAATGGCAGCGCGCTGACCTGGACGCTCGGGCCGGGCGAAACCATGCGCGGCATCTGCGAACGTGTCAACGGCCGCATGGTGTTCCAGCTGCGCAGCTACCGGAAGGCGGACTGAACCAGCTTCCTCAGCACCAGTTTCTCAGCACCAGTTCTTATCAGGCTGCACGTCGAGCCGCTGCGCCGCATCGATCACATCCTGCAGTTCCACCGGGTCGCTGTACGGGTCTTCATCCAGCCGGGTGACCCGGTTCAGCTCCTTTTGCCAGCGGCGCAATTCGTCGACATAGCCCTGGTCCGGCACCCGCTTCAGGTCGCCGTTGTCCTCGACCAGGTCGCAGATGCCGTTGTGCAGCCACTTGCCGGTATGCCAGTCCGGCATGTCGACCGCGGGGAACAGGCAAATGCCCTGCAGGTCCATCCCGCGCCGGACCGCTGCCAGCGATTCGCCCATCACATCGCGCAGCCACTCGGCGCGGCCATGGCCGAAGCCGCTGGTCTCGCCGATGATCATCGGCCGGCGATAGCGCTCCCACACCATCTGCAGCATGTCGCACAGCGGCGCGATACGGTCGTCGCCGGGCGGCAGCGCAGCGTGTGGGCCATGCTCGCGGTATTCCATCTGGCCGAAGGAATAATTGTTGGCGCCAACGATGTCCAGGATCTCGGGCGAGCCGCCGAATTCGGGATGCTCGCGCCCGCAAATGACGTCCCAGGCGAAGAAGGTGTCGACGCAGGTTTCGTGGCGCGCGGCTTCGACCTGGTCGGGCCGGTCGCGCGGCGCCACCACCCGCACCAGCGGATCGATGTGCACCATGCGCGCTTCCGGATCGACTTCCCGTATCGCCTTCACGCCGGCGATCGCTGCCCTGCACAGCGCCAGGCGCAGGCGCATCCTGTCTTCCCGGCTGCAGCGATAGGGCGCGGCCCATCCCCATTCGCCGGCGCAAAAGGAAAAGAAGGTGATCTCGTTGATCGGGGTGAAGAAGTGCGGCCCGCGCACCCTGGGCACTACGTATTCGGCGGCGGCGCGGCAATACGCGGCGAAGCGGCCGGCGAAAGCGTCGGAGAACGGGTCGAGGTCATCGGGATAGCCATAGTGGCAGAGGTCCCAGATCGGCGTGATCTTCGAGGCGTTCAGGGCATCGATATAGGGATCGATGAGCGAGAAGTCGCAGGCGCCGCCCTTGTCCACCAGCGGCCAGGGAATGCCTTCGCGCGCCACGGCGATACCGAGGCTGGCCAGGATCCGGTAATCCTCGGCCGCATGGCGGTCGTGTCCGGTTTCCGCAACCAGGTTGCGGCGCACACCGTCGCCCCAGGAGAAATTGGAGCATTCAAAGCCGGACAGAAAGAATGTGGGAAAAATCCCCGGACGCCTTGCCATGCGGTTCTCCCCTCGGTGCGCTGTGCAGGATTGCAAGAATACACCGGTCTTCGGAAATGCCTGTGCCTGTTGAACCGCTCGTGCGGCCGATGGCCAGCGCCTAATGGACGGCGCCCAGTTAACAAAATGATTACAATCGGCTCATCAGCATTGAGTCGGCGGGCGGTTATGTTCGATATGGATTTGGCGTGGTGGGAGTTTATCGTGCGCGGCGCAGTCGTCTACCTGTCGCTGCTGGTGATGGTGCGCATCTCGGGCCGGCGCACCGTCGGCCAGTTCACGCCTTTCGATTTGCTGGTGGTGATGCTGCTGTCGGAAGCGGTCTCGAATTCGCTGTCCGGCGGCGACGATTCGCTCAGCGGCGGCCTGATCATCGCCGCCACCCTGATCGTCCTGAACACGACCGTGGCCTGGCTGTCCGCCCGCAGCAAGCGCGCATCCGCCATGCTCGACGGCACGGCGGTGCTGATCGGGCGCGACGGCCAGTTTTTCGACAAGGTCGTGAAACGCTGCCGCATCACGGAGTCCGATCTCGAACAGTCGCTGCGCTCGGCCGACTGCACGCGCGAGGACATGCAATGCGCCTTCCTCGAGGCCGATGGCGAGATCACGATCCAGAAAAAGAGGTGAAGGTCCTCGCTCGAACATGATTCGATTCCGGCAACCTGCCCTCGAAATCCGTATCATGTCTCCGCGTCAGGGGCGCGCTTCCCGTTCGGCCAGCAGCGCCGACCAGGCGGGAACCGCAGCCGCCCAGAACCCGGCCAGGGTTGCGGGCCGCTCGACCGGCAACCCGAGGAAGCGCGCGGCATCGAGCAAGGCAGCGATCGCCGCCGTTTCGTCGCCCGGCAGCACGGCCAGCGCGCCGGTCTGCTTGGAGAGTTTTTCGCCCTTGTCGTTGCGGACCACCGGCACGTGCAGGTAGCGCGGCGTCGGCACTCTCAACAAGCGCTGCAGGTAAATCTGGCGCGCGGTCGAATCGATCAGGTCCGCGCCGCGCACGATATCGGTCACGCCCTGCTCGGCGTCGTCGACCACCACCGCCAGTTGATAGGCCCAGTAGCCGTCGGCGCGCTTCAGGACGAAGTCGCCGGAATCCATCGCCAGGTGCTGCGTCATGGGGCCGGCAAAGCGGTCCACGAAACTGATGCTGTCCGCGCCCGCATCCGGCACGCGCAGGCGCAGGCTGCGCATCGTGCGTCCCGCGGCCAGGCCGTCGCGGCAGGTGCCGGGATAGATGGCGGCGCCGTCGGGCGCCACGCCCAGGCGCGAATCCAGGATTTCGCGGCGGTTGCAGCCGCAGGGATAGGCATGGACTCCGAGGCGTTCGGCGGCGGCCGCGTACAGGTCCTTGCGCCGGCTCTGCCACACGACCTCGCGGTCGGAATGCATGCCGAGCGCATCGAGCAGCGCGAGGATGGCGTGGTCGGCGCCGGGCACGCTGCGCCCTTCGTCGATGTCTTCGATGCGCACCAGCCATTCGCCGCGGTGGGCGCGCGCATCGAGATAGCTGGCGAGCGCCGCCACCAGCGAACCGGCGTGCAGCGGGCCGGTGGGCGATGGGGCGAAACGGCCAATATAGGTGTTGCTCACGGTGTTAGGTCAGGCTGGGACGGCGCAACACGATATCACATTCATCCTGAGCGCCTGGCATAGCCCTCAGGGCAAGGCGCGCCGTCGAAGACAGTACGCCAGTACGGCAAGACGGCGCAACGCCGCCATGAGGGCTAGGCCTGGCCCTCAGCGTGGGCCGCCCTTCCAGCCGTCCCGCTCTTCAAAACCCTTGATCAGCCGCGTCACCTGTCCGCCCACCTCGTTCGGCACGGCCATCGACAGCTGGTAGTGAACGATCTCGAAACTGTCGCCTTTCCGGCGCATGACGCCGCTGGCCTGGCAGACGCCCATTTGCGTGTCGAGCAGTTCGTCGAACCAGACCATCGACGCGTCTTCAGAAAAATAGACATGCCGGCGCAAGGCCTTGAAGGCCCAGGCCGACTTGCGCTTGAAGAAGGGTTTGGCCCAGGCCTTGAACTCGTCGCGGTGCCAGTGTTCGCTCTTGTCGGTGCCGATATAGACGCCGTCCTTTGCGATCTTGTCGAAATAGGCCAGGCGCGCGTGCGCCGCGTCGTCGTGCCAGCGGTCGACAAAGGCGTTTACGTGTTTCGTGAGACCGGGATCGGCATGCGCCACGAGGGCGCACAGCAGCAGCGAGCAGGCGAGCAACAGACGTTTCATGGGCGCGATAAATGTTGACTTGGACATGCAGATTTTACACAGCCATATGTAACCAAGTGTACAGTTCGCCAAAATATTCCAGTTCGGGGATACATTTGGCAACATTACTTTTTCCCAGCAGTGTATGCGCCGACTTCTCCTCTGCCTGCTCAGCTTGTCGCTGCCGGTCTGTGCCGAACCGGTGACGGCGCCGTCCCGGCCGCCGTCAAAGCCGGCGCCGCTGCGCGCGCGCCTGGACAAGGACACGATCCGCGCCGCCATCGAGGCCGTGCCCGCCGAGAAAGACACTGGGTCGCGGCGCAACGAGGCCGACGCGCTGAGCGCCACGCCTTATGAACATTTTTCGAAAGACTTCGCCGGTGCGCGCGTCCCCGACTGCCTGCATTCCGAAGGACTGAAACGCCAGCCGACCTTTTTCCTCGGCGGCGTGCTGGCCCTGCCGTTTATCGCGGTCGCCAAACTGCGCGGCGTCTGCCGCTGAACCGCGGGCCCTCATTCACCAGCCAGAACATTCGATGAACAAAAGCATGCTCGCAAGTTTGTTGCTCACCATGTCGGGCGCCGGTGCCGAAGCGCCTGCCGCCCCCGCGGCGGCGTCCGTTGCGGCGCCGTCCCTGCGGGCCCGCCTGACCGAAGATGTCATCCGGGCCGCCGTGCGCGACACGCGCGCGCAGGACGGCGCCGGGGCCGATCCCGCACCTGCTGGCCGCGTCCTCAGTGGCGGCGGATACCGCACATTCGCGCGGGCGCTTGCCGAGTCGAAAAAGCCCTCCTGTTTCGGCGAGGACGCCCTCAAATTCCAGCCGTCCGAACACGACACGAAGGATTGGCACTTCGGCGCAACCGGCACGATGGCGACGCCGTTCTGGATCGCCGCTGTCGTGCGCGGCAAGTGCCGGTAAGCGCACCGTCCTAGCGGTGCAGCGCGCCCGCGCGCTCGGGCTGGTAGACGATTTCGCGCACCGTCAGGTCGAAGCGCCCGCCATCGGGCCGCGTCCAGTCGATGCTGTCGCCTACCCGCAGGCCGAGCAAGGCAGTGCCGACCGGCGTCAGCACCGACAGCTTGTCGGGCGCGCCGTCGAGGTCCTTCGGGTAGGCGAGCGACATGTCGAATTCCTCCGCGCCCCCATCGAGCACGAAGCGCACGCGCGAATTCATGGTGACGACATCGAGCGGCATGTCTTCGGGCTCGACCAGCTCGGCGCGGGCGAGTTCTTCCAACAGGGTGTCGCGCGTGTCGCCTTGCGCGGCGGGCAGTGAATCGAGCAGGTGTTCAAGGCGCTCCATGTCGAGCGAGGATACGACGATTGGTGGTCTCATGATGGACTCCATGTGTGGCCGCGTGATGCAGCCGGCAAAAGGGAAATCATCCGCGTTCAGCGGACGAAGGTCGATGCAGTGGAGGAGGCTCGGGAGGACGGATGGCGCGTTGGCCGGCCGGGTTTCCTCACCGAGCCCGATAGAGCCAGGCGAGATCTCGCGCGCACGCCGATGGCGTGCAAATCACGGACAGCAGGGACGTCGCGCGACCTCCCTCGTTCAGGGATGAACCATGCAGCTGCAGGCAGTAGCTCGATGATTCCAAGGTCAAGTTCGCAAACCGATAATGTAGGGTGGGCTCGGCCCACGCGGTACAACACATGCATGCCGCAAAGCGTGCGACGAACACAAGCCCAGTATAGCCCCCCTGCCCGCCCCGTCAACCCGGCACGCTTGCAGAGGCGCCAATGAAAAAAGCGGGCCGCAGCCCGCTTTTCGATAACACCTAAACCGTATTAACGCTTGTCGATCGGCGCCACATCACGCACCGGCGAACCGACGAACAGCTGGCGCGGACGGCCGATCTTCTGCTCGGGATCCGCAATCATCTCGTTCCACTGGGCGATCCAGCCGATGGTACGCGCCATCGCGAAGATGCCGGTGAACAGCGAGACCGGGATGCCCAGGGCCGACTGCACGATACCCGAGTAGAAGTCGACGTTCGGGTACAGCTTGCGCGAGACGAAGTATTCGTCGTTCAGCGCGATGCGTTCCAGTTCCATCGCCAGCTTGAACAGCGGGTCTTCCTGCAGGCCCAGCTCTTCCAGCACTTCGTGGCAGGTTTCGCGCATCAGCTTGGCGCGCGGGTCGAAGTTCTTGTACACGCGGTGACCGAAGCCCATCAGCTTGACGCCCGAGTTCTTGTCCTTGACCTTCTCGATGAAGGCAGGGATGTTCTCGACCGAGCCGATTTCCTTCAGCATCGTCAGTGCCGCTTCGTTGGCGCCGCCGTGGGCAGGGCCCCACAGGCAGGCGATACCGGCAGCGATACAGGCGAACGGGTTCGCGCCCGACGAGCCGGCCAGGCGGACGGTCGAGGTCGATGCGTTCTGCTCGTGGTCCGCGTGCAGGATCAGGATGCGGTCCAGGGCGCGCACCAGCACGTCGTTGACCTTGTACTCTTCGCACGGGTTGGCGAACATCATGTACATGAAGTTGGCGCTGTACGACAGGTCGTTGCGTGGGTACATGAACGGCTGGCCGACCGAGTACTTGTAAGCCATCGCGACCAGGGTCGGCAGCTTGGCGATCAGGCGGATGGCCGAGATTTCGCGCTGCTTGGCATCGTTGATGTCGAGCGAGTCGTGGTAGAACGAGGCCAGCGCGCCGACCGTGCCGACCAGCACCGACATCGGGTGCGCATCGCGGCGGAAGCCACGGAAGAAGAAGTTCATCTGCTCGTGGATCATCGTGTGCTTGGTCACGGTGTCGCTGAACGTTTCCTTCTGCTCGGCGTTCGGCAGTTCGCCGTTCAGCAGCAGGTAGCAGGTTTCCAGGAAGTCGCAGTTCTCGGCCAGCTGCTCGATCGGGTAGCCGCGGTACAGCAGTTCGCCCTTGTCGCCGTCGATGTAGGTGATGCTCGAGTTGCACGAAGCAGTCGACATGAAGCCCGGATCGTAGGTGAACTTGCCGGTCTGGCCGTACAGCTTGCGGATGTCGATGACATCCGGGCCGATCGTGCCCTTGTAAATCGGCATGTCAACCGATGGGCTGCCGTCGGAGAACGACAGGGTGGCTTTGGTATCAGAGATATTCATGGCACTTCCTTCTTGGGAGTGGATCTACAAAATATAAGACGAAACTTAGGTTCGCTCACGCTTGACGCAGGCGTGCCAGCAAGGCATGCACGTGCGGCAGGTCGACATCGCCTTCGGGCTCGGCGCGTCCGAGCAGCAGGTCCATCAGCGGGTTGTCCGCCAGGTCCAGCAAGCGGGTCAACGCATCGACGTCTTCATCGCTCAGGTCTGCTTCATGCGCATCGAGGAAGCGCGTGAGGATCAGGTCGTTTTCGAGCAGGCCGCGGCGTGAACGCCAGCGCAGGCGGGCACGGTTGGCAGGGTCGGATTGATGCGCGTTTTGCTGCGTATTCACTCTAGAGTCCGTTGTCGGTCAACACTATACTCCGGCTGCCGGGAATCGGCAGTACCGTACTTCTACTGTATTGATTGCAATACGTTGGGCGGGGATCGGGGGATTATCCGATGTTTGCA
>Ga0308169_10003746_pt1 | contig 14610 bp, 16 predicted proteins | sample PhyBR1_2_FD_202139 | JGI IMG/M metagenome (GOLD analysis project Ga0308169, IMG submission 202139) | Phyllosphere microbial communities from UC Gill Tract Community Farm, Albany, California, United States - DLSLSB.R1 | ecosystem: Host-associated > Plants > Phyllosphere > Unclassified | place... | reverse complement strand
GCGTACAGGCCCAAGGCCGCGCGACGGGCCATGATCAGCAGCACGCCAGTCAGCGCCAGGCCGATACCGGCCAGCAGGTAATACCACGAACCGCCAAGCGTGCTCAGCTTGACACCCCCGGCCAGCAGGGCCAGGCCCATCAATAGAAGCAGAATGCCGAGCAAGCTCGGTAGCAGACGGCTTCGACTCAAAGCACCCTCAGCGCTCATAGTGTGTTCTCCGTAATGTTTAAAGAGTCCCCGCAGGTAGTCACTTTAGATGACGATCCTGCGCGGGCATGGTTCAGTTGAAAAAAGCAAATTCGGTTGGCAGCGTCCCTGTGGGAGCGGGCTTGCTCGCGATGGCGGCGCGTCAGTCGACGCCAGTGCTGGATGTGCAATCGCTTTCGCGAGCAAGCCCGCTCCCACAGGACAGCGCTGTCTTGCCTGGAAAGTGAATTGCTGTAAAACAGCTCTAGCCCGGCCAAAGAACCGTTTCAGCAAGCGGCGCAAGGATAAGGATCTGTTTCCAATAGAGAAAGCGTTTTTACTGACATGGATCATCTCGGATTCGGTAACAGTGCGCCCCACAGGGCAACGGTCTGAGAGGCGACGGCGAAGGCTATGCTTCCACCACAACGGCACCTCGGCTAAGGTGCGCGGTTTTACACCCTTTGCGTAAAGGCCTCCCATGACCGAACCGAACAACAACCCGCTGCACGGCGTGACGCTGGAGCAGATCCTCAATGCCCTGGTGCAGCATTACGAGTGGTCGGGCCTGGCCGAACGCATCGATATTCGTTGCTTCAAGAGCGACCCGAGCATCAAGTCGAGCCTGACGTTCCTGCGCAAGACGCCGTGGGCACGGGAGAAGGTCGAGCGCCTGTACATCAAATTGATGCGCACTAAACGGCCGGTGTGAGCCATGAACACGGGCGTCGCTCGTCGCCTCACGCTGCGCCAGCGTTTCGTGTCGGTCGCGGCGCTGCTGGGTTGGGCGGGCTTGAGCATTCAGCTGTACCTGATCCTGATTGGCCGCTGGACGTTGGGTGCCAGCCTGCTGGGCGGGCTGGTGAACTTCTTCAGCTTCTTCACTGTGCTGACCAATACGCTGGTGGCGGTGGTGCTGACGTGGGAGCTGACCCCACGCGAATCCAGCGCCCGCCGCTGGTTCCTGCTGCCCAGTGTTCGCAGCGGCATCGCCGTTAGCATCGCCCTGGTCAGCCTCGCCTATAACCTGCTGTTGCGACACCTGTGGCAACCCGGTGGCTGGCAGTTCGTGGCCGACGAGTTGCTGCACGACGTGGTGCCGCTGCTGTACCTCATCTATTGGTGGCTGTGGGTGCCCAAAGGCACTTTGCGCCTGGGCCACATCGGGCTTTGGGTGATCTACCCCTTGGTGTATTTCGGCTATGTGTTGCTGCGGGGGGATTTACTGGCGGCGTACCCCTACCCTTTCATCGACGTGGCGAACCTGGGTTATCCACAGGTGTTCATCAATGCCGGGGGGATTTGGCTGGGGTTTGTCGGGATTGCGCTGGCGGTGGTGGGGTTGGATCGGTGGTTGGGGCGGCGGCCATCTAAAGCCTTGTGAAATGCCCCTGTGGAGAGGGAGCTTGCTCCCTCTCCACAGGGGGGTGTGTACACAAATAGATATCAAGGCCGTGCAGGCAACATCCACACCAACCCACTGGCCTTGGCCCGTTCATGACACAACGCCAAGACGCCGCGCCGCTCGTCATTGTCCATCCGACTCCAGCGGGTGATTTCCGCCACGGTGCGTTGGCAGCCGGTGCAAATGTCGTCCTCGTCCAGCGCGCAGACATTCACGCAGGGCGAGCGAACCGGGCGTTCGGGCGTGCTCATTGTTCCTGCTCGGCCAGGTCGCGCGCATAGCGCTGGGCGTTATGGACGTAGTGGGCCGCGCTGGCCGCGAGCATTTTCTTCTGGGCTTCGGTCAATTCCCGCACCACCTTGCCGGGCGAGCCCATCACCAGGGACCCGTCGGGAATCTCCTTGCCTTCGCCGATCAGCGAGTTGGCGCCAATGATGCAGTTCTTGCCGATCTTCGCACCGTTGAGAATCACCGCGTTGATGCCGATGAGACTGTAGTCGCCCACCGTGCAGCCATGGAGCATGGCGTTGTGGCCGATGGTCACGCCGGTGCCGATGGTCAACGGGAAGCCCATGTCGGTGTGCATCACTGTGCCGTCCTGCACATTGCTGTGCTTGCCGATCAGGATCAGTTCGTTGTCGCCGCGCAGCACGGCGTTGAACCACACGCTGGCGTCCTCTTCGAGGCGGACCTTGCCCACCAGCGTGGCGTTGGGCGCGACCCAGCTTTGTGGGTGGGTTTCGACACGGGCATCGCCCAAGCGGTATTTCATGAAGATCCTCTGGGCATCAGGTATTGATGAAGCTCTTGGGCGGTTTGTGCAGGTCGATACCCGCGTCGAACAACAGGTTGACCAGCTCGACGATCATGATCGCCGTCAGGCCCCAGATCTTGTATTCACCAAAGCGGTAGCTGGGCACGTACCAACTGCAGCCCTGGTAATCGATACGGTGCGTGTGCTCACGGGGATCCTTGCGGAAAAACTCCAGCGGCACGCTGAACACCGCGGCGATCTCGGCATCGTTGGCCTGGTATTCGACGTAGTCCGGAATCACCCCGACATAAGGCGTGACCTTGATCCCATGCAGGGAGATCAACGGGCTGAGCGGGCCGATCACTTCCACCAGGCCGGGGGGCAGGCCGATTTCTTCCTCGGCTTCGCGCAGGGCGGTGAAAATCAGGTCCGGGTCCTCCGGGTCTCGGCGTCCGCCGGGGAACGCCACCTCGCCACCATGGGTCGAGAGCCCACTGGCGCGCAGGGTCAGGACCAGCTCCGGTTCGTCACTGCGGGTGATCGGCACCAGCACGGCAGCTTCAGGGAAACGTCGGTCGGCCTGCAGGTCACGTGGGGTATGGTTGCTTACTCGATGCAGTAGCTCGTCCAGCATGAGACTTCTCGATTTATTCGCTACCTTGCATCATGCACCAATCATTCAAGCGGCCCAACCCCCGCACCGCGTCATGTCGCGAAACGACAACTTGCCGATACCCGCCCGTACACGCCAAGATAGGCGCAGCCTTCAGGAATCCCAGCATGAAATTCTGCAGCCAGTGCGGTAACCCGGTAACCCAGCGCATACCCGAGGGCGACTCGCGACTGCGCTTTATCTGCGATACCTGCCACACCATCCATTACCAGAACCCCAATATCGTTGCCGGATGTGTACCGACCTGGGGCAGTAAAGTCTTGTTATGCCGGCGCGCCATCGAGCCACGGCGTGGTTACTGGACATTGCCGGCGGGCTTCATGGAAAACGGTGAAACCGTCGAACAGGCCGCCGTGCGTGAAACCGCCGAGGAAGCCTGCGCCCGGGTGCGCAACCTGAGTATCTATACGCTGATCGACGTACCGCACATCAGCCAGGTGCATGTATTCTTCCGCGCCGAACTGATGGATCTGGACTTCGCCGCTGGGCCCGAGAGCCTGGAAGTGCAGTTGTTCGAAGAGGCCGACATCCCTTGGGACGAGCTGGCTTTCCGCACCGTGGGCCGTACCCTAGAATACTTCTACGCTGACCGGCGGGCCGAGGATTACCCGGTGCGATCCGAATCGATACCGCCACTGACTCAGCCTGCCAATACTTAGAAAAAACCAATATAGCCGCGACACCTCTAGGGATATCGTTTCAATGCGCTGGTTGCTTGTGCTGTTCTGCTTGTCGTTTACCGCTGTGTCCCAAGCCGCTGCCGTGGGAACCTATAACGGCAAGGTCATCGAAAAAGTCCTGGTGCTCAAGTCCGCCCATCAATTGCAACTGGTCAACGACGGCAAGCCCCTCAAGACCTATCGCATCTCCCTGGGCAAGGGCGCCAAGAAAGGCCCCAAACTGATCGAGGGCGACAAGCGCACCCCCGAGGGCTTCTACTGGATTGACTGGCGCAAGGTCAGCGACAAGTTCTACCTGTCGATGCACATTTCCTACCCCAACATCGCCGACGCCGCCCGCGCCCGCCGCGAAGGCGTGGAACCGGGGGGCATGATCATGATCCACGGCACCCCCGATACGGAAGAAAACCCCGAGCAGTTGTTCCATACCCTGGATTGGACCGACGGCTGCATCGCCATGCGCAATGTGGACATGCGTGAGGTTTGGAACCTGGTACCGGATGGGACGATGATCGAGATTCGGCCGTAGCCCCCACTTTCTTTTGGTGAGAAGCTCTTTTGGCGAGGGAGCTTGCTCCCGCTGGGACGGTCCGACGCCTCGGGCGCAGCAATCCCCTTGGCAAACAACTCAATCTGCCTGACACACCGAGTTGCCTGGCTTGAGGGCCGCTTCGCAGCCCAGCGGGAGCAAGCTCCCTCGCCACAGGGTTTGGTGTCGATTGGCCTATCTGTCGACGACACGAAACCATGGTGGGAGCGAGCCTGCTCCGGGCGGCGATCCGACGATGAGGCCGGCACTTATGGCATCAAGTCCGAAGCTCGACCCGGTCCAGGGCCTTGTTCGCCAGCAGCGTCCCCAGCTCGATCATCTGCACCACCCCCAACGCCACGTGCCGCCGCGAGCCTTCCAGGCCAAACGCCAGGTCGTTGAGCACCGCATTGGCCGAGGCCAGGGTTTCGCTGAGGTTGGCCAGCAAGGCTTCGGTGTCGAAGCTGTCCGATACGGTGAACAATTGCACTGAGGGTTGGGGTCTGGTTCGCTGTTGTCGGGCTTGAGGTAATGGTCCATCGCGCGGTCGGCGGCTTCTTTCAGTTTTTCGGGGGCGTATTCGCCGTAGGGGAAGGTGGAGGTGGGTTTGGGCATGTCAGAATTATTTTTCAATTGAAGCTCCTTTAAATTAATGGAGCCCAGGACAAAACGTCCGGGCCAGTTGCCCCTTGAATTCTTTCGGACGGTCAAACCCGGTCGCTGAATTGGCAGCGACACCCAAAGGCTAGGCCCCTCGCTTCCGAGGGACAACCTTAAAAACTTGTCGGAAACTTCGGTGCGTCTGACAGACCAAGCGATGGTGATTCGCACAACAAAAAACCGGCCTAAGCCGGTTTTTGTTGGTGACATTTGTATTCACCCAAAAGCTGCGCGCTGCTCAGCCTCATAATGCCGGGTCTGAAAGGGCAAGAGGGTTTGCACCTTCAAGCCAAGCCCTTCATTCAGCCCCCAAGAGAGAGCGAGTTCATCACGGCGTTTGCGAAGCGCAACAGCTGTTTGCGAGATTATTGCTTGCTTGGGTGTCGAGCGTAAAAACAGCTCAAGGGCTTTGAAGACTTCCAATGCTCGATTATCCGTGACACACGAAAACCGGGTAAGTCGTTCAAGCAAATAGCCGGCACGACGCAACTCGACCTCATCCGTGTGTTGGCTCAGAAAAGCTTGGGCTGCGCTTATCAAGTCCGAGTCGGAATACCAAACAGCTTTGGCTGCACTTACGAGCGCAACATCATCTGCATGATCCAACGGGCTTCTGACCAATGTGTCCAGAGCGGCTGAGAGGACGTGGCCGTTAGCAGGCTTCGCCATCTGGATTCTCCAAATAATTTTGCAAGATATGGCTAAGAACCGAAGTTGGAGGCTCTTTGTTGCCAACATATACATCAATCGCCTGCAATGCCAGCCGACGCAGCTCGGCGGTCAATATGAAGCCGGCCCTCAGAAGTGCCATGATATCGCCAATATCTTGATCCGTTGCTCTGCCCAGCTTGGAAATCGCGATATCGACAGGGGCAGCAATATGAACGTGAAGAGGACACTCAACCGAGAACTCTTCAAGGGGAAAGCTTCGAACCCAATAATCCTCATGAATCGGACCAAAGCAGGTGTTGTAATGAAGGTCGTAGTTTAGCTCCATCAATCGGCCGGACGTCTCATCGACAAACTGCTCGGGTACTTGCGCAAGCAGCGTCCGAAGATGAAAACCTTCCGGAAGGCTGGCCTCATAAATCTCGGCGTCAACGTCTGCGGAGACCCGATGACTTGTATACAGATGCACTGCGCACCCACCAAAAACGATGACTTTGACCGCCCCAGGCCCTGCATTCTCAAACGTCAGCTCTGCTTCGACAGACTTGAACATTGAAACCAAAGCCTGCCCTAGGGCGGTATTAGTGTTGAGGCGGGGCGTGATCGTATCCGGCAATTCCATGTGTGGACCTCAGAGGCTGATGTAGCTCCTGAACCCGGGTCTATCACCTAGCCCTCTCCAAGACTGGTAACCGATCCCTGCGCTCGGAGATCAGCCTCGAAAGCTAAAGACCGCGCTTCCGAGGGACAACCTTAAAAACATGTCGGAAACTTCAGAATGTCTGACAGGCCATCAATCTGATTAGGGATATTTCGCACAAATTTCAGGGAGGCTTTTTTGAGTGAACTGGGTAACCATCGCTGCCGCAACGGATATGCACACCGACCTAAAAGAACAGCGCACCACCGGTCGGCTATAAAAATATATTTCAAACTCATACTGGCGGGCCGTGCATACCACTCCCCCTCTGAAACGAAAACCCAGCGCTGTAATTCAACTGTCGATCCACCCCTCCTCTAATACCACTTCAAGCCACCCCTCTCGAACTACCCTGAAAGCGGCTAGTACCTCCGTTGACATGGTATTCAAGTGGTATTAGCTTCCACCTCACTCACCGAGCGAAAATTCCTACAACCGCATCGGACACACCGCACATGAACGACATCCTGGCCCTGCGCCCAGACGACACCCAACCCACCCCGCTCTACCTGCAACTGGCCCGCAACCTCGAAGCGGCCATCCACGCCGGGCAGTGGAAAGCCGAGCAAGCGATGCCGTCCGAACGCAGCCTGAGCGAGCAACTGGGCATTTCCCGAGTCACCGCCCGCAAGGCGCTGGAAGTGCTGTTCGAGCAGGGCCTGATCCGCCGCAATCAGGGTTCGGGAACGTTCATTACCCCACGCCTGGAACAGCCGCTCTCGCGCCTCAGTGGCTTCAGCGAGATGCTCCGGCTCAAAGGCTTCGTCCCCGGCTCCCAATGGCTGGAACGCGAAATCACCCCACCGACCCACGAAGAACTGATCCGCCTGGGCCTGTCGCCCACTGACAAAGTCGCCCGGCTCAAACGGCTGCGCAAGGCCGACGACACGGTCATGGCCATCGAGATGAGCACCCTGCCGGCGTCGATCATCCCCAAGCCGCAGGCGGTGGGCGACTCGCTTTATGAATTTCTCGATGGCATCGGCAAACCGGTTGTCCGAGCCTTGCAACACATCCAGGCCATCAACGCCTCGGACGAATTCGCCGCCCTGGTGGGCATCGCCCCCGGCACCGCGATGTTGCTGATGACGCGGGTCGGCTACCTGGAAGACAACACGCCTATCGAGGTCACCGACACCTATTGCCGCAACGACTACTACGACTTTGTCGCAGAGCTACGGCGCTAGACGACCAGAGAATTCCAATGTCCGAAGACAACATCCTCACCGCCAACGGCTGGATACGCGGCCGCCTGATCCATGAACACGGCAAGGTCGTGTCCGTCGAAGGCCAGCCCTGCGACCCGACGAGCAACGACCTGCCCTACCTGCTGCCCGGTTTCATCGACCTGCATGTGCACGGCGGTGGCGGCAAGGACATCATGGAGGGCGCCCCAGCCTTCGAAACCATCGCCCGCACCCACGTGCGCTTCGGCACCACGTCGTTGCTCGCCACCACCATGACGGCGCCAAGCGAAGAAATCGCCAGCGTCCTCAAAGCCCTCGGTGAGTTCTGCGAACAGCGGCCCAGCGGCAGCGCACGTGTCCTCGGCGTGCACTTGGAAGGCCCTTACATCAATCCCGGCAAACTCGGCGCCCAACCGAATTTCGCCCACACCGCGTTGATGGCCGAGGTGGAAACGTACCTGGCCCTGGCGCCGATCCGGGTGATTACCATCGCACCGGAAATTGCCGGCCACGATGCCTTGATCCGTGCCCTCAGCGCTCGCGGTGTGCGCATGCAGATCGGCCATACCCTCGGCAGCTACGAAGAAGGCGTCGCGGCACTGGCCGCCGGGGCCAGCAGCTTTACCCATTTGTACAATGCCATGAGCCCGCTGCATCACCGCGAGCCGGGCATCGTCGGCGCGGCGCTGGCCCATGCGCAATATGCCGAGCTGATCCCGGACCTGCTGCACGTACATCCCGGCGCCATGCGCGTAGCGTTGCGTTCGATCCCGTGCCTGTATTGCGTCACCGACTCCACCGCCGCCGCCGGCATGCCCGACGGCGAATACAAGCTGGGCAGCCACACCGTGACCAAATGCCTGGGCGGCGTGCGCCTGGCCGACGGCACCTTGGCCGGCAGCACCCTGACGATGGACCAGGCCCTGCGCAACCTGGTGAAGATCGGCCTGCCGATCGACGACGCCTCCCGACGCCTGTCGCAATTCCCCGCCGATTACCTCGGCCTGCCCGAGCGCGGACGCCTGCAAGCCGGCGCCTGGGCCGACTGCGTGCGGCTTGACCGCGCCCTGAACCTGATCGACGTAATGGTCGAAGGAGAAGCCGTTGACTTCCAAAATGCTTGAAGAGGCCCTCACCTCGTCCGAAGCCGTCGAGCGCCAATTGCAGCGACTGGATCCGACGCTGGCGGAAATTGCCGGACGCTTGCGTCGTCAACCGCCGCAAGTGGCGATGACCGTGGCTCGGGGCAGTTCCGACCACGCCGCCAGTTATTTCGCTTACCTGACCATGCAGCAACTGGGCCTGCCCGTGGCGTCGCTGCCGATGTCGGTGGTCACGTTGCAACAGGCGCCGCTGAAGGTCAGCGGCCAGGTGGCGTTCGCGTTCTCGCAGTCGGGGCAGAGCCCGGACCTGGTCAACAGCCTGCGCCTGTTGCGCAAGCGCGGCGCGTTGAGCGTGGCGATGGTCAACGCAGAGGATTCTCCGCTGGAGGCGGCCTGCGAATTCAGCGTGCCGTTGTGCGCCGGCATCGAGAGCAGTGTTGCCGCGACCAAGAGTTTCATTGCCACCCTCAGCGCCAGTGCGCGGTTGGTGGCCCACTGGAAAGATGATGCCGAGTTGCTCGAAGCCGGCACCGCGTTGCCCGAAGGCCTGCGCGAGGCCGCGAGCCAGGATTGGAGCGCCGCCGTCGAAGCGCTGCGTGACTGCCAACGGCTCATGGTGATTGGCCGTGGCGCCGGTTTTGCCATCGCCCAGGAAGCGGCACTCAAGTTCAAGGAAACCTCGGCGATCCAGGCCGAAGCCTTCAGCAGCGCCGAAGTCCGTCACGGGCCGATGGCCCTGATCGACGAAAACTACCCGCTGCTGGTTTTTGCTCCGCGCGGTGCCGAGCAGGCTGGCGTGTTGAGCCTGGCCGCCGACATGCGCGAGCGCGGCGCCCGGGTGCTGCTGGCCGCCCCCGATGACATCGCCGAGCGCGACTTGACGCTGAGTCGCGCCGGGCATCCGGCCCTGGACCCGATCCTGGCGATCCAGAGCTTTTACGGCATGGCCGCCCGACTGGCCGTGGCCCGAGGCCTGGACCCGGATCACCCACGGCACTTGAGCAAGGTCACCCGGACCCACTGAACCGCCAGCGTTCTTTTCATGCAAGGCCAATGATCCCAGAGAGAGCGAGCCCATGCCCAACAACAATAAAGAGCTGATCCTCAGCGCCCCGCTCAGCGGTCCGGTGCTCACCCTCGCCAACGTGCCGGACGCGGTGTTCGCCAGCGGCGCGATGGGCGATGGGATCGCTATCGATCCGCTGAACGATACCCTCTTCGCCCCCTGCGACGGCGAGGTGATCCACGTCGCTCATACCGGCCACGCCGTAACACTGCGGGCCGACAACGGCGCCGAATTGCTGCTGCACCTCGGGCTGGACACCGTCGAGTTGCAGGGCGACGGCTTTTCCCTACTGGTCAAGGAAGGTGCGCGGGTCAGCAACGGCCAGGCGCTGCTGCGCTATGACCTGGACAATGTGGCCCAGCGCTGCAAAAGCCTGGTCAGCCTGTTGGTCATCACCAACGGCGAACACTTCCAGGCACGGCCGATCACCCTTAAAGGCGTCAAGGTCGGCGAACCGTTGCTGCACATCGTCAGCAAGACACCGAATGAAACACGTGACGATGAGTTGGACGTCGGCATCGAGGTGTTCGGCCAGATCCGTATCGCCCATCGGGGCGGCTTGCACGCCCGACCGGCGGCCTTGGTCCGCCAGACCGCGCAAGGGTTCAAGAGTCGCTCGCAGCTGCACTTTGGCGGGCGGTCGGCGTCCTGCGACAGCGTCATGGGCATGATGGGCCTGGCGATCAGCGAACAGGCCGAAGTGCATGTCAGTTGTCGCGGCAGCGATGCCGAAGCGGCGTTGCGAGCGCTGTTGACCACCCTGTCCACGGTCCTCGCCGAAGAAACCCATGCCCAGGCGCCACAGGCCAAGGCGCCGAACCGTACCGTTGAAGACGGCGTAATGCACGGCGTCTGTGCCGCGCCCGGACTGGTCAGCGGGCCGCTGATCCGGCTGGAGGGCATTCAATTGCCCGAGGAGGTCGGTGGACATGACGTCGAAGAACAACGTCAACGACTGCGCCATGCCCTGGCGCACGTCAGCCGCGATATCCAACGGACGTTGGAGAACGCCAAGGCCCGGCGCCATGTCGACGAGCAGGCCATTTTCAGCGCCCACCTGGCGTTGCTGGAAGATCCGGTCCTGCTGGATGCCGCCGACCTCGCCATTGCTCAGGGCCACGCCGCGCCCCATGCCTGGAGCCAGTCCATCGACATGCAGTGCCAGGTGCTGCGGCAATTGGGCAGTGCACTGCTGGCCGAGCGCGCCAATGATTTGCACGACCTGCGCCAGCGGGTCCTTCGGGTATTGCTGGGTGAAACCTGGAAATTTGAAGTACCGGCGGGCGCGATTGTCGCCGCGCGAGAGCTGACCCCCTCGGAGCTGTTGCAACTCAGCGCCCAAGGCGTGGCCGGTGTATGTATGGCCGAAGGCGGCGCGACCTCCCACGTGGCGATTCTGGCCCGGGGCAAAGGCCTGCCCTGCCTGGTGGCGTTGGGCGAGGCCTTGCTCGCATGGGCACCGGGCCAATCGGTGGTGCTGGACGCAGACGGCGGCCGCCTCGAACTCACGCCAAGCGCCGAACGCCTGACACAAGTGCAGCAAGTGCACAGTCAGCGCGTCGCCTTGCGCGCCCAGCAACAGACCCTCGCCCATACGCCGGCGCGAACGGTTGACGGAACGGAGATTGAAGTCGCCGCCAACGCTGCCTCCAACATCGAAGCGGGCGAGGCCTTCGCCAACGGTGCCGATGGCATCGGCTTGCTGCGCACCGAATTCCTTTTTGTCGACCGCCACACCGCTCCCGACGAAGAAGAGCAACGCCACGCTTATCAAGCGGTGCTCGATGCCATGGGCGACAGGCCGGTGATCATCCGCACCATCGACGTCGGCGGCGACAAGCAGTTGGACTACCTGCCGCTGCCGGCCGAAGCCAACCCGGTGCTCGGCCTGCGGGGCATTCGCCTGGCCCAGGTGCGGCCGGAACTGTTGGATCAGCAATTGCGGGCACTGCTGCAAACCCGTCCACTGCAGCGCTGCCGCATTCTGTTGCCGATGGTCACCGAGGTTGACGAACTGCTGCACATCCGCCAGCGCCTCGATGCCTTGGCCGCCGAACTCGGCCTGGACGAACGCCCGCAGCTTGGGGTGATGATCGAAGTGCCAGCCGCCGCATTGCTCGCCGAACAGCTGGCCGAACACGCAGATTTCCTCTCCATCGGGACCAACGACCTGTCCCAGTACACCCTCGCCATGGACCGCGACCACGCCGGCCTCGCCGCCCGGGTCGATGCCTTGCACCCGGCGCTGTTGCGGCTGATCGCCCAGACCTGCGTCGGCGCCGCCAGGCATGGGCGCTGGGTCGGGGTGTGCGGGGCCCTGGCTTCCGATCCGCTGGCAACGCCGGTGCTGATCGGGCTGGGTGTACGGGAACTGTCGGTCAGCCCGCCGCAGGTCGGTGAGATCAAGGACCGCGTACGCCACCTGGATGCCGCCCAGTGCCAGCGCATCAGTACCGACTTGCTGAACCTGGCCAGCGCCGCCGCCGTGCGCCAGGCCTGTCATCAACAGTGGCCCCTGGGCTGAAGCCCGTCGAAGAACAATAAAAGGAGAGACGCCATGTACCAGAATTTCATCGAAGGGCTGCAACGCCTCGGCCGGGCGCTGATGCTGCCGATCGCGATCCTGCCGATCGCCGGCCTGCTCCTGCGCCTGGGTGACACCGACCTGTTGAATATCGCGATCATCCACGACGCTGGCGAAGCGATTTTTGCCAACCTGCCGATGATCTTCGCCATCGGCATCGCCGTGGGATTCGCCCGGGACAACAACGGCACCGCCGGACTGGCCGGGGCCATCGGCTACCTGGTCATGATCGCGACGCTGAAGGTGCTCGACGCGACCATCAACATGGGCATGCTCGCCGGGATCATCAGTGGCTTGCTGGCGGGCGCGCTGTACAACCGCTTCAAGGACATCAAGCTGCCGGAGTACCTGGCGTTCTTTGGCGGCCGGCGCTTCGTGCCGATCGTCACCGGTTTCAGCGCCGTCGGCCTGGGCCTGGTGTTCGGCCTGGTCTGGCCGCCGATCCAGCACGGCATCAACAGCTTCGGCGAGCTGCTGATGGCGAGCGGTAGCTTCGGTGCGTTCGTCTTCGGTGTATTCAATCGATTGCTGATCGTCACCGGCCTGCACCACATCCTCAACAACATGGCTTGGTTCATCTTCGGCAGCTTCACCGATCCCGCCACCGGCGCGGTGGTGACCGGTGACCTGAGCCGTTATTTCGCCGGCGACCCCAAGGGCGGCCAGTTCATGACCGGCATGTTCCCGGTGATGCTTTTCGGCCTGCCCGCCGCGTGCCTGGCGATGTACCGCAACGCCCTGCCCCAGCGGCGCAAGGTCATGGGCGGGATCCTGCTGTCGATGGCGCTGACATCATTCCTGACCGGTGTCACCGAGCCGATCGAATTTGCCTTCATGTTTCTTGCGCCGCTGTTGTACCTGGTCCACGCGCTGCTCACCGGCCTGTCGATGGCGGTGACCAATATGCTGAATATCCACCTGGGCTTTACCTTCTCCGGCGGTTTCATCGACATGGTCCTGGGCTGGGGTGAATCCACCAACGGCTGGCGGGTCGTTCCGGTGGGCCTGGTCTACGCAGCGGTTTATTACCTGGTGTTCGACTTCTGCATCCGCCGCTTCGACCTGAAGACGCCGGGGCGCGAAGACGTGCCGGCGGGCGACAAGCCGGTCATTGCCGAAAACCAACGGGCCGCGGCTTATATCCAAGCCTTGGGCGGCGCCGACAACCTGATCACCGTCGGCGCCTGCACGACGCGCTTGCGCCTGGACATGGTGGATCGCAACAAGGCGTCCGACGCCCAGCTCAAGGCCCTCGGCGCCATGGCCGTGGTCAGACCGGGCAATGGCGGCAGCTTGCAAGTGGTGGTGGGGCCAATGGCGGATAGCATTGCGGATGAAATTCGCTTGGCGTTGCCTTCTTCCGAACGACCAGCCAGCGCGCCCGTGGCCGCCGTAGCTGAGCCTGTCCCGCCGACAGTCGTCTCCGAGGCCGAAGCACAACAATGGCTCGCGGCCCTGGGCGGTGGCGGGAATGTGTTGCAGCTCGATTGCGTGGCGACGAGCCGTTTGCGGGTGCAACTGGCCGATGGCAAGCGGTTGTCGGAAAGCCAGCTCAAGGCGCTTGGGTGCCAGGGGATCAGCTCACTGGACGGTGGCGTTTGGCACTTGCTGCTGGGGGAGAAAGCGCCGGGGTTGTGGCGGGCGTTGGAGGCGGTGATCGTAAATCCCAGGGCTGGGGTCAAGGCTTAGATCCTCAGTGCCTGTTCTGGCCTCTTCGTCGGATCGCCGCCCGGAGCAGGCTCGCTCCCACAGTGGTTTTGTGGTTTTGCAGATATTTGTGATTCACACCATATCCTGTGGGAGCGAGCTTGCTCCGGGCGGCGATCCGACGATGGGGCCGGCACAAACAAAACCTCATATCTGACACTCCACAACTCCTGTGGCGAGGGAGCTTGCTCCCTCGCCACAAGGGTTTGTGTACACTGGAATTGCACCTAATAAAAAACCCGCTGAATCGATCAGCGGGTTTTTTATTACAACAGCAGGAGGATCAGAAATCCTCCAACCGCCACACTTCATACGCCGGTGTCTCGTAGGGATGGCTCTGCTTCAGCGCCTCCACCACGGAGCGGATCAACTCATCGGCTACCACCAGCTCCACCTTCCACTCCTCGACCTGCTCGACCTGCCCCGCCTCGCCGATGAACGGCTGACTGCCGTCCAACGGGCGAAACTGGCCCAGGCCCAACACTTGCCAGGCGCAGTGGTCATAGTCGCCGATTCGTCCGCCACCGGCAGCGAATACGGCGCTTTTGACCTCGTCCACATGGCTGGCCGGGACGAAGAAGCAGAGCTTGTACACCGCCTCAGTTCACCCAGACGCGGGCGTTGCGGAACATGCGCATCCATGGCGCGTCTTCGTTCCAGTCGTCCGAACGCCACGAGTTCTGCACCGCGCGGAACACTCGCTCA
>Ga0308169_10003745_pt1 | contig 14611 bp, 16 predicted proteins | sample PhyBR1_2_FD_202139 | JGI IMG/M metagenome (GOLD analysis project Ga0308169, IMG submission 202139) | Phyllosphere microbial communities from UC Gill Tract Community Farm, Albany, California, United States - DLSLSB.R1 | ecosystem: Host-associated > Plants > Phyllosphere > Unclassified | place... | reverse complement strand
GGTATCTACTCAGTCAATGTCGCTAACTTCCTCGGTATCTTCGATCACGGCAACAGCATTCCCGCTACGAAGCTTCAGCTCGAACAGCTCCTGGCGGGAAAGCCAGCAGGAGAGTTCGAAGCCCTCCATCAGATCACTTCCGATGGTACTCCAGCCCGCGACTGGACAGACAGCTACGATCTTCTTGCAGTGTCAGGACAGGCTGATTCCTACGAAAAACCCAAGCTTTCAATCCTCTTCAAGGGGACAAAAGAAGAGCTGCGCAGCGAGCTCGAAGCTCGAGATCTAGACCCTTCCCGATTCACGGTCAAAGACATCTCGCCGCAGGAGGTACGGTTCCACGGTTTTGCCACCTGGGTTCAGGCAAGGCTTGCTGATGAGACTCCGGTCCATGGCACCACCGAAGAGGTACTCCTCTGGGAGGCTCCGTCGACCGCCGAGCCCGTCATCCTGGAGGTCGCTGAAAGCATCGGCCTGAAGTTCGAGCGCGATGCGGATGGAAGCTTCGCCCTGGACTCGGAGGGCAAGATCTCCACGGCCTGCCCCTTCCACGAGGACAAGGACAGCTTCATCCTACTCCCTGAGCAGGGTAAGCGCGGTTCCTTCATGTGCTACAGCTGCGGTCGCAACGGAGGCCCCGAGAGGCTTAAGTCGGAGTGGGAGAACCGCCACAGCCTTGACCCGATGCCCGAATAGGACCTCGGCTGATTCAAAGTCAGAGCCCGGTCGTGGAGCTGCCTCCAGTGTGTTAGGATGGCTATGAGCCCACGGCCGGGCTCCTGGTTTTCGATCTCCCTGCGCGGGATCGAATGACTCCAGACAGCTATTGGATAGACGGTCGCTTTCGCACTGCTAGACCCTTTCGTTCACACCACCTCCTTCGTGAGGTCACGGATAGGCTAGTGGATTCGCAGGCGCAGGGTGAGGATCCACGGAAGAGCTAACCATGACCAACAACATGAACTTGAAGCGAGCGGCCCGGAGCTTCATGGAGAAGCACGAGGGCGTGCCCTACCTCGCCGCCCTGAAGGCCGTCGATGAGCCGCTCCACGAGCTCCGCGATCTCGTGTCCATGCCGGGGATCCGAGACTTCAGCTTCACCACTCTATTCAGGCTCGTTACGGCTCAGGGTAAATACGACAAGGTCTATGCCGATGTTGACCGCTATGGCTTCAGAATCATCGAGAAGCTCGACCTTAGCCGCTACCGTCGCTACACGGACTTCTTCGAGGCGGTGACAGAGCGGCGAAAGCTCCTTGAGGCCCATGATGTCTATGACCTCTGGGAGTACAGGAGCCTTCAGCGTGCGGGACTTCTCGACTCAGACGCGCCAGATCTAGAACCGTTCTTCCATCACTACGACTGGAACCTGGGTAGTAGCTTTGGAGCGATGCGGTCGACCGATAGGTACGGGATCTTTGCGGTGAAGATCGACCCTCTCATTTTCCCAGACGACAATGATAGCTACATTCCAGTCACTCCGCAGCAGCTCGAAGCTCTCCAGTCTGGATCTCCTGTGGGGCACATTGAACCCTTCCCTCGAGCTGAAGAGGAAGATCCTAGCAATGCTAAGACTTGGAAGGACAGGTACAGTGTTCTTGCTACCTCACAGTACGAGAGGATCTCGGGGGTACCCACTATGAACATCCTCTTCCGACGAAGTCTGACCGAGTTTCACGAGGAGCTCGAAGCCCGCGGCCTGAATCCAGAAGATTTCGACTTCAGCGATGTATCAGACAGTGAGATCACTTTCAAGCAGTTCTCTACGATTCTCAGCGCTGATCAGCCAGGCTCGAATCTCTTCTCCGGCATGAGTACTCAGAACGCGCTTCTCTGGGATTGATCGAACCTCGAGTGAACTAGGAGCGGCCGCCCATCGACATCTCCTGTCCCCAGTGTGATAGCATCATCCATGAGCCCAGCGGATTGGGCTCCTGGATCGGACTCCCTGCGCGGGTTCCTTCACACTCCAGACAGCTATTCGATGGCGGCCGCTTCTTCACCGTAAGACCTCTTTTGAAACAGTTCTGCCCACATGGGCTACCGATCAACAGTGGACTCCGGTAGGCGCAGGCTAGTGGACTCCACGGGATTGGTTACACCATGGCAACTGCAAACAAGGCACTGAAGAAGCGAGCACAGGCATTCGCCGAGAAGCACGATCTGTCTTATCTTCAGGCACTCAAGGCTGTCGATGAGCCCCTCCATCAGCTTCGAGATCTTCTCGATAGCCAAGAGATCAACAAGGCGGGCTACTTCCCAGGCCTTCGACTCGCAACCGAAGATGATCGGCGAGTTTCGCCCTACGCTGACTCCCTCCCGAGCAACCGAGAGCCCTGGTGGGGTTACGCATCTCTCGTCGCTACCAGGGAGCTCTCTCGCTTCGACTTCTCCGCGGACTTCTACATAGAGCTCGGTAAGAGAATCGCTCTCATCGAGGAGACCCACACCGGCAACATTTGGCGCTATCGAGAACTCCATAGAGCCGGAATCCTGTCCGAAGATGCTCCCTACATGGAGCCCTTCTTCCATCACTTCAGCACCGAGTTCACCTGGGGCGCTGAATCGGCATTTTTCCGAGCTGCTCAGACCGGAATCTTCGGCGTGAGCATCGCCAGCGCGGCTGACTACGAGGGCTCCGAGAGTCTCATTCCTGTCACTGAAGAAGAGTTCGAAGCGCTGAAGCGTGGCGATGCCATCGAGAAGATCGAGCTCCCTGAGCTGGTGAACGGCTCCGATGCGGGCGCTTTCTACAGGTTGCAGGAATCACATGAGCTACAGACAGAGAAAGAGGATAAGCAAACCGCTGACCGGGAAGCGGTCAACTACTTCGTAGATCTCATCGACAACTTCCTCGAAGGAATGGATCGAAGTGAGCGCTCCTCCCTTCGCCCTGTGATTCGAGATCTAGTTTCTCAGGATTCAGTCACCCTGGAGAACATCGTGACTGAACTTCGAAGTGCCCAGAGCCCCACCGCTCGGGAACTAGGCGCTCGGATCGTCCGTGCCACGGGAGTCTCGGTGATCTACTCAACTACTGGGAAAACAGCCGAGAAAGGATCAGCTGTGGACATTTTGAACGCTCTAGGCCTCGATGATGATGAGCTTCGCAGTGCACGGGAGGAAGTTGCTCTGGAGAAGGCCCGAGAATCCATGGTGCAGTCCATGAACTCTCTGTGTTCAACGCTGATCTCTAACTTCAACATGCGCTTCGAGGAGAACCGCAAGCTCATCCGGGACTTCGCACTGGGAGAGCTCGACGAGAACGGCGGCGCTAACTTCCTCGCAGGGATCATTCGCGCTCTGAGGAACAGTGACTCTCTGGACGCTAGGCGCATCGGCGCAAAGCTCATCGACGGCCTTGCGACTCTGGATGATGCAGATGAGGAAACTTCAGATGAAGTTCACGCGATCATCTCGTCCATGCAGACAAAGGCTACTCGTATCGGTGAGATGAGCGGAACTATCTCTGTCGTGTACCCCTACTAGAACAGAAGTTGATCTCTGGCCGGACAATACCTCCGCGGTGCTGTCCGGCCAGAGGTCTGTGGTACTGCTAGTGGTTGTTGGATAGGCCGCCTCCGTTAGAGATCTGGAGGAAGGAGATCCCATGGCTAAGTTCCACATCAACCGCGCAGGTAACCCCGGTCCCTGTCGAGCCAAGCCAGGAAACTGCCCCTACGGCGACGAGAGCGACCACTACACGAGCAAGGAAGATGCCCGGGAGGTCTACGAGGCCCAGCAGGAGCTCCTCGCACAGATCGGGGTCGGTGGCGGCCACGAACTCAGCGCCGCCACGGAGACAGCACTCACCGCAGACCTTCAGCCCCTGGACCAACAGCCTGCCTGGATCTGGGAGCACACATCCCGGCTTCAGCAGGAGCTCTTCGGCGTGACTCCCCAGGTCATCGCCACCGTTGACAGTCCCCTGGGACCACTTGCTGTGGTCTGGGAAGAGGCCACAGTAGAGCCCAACGATCTCGTCTCCGAGGTCGAGGATGGCTACCTGATCTCCCGAATCTCCTACCGGACCATGGCCACGGGTGAGCTCGTCGGCTACCTGAAGACCACCTCCATGTCGGAAGAGTCGATCAGCAAGAGCTTCGGCGATGACGAATGGAGAGGGCTGCGCTACTCTCGAACCCGGGAGTCCTTCTATCCCATGGACCGGGAGCATGTGCAGGGCGCGCGGGACTACGATCCCCGCCAGAGCGCAGAGGACTTCAAGCGCTCCCGGGTAGAGCCTCCAGCACTGGACAGCAGGGAGAAGCTCGCTGAGTTCGTGAGCAAGGCCCAGAGTCACTTCCGTTCCTACAGCGACACCACTCCAACCTTCATGGATGAGGATCAGCTTCGCGGTGAGGTAAGTCGGCTGCAGGAGATCGCCAACGGGAACCTGGATCGCTACAGGGCAAGCTTCGAAGAGCCCTTCATCGACTACATCAAGCTCGACCGGGAAGAGCTTCGAGGCCAGGGACTCGGTGCCTCCCTCTATGTGTTCATGGCTCGGAAACAGGCCGAGCGCGGCCTATCCCTGCGGGCATCCGGTCTGCAGACTCCTGAGGCTGAGAAGAGCTGGAGCCGCATGGCTGCTGACACTCGTTTCCCGATCCGCGTGGGCAACACCCTCTACCAGGACCGCAACAACCGGAAGGTGAGCGCGAGCTACTTCCTCGACTTCCGCGAGCAGGACTGACCGAAGATCTGACGGTAGCTGCCTCTCTGAGGCGCTCGGGCTTTAGAATCGATCAACCCGACGGACCCGGCACCCTCGGTGCCTAGAGCGCAGCCTACGGGCTTGGAGCGGCTATCTGTTGCGCGTCGAGGGAATCTGTGATAGGATTCTGGTGAGCTCGCGGTTCGGGCTCCCGGTTTCAGGCTCCCTGCGCGGGTCTGGATGGATCCGGATAGCCCATTGGATGGGCGGCCGACTTCACACATTCAGCACTGCCTCCTGCCCAGGAGGGCTTAGAAGCTAGTGGAGTGGCCAGCGCAGGTCGTCGTTCCACGGAAGTAGCTCAGCCATGGGAAAGATCAGCACCAACACCAACCTCAAGCGCCGGATCCGCGAGTTCCAAGCTCAGCACGGCGTTTCTCACTCCACCGCCCTGAAGGCCGTGGATGAGCCTCTCCACATCCTCCGGGATCTCAGTCAGCTTCCTCAGCTCCTGAGCGACCTCCCTCAGCTGACTACAACTGGTTCCCCAGCGCTGCGAGAGACTCGCTTCCGGCTCGTTGGAGATAGCAGCCGCTTTGCTGAGCTCGCTCGGGATCACTCTGAAAACCAGAGTGCTTTCCTCAAGCGCATGATCCTTAGCGGCCATAGCATGGACTTCCCCTCCAAGGCTAGTCTCATGAGAATGATCTCAAGTCGCACTGAGCTCTTTGAGAAGGCAGGCGTGAAAGATGTCTGGAGCTTCAGAGAGCTGCTGCGTGGAGGGATCGTCGAGTTTCCTGAGCCCGCAGAACTTACTCTCGATGAGACGATTAGGTCCAGTGTTGAGAGAAGGCTCTTCGAGCCCATCTTCTACTACTACGAGGGCAGGCTCGACCAGCAGATCGATCACTATCTGAGCCTGGGTTACGGTGCTCGACTCGGAATCTTCCCGATCAGCCTTACGAGCCTTCTAGAGTCAAAGCAAATCGACGGTAGAGCAGCTATTCCGCTCACTCTGGGGGAACTCCGAGGTCTTCAAGATGGCAGTCTCCAGATAGCTCCCCGCTTCCTTCAGCGAATCAACCGAAAGCCCGGTCGACTCGTGGAGCGCAAGATCTACTCCTACTTCGCGGAGCTCAAGAGCCCTGTTGATCAGCAGATCAACTCACAGATTCGATTCTTCTTCGGAAATCCCGAGGAGACTCTGGAATCGGCGGAAAGCAAGCTCAAGGAGCTTGGCGTTGACTCGGAGCTCTTCACTCTCGTGGACATCCGAGACGCCCAGGTCGTGCTAACCCTTGAGGGTGACCAGATTCAGCTTAGGGACGAGAACAAGCGTCACTGGTTCGGCGATCCAGTAAGCTCTGAGCGAGTGCTTGAGCTCGATCCCGATCTCGCTGCACAGGCCTACGAGGATGGCCTTCGCAGGGTGGAGAATCAGCGAACAGCTGCCATGAGGGGACTCGAAGAACTCACGAAGATCACCCCCATGCGGCTCGTGCCCGACAGCTTTGCAGCACCCCTCGCGAGCTACAGCCTCATCGAGATCTGGGAGAAGGGCTATGCTGGAACCTGCCCCTTCTGCGGAGCCCATCAGTCAGAGCACGACCTCATCACAACTCCCTTCCGCGTCGAACTGAGCGAGGACTGGTACGGCTGTAGGGCCTGCGGGCGTAGGGGTTCAGCCTCTAGACTCGCGGAGGACTACACTCGAGGCAAGCCTGGAGATTCCACCCTCCATCGCTGGGACTCTCCTGCAGCTCCCGATGCTGAGACTCTTCGAAGGGTCAAGGAGACCGTCGACCTCAGAAGCTATATGGAGTACGCGGGTATCAACACCCACGAGTACGAAAATGAGGCTTTTCAGGGAGCTGATTGTCCCTTCGATAGGGAAACGCTTCACGATCTCAGGATCAATCCCGAGAGTAAGACTTTCCGATGCTTCGGCTGCGGCGAATCGGGAGACATCGTGAGCTTCGTCCAGAAGCTTAAGAGGCTGAACTACCGGGATGCCGTGGACTACCTCGCCAGCTTTGAAGTGACCGACGGAAGGCTCATGAGACGCAGCTCTCGAGCACCTAAGCTCTGAGCTCGATCAACCCGACACATCCGGGGTCTCCGTCGCTTAGATCGCAGGCTACGGGCTCAGAGCGGCCATTTCTCGATGCTCTGAGCCCGCTGCGATAGTTCCTTTCCCAACATAAAGGAAATGAGCGCATGGCTGAGATGCTTGCCCATCTGTCCACAGTTGAGAACCCCGGATACCATCTCCGGCACATCCCCAAGGGAGAACTCGGTGAGCTCTCCAAGGTCTACGAGGAGATCCTCGAGGCCCTGGATGCGGATGCTCAGGGAGCGTCAGTGATGACCCTCGTAGAGCTGTCCGACCTCCTCGGTGCTCTCAAGGCCTTCCTGGCCAGGCACCACCCCTCCATCGGTCTCCGGGACCTAGAGGCATTCTCATCGATCACCAAGCGAGCCTTCGCCTCCGGAAGGAGGGGCTGATCATGGCCTCAGTCGACCAGCTCAAGGATCTCTTCAACGGCGGCCAGAGCAGGGACCGGGAACTCACTCCCGGCCTTGCAGACGAGATCCTGGCCCCTCCCGGCCGTGGCGAGCCAGGACCCAGAGATTACCGGCGCAGGCTCGGCCTCGACTTCTCCATCATCGGTGAGGCCCAGGAGTACTATGCTGACCTCGGCTACGAGGATGTCCCAGTACCCTGGGTGATCTCTCGGGCGGCCATGGACTCCACGCTCCCCGCTGACAAGGTCCCCTACGAGACCTTCGGTGGCTACCTCGTGGGATCTGCTGAGCAATCCTTCATCGAGCTCCTGCTCTCTGGAGAGAAGCTCGGCCGAGTGCAGGCCACCACCCCCTGCTTCCGGGATGAGGCACACGATGGGCTCCACAGTCCCTATTTCATGAAGACGGAGCTCTTCGACAGCACTCTCCCCATGAACGAGGAGAGCGTGCTTTCGGTGCTCGAAGACGCGCGGATCTTCTTCGAGAACTACATCCCAGTAGAGCTTGAACGCCAGGGACCCACTGCCTGGGATCTGGTCCATGCTGAGACAGGGATCGAGGTTGGATCCTACGGCATTCGGGAGGTCGCTGGCCACTCCTGGATCTACGGCACCGGAGTCGCACTCCCGAGGCTGAAGCAGGCGCAGATCGAGGAAGCCCTCGACAGTTGGAGCGCCACTGACTGACCAGGAGCTGCGTTCTCCGCGTCGAAACTCGCAGCTGCGAACATCCCGACGACAGGGTTCTCATCGGTGCTCAGAGACGCGCATAGCAAAGGAGCCCCTCGCTACCGAACTGGCGGCGAGGGGCTCCTTCTCTGTGAACTGGTGAGAGGGAATGGGCTCAGAAGAGCGTGGGGCTCTCGGGCTCAGCGTCGAGCTTGATTCCCCGGACATCGGCCACGAGTGCAACAGTATCCCGGACCTCCTCGAAGGCCTTGCGCTCGTCGTCGGCTCGGCCGGAGTCTTCCTGAGCGAAGTCGGAGAACAGGTTCATGCCGTAGCCGAGGATGTTCCCTCCGTAGGGCTGGGACGCGTAGTCCCGGAGCATGTCCTGGGACTCCCGGTAGACAGAGGCGGCGGAGAACTTCTCGGCTCGGTCAGCCCGGTTGGCCATGCGGTCGAGCTCGTCGAGGAGTTCCTGCACGGGCGAGGAGGTGGCCATGGATGATCCTTCTTTTCGGGGAGCGAGTGGTGCACAGTCTATCGTGCCCACGGGGCCAACAGTACACTCGAGGTAGCTATTCCGCAACTGTCGGACCAAAGGGTTCCATCCGGTTGACAGGGAGCCGATTCTCGCGTAAGATCATGGAGATCATGGCTGTCTTCTGTCAGCCTGTCCACAGACTCCCCGATAACCTCCATCGAACCCACAGGAAGAGAGCGACCGTGCCAGGTTTCACAGCCGTACAGCAGTCCTGGAGGGATCTTCCCAATCCCTACGGCTTTCCCTCCGTGGGTGAGCTCGCTCTGAATGTGCAGCCGCTCATCGTTCAGAATCAGCTCAAGGCTACCCCCGTGGGTCGGGATTGGCTCGGCGTGGGTTTCCAGAAGGGCGATCTGGTCATCGGCACTGCGAGCGGGAACGGCGAGGTCTACATCGTCGAGGATGCTGTGCTCAAGGGTAGCTTCAACATGCCCCACCGGAACTTCCACGGTGAGAATCTTCTTCTTCGCCAGGGCAGCGATGAGCTCTACCAGTTCGATCCTAAAGTGTTCGGCCACGATCCGAACCAGGGCTACTCCTATGAGCTTCAGCGCATCGACCCCGAGTGGATCGGCACGGGACTTTCCCTCTTCGTAGACACCCCCAGGGGCTCCGGCTACCGCAGCGCTCCCGAGGGCTTCGAGCGCGTCTACTTTCAGCGCAGCAAGGCTCGCGTGAAGTCCCTCCTCGGCGGTGGTCGAACCAAGAGCCTATCCTTCGGTCAGTTCACCGTGATCGGTGAGCACCTCACGGACCCGAGTCTTCTCCGAGTCTACCGGGAAGGTGCTGCCTACCAGTTCCTTCCGGGGCTTGACATCACTATCTCCTCCAAGCACAGAGTCCTCTAGAGAGCCATTTCCCATGAGCACAGTAGCTTCCAGCCCCATCCTTCCCTGGGATCAGCTCCCCAATCCCCTCGGACTTCTCACGGTCGCCCAACAGATCCAGAGTATGCGCTCTCTGGCTCCTCGAACCGGTCCCGTCAACAGCAAGAACCGGCGCACGGCTCCCCTGGGTCGAGATTGGATCGGAGTGGCCGTCGAGAGGGGCGACACGGTGATGGTCAACTACGGGAAGAGCTTCCTCTCGGCCAAGGTCCTGGAGATCTATCTCGAGGACAGCAAGGGGGTCTCCTACTTTGACTACCATCGGTCGAGCGCCTCTCTCGTGTTTCACCGGCCCAGCGGAAGGCTCTACCGTCATATGATGGAGCCCGTTCCCAACCGAGGGCCCAGTGATCCCCACTACAACTCCTTCCTCGCAGAGATCGACGGCAACTGGCTCGGTACCTCCCTGGGCTTCCTGGACGGACTCACCACCTTGGGTCGAACTAAGCTCCCCCAGGACTACAGCGCTCTTGCGCCACAGGGTGCCAAGCTCAAGCTCGAGTACTCCGACGGGCACACCGGCTACGCCCACAGCTACACGGTGAGCGTCCTCGGAGATCACCTCGCAGATCCCGGTCTCCTCGAGTCCTACCGGCTCGCTCAGACTCCGCCCCTCACGGGCGCTCGAATCAACATCTGAACGCAGCTGACCATACTTCTCTGACCGAAGTTCAATAGACCACAGGAATGTAACCCCATGAGCAAGAATCTGTCCCTTACGATCCCAGAGCGACCCTGGGAGGAGCTTCCAGCGCTCATGGGCCTGCCCTCCATCGGTGAGATGGCAGCTCAGCCCCTCTACAGCGCACCTCAGAACGGTCAGAAGCACAGGAGAAGAACTGCGCCCTATGGGCTGGACTTCCTCGGCCGTCCCTTCCAGCGAGGAGACATTCTCCTTTCCAGGGGCTCTGCAGAGTACGGCTATGTGGAGGTTGAGGAGATCTTCCTCGATGACACCAAGGGTCAGCCCTACAGCGGTTGGAGCGCCCTACTCCTAGACAGTAGAACCAGGGATGTATTCACCACGGGGATAGCAACTGACCCCAATCGCAGAGACAGCTGGCGGAGGGTCATGTGGCCCGTGGATCCCGAGTGGAGAGCGCCCTTACTGGGACTTACTTCCGGTACTCAGCGAACCTACAGCAATCAGGACACACCCAAGGGCTTCGAGGTTGCTGAGGGTCAATCCTTCAGAGTTCGAGTAGTGCCGGTGGCTGTAGAGGGCGCCACAAAGATCACCCTCCCCTCCGATCATCTCTCAGTTTTCGGCGAACCTCTGGATGCTCGTACCATCGCGCTTCACCGGAAAGCAAGGCTTATCCCCAAGGGTGCGGTAGAGATTCCCATCAACTAGCGCTCACCTCAACTCCCCAACCAGCACAGAACCCTGGAGGCATCCTGTGACCAACGGACAGTCCAATCCCCAGCCCTGGGAAGACCTGCCCAATCCCTTCGGCTTCCTTCCCCTTTCGGAGCAGGTTCGCCAGGTTGCTCCGTCGATTCCTCGCCAGGTTCCGGGCGGTCCCAAGCGCAAGAGAAGAACCTCGCAGGTAGGTCGGGACAGCTTCGGCATCGGCTTCAGCGTGGGAGATTTCCTCATCTCTTCCATGGGCGGCCACGCTGAGATCGTTCGAGTGGAGGAGATCGTCCTCGACGGCATGGACGGGACACCCCATCTCACTGGACCGGCCATGCTCCTGGATCAGGGCGCAGGACAGCTCTTCCGGTTCCGCATCAACTACGGGACGATCCAAGGGAATCTTGGAGCTGGCTATGTCAGAGCCAGTGGACAGAACGAGCTGAACCTCATGCCGGTGGACATGGGCTGGCTCGGCGCTCACCTGGGACTCATCGAAGTCGAATGGAATAGGCATCAGTACGGCGGAGTATCTGGACCGCCGGTGGGCTTCACTCTGGTCGGGCTTCAGAGCTTCAAGATCAAGGCTCAGAAGCTCCATGATCCCAGGAGCAAGGCCGTGAGCCTTACTCAGGATCGGCTCACTGCCTACGAGCAGCTGCCTACGGATTCCGCTCTCCTGGAGAGCTACCTCGCCGCGCTGCCTCTACCCCTGCTCCTAGACCGGTCATTCAACATCCCCCTCTAGGCATAGTAGACCCAGAGAACCACCGACAGCACTAACACCACACCGCAGACTCAGAGTTCTAAGGAGAATACCATGGCCAAGAGGAAGTTCGGGAGAAACGAGCTCGATCAGCATCTCGAGAACATCGAGATCTTCTGGCATAAGCACGGAGATGAGCAGGAGGGTGAGCTCATCGAGTACCTCGAGGCACTCTTCGAAGCCCTTCCCCGGGAGCTTCGCTCGGACATCGTGATCTCTGCCAAGGATCAGATCGAGGTGGACCTGTCGCTCATGGAGGAACTCCTCAAGGGCGCGCTCAGCCCTGTCTACACTGAGGCTGAGATCTCCGGCGAGGTCTCCAATGTGGCCGATCGAGCCATCGAGTTCGGCGGTGAGCGCTCTGGAAATACCCTGCGGACCTCCAGCAAGAGCTTCGACAGGGCCTTTCGGGAGCACTTCAATGCCGATTTCCTCAGCGATGAGCTTGCGGTTGGGACCGAGGAGGTGCGGAAGAGGCTCCTCGAGGGAGCGAAGCGCTCTAAGATTGCTGGAGATCTCCCCACTCTCGCTGACGACCCTGAGATCATTGAGCTTCAGTACAGCGACTTCCTCGAAGGTGTTGTTGGAGTCCGTACGCAGTTCGACTGGAGCGAAGGGGAGGCAGCTGAGGAGGCGGATGACTTCTGGATCCTGCTTGAGAGCCAGGTAGCTGAGGGTAAGGACAGCCAGGTGCTCACCATGTCATCTGACTTCTTCCGGGAGCGCTTCGGAAACCGCTACCTCGCCGAAGATGCCGAGGTTAGCGAGGATGAGTACAGCGCCCTGGAGGATCTCCTCAACGGCCTCCGCACAAAGATCACCGACGAGTCAGCCGAATAGGAAGCCCAGGAAATCGCCGTGGAGAATCAGCAGTCCGAGTCCATCGTAGAGGATCTCGTCAGGGATCAGCTCCACTACGCCCAGAGCCAGCGAGTCTTCGATCGGAGTGAGCTCGACGGCGTGCTCGAATCCGTGGAGCGTAGCTGGAACTTCACTCAGCACGGGGATCTCAGGGAGCTTCAGCGTGTCCTGAGCTACATCCGGGACCTCCACGACAGCCTTCCCGGAGAGCTTCGACCTGAGCCGCCGGATACGCTCGTCGTAGGTATTCGGGAGCTGGAGCTCTTCTTCACGGTGGCTCTCCAAGGAGTTCGAGAGGAGAAGGACGCTCACAGGGCAGCGAAGAGGCTCGTGGAGCTCGCCGTTGCCCACGGTGCTCGACTCACCGCTGAGAAGGTACTCCGTGTTGAGCGCAGAGTCTTCGTCCTTGCCTTCGATCTCCTCCTCGCCCACGAGCTCGATGGACAGGAAGAGGTCTATGTGGCCCTGGAGCCAATCCGAAATCGCTTCCTCAAGGCTCCAGCCCAGAGAAGAGCCGAGTAGGACGCTCGAAGGCCACGGAGCGTCCGGAGCCTGACTCCTAAGCACATCTGTTGCCATCCTGCGATCATCATGTGCCAGCGAAGACTCCGGCGCTTAGAACAGCCCACAGCGAAGGGAGGAAGAACAGTGGCGACTCGCTTCGATAGAGTGGTTCCACGCCAGCTTCCCGTGGCTCACCTGAGGCTCCAGTCCCCGCGCGATTGGAGATCCTCTAGGAAGGTGCATAGCATCCGGGATCTTTCAGCTAGAGCGTGTCTCACTCTCTTTCGACCGGCGCGGGCAGTCTAAGGAGATTTCCATGGTATCAGACCACACACTCAAGCTCGAAATCCGCGCTCAGCTCAAGCGCCACAGTGCCATCGCAGCTCAACAGGGCATAGACCCCTTGAGCTACACCCAGGTTCGGGAGTGGGTCATCAGCCGCATGCTCCCCTCCCTGGAGGAGCTCACTCCGCTGCGACAGGAACAGGTAGCTGCAGGCATCGCAGCCCTGGACTCTGGTCGAGATCTCATCATTTGCGGTGGGGCCGGTTCGGGGAAGTCCACCATCGCTCAGGCCGTGGCCAATCGGAGCGCACAGGGTGTCTACATCAGCATCAGCCCCGACTATCTAGAGTTCGGCAAAGAGCTTCGAAGGAGCAAGGGCTTCATCTGGGAACCCGAACGAGCTAATCAGGTACGAGCCGCACGCAGCATCTGCATCGATGAGATCCGAGGCGGGGAGGATCATGAGCTCCTGGAACTAGTCAAGGGTAAGCCTCTAGCTGTGGTCAATCACGCTGATTCTCCTGAAAGTGCGCTACGACATCTGGAACTACTACACTTCCACCGGAACTGGAACAATCCGGTGATCCTCTACTGTGCATCTGAGGATCGCTTCACCGATGAGCAGAGGCAGGAGCTTCGAGAGCGAAGGGCTAGAGCGCATGCCCGCCTGGACAACATTCCGCCGATAGTCAATGGGTAACCGGAGCAGGTAGTTCCGGCGTAGACTATGCAAGGAGTGCACCATGTTCGCCAGCGAAGAGGACATCACCGAAGTCGCCCTGCAGCGGCCCTATCGGGAGCTTCCAGATGAGAAACTCGAACGGATCATAGAGGCCTTTGAGGAGTTCCTCCCCGCGCTGGAGACCTACAGTCACTCCACCGAAGAACTCCTAGCCGAGTTCCCCGAGGAGCATCGGACGGACGCTCTTCGCCATGTGCTCCAGGCAGAGGAACCCGAGGTAAGTTTCACGATCTTCGAGCTACTTCTCGAAGCTTCACTCAGAAAGCGGAACACGGGAGCGTCACTCTGGCCGAGCTACCAGGACTGGGATGAGCGAGGCCTTTTCTACGGCTTCGACGGCGAGGATCTTGACCACGGGCTCTCGGTAAGTTAGCACTCGACTCGCTTGGAGGATCCGAAGCTCCACAGACAGAAACCCCGGATCGGCACGATGCCAGCCGGGGTTTCTGTCTGAGATCTGAAGAACTCAGTTGGAGGCGACGATTTCGCCAGGTGCGTCGTAGACATCGATCGGTCCAGCGTTGGGCGTCACGACGGCGTAGAAGGTGTCTTCAGCGTCAAAACCGAAGATCAAGAGGGAGAATCGATCTTCGCGGTAGTCACAGACGACGGCGACATCAGCGTAGTTTTCGTCGTGGGTGGCATCGGCGAGCGCGGCGGAACCGATGAGCAGTCCACCCTCGGGGAAGTTGAGGCGAGCGCGGATCAATCCACGGTCGCGGAGGGAATGGAGGTCGTCTCCGAGTTCAGCGTCAGTGCGAAGCGAAACTCCGTGGCGGAATCCGTGGGAGATGCCTGAGATCTGAAGGTTCGAGAGAAT
>Ga0308169_10003744_pt1 | contig 14615 bp, 12 predicted proteins | sample PhyBR1_2_FD_202139 | JGI IMG/M metagenome (GOLD analysis project Ga0308169, IMG submission 202139) | Phyllosphere microbial communities from UC Gill Tract Community Farm, Albany, California, United States - DLSLSB.R1 | ecosystem: Host-associated > Plants > Phyllosphere > Unclassified | place... | reverse complement strand
GGCTGGAGACGATCGACGCCGACCAGCCGGTGTCCGACGTGGTGGACGCGGCACGCCGGACCGGGTACTCGCGGTTCCCCGTCATCGGTGACTCCGCCGACGACATCCGCGGCCTGGTGCACGTCAAAAAAGCCGTTGCCGTTCCGTGGGAACGCCGGCAGAACCTCGAAGCCGGCGCCATCATGACCGAGGTGCTGCGCGTTCCGGAGACCATCCACCTGGATGCGCTGCTGGCCGAACTGCGGGAAGGAAACCTGCAGTTGGCCGTGGTGCTGGACGAGTACGGCGGAACCGCCGGCATCGCCACCCTCGAGGACCTGGTGGAGGAGATCGTGGGGGAGGTGGCGGACGAGCACGACAGGGTCCGCCCGGGACTGCTGCAAAGCGCTTCCGGCGACTGGTATTTCCCGGGGCTCCTCCGGCCCGACGAACTGTCCGAGCAGATCCCGGGCCTGAGCGTTCCGGATGAAGCGGCCTACGAAACCGTGGGCGGCTACGTGATGAGCAAGCTGGGCAGGATCGCCCTCGTCGGCGACACAGTGGACGTTAATGGCGGAACCCTCAGCGTCACCAGGATGGACGGCCGCAGGATTGACCGCATCTGCTTCCACCCAGTGGCGGAACCAGCTGCGCACGATGCCAATGACAGGAGCAAGCCATGAGCGACTGGGCCGGAATATTCTGGCTGGGGTTCCTCCTGCTGGGCAACGCCTTTTTCGTGGCCGCTGAGTTCGCCATCATGTCAGCGCGCCGCAGCCAGATCGAGCCCTTGGCTGACACCGGATCCAAGCGCGCCCAAACCACCTTGCGCGCCATGGAAAACGTCTCCCTGATGCTGGCCTGCGCACAGTTGGGCATCACTGTCTGTTCGCTGCTGATCCTGCTGGTGGCCGAGCCGGCGATCCACCACCTGCTGGCTGTCCCCATGGAGACCGTGGGCCTGCCGGCGGAAGCGGCCGACGTTGCGGCCTTCGCGGTGGCCCTGATGATGGTGACGTTCCTGCACGTGACGTTCGGCGAGATGGTGCCCAAGAACATCTCGGTGTCCGTGGCCGACAAGGCGGCGCTGTTCCTGGCTCCGCCCCTGCTGTTCATCTCACGCCTGGTCCACCCTGTGATCTCAGCGCTCAACTGGTCCGCCAACCACATCCTGAAGCTGATGCGCATCGAGCCCAAGGACGAGGTCACTTCCTCCTTCACGCTGGAGGAGGTGCAGTCGATCGTGCAGGAGTCCACCCGCCACGGACTGGTTGACGACGACGCCGGGCTGATCACCGGTGCACTTGAGTTCTCGGAGCACACTGCGGAGGACATCATGGTGCCGCTCGAGAAACTCGTCATGCTGGGGGCTTCCACCACCCCGGTGGAGTTTGAGAAGGCCGTCAGCAGAACCGGCTTCTCGCGGTTCCCGATGCTGGATGACGAGGACATGCTGTACGGCTACCTCCACGTGAAGGATGTGCTGTCCATCCCGGAGTCAGGCTACGAGCTGCCGATTGCCGAGAGCCGCGTCCGCTCGCTGGCCAACCTTTCCCTTGGCGATGAGATCGAAAAGGCCATGTCCGTCATGCAGCGGACAGGTTCCCACCTGGCGCGGGTGATCGGTCCTGATGGCAATACCAGGGGTGTCCTCTTCCTGGAGGATGTCATCGAACAACTCGTCGGCGAGATCCGGGACGCAACGCAGGCCACCGGCATCCGCCGGCTGGGTCAGCCGAACGGCAGTTGACATCCCGTGGTGCTCCTCCGCTGCGCAGGGGCGCCACGGGGCAGCCGGTCCGGTTCCACAATCTAAATAGGAATCATTCGCATTTAGGTATACGCTTGGCTGTATTGCCCTCCCTTTCTGTGTGAACTGAGGTTTTCCGTGCGCCGTACAGCCACCGCCAGCTCCTTCCTTGCCGCCCTGGCAGGCGTCGGGCTCCTGCTCAGTGCATGCAGCCCCCAGCAGTCCCAGGCCCCGGACGCGGCGCAGGGCATCAACGTGGTGGCGTCAACGAACGTTTACGGAGACATCGCACGGACCATCGGCGGTGACAAGGTCAGGGTCACCTCGATCATCAACAATGCCGGGCAGGATCCGCACTCCTACGAGGCGAACGCCCAGGACCGGCTGGCCGTGTCCAAGTCGAAGTTGGTCATTGAAAACGGGGGCGGCTACGACGACTTCATCCATACCCTGGTGGAGAGCAGCAAGATCGACAGCGCAAACGTGCTGACCGCCGTCGAGATTTCCGGCCTTGCCCACCCGGAGGAAGCCACGGCCGGTGCGTCGGCAACACCGGCAGAGGGAGCCGGCGGGCACGACGGACACGATCATGGCAGCCTGAATGAGCATGTCTGGTACAGCCTGCCCGCAATGGAACGCGTGGCCGACGCGATTGCGGGCAAGCTGGCGTCGCTGGATCCTGCCTCGGCCGCCTCCTTCACTGCCAATGCGGACTCCTTCAAGTCCTCCCTGTCGCAGCTTCAGTCCAAGGTGGAGGCCATGAAGGCGGCCGCGCCGGGCAGCCGCGTTGCAGTCACGGAACCTGTTCCGCTGTACCTGTTGGAAGAGGCGGGACTGGTGAACGCCACGCCTGGGCAGTACACCGCTGCCATCGAAGAGGGCAGCGACGTTCCTCCCGCAGTGCTGAAGGAGGCCACGGACCTGGTTGGCTCGAAGTCCGTCCGCCTCCTGGCCTACAACGCCCAAACGGAAGGCCCGCAGACGGAGGCATTGAAAAAGGCGGCCGAAGCCGCAGGTGTTCCGGTGGTCGACTTCACTGAGACCCTGCCTGAGGGCAAGACCTACCTGCAGTGGATGACGGACAATGTGAACAACATCAGCAAGGTTTTGGAGACAAACTAGGTGAAATCCGTCGTAAGCCTCAAAGGGGCGTGCCTCGCATTCGGCCAGCGCACACTTTGGGAGGACCTGGACCTGGACATCAAGCCCGGGGAGTTTTTCGCCGTGCTGGGTCCCAACGGCAGCGGCAAGACAAGTTTCCTTAAGGTCCTGCTGGGCCTGCAAAAGCTGCAGTCCGGACAGGCAACACTGGACGGCCATCCGGTGGAACGCGGCAGCAGCCTGATCGGCTACATTCCCCAGCAGAAGTCGTTTGCCCCGGATACCCCTATGCGCGCCCGTGACCTGGTGGCACTCGGGGTGGACGGCCACAAGTTTGGGATCCGGCTTTCAGCCCGCAAAACCAACCGCAGGGTGGACGAATTGCTGGAACTGGTGGGAGCCTCCGACTACGCCAAAGTCCCCGTTGGCCAGCTCTCCGGCGGAGAGCAGCAGCGGCTCAGGGTGGCCCAGGCGCTGGCGACAGATCCAAAGGTGCTGCTCTGCGACGAGCCGTTGCTGTCCCTTGACCTTCACCACCAGCAGGCGGTCAGTGCCCTGATCCACCAACAAAGCAGGGAACACGACAGTGCCGTCGTCTTCGTGACCCATGAAATCAATCCGATCATCGATTACGTGGACCGGGTGCTCTATTTGGCGGGGGGACGTTTCCGGGTGGGGGCGCCGGAAGAGGTCATGACCACGGAAGTTCTTTCAGACCTTTACGGCAGCCACGTGGAGGTGATCCATGCCAACGGCAGGATCGTCGTGGTCGGCCTGCCGGACGCCACCACCCATCACCACCACGACGCGGACACGCTGGCAGGGGAGGTGGCCTGATGGACGCCGACAGCATTTTGGGTGCCATCTTCAACTTCGACAATTACGGCGAACTGTTGGTCCTCGTCCAGAACTCGATCTGGGCAGGGGCTATCCTGGGCCTGCTCGGCGGCCTGGTGGGGACGTTCGTCATGAAGCGTGACCTTGCCTTCGCGGTCCACGGCATTTCCGAACTTTCCTTCGCGGGGGCCGCCTTCGCCCTGCTGGTTGGGGCGGACGTAGTGTTTGGATCGCTCATCGGATCGGTGGCGGCTGCCCTGCTGCTGGGCCTCATGGGGGTGCGGGCCAGGGATAAGAACTCGATCATCGGAGTCATCATGCCGTTCGGCCTGGGACTTGGAATCCTCTTCTTATCCCTGTACCAAGGCCGCGCCGCAAACAAATTCGGCCTGCTGACCGGCCAGATCGTCTCCGTGGACACCGTCCAGTTGCAGGCGCTGGCGGGGACCGCCGTCGTGGTTGTGCTTGTGCTTGTGGCCGTCTGGCGTCCGCTGAACTTCGCCAGCGTGGACCCCGAGCTCGCCGAGGCCAGGGGAGTCCCCGTCCGCACGCTGGGGATCGTGTTCATGATTGTGCTGGGTGTGAGTGTGGCCCTGTCCATCCAGGTTGTGGGGGCCCTGCTGGTGCTTGCCCTGCTGATTACGCCCGCAGCAGCGGCGCTGCGGGTCACGTCGTCACCGGTTCCGGTGGTGGTCCTGAGCGTGGTGTTCGCCGTGACAGCGACCGTGGGCGGCATCCTGCTGGCCCTGGGTGGACGGATCCCGATCAGTCCCTACGTCACCACGTTGTCGTTCCTGATTTATGTGGTGTGCCGCATCATCGGCTCCGTGCGCGACGCCCGCGGCGTCAACGGGCGGGTCCTTACAGTTTCCCGGCAGCCCTAAGGGCAGTGCAGTCGGGGCAGAGGCCGAAAATTTCCACGGTGTGGTCCACCTCGGTAAACCCGTGTTCAGCCGCCATGCGCACCGCCCACGTTTCCACGGCCGGTGCTTCCACCTCCACTGCCTTTCCGCAGTTCCTGCACAGCAGGTGATGGTGGTGGCCGGTCACGGCGCAGCGCCGGTATACGGCCTCGCCGTCGCCGTTGCGCAGCACATCCACCAGGCCTTCGTCCGCCAGTGACTGCAGGATCCGGTAGGCAGTGGCAAGTGAAACGGAGACGCCCTGGTTCTGCAGGATCCGGTAAAGCTCCTGCGTGCTGACAAAGTCATCGAGGCTGTCCAGGGCTGCGCTGACGGCTTTCCGCTGTTTGGTAACGCGCTGTTCCCTGCCGCCTCCTGCCGGGGATGGGGCGGCGGAATCAGCCTTGACGCCGATCGGCATGGACGAACTCGCTTCCGTGGGGGGCAGACATCAAGATTACCAGCCGGCGTCCGGCAGCCGGATTTGCCGGCGGCGTGCGTGGACACCATTCCGGGACGGACCCTAGGCTGGCGCTATGAAGCTGACCAAATACACCCATGCCTGTGTCCGGCTCGAGAAGGAAGGCGGCGTCCTGGTCCTTGATCCGGGCACGTTCTCCGAATCCGCCGAGGCACTGGAAGGAGCCCAGGCCGTCCTGGTGACCCACGAACACGCAGACCACCTTGACACCGAGGCGGTGGTGGAAGCGCTGCAAAAGGACAAGGACCTGGCGCTGTATGCGCCCGAGGGCGTCGCGGGCCAGCTGCGCGGGGAAGCTCCGGACGCAGCGGACAGGATCCACGCGGTGGAACCGGGATCGTCGTTCCAGGCTGCCGGCTTCGACATCCGCAGCTTCGGCGGCCAGCATGCCCTGATCCACCCCCAAATTCCCATGGTGGCCAACATCGGCTTCCTGGTGGATGGCAACGTTTACCACCCGGGGGACTCGTTCATCATCCCTGACGGCCTGGAGGTCCAAACCCTCCTGGTCCCGCTGCACGCACCGTGGAGCAAGTCCGCGGAAGTGGTGGACTTCGTGATTGGAGTGCGGGCGCCGCGCGCGTTCCAGATCCACGACGGGCTGCTCAACGACAACGGCCTGGGCATCGTCGAAGGGCACGTCAAGCGGATCGGAGCCAAGTACGGCACGGAATACCGGCACCTGGCCCCGCGGGAGTCCGTGGAAGTCTAGGCCGGCTCCCCGCTCCATTCCCCGGTGTCCAGGAAGCGCGCAATTGACGCTTCGTAGGGCGCCGGATCCAACCCCTGGGAAGCCAGCCACTCCTGGTTCCAGTGCGTGCCCGCATACCGGTCGCCGCCGTCGCACATCAAGGAAACCACGCTGCCCTGCCGGCCTTCGGACAGGAGTTGCGCGACTGTTTCCCAGACGCCCCAAAGGTTGGTGCCCGTTGACGGGCCGGCATGCAGGCCGGCGTAGGAGTCCAGGTGCCGCATTGCGGCAACCGAAGCGGCGTCCGGTACCCGGACCATCCGGTCGATAACGGTGGGGATGAAGCTCGGCTCCATCCGGGCCCGGCCAATGCCTTCGATCCGCGAGGGCAGGCCGGTGGGCTGTCCATCCGCCCCACCCAGCCAGCCGGGGTAGAACGCGGAGTTTTCGGGGTCCACCACCAGCAGCTTGGTGGGATAAGAGTGGTAGCGCAGGTACCGGCCGATGGTGGCGCTGGTTCCGCCCGTGCCCGCGCCCACCACCACCCACTCCGGAACGGGGTGCGGTTCCAGGCTGAGCTGGCCGAAGATCGATTCGGCGATGTTGTTGTTCCCACGCCAGTCCGTGGCCCGCTCCGCGTAGGTGAACTGGTCCATGTAATGCCCGTTGCAGGTAGCGGCCACGTCTTCTGCCACGGAATACACGTCCGATGCGTTCTCCACCAGCAGGCAGGAGCCGCCGAACTGCTCGATCAGGGCGATCTTTTCCTGGCTGGTGGTGCGGGCCATGACTGCGATGAAGGGAAGTCCCAGGAGCTGGGCAAAATACGCTTCCGAAACCGCCGTGCTGCCGCTGGAAGCCTCGACGATGGTGGTGTCCTGCCGGATCCAGCCATTTACCAGACCGAACAGGAAGAGGGACCTTGCCAGCCGGTGCTTGAGGCTGCCGGACCGGTGCGTTGACTCGTCCTTGAGGTACAGCTGGATGCCCCAGTGCTCCGGCAGCGGCACCGCGTAAAGGTGGGTGTCCGCGGAGCGGTTGTTCTCCGCTTTGATGGTGCGGATGGCGCTGTCGGCCCACTCCCGGTCTTTTCCGTTGCTGCTGTTGCCGGCCTTGCCCTCGATCGTCACCAATCAAGCCTACCCGCGGCCCACGGGCCATCCGTCTAGAGTGGGACCCGTTGGCAGTACTCGCCTCAGTGGCAGTACGAGCCGTGGTTCGCAGTACAAGGCGTAAGGAGTCCAATGAAGCCGTTGATCGACGTCGCGGAACTTGAGGCCAGGCTTGCCGGCGGGCACCGTACGGTGCTGCTGGACGTGCGCTGGGCGCTGGGCGATCCTCACGGCCATGAACACTACCTGGCGGAACACCTGCCGGGCGCGGTCTTCGTCGACTTGGCCACTGAGCTTTCCGATCCGGCGGTTCCGGACCGCGGGCGGCATCCGCTGCCGGCGCCGGAACAGTTCCAGGAGGCGGCCCGGCGCTGGGGAATCCGGAACGGCGACGTGGTGGTTGGCTACGATGACAGCGGCAACATGGCGGCGGCGAGGCTGTGGTGGATGCTGCGTGACGCCGGACTCTCCAATGTCTGCCTGCTCGACGGCGGTTTGGCAGCTTGGCGGGCGGCCGGACTCCCGCTCGAGTCGGGCCCGGTCCAGCCCAAGCCCGGTGACGTGGAGCTGGGCAGTGGGCACATGCCCGTGGCCGACGCCGGTGCTGCCGCCGGCTGGGCGCGCAGCGGCCTGTTGCTCGACGCGAGGGCAGGGGAGAGGTACCGGGGCGAGATTGAGCCCGTGGATCCCCGCGCCGGCCACATCCCCGGTGCGGTCAGTGCCCCCACGACGGGCAACGTGGATGCCGCCGGGCGGTTCCTGCCGGCAGCGCAGCTGCGGCGGAGGTTTGAGGACCTCGGGGTCCAGGAGGGAACGCCGGTGGCGGTCTACTGCGGGTCAGGAGTCACGGCAGCCCATGAGGTTGCTGCATTGGAACTTGCCGGGTACCGGGCAGCGCTGTATCCCGGCTCTTTCTCGGAATGGTCCAACCGCCGGGAACTGCCGGTTGCCGTTGGCCCGGAACCGGGCGGCGGCGGGACGGACGCCGGGGCGGGCAGGTCGCCGGCTGGAAACTCCGCAGGAGCCGGGGGTAGCGTCGCACTATGACACCAGGACGCCCCGTACCACCGCCCTTTGCCAAACCCATTGTTCCTGCCGCCGAAGCCGGTGCCGCAGCGGAAGCCGGTGCCCTCGCCGCAGCCTACGGTGCAGTATCCGGAGACAGCGGATTGGTCCCCCTGACCGTGGCGCGGCGCGCGCCCAAACCGGACGACGTTGAGATCGCCATCGATTTCTGCGGACTGTGCCACTCGGATGTGCACGCCACCCGGGGCGAATGGGGCGGCCAGACCTACCCGCTGGTGCCAGGCCACGAAATCGTGGGAACAGTCAGCAGGATCGGGTCCGACGTCACCGACTTTGCCGTGGGCGACAGGGTGGGCGTGGGCTGCCTGGTGGACTCCTGCCGCGAGTGCGACAGCTGCCTGGACGGCCTGGAGCAGTACTGCGAAAAGGGAATGACCGGCACCTACGGTGCAAAGGACCGCAGGAACGGCGACACGATCACCCAGGGCGGCTACTCCTCGTCCATCGTGGTGGACCGCCGCTATGTCCTGCGCGTTCCGGACTCACTGGACCCGGCCGCCGTCGCCCCCCTCCTGTGCGCGGGCGTCACGACGTTTTCCCCGCTGCGGCACTTTGACGTCGAAGAAGGCGACGTGGTGGGCGTGGTGGGCCTCGGCGGACTGGGCCACATGGCCGTCAAGCTCGCCAAGGCCATGGGCGCGAAGGTGGTGGTCTTCACCACCTCGGAGTCCAAGGTTGCCGCTGCGCTGGAGTTGGGGGCCGACGAGGTGGTCCTCTCCCGGGACGAAACCGCGATGGCCGCCGCGGACCGCACCATCGACCTCATCATCGACACCGTTGCCGCCCCGCACGACCTGAACCCGTTCTTCCGCACCCTGCGCGTGGACGGTGCCCTGTTCCAGCTGGGCCTGCCGTCGGAAGCGATGCCGCCGGTCAATCCGGGGTCGCTGATCCGGCGCAGGATCGCCTATGCGGGCTCGCTGATCGGCGGCATCGCCGAAACCCAGGAAATGCTGGATTTCTGTGCGGAGCACGGCGTGGTGGCCGACATCGAGATGGTGTCCGCCGGCCAGCTGAATGAGGCCTACGACCGGATGGTCGCTGGAGACGTAAAGTACCGGTTCGTGCTGGATACCAGCACGCTGCAGGCAGCCGCCGAGGAGGCAAACGCATGAGCACGCTGTTCACGAAGATCCTGAAGGGTGAGATCCCGGGCCGGTTCGTTTGGCGGGAGGACGACGTGTCGGCCTTCCTGACCACAGGCCCGCTCGCCGATGGCCACACGCTGGTGGTTCCCACCGAGGAAGTGGACCGCTGGACGGACGCCTCGCCGGAGACCCTCGCCAAAGTCATGGAGGTGGCACAGCGCATCGGCGCAGTGCAGGTGGACATTTTCGGGGCGCGGCGTGCGGGCCTGATCGTGGCCGGCTACGAGGTCAACCACCTGCACGTGCACGTTTGGCCGTCGCGAAGCATGGCCGACTTCGACTTCGGCTCCGCGGACCACAACCCGGATCCTGAAGTGCTGGACGCCAACGCGCAGAAGCTGCGCGACGGCCTCCGCGCAGCCGGCTACGGGGAGTTTGTTCCGGCGTCATAGCCGGCTCCGCGCCCGCCGTTGCGGAGGGCGCGGCCGGGGCCTGCGTTTAGCGCCCCGGCACGGCGTTGAAGGCTCAGTCCCTGCGCGGCGTCATGGCCACCATGCCCGCGTACGTGAATCCGCCGCCGAATCCAAACAGCAGTGCGGGGACATCTGCCGGGATCTTCCCGGCGTGCCACCATTTGCTCAACCCCAGCGGCACGCTGGCGGCGGAGGTGTTACCCGACTCCGTCACGTCGGTGATGACGATCCGGTCCGTCAGGCCCAGAGCGTCCGCGAGCGGTTCGATGATGCGCAGGTTGGCCTGGTGCGCGGCGAGGACCTGGATGTCGTCCAGTGACAAGCCGGCGCGCGCCACGATTTCGCGGGCGCGTTCCGGGGCCTTGGTGAGGGCCCAGCGCAGCACTTCACGCCCGTTCTGCGAAAACCTGCCCAATGGCGGGGAGATGGTGACAGCGTCAGCCATGCCGCCCTCCGAGCCCCAGACCACCGGGCCAATGCGGGCCGTGTTGGACGGGCGCACGACGGCGGCGCCGGCACCGTCGGCGGTCAGCACCGCCGTCGCACGGTCCGTCCAGTCCGTCACGGCTGAGAGGGTCTCGGCGCCGACCACAATTGCGTGGGACGCGCTGCCGCTGCGAATGGCCTGGTCCGCCACGCCCAGGGCGTACTCGAACCCGGAGCAGGCTGTGTTGACGTCCATGATCGCCGGTCCCCGGCCGTCCCTGCCCAGGCAAAGCGCCTGGGCCACCCGGCCCGCAGTGTTCGGGGACCGCTCGGCCGCCGTCGTGGTGGCCACCACCACGAGGTCAATGTCCTGCGCAGCGACTCCCGAATCGCCCAGCGCCATCCGGGCTGCGGGGATTGCGAGGTCCACCACGGTTTCGCCTTCACCGGCGATGTGCCGGGTCACGATGCCGGTGCGCTGGCGGATCCACTCATCGCTGGTGTCCATCATGCCTTCGAGTTCATGGTTGTCCATGATGCGCGCGGGCTGGGCATGGCCGAGCCCGGCAATCTCTGTCCCTGCCGGACCTTGGGCAAGCGTGAGCTTCATGTGTTCCTCTCGTAGGGGCCGCTGCTAGGCGGGTGCCAGGGCCTTGTTGAGTACGGTGCGGATGCGCTTCTCGGAGACGGAGTAGGCCGTGCCGAGTTCGACGGCGAACAGGCTCACCCGTAGTTCCTCGATCATCCAGCGCACCTGGGTTAACTCCCGTCCGGCGCCCCGTCCCGGCAGCAGCGCTGAAACAGCGTCGTCGTAGTCATCCTCGAGCCGCTGCACCACAGCCATGTTCAGGGCATCCCGCTGCACGTTTCCGGGCAGGCGCTCCAGCCGCTTTTCGATCGCGGCCAGGTAGCGCGGCAGCTGGCTCAGCTGCGAGTAGCCCGTGCGTGCTACAAAACCGGGGTACACCAGCTGCTCCAGCTGGCTTTTGATGTCGTTCAGCGCGCTGATCAGGGCCAGGCTGGTGGTGCCCTTGAGTTGCTTTTCGATCCGGCGGGTGCTGGAGAGGATGCGTTCGACGACGGCAGTGACCGAAAAGACCGTGTCGATCAGTTCCGCGCGCACCAGCTCGTACAGCTGGTCGAACGCCGCCCGGTCCCATGGAAGTTCCACGGGGGTGAGCTTGTCGATGGCCGCCAGCGCGCAGTCTGCGATAAGGGCAGACACCGAACCATGAGGGTTTTGGCTGAAGGTGAGCTTCTCGGTGTTGCTCAGGTGCTCCAGGACGTACCGGTCAGGTGCCGGAACACGAAGGGCAAGCAGCCGGATCACGCCGCCGCGCATCGCATCGAGCTGCTCTTCGGGGGTCTGGAACACACGCAGTGACACGGACTTGCCCTGGTCCACCAGCGCCGGATAACCAGTGACAGTGTGCCCCTTGACCACGCTGCTCACCCGGCGCTCAATGGTGCCGACAGCCCACTCCGTCAGGCCATCCTGCTCCACGAACCCGGCCCCGGCAGGGGCTCCCGGCACCCCGGCGGCCGGCTGGCGTGCGGCCGGTCCGCCGTCGGACACCTTGCCGTTGCGCCGCTTGGACGTGCCGGCAGCTGCGGAGGCCGGGGTAGCGCCGAGCGATTCGGCGATGGCGCGGCGGGTGGCGGGGGCAAGCCGCTCCTGCAGCTCCGCAAGGTCCTTGCTTTCGCCCAGGACCTTGCCCTTGCTGTCCACCACTTTGAAACTCACCCGCAGGTGCGGGGGCACGGCGTCCCAGTTCCAAGAACCGGGCGGGATGATGGCGCCGCGGATCCGCCGCAGCGCAAGTTCCAGCGACGGTTCCAGCTGGTCCTTGGCAGGATCGAAGTCCGATTCGAGGAGGGCCACCGCCTGCCGCGCAACATCGGGGGCGGGAACAAAATTCTTCCGGACCTGCTTTGGCAGCGACTTGATAAGCGCGGTTACCAGCTCGACACGCTGGCCCGGAATCAGCCAGCGGAACGGTGCGTCATCCAGCTGGTTCAGGAACAGGACCGGCACTTCAGCCGTGACACCGTCCGACGGGTCGGGGGCAGAGCCCGGCGCCACAGGATGGAATTCGTACGTCAGGGGGAGCTCGAAGCCCTTGTGCAGCCAGGTCTTCGGGTACGCGGATTCGTCAAGGTCGTCGGCGTCCCCGATCAGGAGCAGCGACTTGTCGTAGTCCAGGAGGTCCGGATTTTCCCTACGGGCATCTTTCCACCATTTGTCGAAGTGCCGCTCGGAGACGACGTCCGGACCGATCCTGGCGTCGTAGAACTCGAACAGCGTCTCGTCATCCACCAGCAGGTCCCGGCGGCGCATGCGGGCCTCAAGTTCCTCGACCTCGTGCAAGAGGGCGCGGTTGCGGTGGAAGAACTTGTGGTGGGTACGCCAGTCGCCTTCCACCAGGGCATGCCTGATGAACAGTTCACGGGCCACCATCGGATCCACCCGGCCGTAATTGATGCGTCGCTGCGCGATGATCGGCACGCCGTAAAGGGTGACTTTTTCGTAGGCCATTACGGCGCCCTGCTTGGTGGACCAGTGCGGTTCGCTGTAGCTGCGCTTGACCAGGTCCGGAGCCACCTGCTCGGCCCACAGGGGATCGAACTTGGCCGCCACCCGGGCCCAGAGCCTGCTGGTTTCCACCAGCTCCGCCGCCATGACGAATGTGGGGGACTTCTTGAACAGCGCGGAACCCGGGAAGATGGCGAACCGGCTGCCCCGGGCGCCGGCGTATTCGCGCTTGCGCTCGTCCAGGATGCCGATGTGGCTCAGGAGCCCGGAGAGCAGGCTGATATGGATGCCGTCATGGTTGCCCACGGGGTCGGCCAGGCGCTTATTGTCCAGCGTGATGCCCAGCGGCCGGGCGAGCTGGCGCAGCTGGGTAAAGAGGTCCTGCCATTCCCGCACGCGCAGGTAGTTGATGAATTCGGCGCGGCACAACCTGCGGAAGGCTGACGACGACAGTTCCTGCTGCTTCTCCTGCAGGTAGTTCCAGAGATTGAGGTAGCCGGTGAAGTCGGAGTTCTCATCGCGGAAGCGGTTGTGCTTTTCCGCGGCCAGCTGCTGCTTGTCCGTGGGCCGTTCGCGCGGGTCCTGGATGGTGAGCGCGGCAGCCAGGACCATGACTTCCCGGACGCAGCCCCGTTTTCCGGCTTCCACGATCATGCGGCCCAGGCGCGGATCCACGGGCAGTTGGGCGAGTTTCTGTCCGACGGCGGTAAGGCCGCCACCCTTTTGCCCGCCCCGGCCTTCGGCTGCTTCGGTCCTGCCGCCTTTGGCCTGCTGGCGCGGGGGAGCGAGGGCGCCCAGCTCGCGAAGGAGCGTGACACCGTCGTTGATGGCCCGGGTTTCCGGCGGTTCGACGAAGGGGAATTCCTCAACATCCTTAGGGCCTTTGGCCACGCCCATCGCCGTCATCTGGAGGATGACGGCCGCGAGGTTGGTGCGCAGGATTTCCGGATCCGTAAACCGGGGCCGGGACTCGAAGTCTTCCTCGGAGTACAGCCGGATCGCGATGCCATCGGACACACGGCCGCAGCGGCCTGAGCGCTGGTTGGCCGATGCCTGCGAGACGCGTTCAATGGGCAGGCGCTGGACTTTGGTGCGGTGCGAATACCGGGAGATGCGCGCCGTACCTGTATCGATGACGTACTTGATGCCCGGCACTGTCAGGGATGTTTCCGCCACGTTGGTGGCCAGCACGATCCTGCGCTTGCTGCCCGGGTGGAACACCTTGTGCTGCTCCTGCAGGCTCAGGCGGGCGAACAGGGGGAGGATCTCGGTGTTGGCCAGCCTCCGGTTGGACTGGATCCGGGACTGCAGGGCGTCGGCGGCGTCGCGGATCTCCCGTTCACCCGAGAAGAACACCAGGATGTCCCCGGGCGCCTCCGCTGCCAGCTCGTCCACCGCGTCGCAGACGGCATCCAGGGGATCGCGGTCCTCTTCGAGCTCATCGTCAGAGGCCTCCTCATCGTCCGCGGCCGGCTGCGTGAGGGGGCGGTAGCGGATCTCCACAGGGTAGGTGCGGCCGGAGACTTCGATAATGGGTGCCGGGTTGTCGGAGGTGCCGAAGTGGTTGGCGAACCGTTCCGGATCGATGGTGGCCGAGGTGATGATGACCTTCAGGTCCGGCCGCTGCGGCAGGATCCGCTTGAGGTAGCCCAGGATGAAGTCGATGTTGAGGCTGCGTTCGTGCGCCTCGTCAATGATGATGGTGCTGTACTTGCGCAGCAGTTTGTCCCGCTGGATCTCGGCGAGCAGGATGCCGTCGGTCATTAGCTTGACCTTGGTCGCCTTGCTGACCTCGCCCGTGAACCGGACCTGGAAGCCGATTTCCTGGCCGATCTCGACGCCGAGCTCCTCCGCGATGCGCTCGGCCACCGTCCGGGCTGCCAGCCGGCGGGGCTGCGTGTGCCCGATGAGGCCCTTCTCGCCCAGGCCCAGCTCCAGGCACATCTTGGGGATCTGGGTGGTTTTTCCGGAGCCGGTCTCGCCGGCGATGATGGTCACCTGGTTGGCGGCGATGGCGGCCATCAGGTCCTCGCGGCGCTCGGAAACCGGCAGCTCGGCGGGATAGGAGATATGAAAAGTCATGGCTGCAGACAGTTTACTGCCGTCGCCGACGGGCCTTTATGCGACGTCTGCGTGCAGCCCGCCGTTCAGCTTGG
>Ga0308169_10003742_pt1 | contig 14618 bp, 22 predicted proteins | sample PhyBR1_2_FD_202139 | JGI IMG/M metagenome (GOLD analysis project Ga0308169, IMG submission 202139) | Phyllosphere microbial communities from UC Gill Tract Community Farm, Albany, California, United States - DLSLSB.R1 | ecosystem: Host-associated > Plants > Phyllosphere > Unclassified | place... | reverse complement strand
CGTATAATGTTGCAATTCAAGCTCTCATCCACGACGCAATGGTTCAATGGTAGAATGACCGCCTTCCATTCGAAAGGTTGTGAGCGGTCGGCCCGTGTTCGATTCACGGTTGCGTCAATTCTTTTTTTCGCACACCAGGATCGCCTGTTGGCTCATCCTGCTTCGTCTCTTTTCTCTTCATTCCACCTTTAAAATTCCACAGCATGGTCGAATGATCGGTCACATCCAGAGTATTCTGCATCTACATGATGCATGATACAGACTACAGGAGTTAAAGCAAGTTGCTATCCAATGTTGCGAGGAATTGCTCGATATTGGTGCCTGGTAACAATGGCATTTCGTCGTCCCTGACGGTGTCTGACATTAGGTCGTGGCGGCCCATGAAGATGCCATATGCATCTAGCTGATCGAACGGCAACACCAATCCCGTTCGAGAAGGCGGAGATACTTGGGACGCAAATGTCATGTATGGGTGCGTGTCCTCCAAGCGATCAGCAAAGCGTTCTGTCGCAATGCTGTGAAGACGGGGGTCTGACACATCGTTGAACCAGGACGATAGAGGATGCAACATCTCGTGATTCTGATGGTCGGCGTGAGACTCTGCATCCTGGGGTATACCGAGGGACCATTCATTGCCGCCCGTGTCAGTTTCTCGATTCCCGTATGTAGTCTGTTGGTGTCTCGCAAGATCTAGGTCGTTGGCCTGCGCCAAAAGTTCGATTGGAGAAAAGCCGGATCGATGTTGTGCTATTTCAGAGGGGAATGCCATGCTATGACGTGGGAGAGCATGTATGGGCCGCGAGAAGGCGGGAGGCTCGTTCAAGGGTGTATTGCCTGGCATTGATAAAGGACCACTGCCAGAACTGGAAAACTGACTACTCTCCTCGTTTGTCAAAGCGGGTGTAGTGATGATTGGCGAGGTGTCGTTCACCCTTCTGACTGAGCGGACATTCCCTAGATGCGAGAGATCGTCCTCTATCGCTGTTCCCTCCGTTGGTTCCGCAGGCTGAATGGATGAGTGGATGGCATGCGTGCTTTGCGCCATTCGTAGAATGGCATCGCTAGCTTTTTGTCGAAGCCGTTTCAACGCAGGCTGTACAGACGAACCCAGATATCAGACAGTCTTCCAGTACACCTATGATACGTTGCTTACCAAGCCCGCCTTTGCCTTTGTGCCGCCGATCGCCGCTTGGGCCAAATCACAAGCCGTGACCAAAGCCATATACGCGGGCGAGGCAAATGGCGAGGCAGGTGCGCGAATGCATATCGCTCCCAAACACACTGCAGCGCTGAAACCGTGAAACCAATAAAACCACCACCTGGGAGTGCGGTGGGGATGTAAGTCATCGACTACTAAGACTAATGAGACCGAATTCGCTTACCTGGCAACCAGACTCGGATGAAATATCATCATCTGCTTTACGATATTAATGAGTTCCACCGCGGACTCGAACACGGCAGTAAAAGAACGATGGAAGCGCTCGTCAATCCTGGATGGGTCACTTGGATTCTGTAATCATCGACGAGTTTTAATGGACTAAACAAAGCCTGCAAGAAACGCGCATTGGCGAAGGACTCACTTCTTGGATCGCTCTAATGAATGAAGCTCGATGTAGATATATTCTGGTTTCGAGTACTGCGTAAAAATCACGGTTCAGCTCGAGCTGAAGGCTAAGACAGATTTGCTCTGCATGAAATTCACCTAGCAGACGGATGCTAAACCGATGTCTACGATGGCAACAGGTCATTGCGAATGACATTCTTCAGCGGTGCTGATTTCAGCTTTGAGGATTGAAGCCTCGTAACTCACAACACGGTGTGCGGATGAATCCCCGAATCCATACTGAGCGCACTCGCCTTGAGAGATGGCATCATGCTGTGGGGCAGGTCGGCCTGAAACTTAGAGATCTCTTCGTCGATGGCAAGAACGTGTGCGTAGCTGCCCGTGCCAGTCCGTGTTTGCTCATCAATGACCTTTTCCATAAGGGATACCAAACGGTATTTTGATCGATGAAACAAATCATCATCCGGAAGCGAGTGTTCAACCGATGTGTCGCTCGAGCCGGGGAATTCAGTGTCGAAAGATCGGTTAGGTAGGGCGCAAGGTCGAGCGAAGCACATAGACTGAAGGCGATCGAGGGTCATCATCTCCCAGAACACTTTCCGGCGCTCTTCCACCTCGTACGGAGACAGCCCATTGAAAGCAGTCCCGTCACGATGGAGTCCGAGAGCCGTGACGGTCGTCCTTGCGACACCAAGTATCGGCCAGAAAGCGTTACCGCCGTTAGTCGTTTTATCGTTCAGCATGTAATTGCCAATCAGATTCAGGGCCTGGACAGTGGCAATTGATGCTCTTGATAGACCTCCTTCGACAGTAAGACAGGCGCAGCCTAGCCGAAACAGTTGACCTGCGAGAGGATCGTCTGCACGGCGGATGTAATATGCCTCAGTACCATATTCGAGAGGGTACATATAGCAGTAGGGTCTGCTCACATGGTTCTCGTCTCTCCAGGTCAAACATCACGCCGAGTGCCATGACTAGGTACACCACCGCGAGTTTGTGAGCATTCGGGGGTTCTGAGGACTGGTATACACTCGGCAAATAATCGTTGTCAAAGATAGGTCTCTACGCTCCGTTTCCATCTGTCAGCGTCATTGCCTCAGCATTCTAAAGGCCTGTCTAGCTTACCGGTACAACGTTATACATCCAGTCAACATTCTCCCAGTACGCCTTCACCATGTCCATGCCTCCTTCCGAGATCCGCGTTCCTAGCATTTGGTGTCTTGTTGCAAAATCGCGCGCGCTCAAGTTCTGAATACCCAAGTTACCAAAAGCGTTTGAGTCCCAAGCGGGAAGTTTCAGCCAAAGGTCTTGTAGTGTGAACCCCTCCCGACTAGAAGTGATGGAGCTTGCAAATTGAAAGTCTCCCAACAAGTTATCTGGTTCGTGCAAAGACAAATGGTGCGGACGCGCTTGCATGTCATGTCGCATCCTATCGGCGCTTCCGAGACCGGTAAGATGAGAGCTGGCAGCAGCGTTGCCTACGAATCGAGCTTCTCCATTTTGAGTAATTGTTAGAGTCCCAAGACTAGCCTCCAACATATCCTTGCCAGCGCGACGTTGGTCCGCGGTACCCAGACTTCGACTGTGAGGAACGGGCTTTCCGCCATCAAGGTCTTCATCTAAATCGTGTTCTGAGTCATCGCTGCCGCTAATGACAGTACGGCCGCCACTGTTCGGCCTTTCTCGTCCATTATTCAGGCGGACTTCCTTCCCTTTCCCTGATTTCCGCCGCTTGCCTGCTCTCGCTGAGTCCTCAGAAGGTTCATCGTCCTCGACAATCCCTTTCGACGGCCCGGCAACGCGATTCATTTTTGGATCTCGCGGGCTATAGAGTAGTGTATTTGTCAAGAGCTCGTGAGGAGCTGCGTCATTCCTGCTATGAGCTATGGCAAGGGCCTTTTCCAAGTCTGCGATCCTTCCGTGCAATTCTGCATGTGAAGCTAAGATCAATCTGATCGAAAGTTTTCAGATCAATAAGCGGCGCCACCAAAGAATAGATTCGAGACAGCCTGCCTTCTTCCTTTTCCGCCCATCATAGAACCGTTGGGACAAATTTGTTCGACCCCCCTTCGGCGGCACGAGTCACACGGCCACACCCTGATTCAATCCAGATCAATGAGGGAGAACAACGTTGACGTATATAGCGGTCGTATAGCTTACCGATCACACTTGAGTTTGAGGCGCCGACCTGCGTCCGACCGATCCATGGCAGATTTACAGTCAGATTGTTTACGAAGGCCGATGGACAAGTTCAGGCCAGTAGACTCACATTCCGCGCAGCTGTTTCGAGGTTTACCTGGCTTGTCTGAACCAGCGGGTGTCGATCCAACTTTTTCTGAAGAAGGGCCGGCTTCGGTTTCTCCTCGATAATGCACTGTTCGCAGTACTTCATTCTTGTCATTCAAGATAGAAGGGCTCCGTCCATGATCATTCATCTTCACACGCTCGTCTACGCTCGACCCGGGTTCAAGTTCCTTTGATGGCCCCCCTTTCGCGTCATCGCGTTCCGAATGAGTCGGAGGAGTCTTTCCATGAACTCCAGAGAACGAGGTCTTCTCCATCCTGCTGTCAGCTTTTCAACACGAAACGTTTTCTTGCTGACTACCGTCGAGAACCAGCGACTGCGTGACCGTGGACATGCAAGACGGCGAAATCAAAGAAGGATGTTTGATTCGGCGAGCAATTTCCCTAGATACGGCTCGTGCTGCGTACCCGTCCGGCAATGATAGGATCTCCCCGAAGCGTATGAATCTATGTTGTGCTCCGTCGCTAAACTTCTGAGACGTCAACCTATCGAAGGGGAGATTTTACATACGTTTACGAGCGTCCATGCTATCGTCAAAAGGAATGGCGTCAATCGACCTATTCCAAAATATGATTGACCAGATTCAGGAGATAGCTAGTCACTTACTGTGGTCGGCTTCCGCGCGGAAGCAAAGAGCATGCCGAGATTACGGCTCTTGATGATCTCGACCTCCACTTTCCATCGGGATGGTGATCGCGAGCAATGGTGACTTAGCTTGGTGGCTCGATCATCAGCTCTTTGGATTCTTGTGGACCAGGTCACTTAGATCGGCGCCGTAGGAGTGCGCGATTGAATCATCACTAAGCTCTGGCATTCCTTATTCTTGTATCGCCCTGCTATCTCGTCCTCAACGTCTCCCGCCGCCTTTGATCTGCTCGAGCCGCCCATAAGGATGGACGATAATCAGGGTGCATCGTCAGCCTATGTGACTCAATTCGCCCGGACCCCTGACGGCCTGCCTCCATTTCACGATGTCGACGAAGAATTCGCCAGGGCGGAAGATATGGCCGGTTCAAGTTCGACGGGTACAAAGCCCGTCTTCGCAGATGAGACCAAGGAGCGAGAGCAAGCTCTCAGGGAGATGGAGAAGGAAGGCCTTTAGTGGGTACCAAATAATGGAGCAATTCGCAAAATGTGAATGTCTGATATAATGCATGGCATACGACCACGATCGACTCTAGTGCCCTACTGAACCTTCCCAAAACTGCTACTACGGTCGAAATACGGGAACGATATCGAGCATTAGCGATCGCTTTCCACCCGGATAAGCATCGCCACGAGGCCAATATGAATAGTGCAACTGATGGACCTGCTGCCGAGACGCAATTCTCTCTTATACAACACGCCTATGCTATCTTATCTGATCCCCATAAACGGGCAGTCTATGACCTGTTGGGAGAAGAGGGCCTACGGGAGATTGGTGAATCCGAAGAAGCCGAGGGCGGAGGTGAGGGAGGCGGCCGACGAACAGGATGGAAAGTTATACGGCGATTGGGCTCGCCAGAAGAGGTGAGCTATCCCGGGGTCCTACATGGCTGATATCATAGACGGACTGATCTTGGCTGTTTCCTCTGCGATAAGATTCGTCGACATTACCAACGCGTGGTCTATGAGAAGAGGATGGCTTCCATTGAAGCGATGGTCAAAGCAAAGGTGCGCCTGTCATATTGTTCCTCCACAAAGCCGGCCTCTCACTCCTATTATACATATCGGCAGGGGGACCTGTCTGTCAACGTTGACGCTCGGGCGTGTTTTCTGCCTGTCTCCTTTTTCGCCGATCCCAGCGTAGTCAATCACGACATATGGAGTCGAGCGAAGCGAGTCCGCGTTGGCGGGATGGGGCTGAAGCACACTTTCGAGGTCTGTCGCTTGCCCTATGCTTGTTACGATATTCTCTACGAAAGTCACTGACCCGATGGGACTGTGCTAGACTCCAATCTCCGCTCAAACTTCCGTGGTCTGGCAAGGCCAGATGATGGCGAGAAATGGCGCTGGCGGTGGCAACGTTGTCGGTACGGTGCGACATGCTTTCGGCCCTCGGTTATGGGTTGAGGTGCGTTGAATGATCGCCTGTCACAGCCATGTCGTGGAGTTTGACGAGTAAATACTGTTCGGCAGGCTGGCTCTAGCATAATGCACCCAAGGATCGCTACAGGCAAGGCCACATTTGCGTATGACCAGGATACGTGAGTCTACCCAGTGAGATTGTCTTTTATCGACGCTCAACTTGGTCGCTTGTGCAGCTTTGCGACCGTCAATGCGGTTCAGCAGACCATCAAAGCACCTCCCGCTCTTATCGTTACTTTAGGACGAAAGGTCCTTCCTAAAACAACCGGGTTCATCAGTGCGTAATCAGGCAAATACTTGATAATCATCATACCGCACGAGAAGCTGGAGAAGATTAATTTACCCATCTTTTGCTCTTTTAGCTGTTAGATCTGGGTTCTGGACGCTAGGGCCTTGGGGCCGAGGTCTGGCTGAGACGCTTGGACGGACGGATCAACCAGCCGTTTCTATAGGCCTGACCAATCAGGGGCACAGCGGTAGTGGCTGGACGATTGAGACGACAGGAGGTATAGTCGATAAGCACCTGTCGCTTGACTATACGTTCAAGCTACTGGATGGCTTCAAGATCAAGATTGGAGCGGCCATTGGGACCGTCGGTGGCATCAACGGCTTCGTGAATACCGAGCGTCAAGTCACCGACAACACGAGGCTCGGTTTGGGTCTGACTGCAGCTCTTCCAGGAGGTTTGACGATGCGGATACGGTGAGCTTCTGGCCATCTTGCAATGTGCAGGTAGAGCTTGATGACTGACTCCGTAATTTGCCCCTGGACAGCGTATGGCGTTTGGGCCAAAAGATCGTGGTCCCGATCATGTTATCGCAAGATCTCAACCCTGTCGTTGCTCTGATTTCCACCGTAATTCCTGCGACAACCATCGTCGCCCTTCATTACCTCTACATAGATCCGAGAAAGCGACGGAAAGTTCTCAAGTGCACACTCTTGACTCACCTTTTAGCCCTTCGCGACGCTAATATCTGTGCATTAACCCCTCGCAGCAAAGTCACTGAGCTACAGCAAGAACATTCAGAGTACCTCGCGCAAAAGAAGGCGGAAGCTCTTGATGCTGTGGCCCTGATGGAAGATTACGTAGCAAGAAAGGTCGAGCAGGAACGGTCAAGCGATCGTGAGTCCCGCCAGGGTGTCGCCGCCAGGTCTTGAATTGACCAATCGTATGCTCCAGTCGGCCTTATCGTCATCTCGGCTCACTATGGGCTGGCTTCCGCTTTCACCGAGACGGGTCTGCGCGAGGCTAAGGGGCAAGAGGGGAAGATCTTGGACGTCACGGTGCCTACGCAAGCCCTTGTCAACGCAGGTAAATTACAGATATCTGGAGGAAGGAGCAAAGTGAGTCTTTGCTCGAGATTTGGCGGCAGCCGAATACGACGCTAGGATCGCTCTGATGTAACTACCTGTTCGCGACTCGTTCCAGTCGAATTTACTTGGATTTTACGTTAGTCTGAGTCTTCGGTTCTGGCTGTCCTAAATGATTCTAACTTTTTGCGATTCTGCACCAGGACCCTTGCATGGGAGAGAACAAGTTGCTCCGTGTCCAGTATATCTTCCGTGACAAGCTTCACGAGGTGACTGTTGACGACCAAGGAGCATTGAGAGCGCCAACGCGGACGCACGTACTAGACGATGTCAGGAACGGACAATGGGAGGCTTAAGTTGAACAGGTCACTAAGCGGAGGGTAAGAATGCTTGACAGAGCACGATTTTGGTGACCGTGAGAGGAGCAATTTGCATACTGTACAATCAGAAGCACATCTATCACTCGGTAGTAACAAGCCACCTAATCACAAGATCCATCCGATGGTCCATCCTTCCAACGTTCATCCGTCTTATCGCAATCAAACGATACCTTCCCAAGACGCTCGTTGACTTCATTGTGCCTTTCACATAACCAGCGGCTCAGACTTGCCCTCCCGCTGACGTCTGGCTGAACGGCACTCATACGTTCGCGGAAATCGGTGGCACAGTAAGTGCAAGGGTAAAAGATGCCGACAGATTGCAGAAGCGATCGCATGGATGTTTGTTGAGATTGCGATGCCTGTACCGGATAGTAGGCTGCCGTAGTATGGAGGAAAGTCCAAGTGGCTCTTCCAAGAGCGTTGACATCTGGAGGACAATTGCTCGGGCGCGCCGAGGATTCTGGTGACGTCTCGTTTTTCTGTGTTTCTGTCGCCGCAGAAATGGCCGCACCGATGGACATTGCACCTAGTGATGTCGGAGTAGCAGTGGAGTCTCCCCCTTTCCCGCCGCTGTCCTTGCTAGGACCCGGTTTTGCAACCTGTTTCTTGGTCGCTTTGGCCCAAGTCTGCCAACTATTGCACACTTTACACGGCTTGCCGTTCTCATCCAGGACGACGCCTGGTGGGAGCTTGCGGGTAGAAGCCGCAGTCTTGGAGACTGAGTCCTCGCTCATGTCGAAGGCTCTATAAAGATAGGCTGGTTGGAGTTCTATGTAGTCGTACTAATTAGATTGAAATGCTCTGATTATGATCTTACTTGAGCCCAGAGGTCGCAAACATGACTTCGCTCGATGGCGAAATTTATAATTTGTCATGATCATCGAGGTCATCCGAAAGATGACTCCAGGGGAATCGCTAGGCAAATGATCGGAAGTATAAGCTAGTTCCGTGGTCGGCAGCAAAATGATCCCGGCAACCTCAGCAGCGATCAGCGCCCAGCAGTCAGCGATCAGCGATCAGCGACGCATTTGATAGGGTCGAACGTCGAACGTCTTACCCTCTTGACGGCGTGTCCAACCTCGCAGATGTATCGCATCGCGAGATCGAGAACACACAAAAAGCGATAAGCCAACTATGTCGGCCTCAGAATTTGGTCTTAGACAACGGCCTAGCGAACCACCTGCAGGCCGGGAAGCTCGATCAGCAGCAGCGACACAAGGTCGATATCAAGCTGCCAAATCGACTTTGAGCTTTGAGGAATCCATCATACAGGTGCCATGGCAGACGGATAACAAATACATTCGAAGAGGCTATAGGAAAAGGATGTATCGACTGACGGAGGTGGCATGGAGCCTGATTGGGTGTATGTCGTTACTTTTGATTTCGATTCCGAACGATATTCCGTTCAAACAACATCTGACTTGCTCGTACACCGATCTCTTAGATTGGCACAACGAAACAGGTTCGTCTTATGGAGAGAGATAAGCAGGAATCTTGCGGCAACCGAGCTGAGAATGGCCTAGTGGACGCGATGTGCAGTCAACATATATAGCCATCTTCTAGGTGCGCTTTACTATTTGTTATTAGTTCCACTACACTTTTCGACGCATCACGAGGCAATGTCATTATCTCTGGCAACCGTACCTGGTCTGAAGACATCTTTCGGCAGCTTACTCGACAGAGCCCAGCAAACTCACGAATTGGTCGACACGCTGGCTATAACAATCTTCCTCGCCTCCGCTGTCGGCTGTCTCGGTCTAAGTGCCTGGTTTCATTCCGTCCAGTGTACCAGCAAGAGTCGCTGCGACAGTGCGCATCGAGGGGACTATGTTGGAATCGTGCTCTTGATTGAGGGTTCATTTTGGCCATGCTTATACTACGGTACGTCTTCTCCCTGATGCTGATTTATCTGCGACTGACAAGCAATCTTCATATAGGGTTCCGAGACGAAACGTTCTACCAAGTTTTCTATGTTTCCTCCCTCTCTTTGTTGGGAATTATGGCAGCTTACGTTTGTCATCTCTTGCGCACCTTGAATACTTCATCATTGCTGACAAAATTCGAGTTGATCATCAGACTGTCCTTTCTCCCGGTCGCAACAGTCCCAACCAAATTTGGCAACGCACAATGAACTTCATAGCGTTAGGCCTCTCATCCGTAATACCGGTCGCTCACATCGTGCTCAGCAAAGGACTCGCTCGAGCGAGGTCAGAAGCGGCCGTGGACTGGTTAGCGGGCGGTGGGATTTGGTGAGTATCGCAGCTAGCAAGCGGTTGCGAATCCTGACCTGACGCGTGTTCACGATTGCAGTTATTTATTTGGAGCAACTCTTTATGCCGCTCGCTTCCCTGAGAAGTTGGCACCCGGACGATTCGATCTGGTGGGTTCATCACATCAAATCTTTCATTGCTTCGTACTGGCTGGTAGCTATTTACATTACTGTGGCATTCGGGAGATGGCTGGAATTTAGTTATATATAATTATGAGTGATCGAATAGGCGAGAAATGATTAAGCGTCTTCACTTGGTGTCGGGGTCTTCAGTGACGACGCCGACACCGAACTCTCGTGCATTCCCGGCAGGATCGGCAAAGGGATCGGAAGTGGGCTGATCGTATCGAGGCAACGATTGGAACCAGGCCTGCGGATTTGCGATGGTTGAGCACGATTACGGGACGACTCCGTCTAAATCAGCCAAACGACTTACCCCACGACCCACGCGCTTTTGCTTGGAAGTCCCCAAAACGAGGTAGTAGACCATCAACAAGGTTGAGGTGGCGACGCCGATCCAGAGGAATGCAAGCACGGCATTGGTCTCCCTACAGGCGCTCTTCATTGCCTTCTTGATCAATTCTAATAGCGAGCAGCTCGTCAGATTCATCGACAGCATGATCTGGTCGCCAGTGACTTACTAATCAACTCGGGATCGAATCCCTGTAGCTCAGGCACGGTGTCGAGGTCGTTGAGGTTGCTGCAGATTGACTTGGCATCCTTATTGTCATGGGTGATCGCAATGGCGGCAGCTTTTCATTCCAACACAATCAAACTCCCGAGTCAATCCAGATGTCAGAATGCTTTGTGCAGTATAACTACTCACAAACCCAGAAAATCCAGAGAACTGCATTGGCCGCCACTTCGCTGACGAGGTAGGCTGGTTTGGAATCGGGGAACCAGAACCTAGTGGCGGCAAGGGCCAACTCGACGACAAGAGTGAGTGCGCCTAGGAAAGCTCCGAATGTGTAGAGGGAGGTGGAAAGGCCGAGATTACGGATCTGAGGTTTATCAAGAGTCAAATAAGGGTTATCAGGAAGTAAGGTGTCAGCAGCAGGATCATGTTCGAGAAGAGAAGGACTTCTCACATTCGTCTCCACATGCGCACAAATCCCCAGTACAACAATTCCAGAGAGAGCAAGGATAGCAGCGGCTAGAAGTCTGATGGCGAGTACTCGACCCATGATCGAGGATAATTTCGAGGATAATTGATGTCAAAAAAGTGAGTCCGGACAGTAACGAAGCAGGCCATTGAGAAGCATTCCGGATCGTTCGCTGTCGCTTCTTATAGCCAAGGCAGCTGGCTCAACGTATCTGTAGCCCTCGACAGGCCGTGCAGCGTCGAAGCAAGACACACATACGCTGGGCACCGGCAACGACCTCCCGGATAACGGGTGGTTCACAGGCCACAGGCTGAAATAGGCTCACAGACATGGTTGGAGGGGCAGAGGGGGGAAGCTTCATGGTCATGCGGTCATTGTCAAGCGCGAGTATTTTCGATATCAACAAGGGTCTCAGCCACAATGCCCCGCGTGGCTCTCTTCTGCCCTCAACGCGCACGCCGAGTTGAGTAATTGGCCGAGTGCCTGAATCTTCGCGTTGTCTTTCGCCAGCGACCGAAGCGGAAGATGACGCGTACGACTGTTTTCGGCGTGGGTATTGCGCCAAGCAAGCCAGTGAATAGTTGCTCTTACTTTATGCCGTGTTTAGCCCGACGTTCGCACCACTGGGGCAGGATGGAGAGAGAGAGTGTGTGTGTTTCGCCATTCTATTCGATTCGATACAAGGACCGTCTTCTACCCAATGCCCGATGACTTGCTACTTCCCGCAAAAGATCGCTTGCCGCGGTAGCATCTCCTAGGTCGCGATGCGATGTCTCAGCCGAGTCTAGGACCGCTGGCTTCTTAAGATCTAAAATTGGGATGGCTCTCAAACGCATAGCGTTTCCCCGAGACCGACTGCAAGTACTACCGGGTCAATTATAGGTCAAGCGGGAGAACGTTCATGGCGTGCTTACGCGGCGGCCCGCCTTGCGATCTTGGCACGGTATGCTGACTTCCACGCTTGAAGAACGTCCGCTGTGAATACGAAATTGAGCCGAGCAGCAATGAGCCACCAGCCGATAGTTGGAGTGCACCCGGGCGCTAAGACTTACAGCAGAGCTTCTGGTCTTGTACACGTGCCGCTTCCCGAAGCATCTTGGCGTGAGGAAGCGACGCTCTCCACCGAGTCCAGGCGTGTCGACGTAACAGATTGGCGTGGAATTCGATAGCGGGCAATTTCTGCAGGAATCAGAGATGAGACGAAACCTGCCGATAGGCGGGACAGGACAGTGCAGAGACTAACCGAACTCTTCGCTTTCCAAGCTGAAAGGACTGCGTATGCCAATCCGTCGTCGACTCGTTGAAGGAACTCGTCCGCCTGAAAGGTAAGATGCAGAATTAGCGCATCGGTCTTGTGGGATGCACCTCTGATCGCGACCTGCCTTCGGGTCGAGGATCAATGCGCGTGCCCGGTATTGCCACTGTCTCATGGCGACCTGCAGCAAATTGTCTTTAACGAGCTCTACCACCACCGCCGAGGCCTGCCTCCTGATTGCCGATGACTTGGCGGCTTGATTCCATCCTCGTAGTAGTTGCCGCAAAGTGTCTATTGGCACAGCGAGATCAGTACCCCTACGCGCTCGGAAGAACGATGGCGCCATACCCTGATCGCGGACATCACGGAAACTCTGCATTAGACTCAGCATCTCGCCTTGCTTGACTGTGGCGGTCGTCCATCTCTCGAATGCTTGACTGCACGGGCAAAGTTACAACACATCAATGTTGATTCTGGGGAAATCTCGAGGGCTGCAACAGAGCTGCTTACCCTAATACGGCGCGGTTTCTTTCCTCTGTCGCCCTCAATTCCGAGTTCTTTATTTGAACCACTTTTGCAAACCAGTGTTGTAGAGTTCTCTTTTCCAGTCGCTAAAAGGAAGAACGACCTGTCGTCAGTCTCAGCCCACGGGCAAGCACTCGATGCTCTTACCTTTTTGTGCGCTTTGACTAGCGATCGACTCTTCTTGCGCAACAAATGCTGTTGCTGGGATAGGCTTAACCAAGCTGCGACCCCCAACGTTTCGCCCGAATTAGTTTGGCTGGCTGCCCTCCGATACGAAGACGTAATACTAACCATCAAAGATCTCTTTGGTATCCCGCTTCCGCTTGTCTGCGATCCATTTGGTTTGAGTTTTTGTCTGCAGGGCCTGCTGCCAAGCTTGGAAACAAGTGCGGAGCTTGAAAAAGGTGTTGGTCATAATCGCACCTTCCTCTAGTTGCTTGAAGCGGTGCACACGCTTGGTAAATGTCTGCAAGCCATTGGACAGAAGGCGGTGGTTGTCTTTATCGATAGCCGAGCTCTGCAGACGCTGGATCTCGGCTGCACGGTGTTTCCACTTTCGAAGTACAGAACGAGCACTCTGCACGTCATGCTTGTCCGCTACTGATCGGGCTTGTACTGGAAGCATTTGGTGGGCGATCGAACGTAAGTGATTGGTACTCTGACGATACGCAAAAATATGAGACTTGCCCATCAAAGCCTCATGGGCCGCCATTTTGCTCCGCCAGCGAGTCCACACATGTCGCATTTCGCTGTACTCTTTAGTCTGCTTCATGACCCCTCCGCTGTAAGCCATGATCCAGACATCAAAGGCTGAACGAAGAGTAGCTATGTCTCTCTCTACTGCCATAGCGTGAGACTTTCTCGCCAAGATCTTTCGAGCAGCACAAGAGTCAGCCCGATCCGCCGAGGATGATTTTTACAGGACAGGCTTCACTTGCCTTGAAACCCGCGATTCTCAAAGTCCAGGCGGCGAGCGACCGTTTCAAGATACGTGCTTCATCAGTCTTGCGTGCGGTCCGCTGCATAGTTCTGGAAGGCTACGCGTGAATATCTATGGGAGGCATCTAGTTCTACTTGATTCAACTCACTTGCGTTTACACCAGGTAGACAAGGCGTCCTTGAGTATGTGCCGATGTACTTCTTCTTGAACGTCCATTGCCGTCATCTTGAGTGCCGTTGTCTTGACCCAGATGTACAGCGTGTTCTTCTTGGCGGCCACGGCTCGACGCGATATATAGTCGCTTTCCAGAGTTCGAAGGCGAACGTTTTGGGTGGCCGTGTTTCGCCAATAGTGAAAGGCTACATAGAGAGTCTTGTTGGTGTGGTGGTTGTCAGCGGCTTTGAGAACTCTCGCTCTTTGCCACGACTAGAACATGGAGAGCGGGTTCAGCTGGGACATATCAGCTGCAGCTGTGTATCGAGCGACTGACAGCGAAGCGATTGCGTATGATTCTCTCCTCGTAGACGTCTTGCAAAGCTCGAGTCTTGGCTTCCATGGCTACTCTCCAGCGTCCTGCTCTTAGCTCGGCTCTCTTTCTGCGCCAGAATTTGAACAGGGATTTCTTCGCTTCGTGGTCGCGAGCAGCCTGAATGCTGTCACTCAGCCGCTCGTTCTTACGACGCTGAACGGCTTTGGCGATACATTTGACCACACGTCGCTGAACTGCTTCGTGATAGATCTGGTCCGCATCGTCTTGCAGGCGTTCTCGGCGTCGTCGAAGATCCTGCCATCGGCTGAAACGTCGCGCGAGCCGGATGTGGTCAAAGGCATGGACCGCCTGTAGAGCAGAGGTCTAGAGAGGTGAAAGAAGAAGATGCAGACGTAGTGAGCGGGGTTGT
>Ga0308169_10003740_pt1 | contig 14631 bp, 20 predicted proteins | sample PhyBR1_2_FD_202139 | JGI IMG/M metagenome (GOLD analysis project Ga0308169, IMG submission 202139) | Phyllosphere microbial communities from UC Gill Tract Community Farm, Albany, California, United States - DLSLSB.R1 | ecosystem: Host-associated > Plants > Phyllosphere > Unclassified | place... | reverse complement strand
GGGCGGCCGGTATTGTCCTGTCTGTCGAGAGGATCCGGATTGCTTATGTACAGCGCCATCGCGCCTTCTCGTACTATGCTCCACTCGCCGTGGAGCTCTTCAAATGACAAGAAGTCTGCTGGAGCATGCCTTCAGGTGTAAATGTGTGCTTCGACTCCACCGCGGAAGGAAGGCCCAAATGATTTATGGGCTCGTTTGACGAGACATCCTTTCACAAGCAGCACCGCAGGCTCGACACCCCACCTCGACGCCACCAGGTCACACAGCTCCACTGACTGTCTTCGCCTTTGAGAACTGCGAACCTCCAGGCCGGGCGATAGCGTAAAGTACGTGGAGTGGGGAGACAGAGTGAAGAAGGCCCGAGCGACGTCATAGCGGCGTGATGCGCTGGTCTCCGTGTCTCCAAGACACTTCCCAGACAGCCAGACGTGCCCTTTATCGTCTCGCAGCACAGGGCCTTAGTGAGACATCCACAGCGCCGATATGGCCCTCAGGCGAATCTTACGCGATCACCCAGCTGTCGTGAGCGGCTTGTGAAGCTGAAATGATTGGCCTCGAAACCCTTCCGCGGTATTTCGATGAAAGTCTGGACATGCCGACGGGGTGGCTGAGCGACGTGAACCTTTCGTGCCCGCCCGGATATTCCTTTCGATGATTGCAGCGTCGCAGACCAGTACTGCTGTTGGGCGTTGCATGCGCTTATGTCCATCCTGAAACCTGCTCGACCGTTCTAGATGCCGGTCCACTCCAAATCCTCGTCGATCGTGAACTTGGCCTCTCCTTCCATCGTGCTCGCATCTCTTCCGATCCTGACTGTCCACTCGCCCAGCTCGGCCCTCCACGTCTTCCATGGCTCGTCCCAATGTGACACAGCGTCTGCCGTCAGTTCTGTCCAAGACGGTCCCCGCTTACGACTCACACTTGTCCAGCGTGACCTTGACCGTCTCCTCCGCGCCAGGCGCAAGGTCATACACCTTCTCGAAGCCCTGCAGCGTCCATTGAGGGTGTCGCAGGCTAGTGGCCGTCTCGTCCGGCGGCGAGAGATAGAAGTGGACCGAATGCGAGCCCGCGATCTTGCCCGTGTTCTTGACCGTCACGCTCGCCTCGATGCTCCACTCGTCCGCGCTGGCGCCGGCCTTCGGGGCCGACACTCTGAGGTCCGAGTAAGCAAAGGTGGTGTACGACAGACCGTGTCCGAACGGGAAGAGCGGGGCGATCTTGCGTTCGTTGTGGTGCTTGTATCCCACCCAGATACCCTCCTCGTAGTGGATCTTCGTCCTCGCCGACTTGTAGTTCAACGCAGCCGCAATGTCCTCCTCCCGCACTGGCAAGGAGATGGGTAGTCGCCCAGACGGATTGATCTTGCCGTAGACAACATCGGCGATCGAGTTGCCGCATTCGTTTCCGCCGTACCACGCATACACGACACCCGCGACCTCGTTGATCCACGGCATGGACACGGCGCTTCCGGCCTGCAGGACCACGACGGTCTTGGGGTTTGCAGCTGCCACCGCGGCGATGAGGTCGTTGGTCCGCAGGGGGAGGGACAGGTCAGGTCGGTCGTACCCCTCCGACTCCCAGTCGGCATTGAGACCGGCAACAATCACGGCCGTGTCCGACTTCTTGGCAAGCTCGACAGCCTCCGCAATAGCCTCGTCGTCATCGATCACTTGAGCGGCACCAACGCGTACGGCGTTGACAATCAGGGGAGTGTTGACCGGGATGTCCCGAGGTGGCTGTCGGCCGTCGTGCAGCGCGCGGACTCTGTATTGCTGCTGGTCAGTCCCGGCCGGCAATCCGTTCGCGATGGGCCCACCTTGCCCTTCTCAACCTTGACGCGCCCCTTGATCTCAAGCGACCCGCAGCCAAAGAACGCGTCTCCCTTCTCAATCTCGTTCGACGCGTCGACGACGAGCTGGTCGTTCACCCACAGCCTGCCCATACCGGTCACGCACATGCTGAACTCGTACTCGCCCGAGATCGGGGATGTGAACAGCGCCTGGACCTCGGTGATCCAGTATGGACGGAGTTCAGGGACGAGGAAATCGGCCATGAACAAGCTCGAGTCGGTGCGCTTGTCGGTGACGACCGGCTTGTCGCCCTGCTTGCCGTCGACAATGGCGTAATGGGCAACATCGAACCCGGACGATCCATCCAGGCATGTAAAGTTCTCGTCAAGCGCAGGCAAGAACTTGGAGGTGACCGCTCCGGTGGCGTAGGACAGCTCGACACCGTCCGGCGCATTGTCGACGAGACCTTCCCACGGCGAGACGGACCATGACGATTTGAGCATCGCGGACCCGCCGCCGGTGAGCACTCGGGCCTTGACATTCGGCCCAATGACCGCGACTTTCTTGCTTTGGCCCGTGACGGGCAACACACCGTTCTCGTTCTTGAGCACGACAAGACTCTCTCCGCCCAGCTGTCGAAGCAGCTTTGCATCCTCCTCCTTGTCCTCCGTCCTCGTCCTCTCGGGACTGGGCTTGGCGTACACCAGCTCCGGATTCAGCCTGGCGAGCTTTTGCACCCAAGCCAACATCTCGCCAGCGACCTTGTCGATCGTGCGGAGGTCGATTTTGTACGCCCTGATCAAGTGCAGCACCTGCTTCGAGGTCCGCCAGATCGTCTCTCCCGGCATCTCCAGGTTGAGTCCCGCGTTGATCGACTCGCTGACCGAGTAAGTGCCGTACCAATCGCTCATGATCAACCCGTCGTGCTTCCACTCCTTGCGCAGGACGTCCTGCAGGAGCCACTTGTTCTCCGAACAATGTGTTCCGTTGAGCTTGTTGTAGCTCGTCATGTACGCCCAGGGCGTGCTCCGCTTCTGAGCAATCTGGAACGCGCGGAGGTACACCTCGCGCAGCGCCCGCTCCTCGACGATCGAGTCCTCGCCCATCCGCTCGTGCTCCTGGTCGTTGGCGACAAAGTGCTTGATCGTAGCGCTGACGCCATCGGACTGTAAGCCATTCACGTAAGCGCCTGCGATTTCGCCTGACAGAGTCGGGTCTTCTGAAAACGACTCGAACGCCCGTCCGCCGAGAGGAGACCGCTGGATATTGATTGTGGGCGCGAGAAGACAGACGGCATTGCGGGCTTTGGTCTCCTTGGCGAGGAGCTTCCCTGCCGAGTGGACGAGCGGGCGCGAGAACGTCGCGCCGATGGCGGTCGCGTTGGGCAGGGCAGATGCTGGGGCTGGGCGTGAGCGCATGCCAGCATGAATGGGTCATACCGGACGGCCCGGACGACGTACTCATGTTGAAGAAGCTATCGCCTCGAGCGCCATTCGGCCCATCTGTGACCTTGACGCTCGGGATGTTCAGCCTCGGGATCGGCACAGTGTTCCACCAGTCACGTCCCGCTAAGAGCGACACCTTCTCATCGATGCTCAGCTCCTTCACCAGCTTCGGGATCGACGCATCGAGGAAAGACCGATCAAACTGGTCGTTCGTCATCGTAATACCGGCCATGATGAGTGTAGGGTCAACGTTGCGTCGTGGGGAGGCATTGTGGGCGTCGTGGACAGCTTATGTATATAGCCTAGAACACTCAGGCAGGTCCGGAGGGCGAACGTCGGCTGGTCGGCAAATAGGCCGTGATGGCCGGTTGAGCCGGGGTTTTTCCGCTTACGTTCGGGTGAGGTTTCTCCGTAGCGCGATTGTCTCGGTGAGTCCCCCGCCCTGTGCCTCCGCGAGGTGTTGCTCTTCGGTGTGCGAAGGTGGCTGGCCTGTGAGCACAATGCGCAGCTCTCGGATATATTATGGTCAATAGTCAGCCCGCCGTCAGTACCCAGCAACTTGTGCCAAGGCGCGACTGGCACGCCATACTCGGCCGCCGTGAATAACTCAGCTCCGCTTTTCCGCAAGTTGCAGTCTGCTTCGGCAATCGATTCTTCATCTCCGCAGGATTCGGATGATCTTCGATGGCTCTCGGAGAGTGGCCGGAATCAGTGTGTAGGCTCCTGGTCGCCACGTGCCTGCCGCGGTTGGGACGACGTCGACTTGTGCCGCTGATTAGGAAAGCCTCACAACACGCGGTCGTTGACATGAGCGAACGTTGATGGTGGCCCCCGTCCTCGGACTTGTATCACGAGATGGGCAGTAGCGGATCGGGTGACGACGAAGAGCAGTCATGAGATCACAGTGGCGTACAGACGGATGTGGTTCCTGACGTCCTTGCGAAAGAACAAGCAGACGCATCGCCTTTGCTAAGGCAATGGCTTGTGTCATTGCATCGTAGAGGGCGGATTACCCCTGACAGTGCTCAACGCGGGGTGGTATGGAAGATGTTCGGGAATGCCTATACAGGCAGACGGCCGCTACGTCCGGATGTCTGGACCACCCTGTACGCTTTGACCACTCTGGTCGATCACACGTCACCCGCCCAGACGCAGGTATGGTGCTCACCTCCTTTGGGCGGTCGTTCCACTCACTTTACTCTCGCCCGTACTTCCCCTGACATTAGATCAACAAATTCGACCACCTCTCGGTTAACGCATATCAGCCATGTCCAGGAAAGGTGTGTCAGCCGGCGAGAAGAAGACAAGGAGTGAGTCCGGCCCGGGGGTTTGATGTTCCCATTCGCCAGTGATTCCTTCGGCTACCTGGCGGTGCAACGTCACCTTGAAGCTAACACCAGTGCTGGAAATGTTCCATGAACAGGTACGAGACCCTTCGTGCCTTTAGACTGACAGGCAGAGCGAGATCTACACTTTCAAAGAGCTCGAGAAGCTCGCACCGAGTGAGTTCCAGGCTTGTTGTCATCACCTGCTGCTCTTCTGAAGCGTAGAACTCAAGGGCATTGTGTCGCAATCGGTCAAGGAGGTGCTGGACGAGCTCGTGAGCGACAACCTAGTCACCTGCGAGAAAATGTGCGTATCCTCGGATGGTCTAGCTTGCGACCTCAGCTGACTAGCTGTGGTACTGGTAACTGTAGGCCAGCCTTTCTCGTCCCCGTATACCTCTGACATACCTGCAGACTACTGGTCGTTCCCGTCCGCAGCTGGCGCCATGGTACAGCTCCTCCGTTGGGTCCTTGTAGAGCTCACGGCAGAAAACGGCTGCCGTTGAAAAGGCGAAGAAAGACCTCGAGAACGCGCAAGCAAAACTCAAGGAAGCCCGGACCGAGTCCAAGGATACCGACAAGGGCCGAGAAGACACAGTCAGTCTCACCCATGTTGTCGAGCGGACCAGCTGACTCCCAGCCCGAACGACAGCAGCTCCTCGCCGAATTGCAAGAGCAAGAGAAACAAAGGCGTGGTCTTCAGGCTGAACTCGCTGCTTTCGGTGCGGCCGACCCCATCAAGTACGAGCGCAAGAAGAGGGCTACGGAGGTGTGCAAGGAGGCAGCGCAGAGGTGGACTGGTGGGCTCATTTTATGGGCGTCCACGTAAGCTGACGATAGACAATACGCTGGTATTAATCCAGCATACGAGGAGTCTGGGAATGGAGGATGCGGACATTCGGTTGCAGCTTGGTATCGGTGAGCTCCCTAGGCTCTTCCAGCTCTGTTATGGAGGCGGAGCTGACGAACACAGACGAAGGCTGGGATGACCTGCCGCTGTGATCTCGGCGGGTGGCCGCGAGGGCAAGAGTCTCGCTTATCTCCTTCCACGTCGAGCTCCCTTTCGTCCGTCAACGATCAACAGAGACCGATCAGCAGTCACCTCAAGTTCCCCTCAAGCCGAGCCCCAAGCATTGCTCCTCGAACACGCTCACATCGCATTCTCACAATAATTTTCCGGTAGCTATAGGGCACAAAGCCCCGCCGCACCGCGTCATATGCACCTCATGATCATGTCTCTTCAGGCACTCTCACTGCCGAGCAGCCAGCTCAGAAATCAAGTCGTGACATGTCATGGACACGTAGTCTAGGATGATGTACAAAAATGGCGGCAATTCTCCCTCATGTTAAAACCGGTCTCACAGGCCGGCCTTGTTTGCGGTTGGCCCTTCGACCTCCCCTCTCGCCCAATGGCCCAGTCAACCTGGACCTTTTTTATTCTTTTGCTCTCCTCGTTTAGATGTACGCCTGTCTGAACAAAGCCGAGATCGATTCACTGCGCGTCAGTTTGAGAATGATTGATACGCTGAGCAGCTTACCCGTTGTGCGTTCGTCGGATAGACTCGGCAAGGACCGGGGCAATGTCGATGTATTCGATCTTGCCCTTTGACGCCTCTATCCTCTCGGTCTGGTCGATCGAGTTGGTGACGATGAGCTTCTCGACTGGCAGATCCCGAAGGTTCTCCATAGTCGCTTCGGACAGTAGACCTGGTGTGAGCTCAAACTGGGGTCACAGAGTCTTAACTTACCGTGAGAGATCAAGGCGTAGACCTCCTTCGCGCCGGCGTCCTTCAGGACACCAGCGGCAAGTCGGACGGTGTGACCCGTGTCGATCATGTCGTCGATTAGGATGGCAATCTTTCCCTTGACATCGCCAACCAGCAACTCCATCTTCTCCACGGCCCGTTCGTCCTCGTCGCCGTTTTGCGAGCCCGAGTCCGAGCCGGCCGGCGTGGGCGGTACAGTTGGGATAGCCGCCGAGACAGGCAGATCCCGTCTTCGTTTCCGGTTGATCAGCGCGAAGTCGAGGTTGAGCTGGTCGGCCAGCGTCGTCGCTCTGTCTGTTAGCTCATCAGGTTCCGGTTACTGCAAGGCCCAGCTTACCGCTTGGCACCTCCCGCATCAGGAGAGACGATGATGGCGTTCTTCCAGCCCGGAATCTCCTGCTTGATGAACGTCAACATGCTCGGCTCGGAGAAGAGGTTGTCGACGGGGATGTCGAAGAAGCCCTGGATCTGCGAGGCGTGCAGGTCCATCGTGATGACGTGGTCAGCGCCTGCGACGGCAAGCAAGTTTGCGACGAGTCTGCAGTGAGCTGAGGCGGTCGCACGGGAGTGGGCAACATACTTGGCGGTGATGGGCGCTCGAGACTTGTCCTTCTTGTCCTGCCGGGCGTACGGGTAGCAGGGGATGACGGCGGTGATTCGCTTCGCGGAAGCGGTCTTGCAAGCTGCCATGAGAGGTCGATCTTTCACATCGGCGTCTATGCGGCCGTCGGTGTACATACCAGAAATCATGATGAGCAGCTCCATGAGGTGGTCGTTGATAAAGGGCGGGCTGGGCGACTGCAGGATGAATACGTCCTCATCTCGAACCGACGAGTGGATCTGCACGCTCGTCTCGAGCGACAGAAACTTGGACACATGGCAGGGGGTGAGAGCAATTCCGAGTCTGTCGGGGGTGGTCGTGTGCGATGCGAGCGGGACGTGACGGAAGGCGAAAGAGTCCGAATTCGGGGTAGCGTGTAAGGATCAGGGTTGAGGGTGTTAGATGCGATCAGCGATACGTCCACGCAACGCTGCAACAGGATCAAGAACGTGTGTGACGACAGCGATGAGCCAAAGGAAGGTCGAAAGTTCGAGAGAGAAGACCGGGGTCTTGGACTGAGACTGAAGAGGGAAAAAAACGCAACACACCTCGCAGCAACGGCTTCAGCGAGCTTGGGATGGCTGTTGCCTGCGAGATGAGCGGTCGACTCATGGACAGTAATGCATGGAGCATACCAGTGAGGAGACGAATCGAGTTTCCAGTCTGGTGCATTTTGAAAGACAAGGGTCCAGGGCGTTTTCCGTGATGTCACGCTTTTGTGGAGATTAGGGGTGATGAATGCAAAGGTTTGGTTATGGTGTTGGTACAATATGTGGTGTGCTGTTGAGCGATGCGTAGAGAGGACGAGTGGTGGCTAGTACATGAGACGAGATGAGGGAGTGGGTCTGGTGTGTGTCGGGTGCGAAAGCCTGACAGCAGGGGTAATTGAACAGAGATGGAGGAGAGGAGATGAACCGTCGGATAAGTGCAAGGAAAGGGCTTTGCTTTGCTTTGCCCGCTCATAGAGATTTTGTATACCAGAGCCTGCCTTTGATTTGCAGTTGGCCCGCTCAACTCCGACCAGGCGCGGGGGGGGGGGAGGGGAGAAACCAAAGCGGGGAAAAGGGCTCGCGTATCAATTCATCTACAGTGGCATGACGTGGCATCATCCGCAGTGTGCTCACGGCAGCTGGCCTTTTTATGGCAGACCGCTCTCTCCGTGTCCCCTACATCTTTCTGATAGCTAGCAGACCTGAAGCACTTCGGAGCACCTCCAGCCCCGGTGACAGTCTTCCATAGAGGCCTCAAGAGACATAGACTTTGACGCCAAGAGAGCGTGTCCCCGCCATGTCTGCATCTCAATACGCCTGTGAGCCGCCCGCGAACAGCCCAAAGAGCTCCCTTTGCTGACCTTTCCCAGTCCGAGCTCAAAAGACGACCGGCATCGCCCAGGGCCCCTCGTGGGAGCTGACCGATCAAATACCTTTGTCAGTATTCGATCTGATCTGACTGACGTGTGCATCACGCTGACTGGCAGGGACACGGCAGCTGCCAAGTCTTTCGCCTACTCGCCAGATGGTGAATGGGTAGCGTACGCGACGGCGTCCGGGTAAGCTCAGCAACCTCCGATGGTGATCATTCGTTGATGTGCAGCGTTCATCTCCTGTCTACTTCGTCCAGCTCAGCCACACCGGCCAAGGCGCTCGCTCACAGCAACGTCTGTCAAGTCGGAGACGGACGTGTACAAGAACGTCAAGGCATGGAATGTGCAAACAGGAGAGGAAGTGGGAGGATGGTACCAAAAGTCGCAGGAAGGCTGGTGAGTGGCCGGATTGAGCATCTGTAACCCCGCTGATGGCAGGGAACCCGTCATCACCCCTGACGAGTCGCACCTCCTGCGGCCGACGCCCTCCGACCTGCTCATCTACACTCCACCTCTGGCTCCTCGACCCGCTACTCGGCTGAAGGTCGACGGACAGATCCGAGGTCTCTTCGTGTCCAATCCCTCGGCCTTGCCAGCTGGCACGACGTCGGCTAAGCCAGTCAAGCCTGCGTCAGAACCCGCTGTGGCCGTCTGGGTGGGCGAGCGAAAAGGAGCGCCGGCCAGTTTGGCACTGTACACGCTGTCTAGTCTGGTCGGCATGTCGCCGAAGGGAGGCGACGATGTGCAGACGGAGACGCGGGATCTACCATCAACGACAGCGAGGAAGGCATTCTACAAGGCCGACAAGCTGTCGGTCAAGTGGAACGCGGCTGGCACGACGGTTAGTCGAGATGGTGTTGTATGTCTGGTTAGATTGTGAGCTGAGGACCAGGCACTGTTTCTGACGCACTCCGACGTCGACGTCACCGGCAAGTCATACTACGGAGAAACCAACTTGTATCTTGTGGCATTGGACGGATCATTTGACGGTCTGGTCGATCTGGGTGAGTTTTGTAGACGGCCGGGCAAGAGATCATGCTCACGAGCAGACAAAGAGGGACCGATCTATGACTTTGGCTGGAACCCGAACTCGCGCGAGTTCTCGGTCTGTTACGGATGTATGTGCCTATAACTCATAAGTCAACCGACGCTGATTGCCAGACATGCCTGCTCGGGTACAGATGTTCGACACCAAGACGAAGCCCATCTTCTCCTTCGGCGCGCAACCGCGGAATTTCCTCGCCTATCAGCCCCAAGGCCGGCTGCTCCTCACTGCTGGCTTCGGAAACTTGGCTGGCGGCGTGGACATCTGGGACATCAGCACGCGGAACAAGGTTGCCGAATTCAAGTGAGCCGTGCACAAGATCAGCTGCGAGACAAGCTGACACACCAGAGCTTCCAACTCGTCGCATTGCGAGTGGTCACCTTGTGGACGGTACATCCTCACCGCTACCCTGTCACCGAGGCTGCGAGTCGACAACGGCGTAAAGATATGGTGGTGCGGCGGTCAACTCCTGCACATCCACCCGCAGGACGACCTGTATCAAGCATCCTTCCGGCCGGTCAAGCAGTCCGAGCTCCAGCCATTCCCTCCCGTCGTCCCGACGGCACCGGCCCCGAATCCCAGCGTCGCGTTGTACAGGCCCAAGGGGGAGACCGACAACGGAGGTGAGCATAGGCCTACACATGCAGAGTCACGCTGACTTGCAGCCGAGGCGAAGCCAGCTGGTGCGTATCGACCACCGGGCGCGCGAGGCGCGGCTGCCAGCGATGCGTACCGTCGAGACGTTGATAGCGGCCCTTCGTCCGGCGCATCCACGCCAACGCCCATGTTCCGCGGAGGCAAACCTGGCGAGAGATACATCCCTGGCAAAGCCATACCTGGAGCATCGCTGAAGCCCGGACAGGCGGAGAAGGAGGACAAGAAGAAGCGAGTCAGGACTAAGCGGGCGGGCAAGGAGTCGGGCGAGGCGAACGGCACGGCGGCGACGCCCGAGCCGCCCGTAGAGGAGATGAAGGCCGTGGAGATTGCGCCAGAGGAGGACGCCAGCGCCAAGAAGATCCGCAATTTGACTAAGAAGGTGCGTCGACGTCACAGCGGTCCCGGAGACGTGCCTAACTTGCAGCTGAAAGCGATCGAAGACCTCAAGGAGAGGGTGGCCAAGGGCGAGACGCTGGAGAAGACACAGTTGAAGAAGATTGAGACGGAGGCGCAGGTCAAGGCGGACATCGCTGCTCTCGGTGGCAGCGCATAGGGATAGTCAGGGGCTGGGTTTGACAGGTCGAGAGGGGATAGGCGGAAATGCGGGAAAGCATGGACAACCATGGTGGTTCAGGTGTGGGCAAGGGAGGTAGCCTGCGGAGGAGATCAGGCACGCTCATTTGGTTCGTCCAGTCACTCCCGCATTTGCACTCAGCATGGCATCGTGGATTCGGTCATCGGTCACGCGACCTCTCATACAGCGTCAGCTCCTCCCATATGCATAGTCAGGTGAGGGTGACGGTGTAACCGGAAAGGGCAGGCTGAAAGCCCCTGCATGCGAAAAATAGGCGGCTGGATTTCTTGATCGTGGCCGTACATCCCCTCCCCAGCATTACAACAGTCCCCTGCAACCTCTTCCACACATGCCTCGTCCGGTATACTTCGTCCTCTCTCCTCATACCGCTCCGCTGCTCTGCGCGCCTCTTGTCGTTTCGCGGTTCATCCATCGACTCGTGACGTAGCTCGTTGACCTGGCGAGCTGGCACTGATCTCATTTCGCCTACTTTTTGGTGCCAGGTTTGCCGCCGGAGCCTTTCACTTTTGGTATCGGCGTTCCGTTGGCTTCCGCCTCTTTGGCAGCCGCTTTGGCCTGGGATGAGCTCGGCTCGGGATGCCGGTGGCAGACGGCGGGGGTGGAGCTTTATCGACGGTAGCGGTGGGCAAAACAGGTGGGCACGGCTAAGGGATGACGTGAAGAAGGGAGGGAGCTCTCCGTGAGCGGAGCACAACTCACTGCTATCCTAGTCTTGTCAGCAATGGACGACGGACAGTCAACGATTGCGGTCGCACTCACTTTGCCTGGAGAGCCGCAGCATCTCTGCACAGCAGTCAGCACCATGAAACGGCCAAGGCTATGATGATCGATCCGGGCAGACACGCACGATTCGTTCCTCTGCTGCACGTTACCCGACTTCTTGGTCGCGCCCTGTTGCCTGAGAAGTCAGTCAAGGGTCTGCCCGTTTGGAGCACATCGTTGCTGCAACGCGCGGGAGGAGACAGCAGATGGGCTGAAGGGAGCCAAGACTCACTGCTTCTTCAAGTTCTTCTCTCGCGCTGCTTCCCGTTGATTTCCGCCTGTCGTGAGTCAAGTCAGTCGTTCAAGTTATAAGTTGACGGCGTACGCGTCATCGCTGCTGCCTGTAGCTGAGTAGATCAGTTCGGCAAGTCGTCGAAGAGGCTCAATCTGTCAACAGCGATCTTTCTGGAGCGGGATCAAATTTGACGCCAATCTTGTCGAGGCGGCGGCGGCTTCGCAGCGCGAGTGGCGTTGCTGTTGCAGGGATGATGAGACAGCTACGCTGTGCGATGAGCAGGATACGGGGGTTGTAAGCGCAACGGGGATCATTTGCTCAGGTAGGTTTATGATGGATGTATGGTGAGATTACGACAGTATATGATGGTCATAATCCTGTGCTCGATGATACCAATATCCTGGAATCATCTACGCCTGCATCATCCGTCCGAGCGATTGCACTACACCGGGAAGAGGCTTGCGTTCTTGCTCTCACTCAGTGCATATCCGCGTTCTTATACACAATCTGACGTCAGCCACGAAAGCCCTTTCCTGATATGCGACCATACAAAAGACGGAAGAAATGGCCCTCCTCGTTTACCTCCTGTATTGTTCATATCCCAACTCCGGAACAAAGGATTGCGCAGCGGGGTCCAGGCCATATGTACGCTGACCACATGGCTGTCGAGACAGCGCCACCAGAAGTGCTTTCACTCTTTCACGACCCAGTCCTATCAACAGTCCCAGAGAACACCTCGACATGCTTCCCTTCAGCGAGACCGAATCCGAGACGAGCTCCACGTTCCAAAAAGCCCGCTACCTGCAGGTGGCACAGCCAGGAGGGCACAACCGATACATCAACATGGATCACGAGCTTTTCGCAGCTGCGCTTGCCGGGGATCTCAGGCTGGAATGTGTCACGGTCGATGAGTGTAAGGCAGTGAGCGATATCTTGTCTGCTGGTGCTGACAACTCAGTCGTTGAGAGGGCTTTTGATGGTACTGATATGAGCGAACGCTACAACACGTTCGAGCTCCTCATTAATCATATCAAGGCGAAGGAGCCGGAACTGGTGAGAAGGGTCAGGGACAGTGGTATCGACGAGTACGAGACCAGTGAGACAGGTGCGCGAGACTCTAAGACATATGAAGTGGAGATGACTCGCGTCCGATTCGAAATTCTCAAGACGTTGCGCGAAGAATTGACGGGGCCGGCCTCGAAGACCATTTCGAGTGATGACTGGCAAAACTCGCGGGCATTCCAGGCCGGTGTCGAATGGGATGAAGACGTTGGAGATGCGAAGGGTGTCTCAATCACCCAACGCCGGTCTGCTAAAGCTCAAGAGCGCATCGACTCTCTCGTTCAGGGCTATAAGACTCAAGGGCGAGGCAACATGACCAGGCCCGACGACAAGGATTCCAAGATCTTCACGGAGCAAGATGTGCACGCCTGGAATGAGGGATGGGTGAAGCGGATTCCGGAGACCGCTGGGGACTCTGTGTCTACTGGGCAGAGGCCGTACTTGGTCGACGAGGGGAGCTCCATTTTTACCCGAATCTCGTCAAGGGCTCTACACGCCCTCCAGTGGAAGGGACTTTGGTAGATTGCCTGGTGACGCGTGTAGAAGCTACCTCTCTATGGCACATCAGAAAATATCACGTTCGACGGATTCTTTGCAAGACGTTCTACAGTTGAGAACGCATACTGGAGATTCACGATTGAATGCTAAGTGTGGCTTACCACTTTGATTTTGTCCGAACATGGACACGAAAGAGGTGTACTCCGAAGTACTGAAAGAGCTGATACCCCCGGACTGACTGAGATCACCCTTTGCGCCCCTTACTGGTCGATCTAGACCGAAACAGTCGTGGGGGGCAAGGGACTGCAGCCGGGTGTTTGTTTGGCATGCATTCGAGCTGAGTCGAGAAACTGACTCGGTGACGCATATGGCAGTGCACACTGTGGAGACTCCTCAGTCCTTCTCCCCTCGAGCTCGCTGGCTATTCAGTCTCTACACACTCCGGCCGGCGGTGCGGTCGGTTCTGCAACTGCATGGTCGAAGTAGACCCTTGTGAATGTATGTAGTGGGTGCTCACCCTGTGGCAAAGTGCCACATAAATGTACCTCGCCACCCTCTTACCCAAGCGTTGCAATGTGTACATGTCCAGTGAATCCAGCCATATCGTCGTGCATTCTCCACAGTCACTCGCATCCACATCATGCCTCCTCGAAAGACACGCGCGGCGAAGTCGTCCGCCCCATCACCCTCGACAACGGCCAACTCACGCGCATCGTCCAAAGCGCGGTCGAAGAAGCTGTCCGAGGAGCCTGTACCGGAAGTGGAGGAGCAAGCTGAGGTCATTGAGGAGGACGAGGCAGAGGACGATGCGGATGCCGCGATAGCATTAGTGGACAAGACACAAGGCGAAGATGAAGCCGAGGAGTCGGCTGTCGAGGATGAAGCACCAGTGGAGGATCTCAAGGGCAAAGGCAAGGCGTCGATGTCGGACCGGTTGGCGAAGTTCAAGGATCTGCGCGCGAGGATGGTGAGTGGTACTTTCGCCTTCAGATCGTCTACGCCGGCGCATGGGCTGTGACGAGAGGCTTTATGGTTACTGGGAGACTGGGCTGAAGTCAGAACCAATCAGCGACGGATAATCGACGAGACCTCATCGCGGATCACCAAAAGTCCAAGGTGACGGCGAAAGAGCTCCAACGGCTGGAGAAGCAACGTAAACTCGCTCAAACATTACGGCTCAAAGCCGAGGCGGAGGAGCTGGGCGAGGACATGGAGCGGAGAAAGGCATGGGAGTGGAGTATCGAGCAGAACGAGCGGTGGGAGGCGAAGAAGGAGCAATCTGCGATCAGGGGAGACACGCATTTCCATGGTGCGTGCCGTCTGCCCATACTTTGGCCTCTACCGCATCATCCCACCCGCCGGAATGGGAGCTATGCATCATGCTGACTCCAGATGCCAGCCACGAGGCACACAAGAGGTACGAGAAGAGCATCCGAACGACAAAGGCGGACTTGGTGGGGTACGAGCGGCAGAAAGAGGCCGCGCTG
>Ga0308169_10003739_pt1 | contig 14633 bp, 10 predicted proteins | sample PhyBR1_2_FD_202139 | JGI IMG/M metagenome (GOLD analysis project Ga0308169, IMG submission 202139) | Phyllosphere microbial communities from UC Gill Tract Community Farm, Albany, California, United States - DLSLSB.R1 | ecosystem: Host-associated > Plants > Phyllosphere > Unclassified | place... | reverse complement strand
CAGGTGTACATCGAGGGCAAACTGCAGACCCGCGAATGGGAAAAAGACGGCATCAAGCGCTACACCACTGAAATCGTGGTCGACATGCAAGGCACCATGCAACTGCTGGGCGGCCGTCCACAGGGTGACCAGCAGCAAGGTGGCAACAACTACCAGCAGTCGGCTCCACGTCAGCAGGCGCCGCGTCCGCAGCAGTCGTCGGCTCCACAGCCACAACGCGAACGCCCAGCTCCGCAGCAGGCCGCGCCGCAACCGGCTCCGGATTTCGACAGCTTTGATGACGATATTCCGTTCTGATACCTGCCTCAGCTAGCTTCTCTAAAAACCCAAGCGTCTTGCGCTTGGGTTTTTTTTTGGCACAGACCCGGTCCAGCGGTTCTTCCTGGGCTACATCATCCAGATTTTTCGTGCCTGCCTGCCGTGCAGTCGCCTCACGGCCGATAATTGGCTGGTATTTCATGCCGCGTCGGCGTCGTCTCCTCGTGGTAGTGCGGTTTGCCTTGCGGAGAGGCCATCAAGGTCGAATTGGCCAGGATCGTCTCCGTCAGTAAGCAATCCTCACCCTCCCCGAACCAGCAGGCCAGCGCCGAGTTTCGGTTGCCATGCATGTCCACGACGACCGGCCAGTTTTCGATGCCGTGGGCGTCACTGGGGGCAATGTCGGGGTAATGCTTGGGCGGCAATACCAATGCATCGCCCGGCTGGACCCACAGGTCAGCCAGATAAATCTCCCTCGACCCAGGCCGCCAGCGGGCGACGCTGATTACCAGCGGCAAGCGCCCGTAGCGGGAAAAAAACGCGTGGGGAAAGTTGTGGTATTCGAGGTCGGTCGGGTTGTAGGTCAGCAACTCGCGTTGGCGCGCAGGGCCCAGGTAGGGCGATTGATGGCCTGCCCATTTGCCGTAGGTATATTGGCCGAGGATCAACTGGTCATACTCGAAACGCAGGCATTCGCCGTTGCCGAGCAGAGTCATGCCGAAGGCTTGCGCCGTTTCCTTGGTTGCCCGGATCGGTGCGTAATGCACTTCGCTGGCGTGGAAATCGAACGTCTTGATCCAGTAGGGGCCGGCGCTCGTGGGAACCTCACGGTCCCTCCAACTGATGCCGGTGTAGCGAGTGCCCAGGGACAGGGCCGGGTTCTCGGGGCTGAGCGGAATCAGGTTGCCGCGCACTTGGGCACTCGGCTGCGCCAAGCCATGGTCGTTGAATAGGTAGGGGAATCGGCGGGGATCGAGCGCTGTTTCCACGCCGTCGCCGATAAAGGGAACGCTGTTGAAGACTTGCATCGTATGGGACCACGCACGCAAGAGGGCTAAAGGGAGGGTGTTCAATCGCCCAACGAACCTGCGGGAGCAAGCTCGCTCCCACAGGGATGTAGCTATTGGGTATCAACTGTACGGACGATGCTGCTCGCGCAACCAATCCATGCCGTGCGGTTCGCGCCAAGGCCGGACTGCGGCGCGCTTTTCCACCTGGGTCAGGCACAAGGCGTCCATCCAGTAGTAGACCATCAACAGATGGAACACCTCATCGCCGCGCCGGTCCCAGATCACGTCGTCTTGCTGGCGACCCGGTTCAATGGGCTTGAGACGGCAGTCGCTCCGGTCATGCATGCCTTGCAGACACGTTCCGGTCTCATAGTTGATCAACAGGACCGGATGGTTGATTTCCGGATAAGGTTTTTCCAGTTCGGGGATGTACCAGAATTGCCCCGGGTTGTGCCTGTCTGGCGTTTGCATGGCAATGCGGGTCTTGTTCTGCGGGTCGCAGGCCAGCGCCGGTTTGGTGTCGGTGTTGTTGCGCACGATGTACAGCACGGTGCAGGGGTCTTCATCGGTCTTCTCCGTTTGCACCAGCTTGACGTTGCCGAAGGAGTCATGGGAAAGGCGCGCCTTGACTCTCACCGTCGGGTTGAGGTCCTTGCCCGCCTGGCCGAAACCGGCGATGAGCCCGTCGACGCCCGGCACTTCCAGGTTATTCCCCGCCAACACGTAAGTGAGGCCGGCCAAAGGGTTAGGCTGCATGTGCTTGGTCAGGGACTCCCAGCGCTTGAGCGCCTGGTCGCTGGCACCGTTGAGCCGCAGGGCCTCACGCATGGCACGTGTCGGGTAGTAGCGGTTGTCGCGGGGCCAGCGTTCAGTGGCCATCAACAATTTGTGTCCGGTTTTCTGTTTCAGCATCAGAGCGAGCGCATCCCAGAACTTTTCAAAGTCCTCGGTGGATGCAGTCGCTGCCGGTGGGGTGTGAAACGTTTCGCTGGTTTCCTTGCTCTTGTTATTGACGAATACCATCCGCAGGGCGGGGCCGGTCGCCGTGGCGACGGAGGTCATGAGTTGGTCGGAGCGGCCTAGAACGATCACCGACTCCTGCCAGTTCGCGTCGATTTCCGCCTTATAGCTGGTGTACCACTGGTAGGCCTGCTCCAGCGCCGTACGCGTCTCGCCGCCCTTGACGAAGAGGTAGACCGGTGAAAGTTTCAACTCCACGACCTTGGGATCATCGGCCAGCGACTCACGCCATTTGGCGAAATCTGCGTTGCAGTTGCTAGGGTCAACCCCATTGAAACGGATCGAATGCGCACCGCCCTGGGTGGTCAGGTTCGCGTTGCGATGGGCCAGGTTTTTCTTGACCGTTTCCGAAATCGCGGTCGATGCGCTGCCGCTGACGAATGCGCCGTACTCAGCCTTGACCATCGCATCGAGGGTGTTGGTCTGGCTGAGGTAGGTCTTGAGTGCAGTCATTGCATAGTTCAGCGAGCCACCGACGGTCACCTCGCTGACAATATCGACACCGAAATCAACGAAGAAATCGAAGAATGGCTTCGGAGCGCTTGCCTCAAAGGTTTTGGGCAGATCGGTAATGCGTGCCTTGAAGGTATCGGTGGCATTCTCTGGGTTGACCGCCAGAGTCAGTTTCCACAACCGTGCTGTGTGGCTGTACAGCGCTGCCTCACGTTCTTCGAAGGTTTTGATGTCGCTGCCGAAGGTGACCTTGAATCCGGCGGAAAAGGCACCGTACTTGCCGGCCGCCTCGACACTCGACTGGGTGTGACGTTCGTACTCGTCGCGGGAGGTAAACGTCTCCGTCACGAAGTTGTCCTGGGCGACCACCGTGCTCATGGTGACGTTCTTGCCCACGTTATAAGACGTCTGTTTGTACGCCACGGCCCGTTTGCCCGACTCGGTATCACCGACCTTTTGGCATTCCTTGCTTTCATGGGCCCAATCGAGCCGATTCAGCCCTCGCCCCAGTAGTTGCGAGCCGCCGATGTCTCGCGGGTCGTTGCTCGAGTTGCCCATCAGTCCATCGCTCATCGCCTTTCTCCCATACTCAGGTTGTATCAATTGGGTGCCAATTGATGGGATTGAGTATCTGGAGGCTCGTGATAACCGGACAGTCCAGAGCGGTGTCAGTCCGGTATCAGTTTGGTATCAGGCCAAATGCCATCTTTCAGTAACCCGGAGAGCGCCGCAGGAGTACACTCGATCGGCTGCCGTCGTCCCAGGATGGAAGGGTTATCGCCATGGACTTGCGACACAACACCTTTGCGGTCCTGCCCAAGCGCGATGCCTCGATATCCGACGGTCGTGTCCTGCTGGACGCTGTGTCGTTGAAAGGGCTGCGTAAACAGCATGGCCTGAGCCAGGAAACCCTGGCAGAAGCCTGCCTGAACCGGCATTTATGCGTCTCGATCGCCTCCATCAAGCGCGCCGAAACCGGCAAGCCGGTGCTTTACCGTACCGCTCGGCACCTGGCGACGGCCTTCGGGGTCGATGTGAGTGCGCTATTGGGCGATCCCGCCTCGGCGGCTTTGGTGCATATCCAACAAACGATGAGCGAGCTGCACCAGACGGCTTTTGTGCAACAGGCGCGCAAACAGGTCGATGACAGCGTCATCCGCTACGTGCTTGAGCTGTCCTTTCGGATCGATGGGCTGCCAGCCAAGGCGTTCTTGGATGAAATCGAGCGACTGGTGCGTCAGTTCGGCGGAGTGCCAGTGGGGTTGACCCAGGATGTGGTGATCGCCCAGTTCGGTTCTCCACAGGCGTATCGCAGCGATAGTGAGCGGGGGCTGCTTTGTGCGCTGGCGCTGAGTCGGGAACAGTTCGTAGCGCCCGGGCATGCCTTGTTGCTGCGGCTTGTGCGACTGAGTGTCGAAACCACGGGGCAGGAGGCCGAGCCTGTCTTGTATGCGCAAAAGTCACTGCTGGATCGTCATGGGCATGCGCCGGTGTATGTTGCGCAGAACCTGCTGGAACAGCTCACTGCACGGTTTGAATTTTCCTCTACCGATGATGAGTTTCAGGCCTATCGCAAATGCCTGCGTCCGCGCAGCCTTGATGAAAACGCATCACGTCCGTTGGTGGGGCGGGCTATCGAGCTACTGCAGTTCAAGGCGGTGATCGAGGCCACCCAGGAGTGCCAGGACGGACACATCGTTTATTTGCGTGGCACGGCGGGCATCGGTAAGACCCGGCTGGTCAGCGAGTTTTCTGAAATGGCCCGGCAGCGTGGCTTTGCCTGCCATCGCGGCGATGTGCTGGATTTCGGCATGGACAACAGTCTCTGGCCCTTGGGACAACTGGTGACCAGTCTGCTCGACCTGGGTGAAGCGTCGCCCGTTAGCGTGTCGCAGTTGGACGCCGCGATGTCTCTCCTGAAAGTGGCCGCCGAGCATCGAATGTTCTTGCAAGTGCTGGCGGGCGTGGCGTCTATCGACCCCCCCATCCTTTATGGCGAGATGAGCAACCAGGCCCGTACCCAAGGGCTTTTCCAGGCCTTGCTCGACGTGTTGCTGCGCATCGCGGTGCAGCAGCCTTTGTTGATCTGCCTCGAAGACCTGCATTGGGGCGATGCCACGCTGTTTACGTTGCTTGGCAGGCTGCTCGATGCCACTGACGAAGCGCCGGTCGTCTGGCTGCTGACGTCCCGTCCCGAAGGTGACCCGCTGGAGGGCGAAATCCGTGCGCATTCTTCCCGCCCGATGAGTCTGCTCGACATTGCGCCGATCCGGGTGCGGGAGGCCACGGTCCTGGCGGAGCAATTCACCGAAGTCGATCCGCGCTACCGGTCTGAATGCGTCGCCCGTGCCCAAGGCAATCCGCTGTATCTGACGCAACTGCTGTCGAGCCCGCAGGGTGTTTTCCCCGACAGCCTGCGACATCTGGTCCAGACCCGCGTTGACAAACTGGCCGCCGAGCAGCGTCGCGCCCTGCATTACGCCGCCGTGCTGGGTAGTCGCTTCGAACTGACGCTGTGGCGCCAAGCGCTGGGGCAGCCCGCTTATCTGCCAACGGCGGACATGCGCCTGGGCCTGCTGCGGGAGGTCGAGCCAGGCAGCTTTCTGTTTGTCCACGATCTGGTCATGCACTGCCTCTACGATGCAATGCCAACGTTGCTTCGCGAGCAGTTGCACGGTGAGGTGGCGAATCTCTACCGCACGCGCGATCGCATGCTTTATGCCCAGCATCTGTTACGGGCCAGCGATCCGGCGGCGTTCGATGCGCTGTTGGTCGCCATGGGCGAAAAACGGCTGGCCTGCCAGTACGACAGCGTTCTTGCGCTGGCGCGGCAATGTTCGGTGTTTGCCGAACGCGCGCAGAACGATTTTGCCTTCGCGTTGTTGTGCGGCCAGGCATGTTCGGGCCTGGGCCAGACCGTGGATGCCCGGGCGCATTTTCAGCGGGCATTGAGATTGGCCAAACAGCCGCAGGATCAGATCGACTCCGCGTTGGGGCTGGCGGCAGCCCTCAATACCCTCGACTGCCTGGACGAGGAGGAGCGCCTGATCGAGGACATGCTGCCCATCGCCCGGGCCATGCAGGCCCATACAGCATTGGCCCGGTTGAACCACTTGCGTGGAAACATCTACTTTCCACGGGGCGATTACGTCGAGTGTCGCCGGCTTCATGAACAGGCCTTGTCCTTCGCCCGCATCGGTCGAGATCTGGAGACCGAGGCCAAGGCCTTGAGTGGCATTGGCGATTCCTACTACGCGCAAGGACGCATGCAGACCGCCTATGAAGTCTTCGACCAGTGCGTGCGCCTGTGCGAGCGCAGTGGGCTGGCACTCGTGGAAGCGGGCAATCGCAGTGCCCGGGGATCGGCGCGACTCTACTTGGGCCAGCCGGAACCAGCCTTGCGTGATGCCATGGAGGCCATCGAACACAGCGCCCGGCAGGGCAATCATCGAGCGCAGATATTTTCGCGATTGACTGCGGCCTGGGTACTGGTGGCGGGCGGCCAGGATTCGTTGGCAGAGCAAGAGCTGAGCTGCGCCCTGGTGCTGGCGCGCAGCCTTGGCGCCAGCCGTTTCGAGGCGATCCTGCTGGAAGGGTTGGCGCGGGTGGCGTTGCGCCAGGGGAAGCGTGGACTGGCCCAGACGTTGATCATGGAAGCGGCGAGCCTGGTGGAACGCTTCGAGATTCAGCGTTACATCGGACCCTGGGTCTACGGCAGCCTGGCGATGATCAGCGACGACGAGCAGCTCAGCCAGCAGGCCTTGTCGAAGGGCGAAGCCCAGCTCGCTCAAGCCTGTCTGGCCCATAATGCCTTGCGCTTTCGCGTGGCCGCCGCTGAAACCTGCTTGTTGGCGGGCAATATCGAACAGGCGATCTGGCATGGCCAGCAAATGGCGGCATTGCCCGAGTCGGCCTCGTGTGCCTGGATCTATCATCATGTGCGGTTGATCGGTGTGGCGGGGCAGTGGCTGCGGGACGCTGACCAGGCGAGCGGCGAGAAATTGAAAGGGCTTGTGCGCGGAGCGCAGCAGATGGGGTTCGTAGCGACCATGCCGAGGTTGTTGCCAATACTGGAGATTTGATCGCTTCCAGGCACACCGCTATTGCTTGAGACAAAACCGCACGTCGGCGACGAAGCGCGGTTTATTGGATTTTCCGGGTATTTATGGATTGCCAGCCAAAAACGCCTCCGTGCTCACCACACTCGCATAAGCAAACCCCAGCGCCGCCATGAACGCCGCATGCACCTGGGCGGCCGGGACAACGACACCGTTGAATTCCAGGTCGAGGGTGGCGCAGGCGTCATGAATGACCGTGACGCTATAGCCCAGGTCAGCTGCGGCCCGGGTGACGCCATCGACGCACATGTGGCTCATGCTGCCGACGATTACCAATTGCTCGATGCCGTGCTGGTCGAGGATGGCTTGCAGCTCGGTCTCGCGAAACGAATTGACGAAATGTTTGAGCACCACCGGTTCTTCGGCGCGGTTGAGCACCTTGGGATGCAACTTGGCGCCTTCGGAACCCGGTGTGAAGAATGGCGCGGAATCGGATGTGAATTCGTGGCGGATATGCACCACGTGATCCCCGGCCTGCCGAAAGGCTTCGATCAGCTTCGCAGCGTTGTCGGCGGCGGTTTCGGCACCGACCAGTGGCCATTTTCCGTTAGGGAAGTAGTCGTTCTGGATATCGACTACGATGAGCGCTTGCTTGGACATGGGGGCTTCCTTGATCAGGGTGGAGTGGAGCCAGTATTGGCTTTTGCCGACAGTTCGAGGATTGGCCGCAACGACAATAAGCGAGGGAAAACTGACAATGACGCAGGAAAGGGCAATTGCCGAACTTGGGGTGCTGCTTTATCCCGGCGTGCAATTGGCGGCAGTGCACGGCTTGACCGACCTGTTTGCCGTGGCGCAGAGGATCGCCGCCGAGCAGGCCAGCGCCCAATTGCCGAGGCTGCGGGTGAGTCACTGGCGGGCGGAAAACGGCGAGGCCCCGCAGCGGGTGTTCGACAGCGAAACCGGCCCGGCGGGCAAGCTGGTCGCGTTGCTCATTCCACCTTCCCTGGGCGGTTTCAACGAAGGCCAGGCCTCCCGGGGCTTGATGGATTGGCTGCGTGCGCAGCACGCCGGTGGCACCGTGTTGGGCGGGGTCTGCGTAGGTTCGATTCTGCTGGCCGAAAGCGGCTTGCTCGACGGACGCAGCGCTACCACCCACTGGACTTCGGCCAAGAGCTTCGCCGCGCGTTATCCAAGGATCAAGCTCAACGCCGACAAACCCATCGTCGACGACGGTGACCTGATCACCACTGCCGGGCTGATGGCCTGGTCGGAGCTTGGGCTGCGGTTGGTGGACCGCCTGCTCGGCCCGAGCATTGCTACGCTTACGGCGCGTTTTCTGGTGATCGAGCACAGCGACAGCGCGAGCCAGTGCGGCAGCAATTTCGCGCCGATCCTCGGGCACGGCGATTCAGCCATCCTCAAGGTCCAGCACTGGCTGCAAGGCAGCGGTGCGGTGGACGTATCCTTGAGTACGATGGCCGAGCGTGCCGGGTTGGAGGAGCGCACGTTCCTGCGTCGGTTCCGCACCGCCACCGGGCTCAAGCCCACCGAGTATTGCCAGCACCTGCGCGTCGGCAAGGCCCGGGAAATGCTCGAATTCACCAATGGCACCATTGACCATATCGCCTGGACCGTCGGTTACCAGGACCCCAGCGCTTTTCGGGCTCTGTTCAAGAAAATCACCGGGCTGGCGCCAAGTGATTACCGGACGAGGTTTGGGGTGAGTCCACCGAGCGTGTCCAAAGTCTGAGGTACGATTTGGACCCTGTGATGCTTGGGCGCCCATCCCATCGTGCAATTTGCCAGATGTTCAGGCCAGGTCGTGCAGAATGTCGCAGGCCACTGGCTATCAACTTCCGCGATAACGCCCGCTTGCTGGACCGTCCCGGTCCGATCCACCGTTGGCCTGATCTCTGCACCCCTTTCTCTACAGCCATCGAGAGCAGGAGATAGGCAACGCATGACGCCAGTCAATCGCAGCAAAACGGTAATGGCCTATTCGGTCAACCCTCACGCGCCGCTCCATGAAGTCGAAACCAATCGTGCGCTGGCCCGTTGGCTGGCGCAGATCCTGGGACTGGAGTACGGCGGCAGCCATGACGGGCAACAACCTGCCGGGCAGGATGTGTATCTGCTGCCCACCCAGACCCTGATCGGCGCCGAGGCCGCGCGACGGTTGGGGATCAAGGGACCGGAGGACCTGTGGGGCGGTTTCGTCGAGCATGATTTCATTTGCACCAAGGCAATCGCCCACGGTCTGCTGAATAAGCAGGCGGTCGCGCCGATCGGCTGGTCGCCGTTGTTTTCCAAGTTGATCCGGGGCGCGGTCCTGGATGGCGTGACGGTTTTTTCCCTCAAGGATGCGCGCCCGGCCGCCGAGCATTTGCTCTACACCGGGCCGATCCGTCTCAAGCCGATCCATGCCAGCGCCGGACGCGACCAACGCGTGATCAAGAGCCTGGGGCAGTTCGACGAAGTTGCCGCCCGGCCTGACGCCCAGGCGCTGTTTCGCGAGGGTGTGGTGCTGGAGCAGAACCTCAGCGAGGTCAAGACCCAGAGCGTCGGCCAGAGCTTCATCAATGGCCAGGTCCTGAGCTATTGCGGTGTGCAGCATCTGACCCACGACAACGAAGGGTTGGAGGTATACGGCGGTTCGGACCTGTTGGTGGCGCAGGGCGGCTACATCGAGTTGCTCAGGCTTGAGCTGCCAGACGACGTGCGCGAGGCGGTGCGCCTGGCCCAAGTGTTCGACGACGCCGCCAGCCAGGCCTACCCGGGTTTTTTTGCTTCCCGGCGCAATTACGACATCGCCCAAGGCATCGATGCCGGTGGGCAGCCCCGTGGCGGTGTGCTGGAACAATCGTGGCGCATGGGCGGGGCCAGCAGTGCTGAGCTGGCGGCTCTGCAAGCGTTTGTCGAGGCCCCCTCCATCGGCGCGGTACGCGTCTCTTCAGTGGAATCCTACCTCGACCAGCCGCTGCCGGCCGGGGCCAAGGAGGTGTATCGAGGCCCAGCGGAACACGGTGACTTTTTACTCAAATACGTAACGGTTCATTCCCATGACGGCTAGAAGCGAGACCATTCAGATTCCCATTGATGACGAGCACATGAACGGGACTTTCCTGAGTCCCAAATCCAAGGTCCCCGGCGTGTTGTTCGTGCACGGCTGGGGCGGCAGCCAACAGCGCGACCTGGAGCGGGCCAAGGGCATCGCCGGCCTGGGCTGCGTGTGCCTGACGTTCGACTTGCGCGGGCACACGGGCGGGGCGGGAATTCCCTTGTCCCGGGTCACCCGGGAAGACAATCTGCGCGACCTGCTGGCGGCCTATGATCGGCTACTGGCCCATCCAGCCCTGGACACTTCGGCAATCGCCGTGGTGGGCACCAGCTACGGCGGCTACCTGGCCTCGATCCTGACATCGCTGCGACCGGTGCGCTGGCTGGCGCTGCGCGTGCCGGCGCTGTACCGCGACGAGCAATGGCACACGGCCAAGCGCGACCTGGATAAAAGCGATCTGTTGGATTACCGCAGCACCTTGGTGCACGCCGACACCAACCGCGCCTTGCATGCCTGCTCGCAATTTACCGGGGATGTGCTGCTGGTGGAGTCGGAGACCGACGATCATGTGCCCCACGCCACCATCATGAGCTACCGGGCAGCCTGCCAGCAGACCCATTCGCTGACTCACCGGATCATCGACGGCGCCGACCATGCCTTGAGTGACCCCGTGTCACAACAGGCCTACACCTCGATCCTCGTGGACTGGATCACGGAAATGGTGGTGGGAGAGCGGTTGAGTATCATCCAGGCGCGGTGATCCGAAATTTTGTGTCGTCCGTGCCGGCCCCTTCGCGAGCAAGCCCGCTCCCACAAATTTTGTGCAAGTGCCATAAAAAGTGCGTTAACCGGCGATCATGTGTGGGAGCGGGCTTGCTCGCGAAGAGGGCGGCACGGGCAATTTGTCTCTCAAGGATTCACCGCTTGAGCCCCGGCTTGACCCGCAACGCCTTCGCCTTCGCCTCGATCACCAGATACATCACCACCGTAATCAGCAACGGCAGGATGAAGTAGATCGCCCGATAGGCAATCAGCCCCGCCAGCAGGCTGCCCCGCGACACCTCATGCTGCAGCAGGGCGATGAACACCGCTTCCAATACCCCAAGCCCCGCCGGAATGTGGGTGATGACCCCGGCGATACTGCTGATCAGCAACACCCCGAGCACCACCGGATAATCCAGCTTGCTTGGCAACAAAGTGAAAATCACCGCGGCCATCAGCGACCAGTTCAGCGCCCCCAGCGCCAGTTGCAGCACGGCCATGCGCAGCGACGGCAGGTTGATTTCCATGCCGCGAACCGTCCAGGCCCGACGTTTGGAGAACCGACACGCCAGCAGATAGCCGGCACTCACCAGCAGCAACAGCACGCCCACGCCTTGCAGCGCATTGCTGCTCAACTTCCAGCCCGGCGGCATCGTCACCAGGCCGCTGCTGAACACTACACCCGCCAGGGTCATGTAGCCGAACCAGTTCGTGGCCAGGCTCAGCCCGAGGATCTTGGCGATGTTCCCGGTGCTGACCCCCAGCCGCGAATACAGTCGATAGCGCATGGCGATGCCGCCGACCCAGGCACTGAGGTTGAGGTTGAAGGCATAACTGATCACCCCCACCGGCAAGATCTGCCGCCAGCCCAGTTTCTGACGGATATAGGTACGGCCAATCAGGTCGAAACCGGCGTAAGTGATGAAGCTGGCGACGGTCAGCGCCGCAGCGATGATCAAGGTGCGCAGCTTGAAATCGGCGAGGGTGGCGAACACTTCGGACCAGTCGATGCGCCGGGCCAGGGTCGTGAACAGCGCGATCAGCAGGAGAAAGAAGGCCAGGGTCAGCGGTCGTTTCCAACGGCTCCAGCGCGACGCGGGCTTGGTCTGCTCCGGCGCGTGGGCGTCTCTCGGCGCGGTGCGCGCGTCAGAGTGGTTCATGGGGTTCGCTCCGCACCGCCGTTGGCGGCGAAAAAGGTTTCAAACGTGGTTTATGGGCCGGCAGCCAACCGGCCCATGAGGGGAAATGGCGCAAGAAGTGGAACACCATGAACCCGATGGTCATGCGCCACAGCAGGCCCCGCGGGGCATGGTTTTCGGGCATGACGGTGCAGTGGTTGCGGCCCAGGGAGTCGAGGCGTTCGAACAGCTCACGGTTGAACGCCCGGTCACGGATCAGCACGTTGGCTTCCAGGTTCAGGGACAAACTCAGCGGGTCGAGATTGCTCGAACCGACGGTGCTCCAGTCCTCGTCCACCAGCGCGACTTTGCCGTGCAACGGTCGCTCGCAATATTCGTAAATCACCACACCGGCCTTGAGCAGGTAGCTGTAGAGCATCCGCGCCGCGAGCTTGGCGATCATCATGTCCGGCTGGCCTTGCAGGATCAGCCGCACCTCCACGCCGCGCCGCGCTGCATTGCGGATCTCGCGCAGCAGCCGATAACCGGGGAAAAAGTAGGCGTTGGCAATCACCACCCGCCGCTGGGCGCTGCGCAGCACTTGCAGGTAGACCTCTTCGATGTCGGTCTGATGTTCGTGATTGTCCCGATAGACCAGGCGCACCTGGCCGTCGTGGTCATTGAAGGCCAACTCGGAGCGTCGGCTGCGGCGCCGTTGCCACCAATACTTGGCCCGGGCGGGGCGACCGCTTTGCAACAGCGCGAAATGGTGGATGTCGACCACCGCCGGGCCTTTGACCTCTACTGAATAATCCTGCTTGGCCTCGGGGCCGAAATCGCCCAGGTGGTCAGCGGAAAAGTTGATCCCGCCGATGAACGCAATCACCCCGTCCACTACCACGATCTTGCGGTGCAGGCGACGGAACCAGTTGGTTCGGATCCCCAAGTGCCGGGGCGCGGGATCGAACATTTGCAGGCGCACCCCGGCTTCGCTCAGGGATCCCAGGAATTCGGTGGTCAGCTCGCCGCAGCCAAAACCGTCGAGGCTCACGGTGATGCGCACGCCACGGTGAGCGGCATCCACCAACAGATCCCGCAGTTCATAGCCGACCTTGTCCTCGAACAGAATGAAAGTCTCCAGCAGAATTTCTGTTTCTGCCCGGCGAATGGCCTCGAATACCCGGGGGAAATATTCCTCGCCGTTTTCCAGGAGCGTGACGCGGTTGTTGCCGTGCCAGCCATATTCAATATCGGCCAGCGCTGGATTGCGCTCGGTGGGCGGCACCTCGACCTGCTCCACGGTCGCCTTGTTCATCGTCGCGCTCATAATTCGATCTCCACCGACAACGGGGCGTGGTCGGAAAGGTGCGACCAAGGCCTGACACTTAATACTTTGGGGTGATGGGCCTTGAGGTTGCGCACGTAGATGCGGTCCAGGCGCAGGATCGGCAGGCGTGCCGGAAAGCTGCGGGCCGGTTTGCCCCCGTGCTCGGCGAACACCTCGCGCAAGCCGCAAGGTTCGAGCAGGGCGCTGGCCTTGCCGAGCCAGTCGTTGAAGTCACCGGCAACGATCACCGGCGCCTCGGGCGGTAACTCGCTCAGGCGTTGGCAAAGCAACTTGAGTTGCTCGACGCGATGGACTTCGCGCAGCCCCAGGTGGACGCAAATGGCGTGGACTTGCAGCCCTTCTTCACCCGGCAGGCGCAGGACGCTGTGGAGCATGCCGCGGCTTTCATGGCCGCTGATGGACACGTCCAGGTTGTCGTGGCGAATGATCTGGAATTTCGACAGCAGCGCGTTGCCGTGGTCGCCCGCCGGGTACACGGCGTTGCGCCCGTAGGCGAATTGCGGCCAGAGCGTGTCGGCTAAAAATTCGTATTGCGGCATGCTCGGCCAGTTGCTGTAGCGCTGGGGATGCTGCTCGTGGGTGCCGTGGACCTCCTGCAAAAACACCACGTCGGCGGACACGCTGCGCACCGCTTCGCGCAGTTCCGGCAGGATGAAACGCCGATTCAGGGCAGTGAAGCCTTTATGGGTGTTGACCGTCAGGACGGTGAAACGGCTGACCCGCTCAAGACTCTGGGCCGGGCGTTGGGTCGGGTCGCGGGCGGCTTCGGTGGATTCTGGAATGCTCATGGCAAGACTCCCTCGGCCGGGCGCACACCGGGTGCGGTGGCCAGGCCTTTGTCCAGCTCGAAGCGCTCCAGCAGGTGGCGTGCGTCATAGGGCGCGCGGACTTTGATGTCATTGTCGAAGTAGCAGAACACCTCGCGGCTCTTGCGGGCCCGGGGTTTCTTTTTCGGGTCGATCAGGTGCGCATCACCCGGCTGCGTGCCGTGGCTCCAGGCTTCGATCCGGTCACCCCAGCGTTTCAACGCCTCGTCGGTGTAGCCGCTGGCATACAGCTCTTCGGCACCGTGCAGGCGCAAGTAGACGAAATCGCTGGTGACGTCTTCGCGATAAGGCCATTTGCCGGCCGTGTCGGCGATCACCAAGGCGACATCGTAGCGCTTGAGCAGGGTGACAAAGCGCGGGTCGATGAAGCTCTCATGGCGGATCTCGACGGCGTGGCGCAGCGGCCGTTTTTTATCGGTCTCGGTGCTGGCATGGCCGTCCAGGCGCGGCTCATGCTCCCGGGCCAAGGCCGCGGCATTTTTGGTGTCGTGGGGCAATTGCTTAAGGAAGTCTTCGAACAGCTCGGGGTCGAATTTGAAACTGGGGGGAAACTGCCAAAGGATCACGCCGAGTTTTTCCTTGAGCTCCAGCACGCCGGAGGCAAAGAAATTGGCCAGCGGCTTGTGGATGTCCCGCAGGCGCTTGATGTGGGTGATGAAACGCGGGGCCTTGACGCTGAACACAAACCCGGGCGGCGTCTCGGCGTACCACTGGGCAT
>Ga0308169_10003736_pt1 | contig 14636 bp, 17 predicted proteins | sample PhyBR1_2_FD_202139 | JGI IMG/M metagenome (GOLD analysis project Ga0308169, IMG submission 202139) | Phyllosphere microbial communities from UC Gill Tract Community Farm, Albany, California, United States - DLSLSB.R1 | ecosystem: Host-associated > Plants > Phyllosphere > Unclassified | place... | reverse complement strand
AACCTGGGTAAATTCCTCGAAGTCAACCCATTCCCAACTCCTCCATTACCAACACCACCACCTCCACCTCCCTGAGGCTGAGATCCAAACCCAGCATATTTACCCCCTTGAGAAGGAGGGAGATCTGCCGAGCGTTGAGCGTTCGCCGAACCCATTCTTGCGAAATAATTCTCGTTCTTGTCTTTTTGAGTGATCGGGAGAGTCGAGGATGAGGAGGGCGAATTGTAGGAAGGAGAAGGGGAAGATGTACGAGATGAAGTTGCGCGAGGTGCTCGGAGAGTCGAAGAGGAGGAAGAAGTAGAGGAAGTAGAGGGAGCAGGAGTGTCGGAAGGGATCCAAGGTCGTCCTTCTGCATCTGCCAATAGCTACCAACGGGGTCCCACTGTCAGTGAGGGTCGACAGAGGGAAGAGAGAGAGAGAGCATTACTCACCTTGTCACGGTACATAGCAGCAGTATGAGTATTATACTTTTCTACCAAATTTTCACTCTTCCATTTCTCCCCTTGGCCTTCAAAGAACTCCCTACATTTCTGATTCCCACCTTTCAGCATTCTCTCCATTTGTGGTTTGGTCCATTTGTCCATGGTGAGAGAGCGAACGAAAGAGAGGTGGACTCCGAGAGAACGATGAGTTCCTGAACAGGTTAAACAGAGGGTCGTACCGTAGGACAAGGAACACCATTGTGGGGAAGGAAGTCGACATTCTGAACAATGCTTGTTCTCTCCTCTGGGAAGAGGTTAGAGAGAGTCAGTTCAAAAGAAAGGGAGCGAGAATGTGGAGAGAGAGCGATTACTCACTCTTTCATCCACTGTGAACCCAGAGGAGCAAAACTACTGATCAGTGAGAGTTCTGCATGACTGGTAGTGAGCTAATCTCGGGACTCACGTCAAGGAGGACTGATTTGGTGTCGTATTCAGCTGCCATCACTTGTAACCGATTCGAACGAGCGTGGCTGGATGAGGTTTATTGCTAGAGACTACTGAGTGATAGAGTTTCAATCAGAAGTAAGAGCGCTTGAAAGGAGGCGGGTGGATGAGAACGAGTTGAGTGAAAGAGAGAAGCCCGACATGCGATTTTTGCTCAACTTGAACTTTTCGCAATCCCACACAAATTCATGCCAACTCCTCGAGGAATACAAGCGGAACCGTAGCTCTTCGTAGCTCGAGAAGGGAGGCTCGCAATCTGTCACTCGTTTTCGCAAAGGTTTCCACAGATAGTTGCGCGATTCAAAGTTTCGCTTTTTCACCTGAATACCACGGTGCTTGGTCCCATCTCTAAGGATCTACATCTATTGACTCCCAACCAACGCTCCATCCTCCCTCCTGACTGCGCCCTCCGTCGCACCTCCCCTCTTCTCAAACCCTTTCAAGTACTCGACTCCACCCGTAAAGATCGCTTCCCCTCCCGCTGCGCCTCCTCCCAACTGAGCCGGTCTACTCTCACTCGGACTCCAAACACCACCACCTCCTCCTCCCTGATTACTTCCCACCGTCGTACTCTGTTGTCTAACCGCGCCAGGTCCCCCGCTCACCGCAAACGAGTCTTGAATTTCTTTAGCGTTGATCCATTGATCCAACACTTTCTCTTCGACCAAAACTGATTTCTCAATCTCACCAAAGAAGGTTGCACCGTGAGATTCGGATTCGAGTCGGGCGGATAAGGTAGAGGTTTCATGTTCTGATCGGAGGGTGCGGTAGGAAGTGATACCGTGCGTGTAGGCTTGCGAGTAAGGGAGGGAATGGGAGGTCGTTAGGTTGTGAATGAAATCGATGCAACTGGTAGTAAGAACGAGCGAGTGTGAGTGAGAAGTGAAAGGAGGCAGGAGAAGGGGAGTAAAGACTTACTCTTCAGGTGAAGGGTTGAGTGTACGTTGTCTCAATTCTGTCCATTCTTTCCCTTGAGGTCCACTAGCTTCGGTTACTTTGTCCGCTTCGACGAGATTGATGGGTCTGTAAGCCTCGAACGGATGATCCTGATAAAACCTCGATCTGATCTTGTCTTGTGGGAACACGATAGCTTCAGGTCTCGAATAACGAGTGTTCTGCTTCCTGGGAGGTTTCCTTCGAGTTCCTTGAGTTGGAGGAGTCGAAGAAGAAGAAGAAGAACTGGATCGAATTCCTTCGTTCAAGAGTTGGGAAGAAGTCGGAGAGGAAGAGATACGGTTGGGAGAGTTGTAAGGGAGGTCTGATTGATCTCTGGTCGGAAATGAGCGGATTAGAGAGGGTGGAGGAGGGTTGGCAGCGAGTGGATAGAAAGATGGAGGAGGTGATTTCAATAACGCTCGAGACTTGAGGAATCGATTCAAAGTGGATGGGATAGCTTTCGCTGATTTCCTAGAATTCATTCTGGTAGTATTTTGGAAGTTGAAGTGATTGGTCGAGATGAGAGAGTTGGACTCCTTAGCGAAGTTGGCTCTTTACTCTCCACCTCACTCTAAACTACTCGAACGCGCTCTTATTCACTTCGAGAGCTACTTAGTACCATTAGAATGAGATCGACAAGCTGCCTACTGGTGTTGACAACATTATTCTCCATCTCACTCGTCGCAAGATGCCACACTATCGACTTGCAAGCGGGAACTAAAGAATGCTTCTTCGAGGACTTGCATTCAGAAGACAAGGTACGACCCTCCTTCATACTGTCTTGTTCTATCTAGCTAACCACGTCAACTTCCTCTCCACCAGATGACAGTAACGTATCAAGTAGCGGGAGGAGGTCACTTGGATATCGATTTCACCATGACTGGTCCACCCAACGACAGAGTGATGAACTCGCAACACAAGAAAGATACCGGAACTTATTCCTTCACCGCAGAAGCCGATGGGAGGTACAATTATTGTTTCTCGAATGAAATGTCAACCGTCACGGGAAAGACGGTTAGCTTCAACGTCCATGGTGTCATGTATGTCGAGGACGATGGTCATACCGCTCCTATCGAGAAGGAGATCAGGGCATTGAGCGCCGCGCTCGAGGACGTAAAAGATGAGCAAGAGTACATCGTGGTGAGGGAGAGATTACATCGTGATAGTGAGCATTTGCTCTCTCCCCTCTATCTGCCATTGAGAAAGTGACTGATAGGCTGAGGTATTTTGCTCACAGCCGCGGAATCAACGAATGATCGAGTGAAATACTGGTCAATCGTTCAAACAATCATGTTGGCTGCAGTTTGCGGTTGGCAAATCTTCTACCTCAAACGGTTCTTCGAGGTCAAGCGAGTCGTATAAAGCTGTGAGTCCACTTGTCTTTCAGATCTTGCAGCCTGAGATTGTAGACAACTGAATTCTCCAAAGTTCGCTCCTAGGTCGATTTTTCCCCTCTCAACTTGTTTTGTTCCCCTGTAATCTCCGTTTCTGTGCATCTCCTACTCTCACCTACGACGTCACTTCGCATCCCTCCGCATCTCCTCTCACGATCCCCTTTTCGCAAAGCTTTCGAACGAAAATGCGTCTCTGATACCCCCTTTGTCTTTTCCCCTTTCGTACAACTCTTCTTCGATAGAACTCTGTTGCATGTATACCCTTGCGCTCTCTCCCGCTGTCGAAGCTGTCACGAACGAAGCCGACCAAAGCTCGAGGGAATGAGAGAGCTCGATAGATTGAATGAATAGTTTCAGACAAAGGAAGCGAACGACAACAGAGCTAGAATGAGGATGTATAGAAGCTATGTACAGGATTAATGCTAAAGCTAGCGACAGATAGAACTAGAAATATAAGATGAAACGAAACGACTAGAACTCCTCCTCCCTCTACTCCTCCCTTCCCACTCTCCCAACGATCTACTCCTACTTATTCTTAACTCCCTGATCCCTCTTGAACCATTTCCTATGACTCAAAGCCAAATAACTCCTGAAGCACAAAACGGCGAAATCGTCGTCTACCAATTCTTCTGGGTAACCTGCTCCTAAGGAATACGCCGCCGCGAGCCCAGAAATGATTCCTACTTCATGAGCGTTCACTAGGGTCCATGAACCGCAGTAGTGCGTGCTAGGAAAAGAAAAGAAGGGATGAGTTAGTTAGGATTGGGAGACTTTGAGGAAGTTTGGGAAGCTTACTGGGTCTTCTTGGAGTGGAGGAATGAAACCCAGGGTACAACCTTGATGTAATGGTAAGCACCGTGACAGAGCTAGAGGAAGTGAAAAAGGGCTATCAGCGCAAGTAGGAAAGGTAAAGGGGGAAGTAGCAATTCGAAAAACTCACTTGATGCCACCAATCTACTCGAATGATCTTGTCGGGATTGATCTCATCCTTTGACCAGAACTTCTTGTGCTTCGTGTTGAGGAAGATACTCTGCGAGACGAGTGGAGTGAAAGTTAGTCTCGCGAAACAAGAAAAAGGGGAGTTCGACGACGGACGACGAGGGATGACTTACTTGGAAAATGTGATCGTCGAAAGGCAGACCCTGGTCTTTGAGTTGGGCTTGGAAATTCGTGCAGTCAAAGGACATCTGGTGAGATAAAGGGAGAAGTCAGAACTGGAGAAGAAAGCGAAGTTTCGGAGAGAAATGTAAACTTACCTCGAGCTTGCGGGAATCTCCAGGATTCTGCTTGATGTAGTACATCCTATAATGAACAGAGGGGTGAGCTGCGGACACCAAAGAGCTCGAAGACAGAGGAAAGGAAGACGTACGGTTGGAAACCTTTCTTCGCTTTCTCGACTCGCTCCGATTCATCTCGATCTCCAAGCTTGTTGACCGACAAATCGGGGGTGTAGAAGTTCTCGTACCACTTCTTCATGTAATCCGTGTCGGTATGAGTAACCGTAACATCATCTGACCATTTCGTAGCTCCCAACACCTTCTTCTCGATCCATCTCGCCTGCTTCCCTAATAACCGCTGCGCCGTATCTGCGAGGCAGCAGAATACGATCTCGTCATAGTGTTCCTCCTTCTCTGGAATATCTTGATCGCGGTCGTTCTGGTTGTGTCCATCTTTTTCCGGTCTTCTCGCTCGAGTAGTCAATCGAACTCCTCCTTTCGCCGAACGTTCAATGATCGAAGTCACTTCAGTATTGAGTCGAACGTTGACTCCTCGTGATTCGAGATCCTTCTGCCATTTCGTATAGAAATCGGACATTTCGGGGAAAACGACCATGGGAGGAAGATTCGAAGAGAGCGATTTCTCGTCGACTGGGTACCACATTCCGTAGGTTGGCGAAGTGTAGAGACGTTCGAGCATGACAGTGGGTAGATCGGGGGTAGCATTACCAGTTCCAAGGAAGAGTGCGAGTCTGCGATCGACCGAAACGATGTCAGATTCGTTCGCTTTGACGATCCATAGAGAGAGAGAGAGACTCACGAAGGGTAGATCATACGTTCGATGAACTCGTCGGAGAACAAGAACATCTTCAAACTGACTTTAATCGGGATCACAGCGAAGAAAACTTCGAACCATCTCATGACTTTGACGGCCCACTTGAATCGTTTGATCTCCTTTGCGTGCTTCTCGACGAGTTTCGTAGGGAACGAGTTGGTCCAGAAGTATTCTCCTTTACCGAAAGAGACTTCGAGTTCGACTCTGGGAGCGATGCGAGAGTTTTTATGAGTTTTCCGAAGATCGGGGTCAAAACGAAGGGAACAGGTCAACGTACGGCTCAGCTTGCACTCCCTGCTTCGAGAACATGTGGAAGGTGTGGTGGTAAATGTGCGATCCTCCTTGAACTCCTTGATTCAACCATCCGACGTTATACCTGTTTAATCCCTAAATCAACGATGTCGAACGAACGGCTGTAGTAGTGAACGCGCTTGCCTATCCTCATTAATAGGGATACTAAAAGCTTGCCCTCCACAGTAACCCACTGCGTCAACCAGCGTAACATCGAATAAATCCCTTTTCAGGCTGAGTTGATCGGCGCAAGCCATTCCTGCTGATCCAGCTCCGATCACGAGTACACGCTTCTTCTGTTTGATGCCTGTAGGTGCCATTGTAGTTGACGAAGCGATCTGAAGTGAAGGAAGAAGAGAGAAAGATGCGAAATCGGCTTGAATTCTCGAAGGTCAAAATCGAAATTGGAGCGTCATTTTGAACCGATTGAAAGGAGAGATCGTCTTGAAAGTTTTGACATCTCCTGCATCGTTCAGATCGACATCGACTCGTTCGACGAAGTCTTGCAACTTTTGACTTCTTTGCGAGCGACATAAGGTGAAATGCGAAAGACATCGGGTAAAGAACAAAAGAGGGAAAGGGAATCCTATATCTGAGAACGGCTGGGTATCTGACGACGCAAGAACGAGTAAAGGGGTATCAAGAATACATCGACGGAGCTCAAGGCGCTTCGATGTTGAAAATGAGCGAATCTTCGTCGTTGAAGTCTTCCTCCTTTCCTCCTTCCTCCGCTGTCCACTGCGACCCGCTGACTTGGTTCGAGGAGCTGACTTCGCGAGAACGTCCACCGCGAGCGCTGCCAGTCGCAGATTCCCAGGTTTCTTCCGCCTCCTCCCCGAGTAAAGCACCAACTACTCTCCTTGCCTCGGCATCGTCTGCGGTAGCATCATCCGAAGTGACTCCACGTTTTCCTTCGAGACGATCGAGGATGGCGCCTAATAGCTTTGACCCATACTCCATGCTTTGTTGCATCCCTCGTAAAGTCGGCACAAGTTGAGCGAGCGCCTCATTGGATCGCGTATCGTCCTTCGTGTACTCTTCCCGTGACTTGACTAAGCTCGCGAGATCGAGGGGCAGAGTAGCAGTTTGTGACATGCAAAGACGAAGGGATTCGAGAGCGGCGATGAGAGGATGGTCGATGTTGAGCTCAGGACTCTTTTGATCGGGTCGAGGGGTCATAACAGCGGACAAAGGAGGGTCCAAGGGTGAGTCATTGGCCGGAGGAAGAGGATTATTGATCTCGAGGATCGGGGAGACGTCGGAAACTTGGATCATCGAAAGTCGTTTCGCTGAGGGTTCTGTCGGTTGCAACATGATCGATCGGGGTCGGAAGGACTCTTTGCGTGATGAAGTGACGGATGAAGGCCGAGAGGGAGTAGCGGGAAGGGGTAAGTCGGGAGGAGGAGACGTGGGACGCTCTGAGCGATAACTTGTATCGGAACTCGTTTCGCGAGAACGAGGAGCTCGAACTGAGATGGTCGAGAGGGAGAGTCTTCTGCTGGATGAGGTGTAAGAGGGAGCGGTGTTTGAGCGAACGGGACCAGCGGGAGTTGTAGGAGTGAGAGGAGTTGAATACATCTCGTAGCGAGTCGTCGGAGTGAGAACATCGGCGGTTGGGACGAGAGAGGAGAAAGGAGACGATGGGAGGCGTCCAGCACGGAAAGAGGTCGAGCCTTTGACAGGACTCTCACCGACCGCGATCGGCGAAGTGTCGTCTCGTTCTTGAAGCGAAACAAGTTTTGGGATAGCTGAGCTACGAACAGGCGATGTAGGCGATCTTGACCAAGGTCCAGGATCGGAGACTTGCGAGACGAGGGGAACAGGTTTGCGACGAGGTGAAGTGATTCTGCTTGCGGAACTGTAAACTCGAGGCTCAGTGACTCGTCATAATAACAGACAAGCCGAAAAGACGACTCACGATAGAGCTGAAGAGTATAAATCAGACGGAACAACCGAGATCCTTCTAGCTGTCGAAACGTTTCCCATCGACTTCGACTTGGTCAAACTTCCGAGTCTGTGCAATTCTGGTGATTTCCCTCCAGACTCCCTCTCATCCAATTCGACAAACTCATACACGCCCAATGCAGACCCTCTCAACGTCTCTTTCCGTTCCTCTCGATCCTTTCCAAACATTCCTCTCATCAAAGAATCGTCGACTTGAATGGTTTCCTTGTTTTGAGGATCGTACAGCGATTCATCAGAAGCGACCGTCTGACCAGTCGAAGGACGAGAGTTCTTGAACCGATTCGAAGTGGGAGAGAGTCGAGGGATTCCGCTCGAAGTTGCCGGACGTCGAGAGACGAGGTTTGAGAAACTCGTTGAACTTCCGATACTAGCTCGACGACCCGCTCCTCCTAGTTTCACCATTGCTGCCCGTACGATCGACGCGTTCTGGCCATGATTCGCTCCTCCACCATTGTCTGCTGAACCGGTCGATCGAGCGTTCGTCGATCCAGTAAGTATGGATGATTCGGTATCGGCGAGACTCAAGGATGATTTCGAAGTTGCGAATGTGGGTTTGCTCGACCGAAGAAAGTCGGCAAGATCTCGAGTCGAGCCCGTCAAGTTCGATGATGCTTCCTTTGCGGTAAGTCGGCGGGGAGGGGTCGACTCCGGCGAGTTGACGAGTCTTTCGAATTCATTATCGTCGAAAGCGGTCGAGGGTTTCTTGGAGTGTACCGAGTCTGCTTTGAGGTCGATCGAACCGTTGAGATCTTCCCGACTTCGGTTTCCAGACATACGAGATGCGAAAGTGTTTGTGCGAGTTCTGAAGCTGTTGAGGAGGTTTGAAGCTGATCGACTTGCACGAAGAGAACCTTGATTCTCCTTCTTATTCTTCGATCCGCCTCGTTGTAGAGTAGTGAAACCGGCATGAAGGTCGACGTCGGAAGGAGTCGAGCTGAATTTGTTGCGAAGTTTTCGGGGAAGAGTCGAACCTCGTCTTGTTGGGATCGAAACTGGTACTGGCTCCGGCTCGACCATCCACGAGGGTGGTTCAGAGTTGAGCATATCTGTGTGTGTACCGAATCAAGGACAGGACGGGATGCAGTACTTGGAAACGAGGACATACCGAGTAAACTCTCCTTCTTCTCCTTTCTTTTCACCCTCGAGCCGTATCCGAAATCGTGCAACTCGTCCTCGAGATCCTCATCTGTTCCTTCCTCCGAATCAACTACCCTCGCTTTACTGACACCACCTCTCCCCTGCAATTTCCCGCTCGGAAGAGAGCTGTTCGTCGCCATATCTCGAAACCCAAGTCCTGTTCCCAACTTCTCTTGCGATGCTTGATGTATGAGTGGTGTATTGTCGCTCCAAGGTGTGGCGGGAGTAGCGGGAGAAGCGGAAGAAGCGTAGGAAGAGGGGCTTGCGAGAGAGAAGGAGGAAGAAGGGGGAGCCGTCAAGGGAGGAGGTCGCGAATTGTTACTGCTCTTGGGAGTTGATGTAGATGCTTTCTCGAGTTGATAAGCCTGAGGTAAAGGGAATGTCAGGATACGCGTCTCGAGAAGAGAAGAGGGGAGAAAGGGAAACAATGCGAGAGGAGGAGGATCAAAGGGACTCACCAAGAGGTCAGACGCTGAAGGACGCATACCTACGTCCTGTATAGTTGCTCTAGAGGTTCAAGGTGGGATCAAGAGCGAAAAAAGTAGAATGCAGGAAAGCCAAAAGAAAGGGGATCTCTGCAGAAAGGGAAACACCTCCTGCTCAAGGTATGTGACGAAAATGAATCGCCATGGCTGCAGAGACCTTTCCGAAGCTATTCGAGAGGCTTAGCGTATCTCGGAGTGCGATGTCAGACTACGAACCAAAGCGAGGGAAGAGAGGCGGGAGGTTGCGAAGGACGACATCCGGTTCGATTCGAGCTGCACAAACTCAATCAGAGCGGTCTCTATAGCTGGTCGAGCCTCACGAAGCATGACCCGGAGCGATAGATAGAGAAGCCGCCCGAAACTTGCGATGAGAAATTTCTGGAGAAAGTTGACTCTTGACACATCACTACAGCAGCTTCAAATTCATCGAGATGAGCAGTCAACTGCCCACAGGTGTGCTCTCCACCCCTCCCTTAGCTCAAGAGGTAACCGAATTGACTCCTCGCTCTTGTCCATTCAGTGACAATCTATGGTCCCGATAACGTTCCTTCAGCAGCCAACAACCGCTTTTCTCGATTGATCCCTTCTCAGAGTATCGCAGTAGTCTCAGAGTTCACTTTGGAGAGCGGGGTCACACTCAAGAACGTTTCAGTCGGATTCAGGACTTGGGGGAAACTCAACGCCAAGTTAGTCCACTCTTCGCTCTCTCTCTTCTAGTCGCTGCTGACCAGGGTTGTTCTACACAGTAAGGACAATGTGATGGTCATCTGCCACGCTTTGACCGGAAGCAGCGACGTTGAAGATTGGTAAGTTCCACTTCTCTTTCTCCCGAATTCGCAATATTGACCCAGATTTGGAATAGGTGGGGACCTCTACTGGGTAGCACTCGCTCGTTCGACCCTACTCGCTACTTTATCTTCTGCGCAAATGTCATGGGATCGCCTTATGGTACTTCTTCGCCAGTCACTCAGAATCAAGATCGTCAAGATGGGAAATGGTGGGGTCCTGAATTCCCTTCGACTATGGTCAGAGACGATGTGAGGTGAGTCAACGCTTCCTATCATGCTAGAGAAGAGCTTGTGCTCAAGGAGGATGCGTTGTCCCAGATTACACAAACTACTTCTCGACCATCTCGGAGTGAACACGGTTGCAGCAGTAATCGGTGGATCGATGGGAGGGATGGCAGTACTCGAATGGCCATTGACGACACCTCAAGGTTACGTTCGAAATATCTGTCCTATCGCAACTTCAGCGCGACACTCTGCATGGGGAATCTCTTGGGGAGAGGCGCAAAGACAGAGCATCTACTCTGATCCGGATTACGAGTCGGGATGGTACGACGCAAACAACGGAGAAGGACCTAGGAGAGGGTTGGCGGCAGCGAGGATGGCAGCTTTACTTACTTATCGATCGAGGGATTCATTCGAAAGTCGATTTGGAAGGAAGGAGGTGGATTCGGATGGAGAAGGAAGAGCGGCGAAACCTAGAACAGGAGGAATCGGTCGAGGGAAGATGACGGATGCTACTGGATTACCGAGAACGATGGCAGAACGAGCAGAGGCGTTTCACAATGATGGACATCGACCGTCTTCCCGAGCCGTTTCACCTCCTCCCGCTTCCTCCTCCTCCTCACTCCCTCTCACTTCCACCGGAGAACCCTTACCTCCTCCGTCACCTCCACCAATCTTCAGCGCTCAATCTTACCTCCGATATCAAGGCGACAAATTCACTTCTCGATTCGATGCCAATTGCTACATTCACCTCACTCGCAAAATGGATTCTCACGATGTCGGACGCGATCGACCGAGCTCTCCTCACCCTCTCACCCTGATCCCTGCCGGCGCTCTCGTCATCGCAATTTCGACCGATGGACTCTTCACTTTGACTGAACAACGAGAACTCGCCGCCTCTATGCGAGAAGCTGAACTCGTAGTCATCGACTCTCCAGACGGTCACGACGGGTTCCTCCTCGAATTCGAACAGATCAACAACCACGTCCTACGATTCTTATATGCGAGGTTGCCAGAGATTTACGAAGGAGAACCGTTAGTTGAAGAGAAGGATACTGGAGGAGCAGAGGGATTCGAACCGGCGAAGGCTAGTCTGTTTGGAGAGGCAGAGGGAGATGTTACAGCTTGGTAGGAAAGCGTAGGAGGCAGGTTCAACACACACAAAAGTAGAAAAACAGTACGAGTCCACCTCAACGAGTGCGAATTACAAAACATCTGAAAACATAACATCTATCGTTTCATCCATTTTGTACCGTCTTCCCAAAGAGAGGGATCGCGATAGAAAGTAAATAGGGGTGACCACTAAAGTTTGTGCGATCTCGACGAACTTTTTGGTTTCCTTCCGTCGTCCTCGCGCCACCCTTCTTTCGATCCAGTTTCGACTACGAGTAGCTACAACGTTTAGTCTACTTCGTTCTACGACCGCCTTCCGCTCTTTCAAGCCAAACTCGGCTGTTTTCTTTAGACAGCATCATACAAATTTCATGGCTAGAAAGATCACCATCACTCTTCACAGAGCTGATCTCCGGTGAGTTAAGAGCTCTCCTAGTACTCCTCCTAACACGTTGCTGACCCATTAGAATCGGTCCATTGACAGAGTTCACGACAATGTACTGATTTCGACCGCACACGACCAAAAATCCGATTCAACTCACGTCCTCCCCATCTACGTCTTCGATGAGAGGTTCATCGAATTGTCAGGCTTGCCCGGCTATACTCGTGAAGGACCAGCAGCAAAGACGAGAGTATGCGGTTTCTGGAGGACGTCAGCCTTTAGAGCAAGGTGAGTCTCGCATCGGAGGGTCTTTGCATCGTTTTTACATCGTGAACCTCTAGACCTTACTGACGACGATACGATTCTCGTGATAGGTTCATCAACGAGGGAGTGTTCGATTTGAGGAAGAATTTGAGATCTCACGGTTCAGACCTTCTCGTTCGATGGGGAAAGTTGGAGAACGTCGTAGAGGCTATCGTCAAACAGCTCAAGGACAATGGAGACGAAGTCAAGGATGTCTACTTCCAGAAAGAGGTTAGTCTGCTCTCCTTTGTCTCTTCACCTTTTCTTCGTCGATCCCCTCGAGACGAAATCGCAGAACGATCTTTATGCTCGTTCGGCGAGAGGTACCCCCTTACACGATCGTTTATTGACATTCTTTTGTGACTGTGACAGTTCTACTCCGAAGAGTTGGCAATCGAGAAGAAGTTGAAGAAGATTCTCGCTGCTCAAAAAGTCAAGTTGCAATTCTTCGATCAAGCTCCTCTCGGTACGCTCACCCTTTCCTCTTCCCTGGTATTCGCTTCCGACTCATCTCGACTATTTCTACAGTCCACGTCGACGACTTACCTTTCCCGGTCGCCGAAACGCCTGACGTCTTTACCCCATTCCGCAAACGCATCGAAGGACTTCCCGTACTCGGTCGCGACTGTCTCCCTACCCCGAAGAAGTTCAAGCCGTTCCCCAAGCTCGAATCCGGCCCTTACACTGGCTACGGTGAGAAGTTCGACGAGACGACCGACCCCAAGGATATCGTGTCGTACCTCATTAAACCTCTTCGAGAGAGTAACGAAGCCACGAAGCCCGCCAACGATAACGATCAACCTCCCCTTCACAAGCACACTGCTTTCCCTTACACTGGTGGAGAGACGAGTGCGATCGAACGATTGGAATGGTACTTTAAGGAAGGAAAGAATCCTCCCGTCGCAAAGTACAAGGTTAGCTTTCGCTTCTCCATGTCTTCTCATGTCAACGAGTGCTGACGTCGCTTCGTGGCTTCATAGGAAACTCGAAACGGACTTCTCGGTCACTCGTACTCGACGAAGCTTTCTCCTTTCCTCGCACACGGAATGGTGTCACCTCGTCTCGTTATGCAATACCTCGCCGAGCACGAAGATCAGTTCACTCAGACTCAAAACACTTACTGGGTTCAGTTCGAACTCCTCTGGCGAGACTACTTCTTCTACACCGCTCGGTACGCTCTCATTCTGCTTCAACTTCTTCGACTCATCGCTCATATTTCACGTTCACTTTTGCAGTAAATTCGGAAACAACATCTTCTTAATAGGAGGTCTCGAAGCAGTAACGGATCCTAAGCAAGCCGCGAGCAAGGAAAACTGGTGGAAATACTGGGATCCTAAGGAAGATGGTCCCGATCACCCAGCTACGAGATGGATGGAAGCTAGAACTGGTATTCCTTTCATCGATGCCAACATGGCTGAACTCAAGGAGACTGGGTAAGTTTCGACGTTTCTCCTCGTCGATCGCAATTTTGAGCTGATCCTCGTTTTCGCTCTTTCTCTAGTTTCATGTCAAACCGAGGTCGTCAGAACGTTGCTTCGTTCCTGACCAAGGATCTTGAGATCGATTGGCGAGTCGGTGCCGAGTTCTTCGAGAGTCATCTCCTCGATCACGAGGTAAGCTCTTCCTCCTTCTTGCCTCTTTACCTTGCCTGACTCTCATCCCGCTTTCAGCCTTCGTCGAACTACGGTAACTGGACCTACGTTGCTGGTGTCGGTAACGATCCTCGAGCTGCGCGTCAGTTCAACTGCGTCAAGCAATCTCGCGATTACCAACCCGACGGTTCCTACGTTCGCACTTGGTTACCTCAACTCGACAAGGTACCCGCGGACAACATTCACGCACCCTGGACGATGACTCAACAAGAGAAAGACAAGTACATCGACAAGGGTTCGTACCCTGAGAAACCTGTCATCGAGCAGCAGTCGTGGAGACCTCATTACCATCGCAAGAAGGGTCCTAACAAGTTCGGTGTCGCGAACCGAAACGAACGTGTTAGGAACCCTGGACCTGGAGGACCTAAGAAAAATGGAAAACCTTCGAAGAACGAACAACACCACAACGGAGGAGGTCACACCGGTCACAACGGTGGAGGAAACAAAGCGGCCGTCCACAACGGTCATAAAGGAGGAGAAGCTGATAAGGATGGATTCAGGACTGTATAATTCGGGACGTAAAGAGGAAAAGCGAGGAAGATATCCATATTTTACGAATCTTGTTTATAGCGCATTCTGTTCTCTACCTCTCGTCGCAAATTCTCTGTCGCAGCATATTGCAATTATCACATCTTATATTGTACATAGCGTTCCTTTCGTCGCGCTTCTATTCAAATAAGTGAGAGTATTTTGTCAAGCCCAAAATATCGAGCGACACTCTTCGCTTCTACGCGTCTATAATCTTCTATTCTTCGCAAAGAGTGATCTCCTTGACCATCTTGACGTGATCGGCCCCGTCCTGTATGAGTCAAGTGGAGAGAGAGGTGAGTTTTGCGATTCGAACGATATCCGAGCAACGAAAGCTTCGACTGCTTACCTCTAGGAACAGATCTCCTTCTCGAACATAGCCACTCTACATCATCATCCGATCATTTGCATCAGTCGCCACCACTCGAATCAGATGAAAGGATAAGTGCGAGCTCACCCTCT
>Ga0308169_10003733_pt1 | contig 14653 bp, 14 predicted proteins | sample PhyBR1_2_FD_202139 | JGI IMG/M metagenome (GOLD analysis project Ga0308169, IMG submission 202139) | Phyllosphere microbial communities from UC Gill Tract Community Farm, Albany, California, United States - DLSLSB.R1 | ecosystem: Host-associated > Plants > Phyllosphere > Unclassified | place... | reverse complement strand
ATTGTTTCCCCAATACACCGTGTTGAATGATTTGGGGCTGCTGCGCAGCCCAGCGGGAGCAAGCTCCCTCGCCACAAGTTTCATCACTTTTCCTTACCTTTGCGAGCTTGCTCGCGATAACGGTGTGTCAGCTTTCAAGCTCCGCCAGGTACGCCCATGGATAAATCCCGCGTTCGTGCCCGTCACTGAAGACCAATTGCACTCCATATCCCTGGGCATTGACCTCAACCACTCGGATCCGTGGGTCGACCTGGACCGTCAGCCCTTTCAGGCGAAACGCCCGGCATTGTGAGCATGGGCAGTGGCGGCGCAGTGCCGCGTAGTCCAGGTGTTGTTCGCGGCCGTCGGGCCAGTCGAGCTTCAATTGCCCTTTGCCCTTGGAATTGCCAATCGCCAGGGGATTCATTGCAGTTGGCCCAAGGCAATGCGCACGGCTTTGCGCACTTCGGGATCGCCGTCGTCCTGGGCTGCCTGCAAGGCCGGGATCGCGTTGCGATCAGCCAACTCGCCCAAGGCCAGGGCCGCTTCCTTGCGCAAGTTACTGATGCGATGGCCCAGGGTTTCGATCAGGGCCGGCAACGCCGGGGCGTAGCGCAAGCGGCCTAGGCTGCGGGTGGCACGCAGGCGCACTTGCCAATAATCGTCGCCCAGCGCGTCGATCAGCGCCGGGCCGGCATCGGCGTGGCCGACCTTGCCCAAGGTCGTGGCGGCTTCTTCGCGCACCGCCCAGGCCGGGTCCTGCAACGCCTGGCGCAGGGCCGGCAAGACTTGCGCATCCGAGGCCAGGCCGAGGGCGCCGGTGGCGGCGCGGCGCACGTCGCTGTCCGGGTCGTCACTGGCAAGCCGGGCCAGGGCCGGCAAGGCGTCGAGGTGCTTGAGCCAGCCCAGTACGCCGACCGCTTCGCGGCGTACGCTGGCATCGCCATCGGCCAGGGCGGCGATGGCTGCCGGCGCGGCGTCGGCCAGGCGCAACTCGCGCAAAGCCCTGAACGCCGCGACGCGCACACTGACATCCCCATGGGCGGCCCACGGCAGGACCACCCTCCCCGCCGCCTCGCTCTTGAGCAGGCTCAGGCTCTGGGCGGCGGCGACCTGCACGGTCGCGCACGGATCGGTCAGGGCCTGGCACAGGGCGGCGACCACCGGCGCATCTTCCCAGGCTTCAAGCAATCGCGCGGCTTCGGCCCGCACCTCGGCATTGGGATCCTGGGCCAGGCGATCCACCAACCACAGCAGGCCTTCGGGCTCCTCAAGATCGGCCAGTTCAATCAGGGCGATGCGGCGCACGCCAGGGTCCTCGTCGGTGAGGCGCGGTTGCAGGGTGAGGATGTCGTCGTTGTCGGTGTCTTCGAATAGAGAGGTCATAGGGCAAATCGCGGCAAGGAGGTTTCAGAGGGAAGCCCGAGAGGATTGAGGCGCGGCAGTTGCCGGCCCTCTTCATGGCGCAGCAGCTCAAGGCAGTGGCGCTTCAAACGGGCGAATTCAGGGCGGGTGACCAGCTCGGTCGTGCGTGGTCGGGGGAAATCCAGGCGCAGGTCCTCGATGATCCGACCGGGGCGCGGGCTCATCACCAGCAAGCGGTCGGCCAGGAACAGTGCCTCATCGATATCGTGGGTCACGAACACCACGGTGGTGCGGATGCGCGTCCAGATATCCAGCAGCAGTTCCTGCATGTTCAACCGGGTCAACGCATCCAGCGCGCCGAAGGGTTCATCCATCAACAACAGCCGTGGCCGATTGACCAACACTCGAGCGATTTCCACCCGTTGCTGCATGCCCCCCGAGAGCTGATCCGGCCAGTGCCCGGCAAACCCTTCAAGGCCCACCAGGGCAAGGATTTCATCGGCGGCCCGGTGCCGCTCGGCCTTGCCCAGGCCACGCATCTTCAGGCCGAAGGCGACGTTGTCGCGCACGCTGCGCCAGGGAAACAACGTGTGTTGCTGGAACACCATGCCCCGCTGGGGCGAAGGTCCGGACACTGGCAGGCCGTCGACATTCAGGGCGCCGGTGCGCGGCTGCAGATGCCCGGCCAGGGCGCCGAGCAACGTGGACTTCCCGCAACCGGACGGCCCCAGGACGCAGACGAACTGGCCCGCCTCGATCTGGCAATCGAGGCCCTGGACGGCTTCGAAGGCTTGGGTACCTTGGCCGAGAACAATGGACAACTGACGGATATCGATCCGCCCCTCCGGCATTTGCATCGCGCTCATCAGGCTTTTCCTCGCGGTCGATGCCAAGGCGTGGCCAGCCCGCCCAGGCGTTTGATCAACAAACTGCTGCCCATGCCCAGTACGCCGATCAGCAGCATGCCGACGACGATGTCGGGGTAGTTCTGTACGGTGTAGGACGCCCAGGTGTAGTAGCCGATGCCGTATTGGCCGGCGATCATTTCTGCCGTCACCAGACAGAACCACGACGTGCCCATGCCGATGGCCAGGCCGGTAATGATGCTCGGCGCGGCACCCGGCAGGATCACTTCCAGCAGGATCGCCCGGCGTCCGGCACCGAGGCTTTTCGCCGAGGCGATCAGCCGTCGGTCCACGCCTTCGACGCCGTGCACGGTATTGAGCAGGATCGGAAACAACGCCCCGGTAAAGGTGATGAACACCATCGACAGTTCCGAGGAGGGAAACATCAGGATCGCCAGGGGAATCCAGGCCACTGCTGGGATCGGCCGCAGGACTTCCAACGGCGGCAACAGCAAATCTTCGGCCCATTTCGAACGACCAATGGCGACACCCAGCGCCACGCCAAGTACCAGCGCCGCGCCATAGCCGGCAAACACCCGTCCCAGACTGCTGCCCAAGTGCCGAGCGAGATTGCCGGACTCCCCCAGGCCGAGCGCAGCCTGGATCACCGCCAGCGGCGTCGGTACGTTGGCGAAGGTCACCAGGCCCAAGTCCCAATGACCGTTGGCGGCGAGCTGCCAGAACAGTAGACAGAGCAGCAATGAAGCGGCTCGCAGGAGCCAGCGTTTGGATGATGGATGCACAAATCTTCCTCCGAGGTGGAATCCCTGTGGGAGCGGGCTTGCTCGCGAAAGCGCTGGGTCAGCCTGCAAAGATGTCGAATGTGCTGACGCCTTCGCGAGCAAGCCCGCTCCCACAGGTCATTTGCAAGTCAGCGGGCAGCCACGGCCTGGCTGCTGGCTTCAGTGAAGTCCAGAACCTTGCCGCCCTGGGCCGTGGCAAACTGCTGGGCCTGGCCCTTGAGCAGGAACGCCCTGAGCTGGCCCTTGGCATCACTGGCGAACCACGCTTGTTCGGCCAACAGCTTGATCCCGCTGTCGCTGGCCTGGGCATAGACGGCGCGGATGCCCTTGCCTTCCTGCTTGAGGCTGGCCAGCGCGGCGAAGGCTGATTGGGCCGAGGCGTAATGGCGCACCTTCGGTTCACCGCGCACCCAGATCTCGGCCACACGGCTGAAATCGCTGATGGCTTTGCCAGTCAGGGCGTCGGCCGTGTTGAGGGGCGTCTGGGCGTGGTTGCCCAGTTGCGCGGCGTAATCCAGGTTCGATGCCTTGAAGGCGGCGCGGATGTACTGGTCATCGATGAAGGTGTTGAGATCCAGGCCACGATCAGCCTTTTTCAGCAGCTTGAGGGTGTCGATGGCGGTGCCGACGGCTTGGCGATATTCCGGTTTCCAGGTCAGGTCGCGGGTCTGCACGCCCAGCGGTCCGTGGAACAGGTAATTGACCTCGGCATCCACGCCGGTGACTTTGGCGATCAGCTCGCTGTACTTCTCAGGTTCGGCGGCCAGCAATTGATTGGCCTCGATAGACGCGCGCAGGTACGCCACGACGATCTCCGGGTACTTTTTCGCATAGGCCTGGTCCACCAGCGCGCCGTGGAATGTCGGCGTGTTGGCCTGGGCCCCGTCGTAGATCTTGCGGGCGAAGCCTCGGCTGGGAAACAGCTCGGCGAACGGCACGAAGTCGGCGTGGGCGTCGATCTTGCCTGCCTGCAACGCCGAGCCGGCCACCTCAGGCGGCTGGGCGATGATGTTCACGTCCTTGAGCGGATCCCAGCCTTGGGCGGCGACGGCCCGCAGCAACATGCCGTGAGCGGTGGAGGCGAACGGTACGGAAATGGTCTTGCCCTTGAGTTCAGCCAGGGACTGCACGCCCGAGGCGCTGGGCACCACGATGCCGTTGCCGCTGCCCTGGGTGCTGCCCGACAGTACGCTGATGAACAGGCTGTGCTTGCCGGCGGTTTCAAACGCCACGCCGTTGAACGCCCCGGGGAAATCGGCCATGGCGCCAAAGTCGAGTTTGCCGGCGACCATCTCGTTGGTCAGCGGCGCACCGCTGGTGAAGTTCTTCCATTGGACGTCGTACTGGACGTCCTTGTAGGCGCCGTCGTGGGGCAAATATTTGTCCAACAGGCCCAGCTCACGGATCAGCAACCCGCCGGCGGCGCAGTTGATGGTGGTGTCCTGGGTGCCGATGGCGATACGGATGGTTTCTGCCTGGGCAGGCAGGGTCAATGAAGCCAGTACCAGACCGGCCAGTGCTGCACGCAATAACATGGGTGTGTCCCCTCGAATCATTTATTGGATATTCGTCTCCGCCGTGATCAGGGCACGGTGGGAAACGAGGGGTGTTCTGAATAGAGCGTCCGGGGGTGGCCGGATGGCTTTGGTGGTGTCTGGATGGGCCTCTTCGTGAGCAGGCTCGCTCCCACATTGTTCTCAGGTGCTTATAAGTTCGACGTCCACCACAAATCCCTTGTGGGAGCGAGCCTGCTCGCGACAGCGGTGTCGCGGTCAGCGCAGCAAGTATGGAATCTCGACTTTTACCGCCCCGGTCGGGCAGTCCTTTTCACAGGGCATGCAATACCAGCATTCATCGAACGCCATGTAGGCCTTCTGGGTGGCCGGGTTGATCGCCAGCAGGTCCATGGGGCAGACGTCGACGCAGACGGTGCAGCCTTTGTGGGCGATGCATTTGTCCTCGTCCACGGTGACGGGGGCATTGGAGCGGAAAAAAATTTCCTGGGGTTGATAGGCCATGGGCGGTCTCTCTGGGTGGAAGGCTCACGCCGCGTCGGCACCGACCCGCAACCGGTCGTAGGCCTGCAGTTCGTCGGCATCGAGGGCGATGATGTAGGGCTCGACAGCTTTCTTGAATGAGGTCATCGCGCCGTCGTCGCCCTTCTTAAGGTGGCAATGGCAGAACCAGTCGCTGTCGTTGCGTTGTGGGTGATCGACCCGATAGTGGTACAGGCCCCAACGGCTTTCAGCGCGGAACAGCGAGGCCCGCGCGGCCATTTCGGCGCAATCGCGAATCATGCTGACCTCCATGGCGCGCATCAATTCGTGAGCGTTGTGGGCCTTGATCTGGTCCAGGTCGCGCTGGATATCGCTGAAGCGTTGCAGGCCGATCTGCATTTTCTTGGTGACCTTCGGCGGTTGCAGGTAATCGTTGACGAAGCGCCGAAGCTTGTATTCCACCTGGGCCGGCGGCAGGCCGTGCTCGCGGTCCAACGGCGCATAGACCCGGGCTTTTTCCTGTTCGATCTGCCCGGCATCCAGCGTTGAAAAATCTTTCCCGGCCACGAAGTCCGCGGCATTGTTGCCGGCGAACCAGCCGTAGGTGAACGCCCCGAGCATGTAGTTGTGCGGTACCGCCGCCATGTCGCCGGCCGAGTAAAGCCCCTTGACCGATGTCTCGGCCCGCTCGTTGACCCACACGCCCGATGCCGAATGACCGCTGCAAAAACCGATTTCGGAGATGTGCATTTCCACCATTTGCGTGCGGTAGTCGGTGCCACGGTTGGCGTGGAATTGGCCGCGACTGGGCCGCTCGTTGCTGTGCAGGATCTCTTCGATGTTCTGGATGGTTTCTTCGGCCAGGTGATCGAGCTTGAGAAAGACCGGACCATTGCCGCCTTCGAGTTCCTGATGGAACTCCCACATCATCTGCCCGCTCCAGTAGTCGCACTCGATGAAGCGTTCGCCCTTGTTGTTGGCGGTATAGCCGCCCAGTGGTCCGGTGACATAGGCGCATGCCGGGCCGTTGTAATCCTTGATCAACGGGTTGATCTGGAAACACTCCAGGTTCGCCAGTTCGGCACCAGCGTGGTAGGCCATGGCATAGCCGTCGCCGGCGTTGGTCGGGTTTTCGTAAGTGCCCATGAGGTAGCCAGAGGCCGGCAAGCCCAGGCGCCCCGCCGCGCCGCAGCAGAGGATGACGGCCTTGGCCTTGATCACATGAAAGTCGGCGGTGCGGCAATCGAAGCCCATCACGCCGTTCACTGCGCCTTCGTCGTCGGTCAGCAAGCGGGTGCAGACCAGTCGATTGGTGATGCTCACCCGTGCCCGCTTCAACTGGCGGTACAGGACTTTCTTGATGTCATGCCCTTCCGGCATCGGCAGCACGTAGGCGCCCATGTGGTGAACCTTCTTCACCGCGTAGTCGCCGGTTTCGTCCTTTTCGAACTTCACGCCCCAACGATCCAACTGCTCGATCGTCTCGAAGCTATGGGTCGCATAGGCGTACACCGCCGCCTGGTTGACGATGCCGTCATTGGCGATGGTGATTTCCTTGGTGTATTGCTCGGGCGTGGAATGGCCGGGGATGATCGCGTTGTTCAAGCCGTCCATACCCATGCTGATGGCGCCGCTGCGCTTGACGTTGGCCTTGTCCACCAGCAGCACGCGCAAGTCGCGGTTGCGCTCCTTGGCCTTGATTGCCGCCATGGGCCCGGCGGTGCCGCCACCGATGACCACAATGTCGTATTCCTGTTCGAGGGTACTTCGAGTCGTGGAGCTGTGGGTCATGCCTGCGTCCCCTTTTGTCGGTCGATCCGCAAGCGGTACTGGAAGGCATCGCCGCGGTAATAGAGGTGTTCGAAGTCCAACGGCTGGCCGTCGGCATCATGGGTCAAGCGCTCGATGCGCATGATGGGCGAACCGGCTTCGACCTCCAGCGCCTGGGTCAGGTCGCTGTCGGCCAGCACCGCATCGATGGCCAGGTCCGCGTGCCCCAGGGTCAAGGCGCAATCGTTTTCCAGGATCAGGAAAATGTCGCGGGTCACCAGGTCAGCTTTTTCCAGCCGCTCACCGAGGGCCTTGGGCAGGTAGGTGATCTCCAGGGAAATCGGTTCTCGGTTGATCAGCCGCACCCGCTTGATCTGCGCCACCGTGTCCCCTTCGGCGATCTTCAAGCGCTCGGCCACCAGCTTGTCGGCAGCGATGAACTTGAAACTGTGCAGGCGGTTGATCACCTCGAAGCCACGGCCGGTCATGGACTCCGCCAGGCCCTGGAGCGTGCTGACGTTCTGGAAGGTCTTGGGCTTGGCCACGAACGTGCCCTTGCCGTGGATCTTGAAGATCAATCCTTCTTTTTGCAGATCCCCCAGGGCCTGGCGCACAGTGATGCGGCTGACGCGAAACAGCGCGCCAAGCCCGCTTTCGGAGGGCATCTGGCTGCCCTGGGGGTACTGGCCGTCGAGAATGCGCGAGCGCAACACGTCGCGTAGCTGGGTGTGCAGCGGCACGCTGCTGAGGGAAAGAACGTTGTCGGACATGGACCCTTTCACTTGTCATAACGAGTTATGACGTGATCTTAGGGAAACGGCCCAATCCTTGGGAAATACTCTTTGAGCATTAGGTTATGCCGAGCAAGCTCGCTTCAGTTGCGCTGAAGAATGCAGTCCATCACCCAATCAGTCTTTAATGCCTGTTCGGCAACGGCTGGATGCTGCGATTCACCACGGATATGGGCATTCATACCGAGTACATGGTGCCATTGAATATGTTCAGGGTGATGGGGGATGTCAACGCTGACGGATTTGTCCGTAAAGAGTTGCAAGGGCTCTTCATTGAATACCGAAAAGCTGATCCGCCCTTGGCTACCGATCACTTCCACATGGTCCTCACGTCGGTCAGCAGCGAAATTCCAACAGCCCATGCCAGTCGCTCCCCCGGCGAATCGCCAATTGGCCACGACCGCGTCTTCTGCCTGATACAAACCGTTCTGGCGAGCCGTGAAGCCTGTCACCTCGACAATATCCCCCACCAAAAATTGGAACAGATCAAGGCCATGACAGGCCAGGTCAGTGAAATAACCTCCACCTGCAATCGCCGGATCTGTACGCCAATTGAACGCTCCGTTGACATCCGCCGATGACACAGGCTTGGTAAGCGTCCAGGTCAAATGCCGGATTTCACCGATGCGTCCCTGCTCGATCCATTGCCGCACTCTGCGAAAACGCGGCAATGAGCGTCGGTAATACGACACGAATAGATGCACTCCTGCCGCATCGAATACTCGCTGCATTTCCCGGCTCTGTGCGGCATTGAGGGACATGGGTTTCTCAACGCAACAGTGTTTACCAGCGGCTGCCACCAGCAAGCTGTAGATAAAATGACTGTCGGGCGGCGTCGCAATGTAAACCGCATCGACTTCGGGATCATCGATCAGCATCTGCGCGTCTGTATAGAACCTGGCGATACCGTGGCGTTCAGCATAATCGGACACGACCTCCATACGGCGCCCCATCACCGCTACCAGCGCTGAACCAGGCACCTTATAGAAGGCGGGTCCACTTTTGCGCTCCGTCACACTGCCACAACCGATCATGCCCCAACGTACAGTTTTTATCGTTTGACTCATGAGCTCAAGCCACCAGGCTCCTTAATGAAGCCACTCAGAAAAGAGCCGGAGTTTAATCAGACCCTGTTCGAATGTCATGATTACGACGCTTGCCCCTCGCTGCGAAAGGCGCTGGGGCTCTTTCCGGTCCAGCGCCGGAATGCCCGGCGGAAACTGCGCACGTCGCTGTAGCCGACTTCCTCGGTGATGCGCTCGATGGACAGTTCGGGATTGGCCAGCAGGTTCAGGGTCCGGCTGCGGCGTACTTGTTCGAGCAAGGCTTCGAAGGTCAGGCTGTGTTCGGTCAGGCGCCGGCGCAGGGTGCGGCTGCTCATGTTGAGATCGCCGGCGATTTTTTCGATGTGGCTGCCACGGGTCAGGTCCCGGGCGATCGCCCGCTCCACGGCCTGGATCAGATCGATCTTCTGGTGGACCTCGGTGGCCTCCTGCTCCAGCAACGCCAATGCCTGGCGCAAAGCCAGCGGGTGGTGATTGGGCAAGCGCACGCCCAGCCAGTGTGCGTCGATCAGCATGCGGTTGTGCCTGCAACCAAAACGCACATCCGTTCTCAATATCCGCTGGTATTCCTGGGCATAGGACGGCGCGGCGTGCATGAATTCCACGGCCTGGGGCTTGAAGTCGGGCCCCGCCAGCGCGCGGCCATAGACCATGAGGCTGGCGAAAAACTCCTCCACCGCAAATATCTGGATCTCGGCAAAAGGCAGGCGGCAGGTCGCCTCGACCATGATTCGGTCACTGGTTTCTTCGACGCTGGTCACCGCAATGCCGCCGGTGGTGTGCTGGTAACGCACGCCCAAGGCGAAGGCATCGCGTAGGGTCTCGCATAACGACACAACGTGGCCCAGCAGGCCCAGGGTGCCGAGCACGTTACGGTCGCCGACCCACAACCCCAGCCCCTGATCGGGCAACAGCCTGAGCGCCCGCTGTATCATGGCCACCGCCTGGCGGTAGGAAATGCGCTGGGCAGGATCCTGCAAATCGTCGAGGCCAAACCCCACGCCACGACACAAGCTGGCGGCATCGAAGCCCTTGTCCGTCACCACCTCGGCCAGGGTTTGCAGCAGAAACGGCGACACCAGCGCCAGTTCATAGGTGGGATCGACGACTTTCATCGGCATGGGCGGGTTCCGGAGCACGTTAGGAGGCGTTTTTGTTACCGGTCATTCATGAACGTTAGCATGGCCCGGAAGATCGGGCGGGACAAAAACCTGGCCGCGCAAGTCCCCCTGTGTGGCCGCCATTACCCTGCCCCGGCGGCGGTGAACGGCTTATTTGTATGGCTCGGACTTTCGGTGCCTCTCCAACAATAATAATGAGCCCCTCCATGAACCCGATCCGCAGCAGATTTGTCTTGCAACTGACCTTCGCCCTGGCCAGCGCCGGTACCCTGCCCGCATTGGCTAGCGAATCGGGGGTCGACAACATCGGCCCCGGCACCGATGGCTTTTTTGTCTTGCCACTGGAAGTCGACAGCCTTCCGGACCACATGGTCGCGTTCAACCTCTACTACAACCATTACAAAGCCCGGAAATTCAATATCAGCTCGTTGGGCGGTGACCTGCCGGACGTGGAAATCGAATCCACGGCAGTGGTCCCACGTATCGATTACCTCAGCCCGTTGCGGGTGGCCGGCGGGCGTGCGGGGATCTACATCGCCCAACCCTGGATCAAGCAGGAAGTCTCGGTGTTCGGCCTGCACGACACCCGCGAGGGCATGGGCGATACCACCATTTCGCCCATTGTGCTCTGGGACATGGGCAAGAACCTGACCCTGGCCGCAGCAGTGGAAATCACCGTGCCGACCGGCGAATACAGCACCGATCGACTGGCCAACACGAGCAATAATTTCTATACCTACAAGCCGCTGTTTTCCTTCACCTGGTTGCCCTCGGAAGACACCGAGGTGTCGATGAAAACCACCTACAGTTTCAACCGCAAGAACAAGGACACCGACTACCGTTCTGGGCAGATTTTCCACTTCGACTATTCCGCCAGCTATCGCGTGACCGACAACCTGAGGCTGGGGCTAAACGGCTATTACCTCAAGCAGACCACCGACGACAAACAGTACGGCCGCACCGTGCAATTCGCCGGGCAGGATGTGGACGACGGCGTGCGCGGCCAGGTCTTCGCCATCGGCCCGGCGTTGCACCTGACCTTCCTAAAGTACGCCAGCGCCGAAATCCGCTGGGCCAAGGAATTCGCCGTGGAAAACCGCACCGAGGGCGAGATGCTGTGGGCCAAGATCAGTATTCCGTTTGCGTTCTAGAAATGTTTCACAGGCATTCGTTTCACCGCAGGTTTTGTCTTGGCAGGACTGAATCAGCTATAAACCGGCCAGCTCTCGACAATCCTGCCGCCCCGCACCGCCAGCAGGTCGCCAAATTGCAGCAGCACCGACTCGGTCTGGGTCGGTCGCAGGAACACCTGGTCCTCCACCGCCAGCCCCACCGCTTCGGAACCGTTGACCATTTCCTGGTTGGAGCTGCGGCCATAAAGGCCGTTGCTCTTCAAGCCGCGCGGTGATTCGAAGTCGGCCATCCAGTTGCCGCCATAGATGAAGAACGTGGCGCGTTGGTTCACATCCCACCAGGAAAAAATCCGCGACCGCTCATCCAGCGCCGGGATGTTCACCGCGCCGGTGCTTTTCAGCACTGGGGTGGCGATAAAGGCCGCCGGCACGTGCTCGCTCAATGACGGCAGGTCATAGTGGCTGGGCTTGAGCATGGCCGTGCCCACCGACACTTCGGTGCTGAGATTTTCCTGTTCATGCAGGCGATAGCTGGGGCTGCCGGCGGTGTTGAAGGTCAGGCTCGGATGCCATAAATCGGGGTAGCGCAAACGGACGAAGTCCACCCTGGCTTTGTAGATCGCCATGACCCGGGCCAGCAGCGTCTCGGGACTGGCCAGCAGTTCGGGCACGCCCATGCCCACGAACGGGTCATAGCCCATGAACCCGGCGAATTCCAGCTGCGCCGGATGGGCGCGGATCTGCTTGAGCATCGCGTCCAGCGCCGCGTCGTCGGCCACGCCACCGCGATGCAGGCCGACGTCCAACTCAACATTGACTCGCAAGCGCGTCCCCAGGCTCTGGGCCAGCGCCCGGTATTGCTCAAGCCGTTCGGGCGTGTCCAGCAGCCACTGCAATTGCCGCGACGGATCGAACGGCCCCTTGTGGCGTTGATAGAACAACTCGGCAGAGCGCACCGGCAAGGGCTTGCCCAACAGGATATCGGCCTCGGGAAACTGCACAGCGTCGTGATTGAGAAATGGCTGGTGGAACGACATCAACCGTCGGGTCTCGGCCCGCTGGGCGATGTAGTGCAGCAGTCCTGGCGCCGGCAACGATTTTTCCACCAGGCGCAGTTGCTTGCCGGTGCGCCGGACCGAGGCCGTCACCACGTCGATGTTGTGATCCAGACGATCCAGGTCCACCACCATCACCGGACGCATGGGGCCGTTGGCCTTGAGTTCGCGGTTCAACTGGCGGAAATAATCGCTGTACGGCCCTCCCAGATCATCAGGCCGAAACCAAGCGCCGGCGCCAACAAGCAAGACCCCCGCGCCCAGCGTGCCCGTCAGGAATCCACGACGATTGAAGCCCATCAGCTCACCCCCAGAATCGATGAAAGATGCCCGTTGAGGAACTTGCCCGCAGGGTCCAGTGCCTGGCGCACCTGGGTAAATTCAGCCCAGCGCGGATAGAGCGTCTGTAGCACCTTGGCGTTGAGGGAATGCAATTTGCCCCAATGGGGACGGCCCTGGTATTTCCAGAAGATCGGCTCGACGGCCGCGAAGAAATTGTGATGATCCATCTGATAGTGCTGGTGCACGGAGATTGAGCAACTGTCCCGGCCTTCGAACATGCTCAGGGCAATATCGTCGGCCTTCACATAGCGGTATTCGATGGGAAACCAGGTGCGCAGATCCTTGTCGCGAATCAACGCGAGGATCTCACGCAGGCACGCGGGGCCCCATTCGGCTGGCACCGAATATTCCATCTCGTTGAAGCGCACGGTGCGGGAGTTGGCGTAGATGTCATGGGAATCACCGACCCGATCATCGAAACTGGCCAGCAGCCGCAAGCTGTTGAGCAGTGCTCGGCGGGCGGCTGGAAAATCGCTGCCGTACTTGTCGAGATTCTCGATCAAGCTGACGAACTCGTTGCCGCCCTCCTCTTCGGGGCTGATCGGCGGCGTGGCCGGATCCATGGTTTCGTTCAGGGCAATCGACAGCGCATAGTCGGAATGGGTAACGACCTGCATCTCCCAGTGCTGATTGTCACGGGTGTTGCTTTCGACGTCCTCGAGCAGCTCTTCGGTTTTGGCCACCCATTGGCGTTCACGCAGCCGATAAGCCGGACGGTTCTGCAAGCGGACGCGGGTCACCAGGCCCAGCGCGCCGAGGGACACCCGACCGGCCAGGAATACTTCGCGGTGGCGCTTGGCATCGCAATCGAGCACCTCGCCACTGGCCGTTACCAGCTGCAGGCCGACCACTTGCGAGGCATACGAGCCGAACGCCTTGCCGGTGCCGTGGGTCGAGGTGGCGATGGCGCCGGCCAGGGTCTGGTAATCCACGTCGGCCATGTTCGGCAGCGCCTGGCCGATGGCCTTGAGCGCCGGGCCCATGCGCGACATGGGCGTACCGCCGCCGAACTCGGCCTGCAGGCTGGCCGCGTCGTGGTCCAGCAGGCCGCTGAAAAAACTCAGCGACAGCAACGTCCCGTCAGTGGGCACCAACGCGCTGAAGGAATGCCCGGAACCCACCGGACGAATCCGCCCCTCGGCCCGCGTCACCACTTGCACCAGTTCGTCGAGATCCTTGGGCGCCAGGCGCGCGGCCGGCAAACAACTCTGAGCCCCCGACCAGTTGCGCCAGGGAATCAGTCGCGGCGCGCGCATCAGCTCGGCCAGGGCGCCCTGGCTGCCCAGCGCGGTAAAGGCTGCGAGCACGCCGGCCCCTTGCAGCAGCCGACGCCGTGAGAAATCCATCGTCATGCTGTAGTCCCCGCTGGTCACTGGATCGGTTGGCCGGACATGAAGGCGATCAGCGCCACGAACTGCTCCTCGGAACAGTGCATGCACAGCCCCATCGGAGGCATGCCGTTGTAGCCATTGATCGCGTGGTCCAACAGGGTGTCGGCGCCCTGGGCCACACGCGGCGCCCAGGCATTGGTATCGCCGGTCAACGGCGCCCCGGCGCCGGGGTTGGCGTGGCAGAGCTTGCAACTGCTGTCGTAGACCTGGGCCAACGCTGCGTCGGCGGGCATGGCCGTGAATACCGTGGCCGCGGGAGGCTTGGCTTCCTCGCCGCAACCAGCGAGCAGCGAACCGAGCAGCACAAAGGTGGCGCAGTGAAGCAGGATGGAAGGCGTGGTAGCCGACATAAAGCCCTCTTGGCAGCGCGATGGTTGCGCCTTTTTTGTTGTGGGTCTGGCAGTTCCCACACTAAGGCACGTCAGGGCATCGGCTTGAGGGCATTGGGGGCCATAAAAGGGGGTTTGGGCGGCCAGGGCTTATACTCAATTTACCGAGATCAGGGGATCAACACCCCCTGCTCCCGCTCACACAACTGCACCACGTAATCCCACAGCACCCGCAACCGTACGGATTTATGCAGTTCGCGGCGGGTGCTGATCCAATAGCTGCGGCGGATGGTTTCGTCTGGCAACAAAGGCACCAGCGTCGGATCGCCGCTGGCCATGAAACAAGGCAATACGGCGATCCCCAAACCTGAGCGCGCGGCTTGTTGCTGGGCGATGACGCTGGTGCTGTGGAACACCACCCGGGGGTTGCGGCAGAAGCTGTTGAGGAACATCAGTTCCTGGCTGAACAGCAGGTCATCGACGTAGCCGATCCACGCGTGACGGGCCAGGTCTTCACGGTTCCGCAAGGGTGGCGAGCGGTCCAGGTAGGCCTGGCTGGTGTACAGCGCCAGGCTGTAGTCGGTGAGCTTGCGGGTCACCAGCAGGTCGGCCGACGGGCGTTCGAGGTGAATGCTGATTTCCGCCTCACGGTTGAGGATACTGACAAA
>Ga0308169_10003732_pt1 | contig 14655 bp, 12 predicted proteins | sample PhyBR1_2_FD_202139 | JGI IMG/M metagenome (GOLD analysis project Ga0308169, IMG submission 202139) | Phyllosphere microbial communities from UC Gill Tract Community Farm, Albany, California, United States - DLSLSB.R1 | ecosystem: Host-associated > Plants > Phyllosphere > Unclassified | place... | reverse complement strand
CCGCGGCGCCTTCGCTCTGCAGCGACTTGTCGCCGATCGCGCCGCCAAGCGTCTCCTTGAGTTTGCCGCTGACGTTGGTTGCTGCGCCGGTGAGGGTGTCGGTGTTCATGATGATTTCCTTTGATTTGCAGGGGGGAGAAAAGGTTCAGATCAGGGGGCGGTCGGTGGGGTTCCGCATGTCGCCGCGGTCGTCCTGCCGATCGTCCTGACGAGCGTCGCTACGCGCGAAATCGCTGTCTGAGGGACGAACCATCGATGTCATGCCGGACGTCGCCGTACGGTCGCCGTCGATCGCCCGATCACCGCGGTCGTCGGTCGACTTGGCACCGTCGAGCATCCGCTTGACGGCATTCCCGGCCGCATCGCGACCACCCAGGCCGAACGCCAGGGCAAAGGCAATTGCAATCGCACCGAGCAGCAACCCGAACGCCAGGTTGATGATGTCGTCGGCCAGACCCATGAAGCGCAGGCCGATCGCCGTGCCGAGCACGATGATCGCGATCCGCACGACAGGGGCGGCAACGCGCGTGCTCTGGTCGCCGTTACGCTCGATGGCATCCGCCACGAAGCGCGCGATAACGACCGATGCGAAGATGATGATCGCCCCGAACACAACCTGCCCGAACAGCGTCAGCACCTCGGCCATGATCTGCGAGCCATAGGCAAAATTCAACTGACGAAACGCTTCCATCAGGCCGAAAATCAGGATCGCGACGAATGCGCCGGTGCCGACCGTCTTCGACGGCACGAACGACGGACCGGTGGTGCCAAGCTCGCGGTTTTCTGTGTTGCCGAAAATGCCGATCGAACCGATCGTCCGGTCGAAGCCGGTCGTTGCCAGGAACTGCGTCAACAGACGCGACGCGAACTTGGCGATGACATAGGCGACGGCGAGGATCATGCCAGCGGCGATGACGTGCGGGATGGCATCGAGAATGATGCGCAGCATGGCGGTTGCCGGCTGAGAGATCGCCGCGATGTTGAGCGTGTCGAGCGCCGCGATCGCCACCGGAATGATGATCAACGCGAACACGATGCTGCCAATGGTACGCGGCAGCATGGTTGGGTCGGTCGGCGAAGTGGCACCGACGTGCGTCGAGAAGCGCTCGACGTGGCTAGCCGTGATGACCGCCTCGACTGCCTTCTTGGCAACCTTGGCAAGCACGTAGCCGAGGAAGAAAATCAGCGCAGCGCCGATGATCCGGGGCACTGCCTGACCGAAGCCCTGCAGCATGTCGCCGAGCGGGCCGGTCGCGCTGGCGAGGCCGAGCGGCTGCGTTGCGAGGAACAGCGCGATCAGCAGGACCACCCAATAGGCAGCATCACCGACCTGTGCACCGATCGTGGTCGGGTTGCGCGGGTTAGCGTTCGGCTCGTTGGCGTGCAGCGCGAGCGGCGTCTTGTTGACGAGCTTGGCTACGCCCCACTTCACGGCGCGAGCGATCGTCCAGCCGATCACAAGGATAATCAGGGCCGCGATGATCCGTGGTGTCCAGATCTCGACATAGGTCCAGGCTTGCGCCCCAAAATCGCGGGTGTTCGATACGACCGTATCGCCCGCATAGGTTACGTGTTGCATGTGTGGTGTTCCTGAAACGCCCATCCGGGACGTGTCTTGCACGACGCCGCCCCGCCGTTTCGGCCGGGGGCAGCGGCGCGGTTGGCATCATTACAGTGGCGAGGCGGGGTCAGTCAGAATGCCACACGCTGCAGCGGCCTTGCCGACTTCGAGCGGCACTTTGGGATCCTTGACCTGCCCAGACACGCGAACGAAGTCGCTGGCCGTCAGGCGGCCCGGGGTCGTGTCGCCTTCGCGCGACGCCTTGGCGGCGCGGCCGAGTTGCTGCAGCTGGCCAAGCGACAAGTTAGCCTCGAGCCGATCGCCGACGCACTGCGACTGGGCGGGCTGGAAGCCATAGCCTTCGAGCGAGGTCGCGATTTTTGCTGACGGATTGACGCAGGCCGCAAGCGACATCGTCGCGATGCCGACGCCAACAAGCCCGATTCGGGAAAGACTGCGATGCTGTGCCATGAAAGCCCCTTATTTCCAGGGGTCATGCAGTCAGACCGGTATGGCCAACGATCTGCTGATCCCAAGCGTCAAACCAGCAAGACTGTCTAAGGTTTCTAGTATTATTAGCGAGTTATCTGGTGTCTAAGTACCATGCCTTTCAAAACTCGGCAGATGTCGCGGCATCTGCATTTCCTACTTCGGTGCGCGCACGATAAAGCAACGCAAACTTCTCGTGCAGTCTCTTTGTGCTGCCATCGGCCGAGATCGAAGCGCGGTGACTATGCCACTCCGCGCGCGCAGCGTTGTAGGCGCGGTTGCTGGAATCTCGGTCGGTGTTCGCGATGTCGTTGTTACTGCTCATTTTTAAACTCTCCTGCGTCCCTCTACTCAGCAAATCGCAAAGTTGACATGGCGCAAAAGTACCCCGCTCTTGGTGCATTCGGCCTAGTCGCCGCAGCGTTGCGACCTCTCGCGTTGATTAAGAGGCGGATGCAGCTCGCCTGTGGATGTCATGCCCGGCAGGTAATTTTGACGTAACCTTTCAAATACCGACTGCCCCCCCCCCATATCGGTTTCATTAATGATCAGCGCAAACTGATATAATACAGCCAGCCAAGCGTAGTTACCCATAAAGCGACGGGCCAAATCTATCGCTCCACTAGTTATAACCAGTATATCCGATGTAGCATTTGGTTAGCTATGCTGACGCATATACTGATCTGTCCTACAGATTATGCTACTTGTGATTGCCAAGTATCAAAATGGGTCACTCCGTAGGTAACGTTATATTCATTTAATCTAAGCGGTGATTTTGCCGTATCTTCGTTATACGAGGAACGACGATGACAAACGCCTGCATAGATATCTTCACACGACCCCACCAGCCTTCGACGGGGCAGGTGTCGAACGTGCGTGATGGCGACACGCAATACGAATGCTTTATCGAGCAAAATCCGGCTCCGGCCATCGTTTGCAGCTTGCGCGATCTTCGCTACGTCACCGTCAATCGCAGCTTCCTCACGCTGACGAACAGCGCTGACGACCATTGGCTGCGGCGATCGATATATGAGCGGGATATTCTCGAGGGGGTAGTGAACGCCGATCTCCTGAAGCGTGCCCTTGTCGAGGCGCAAACCATTCCACAAACCTTGGCCGATCTTGCAATGCCTGACGGCACAAGCCGGCGCGTGATAGTGGCAGGCCAACCGGTGACTGTCGCCGGTCAGCCCTGCATGCTGTTTACGTTCACGGATATTGAAGCGTGGCGGGAGAACGAGCCGTACCATGCTCGGTATCGAACGAGTGTCGAGGCAGCATTTGCGAACTCGTCGGCATGTATGATGATAGTCGACGCCGCCAATAACGTGGTGAACGTGGCAAACGAAAGCCTATGCTCGCTTACTGGGTATCAGGCAGACGAGTTGGCCGGACGTTCGATCTATGACGTGGACCTCTGGCCATCGGGGATCGCATCCGGCACGGTTCATACCAAATGCGGACAGCCTCTCGAATGCCTCGTTTCACAAGCCGGTGTGATGGTTGGCGAGCAGACCTATGTGCTTTGGACGTTTCAAGACGTCACCAAACGTAGAATGGACGAACGCGATCTCACTGCCGCGATCGAGGCCACGATTACGGAATCCAAGTGGCTCAGCCATGCGATATTGGACAATCTGACGCTTCGGTCCGAACCATCACGGAGTAGCACTCCGTCTGGACTGAATGACCTTACTGTACGCGAGCGAGAGGTGCTGGCGCTGATCTGCGAGGGGATGGACGACAAGACAATGGCACGTACGCTGAACGTCAGCGGCAACACCGTTCGCAACCACGTGGCTCGCGTTTATAGCAAGATCGGCGTCAATCGTAGAGTGGCAGCAGCGGCCTGGGGTCGAGCACGTGGATTCGACAGCGGCCCGGAACGTACAGCTTTGTCATCGTGCACTGCTGACCTATCCTGAGTCACCTGCGCTTGAGGCCGCATGCATCCGTGCGTGGGCGACTTTGTCATTCTGACTTTTCCCCAAGAGGATCGATTCCGAGAACGCCCGTGCCTTCTTGCTGACGGTTCCCTTGTGGGGACCCGCCTACAGATACATCGCGCGGCGCGAGGAGGTATCCCGCGTCGTGATGCTGGATGAATCAGGGCCACGCATCTGTATCATGGGACCGTCGAACAGCGGCAAGTCCACATTGGCGGAAGCGATAGGGCGGGCTAAGGGCTTTAAGCTCGTCCATCTCGATCAGCTCCACCACCTCCCACATACCGATTGAGTTCCCCGACCGCCGGCCGAGTTTGCGGCTCTTCACGATGCGGCAATCACCGGCAACCGATGGGTTATCGAAGGCAATTGCTCCCGGCTGCTGCCGCAACGGTTGGAAAGAGCCACCGGGTTTATCCTTCTCGACGTTCCGACCACCATCAGCCTGTATCGCTACGTCCGGCGTTGAGCCGCCACATTCCCGTTTTCCGATCCTTTTTAGGAAAACCGGCAGCCCGCAATGTCGGCTATTGCCATCCGCCTTCCCGAAAGCAGCCCGTCCGCCTTCCCTTCCTTATCACGACATTCGCGAGCGGATAGCCGGGCTTCAAAACCGGTCATTCGCAAAGATGAACCAGCGTCCGAAGTTGGGAAGCTAGGGAAGGGGCATGAACGTCCAGTTCTGGGTCAAGTTACTGCAGAAAGCCGATCAGTTATCGTTTCTGCAGTTTATCATTTGAAGCGCACGTTTAAAGAACTGAAGCGCAAACGCAGTGTTTTTCGTATATGCACAGATCGCGATTTCTGGCACCATACTCGGGCAAGTTTAGGTCACTTTCACTGCGGCACGGCCATGCTCGACGATCGCCGTACCAGACGTCTTGATAACGCCATCGGGCCGCGTGACGGTATCGACGGTACGGAAGTTGGTCTTCCACTGGTCGGCGTTCACATCGCACAGCAGATAGCCGCGCCGGTCGTTGGTCCAGGCGAGGAACGGGTCGCGGGCGCGGATGCGATCTTCGCCGACCCGCCGATCCGCGCCGTCGCCGCCCGAGGTGATCGATGTGCCGACGAACTCGACCGCGACTGCATCCCCCTGGCCGCCGTCGGTACGCAGCACGCCGGCATAATTCTGATGCTCGTCGCCGGTCAGCACGACCATGTTGCCGAGCCCCTCGACCATCTTCAGCACGCGTTCGCGCGGCGCGTCATAGCCGCCCCAGCTGTCCATGTTGCGGATCGGTACGGGTTCGTCGCCGGTCCGCCGATCGAGCGGCATCATCATCACCTGTTGCGCCAGCGCGTTCCAGCGGGCCTTTTTTTGCTTCAGGGCGTTGGTGAGCCATGCTTCCTGGGTCCGTCCCATCACCTGCGCGGCGGGGTCGGCCCAGCCCGCACAGCGGGTCTTGAAGCCGTCGTCGCACGGCTGATCGGTCCGGAATTGCCGGGTGTCAAGCAAATGCAGGTCGAGCAGATTGCCGACCGTCGCCCGGCGATAGATCTGCATCCCGGCGGGCCCCGGAAAGGCCGATCGGCGCAGCGGCATGTGCTCGTAATAGGCCTGGAACGCAGCGGCGCGGCGCAGCGCGAACACTTCGGGCGGGTCCTTCTCCTGGTCGATCTCGCCGACCCAGTTGTTCTCGATTTCGTGATCGTCGAACGTCACGAACCATGCGGCTGCGGCATGCGCGGCCTGCAGGTCCGGATCGGTCTTGTACTGGGCGTAGCGACGGCGATAATCGGCGAGGTCGAACAGCTTCTGCCCGGCATGCTCGCGGACGAACCGTCGGGGCTTGCCGTCATAGCCGACCGGCATCGGCGCGCTTCGGCCCTCGTAGATATAATCGCCGTAATGGAAGACGAACGCCGGATCGTCCGCGGCAAGGTGGCGATAGGCGGTGTAGAGACCGTCCTCGTAATTCTGGCACCCCGCGACCGCGAAACGTAGCCGGTCGAGCGATGCGCCGGCGATCGGCAGGGTGCGCGCGCATCCCGCGGTCGAGCGCTCGCTGCCGACCGTGAAACGGTACCAATAGGGGCGATCGGGCTGCAGTCCCGCGACCTCGACATGGACCGAGTGCGCGAGTTCCGGACGCGCGAGCGCCTTGCCGCCGGCCACCAGCGTCGCAAAGCGCGGATCGGTCGCGACCTGCCACTCGACCTCGACCGGCTGCATCGGCATGCCGCCATGCTCGGCCAGCGGATCGGGGGCGAGGCGGGTCCAGATGACGAAGCCGTCCGCGGCTGGATCGCCCGCCGCGATACCGAGGCGAAACGGGTAGGCGGCGAAGAGTTGCTGCGCGCGCAGGATCGCGGGTGCGCCGATCATGGCGGCAGTGGCACCGATCATGGTGCGGCGATTGAGCAGCAGGCGCGAGCCGGTCGTGTCGGTCATGAGTGTCTCGTCAGTAGAGGGGCTGGGCGACGAGTGCCGCCTCACGTGTGCACTGGACCGTATCGTGTTTCGCCGCGGCGCCGGGCTGTCGGAGCGCCGCGATCTCCTGTCTGGCCGCGGCAAGATCGGTGGTGAAGGCCGGATCGCCCTGCATGGCGGTCAGCGTCGACGAGGCCGACAGCCGCCCCGCCTCGACCGCGCTGGCATTGTGGACGCCGCACACGATCCGGCTTTCGCCATACGCCCGACCACGCGCGAGCAGCGCGGTTGCGCGATCGGGAGCGATCTCCGCGAGCAACGTCGCCATCGTCCAGCCGGCGGTCGTATGGCCCGACGGATAATCATAGCTGTCCGCGACCTCCGATGCAGGCTGGCAGATCGGTCCGCGGTCGATCAGGAACGGGCGCTGCCGCTTGTAGAATGTCTTCGCGATGCCGGTCTGTCGTCCGGTGTCGAACATGGCGCGCCGAAGCAGCGCGGCCGTCCGTGGCGCGTTTTCAGGCGTCATCGTGATCCCCATGGCGCAGTTGAAATCGCGGAAGAGGTCGGCGGGGGCGGACTTCACGTCGTTTGTCGCCATCGCCCAGCGAGGACTGCCCTGCAAAGCCCGCGTTGCCTTGAAGATCGCGCGGTCGGCGAGACCGCGGGGATCGGTCGCCTTCGGGGCAGGCGGCAGGACGGCCAGCACATCGAACGCGCCGGGCTTTAGATACCCTGCCGGTCCGAGCGTTTGCTGCGCACCGGCAATGCCACCAAGACTTGCCAGCGTGACGGCGATGATTAGCGGCAAACGGGTCATGGGGTCGGCATCCTGATGGCTTGGATCATGGGAATCGTGAGAACGTGCCCGCCGATCGCGTGACGATGATGGGCCGCGAATATGTCAGCCACGTTGCATCGCCCGCTCCCACAGCGCAGCGGTGTCCGCTGGCGGCGGACCGTCGATCACGAGCAGCAACCGCTCCTCGCCGGTGCCCGCGATTGGTGGCGAGCGGTGGACGATTGCCTGCTCGCCGGCGAGGATGCGGCCCTTGAACAGGCCGACCGCGCCTTGAGCGAGCGATCGCGGTGTCTCGACCGCCGGCGCATCGGCGCTCTCGACCAACCGTTCGATCCACTGCGTCCCCGATCCGCGATAGGTGCAGATCAGCCGGACGGACACGTAATCCGCGTGCCAGCGCTTGCAGGCGTCGCCGACTACCCGTTCCAGCCGGATCACGACGTGCGACAGATCCATGATCGCGGCGAAGGACTCGGCCAGCGTAGCGATGTCCGCGGCGATATCCGCATGCCAGGCGGCCGGCGGCTGTTGTGCGAGCGCATCGGTCAGTGCGGCATGCGCGCGACCGACCGTCGTCGTCATCTGGATGGTGCCGAAGCCGTCCAGCGACCCGACCGGCAGCATCGACGGACGATCCCAGATCGCAAGGTTCACGTCGGGGTCGAGGATCGCCGCGAAGGCATCGACGGTCCGCGCACGGTGAACGTGCGAGCGGCACGGGGCGAGTATCGCCGCGCCGTTCATCAGGCCATCTCCCGCACGCCCCAGGCGGGGAACGGATCGGGCAGCCCCTCCCACAGCCGGGGCGTGAAATCGGCCGCGGGGACGAGGCACGCATCGAGGCGCCGCCTGATCTCCGCCTCGTCCATCTCGATGCCGATGAAGACCAGTTCCTGCCGCCGGTCGCCCCAGATCGGCGACCATTTCGCCGCAACCATCCGGTCCCAGGCCTCGCCGCTCGGGCGCTTCGTTTCCGGTACGCACGCCCACCAGCGGCCCAGCGCCTCGGTCACCGACTGGGCGCCGGCTTGGGCGAGTTCGCCGCACCAGTCGGGTCGCGTCGCGAGCCAGAAATGGCCCTTGGCCCGGACCACACCCGGCCAGCCGCCGCGTGCGAACGCGTGGAACTTCACGGGGTCGAACGGCGCGCGAGCCCGATAGACGAAGCTCTCGACGCCGTATTCCTCGCTCTCGGGACGATGTTCGGCGTGGCCGTAGAGTTCCTTGGCCCAGAGCGGGTGCAGTTCCGCCTTCTCGTCGTCGAACAGCCCGGTCCCGATCACCGAGTCGAGCAATACGTGTCCGTGGCGTGCCTCGACGATGCGGGCATCGGCGTTGAGCGACGCCACCAGCTTGCGCACGGTCGCCAGCTGCGCAGCATCAACGAGATCGGTCTTGGTAATGACGATCACGTCCGCGAACTCGATCTGCTCGACCAGCAACCCGACCAGGCTGCGGCGATCGTCGTCGCCAAGCGCCTCGCCGCGGTCGGCTAGAAAGTCGGTGCTGGCATAGTCGCGCAGCAGATTGGCGGCGTCGACCACCGTCACCATCGTGTCGAGCCGTGCGACATCCGACAGGCTTTCGCCATGCTCGTCCTCGAACGAAAAGGTCGCTGCGACCGGCAGGGGCTCGGAGATGCCGGTGCTCTCGATCACCAGGCAGTCGAACCGCCCGGCATCGGCCAGCGCGCGCACTTCGATGAGCAGATCCTCGCGCAGCGTGCAGCATATGCAGCCATTGGTCATTTCGACCAGCGTGTCCTCGCCGCGCGACAGGGTGGTATCGCCACTGCGCACCAAGTCGGCGTCGATGTTCACCTCCGACATGTCGTTGACGATCACCGCCACGCGCCGGCCCTCCCGGTTGGCGAGGATGTGATTGAGGAGCGTGGTCTTTCCGGCACCCAGGAATCCGGACAGGACCGTCACGGGTAACAGCGGCTTCGCATCTTGAACCATCGACCTACCTCATATTGAATGATATGATGTATCATTACTGTGTTGATGGTGGTTGTGGCAAGATGAGAACGATACGGAATTACGGAATGGATTGGCTCGACCGCGCGGCGATGGCGGGATCGGCGGCCTGCATGGTTCACTGTCTCGTGCTGCCGATCCTCCTGGCGGCGGTACCGGCCGTGTCCGCGTTCATCGTCATACCCGAAAGCTTCCACCGCTGGGCGCTGCTGTTCGCGGCACCGATCGCAGCGATCGCACTGGTCGGTGGTCACGCGCGCCACGCGGCGTCCTGGCCGCTGTGCCTTGGCGCCGCCGGACTGGGCCTGATGACGATAGGGGCCTTCGCCCTGCCGGAAGGCGGCGTCGAAATCACCGTCACGGTGACCGGCGGCATACTGGTAGCACTCGCCCACACGGCCAATCTGCGGTTGCGGCATAGCTGCGGCAGCCTGGGAGATCGCTCGCGCGCACGGTCAGCCTGAGCCGTTGAGCCTTCGATACAGCTACTCATTGCTCTGCTGCGGTGTTGAGCCCGGCCTAGCGCCCGCAGGAATCTGTCTCGGGCTCGTTTCTTGGGGCTCCCGGCTTGGGAATGCTGACGGGTAAGTACGGTAGCCGGGGGGAGCAGGTTTGGGAGAACTCCGAGTTTCTCAAAACCGTGCTGTCGTCCTAGCAGCAACAGCGGCTCGATGCGGCAGGCGCGCTGCTTTCACTCGAGCTTTGTCTCATTTTCGCCTCGCCGCGCAACCGCATCATCAGCAGCAGTGACGTGAGAGTTTGGAGCGAGGGTAGCTGAACGAACGGCCGCTTCCAAGACGGCAGTTAGCAGGGCTGAATGTCCGTTTCTGGGTCACTGCCCGCAGAGGGCCTTCTAGCGATGATCGCCCAATTCCGGACATTCCGCTTCGCCCATTGCCGGACGCTCGGGTCCTAGATTAGGTCTTCCGAGCAGCCATTCGTTCACACCGTTATTTCGGTGCCTGTAGAATCCCATCCGTTTGAACAATCTGGATGTTATGGACTAAATGGTCGGAGCCTACCGCATAACGCACGGCCCGCGCCTTGTAACGAGGGTCCGCAAGCATATCAGGTGAGAGGCCAGACCTGTCATCGTATCGCTCTATGACTAGGAGGGCGTCGTACCCCTTTGCGAAACCCACCACGAAGCGATCAACCTTGCCTAACCTGTGACGCTCGGTTGCTACCCAAGCCACCTTGTTTGGGGCGATCTGCTTTCCATCCATCGTGACCGTAAGATCGTCAGCGAACACAGCGAGATAGTGGTCAAAGCTGCTGGCCGTCGGTGTGGGAACGATCTGCTTCGCAATGTCATCTATAAAAGACGGTGGAGGCGGTGCCACCGACGCGCTTATGGTGCTGGCGTACATCGTGCCAAACGCTAGGCCACAGATTAAGATCACACGTCGGTTGAGCACAGCTTGTCCCTTTGTTCTATGGTCACTTCACGCACCCGCAGTCTGGCTTCGTCTGATCGCATAATGGCGGTTGGGTCCGACTATACGTTATCCCTGCTCAACGCGGCCAGTCCGCATTCCTGCCCACAGCCAGACCTTGCCGCGGAGAATATACCCTCCGCTGCAGCCTTTCCAAACCCGCGGAAAACGGTCGTTTCCAACCCTCCCGTTTCACGTTGTACCCCGGCGATACCTCGGTACAAACCGCCCAATCCTTGCCGTTCCCGGCTACCGTCACGCTTCCCGTTTGCGGACATCCGTTAATTCGGTAAGTTGGTCGTGTCCCTGACGCTGTCGGAGCGGGCGCAGCAAGCGATCGTGGCGTTTGGCGGGTTCGAGTCCCGCTCATGGGTCCGGGTTGTCCGATTGCGAAAATTAGCGTGGCAAGGCATCGTGCGCAGATGGAACAGTCCAATTCGGTGGCGCGGCGGACCCGGCTTAGTACATGGCGCGGGGTCGGGATTGGAACCCTAGTCACGGGGCCAGCGATCCTTGCAGCGATCATGTCAGGTGGCGCCGGGCACGGTTCCTACGTCACGGCACGCGTGCTGTTCCCTTTCAGCATGCTCTTTAGTCAGCTTGAGGGGGCAATAGGGCCTGTCGCTATGGGCGTGGGGCTGCTCCAGTTTCCTTTGTACGGGGCACTGATTGGCCGCACTTTTGCTGTGAAAACCTATAGGACCTTCTTGTTGGCGACAGCGCACTTCGTTGCCGTACTTGTCTGCTTCTCTGGTCTGCTCTCTGCGTTGCCGTAAAGAGCGAACGTCCACTTTCACACCTGCCGTACCCGAAAGCCGCCAGTCCGCTTACGCCCAATAGCGGACGTTCAGGCTGGCGATCCGGGCGCTCAATAACGGCCATTCGTTAAGCACGATCTTTACCGTTTTCCGTCGCCGATTGGCCATTTCGGGAAAGAGCAATTGGGAACAGATTTTGGGAAAGCCAAACCCGCAGGCGTCCGTCAGCGCGATCGAGGCGGCGAGGTTCCGACCCGCGTTCCTTTTGAGAAGGCGTTGACCTTTCCGCGAATCTTATTTTTGCAAGAGGAGCGGCCGATGCCATCGGCTCATTGCATAGCTAAAAATGCCGTATTATCAGAGCAATACGGTCGGTTCAAAATTGAAGCCGCCGACATTGAGGATACTGAATGTCAGGACGACTTTTCCCCGATTTTATGGTCATGCGCGCTTCTATTATAATGAGCTTGATCCTGTGTACCCATGCCGCGAACGCTGCGCCACAGGCTTCGCAGCCGACATTTATGGAGCGCCTGACATCGGCGGAGCAGCCGCTGCAAGTGACAGGGACAGCGCTTAGTGGTCCCGGTGAAGCGGTGTTGAGCAGTGCCGTCAACAAGGCTCGGTACGTTCTTATCGGCGAGGACCATCTGTCGAGGGAGATACCGCGGTTTACGACCGCACTCTGCCAGATGATGGCACCGCAAGGCTTGCAAGCACTTGCTGTCGAGATCGGTCCCGAGGCGGCGCTGATCGTCAACGATAATCTTCGCCGCCCCGATCGGATTGATCGCCTATCGCGCTATATGGCTGCGCATCCCGATGCGATAGCGTTCCAGAACGGCCGTGATGAAAGCGACATGGCCGCTGCATGCGCTAGGTCAGCCGGTCCGGCGTTTTCGGTTTGGGGGCTCGACCAAGAGTTTTTCGGAGCGGCAGGTAGTCTGTTCGAGGCAATAATTGCGGCCAAGCCGGGGCCGATTGCGATGGCCGCAATCGAGAGGTTGATGGCTCAAGATCGCGTCGACACTGCCGCGGCGCTGCTATCGGGCTCACCCAATCAGCTTTTGATTTACAGTATGACGGACGCGCAAGTCGCACAGACGCGCGCCGCGATCGTGCAGGACGGTGGTCCTCGCGTCCGGCAGTTGTTCGATGGACTAGCCGAAACCCGCGCTATATTTCTTGCGTCGGCAACTGGCGAAGGAGACCCGAACGGACAGCGTGCGCGTCTGATGAAACGGACGCTTGCCGGATATTTTGCTGCCAAACCGACGAACACCGGCCGCATCCTTTTCAAGTTCGGCGACAATCACATGGGCAAGGGCTTTAGCGCTCTTGGGCAACGGGATCTGGGCAACTTCGTAGCGGAAAGAGCGGAAGGCGAAGGGACCGCATCGCTTCACATGGTGGTTTTGGGCGGCAGAGGTGTTCACGCCTTTTACAACGGTGTCGGCCGACAAGCGCGACAAGAGCCCTTCGTCATGAGCGATGACAAGGACTATGCGTGGGCAGGTGATGTGCTGGCGTCACGTCCAAAATCAGCCTCAGCGGAAGATTGGCTGGTCGTGGATTTGCGTAAGCTGCGCGATGGCCCGTCAGGCGACATGACCGTGCAGTGGCGTGAGCTCATCCGACGGTACGATATCGTTGTTATGGCTCCGGGACTGACGCCATCCATGCTGGTCGGCACCCGCTGACCAACACGCAATCAATGAATCAACTAATCCTCAGGAGGCCAACCCTTTCGGGATAGGCCGCAGCATCAGGAGACGTCCGCTAACGCCGTCTCCCGCCCCACTAGCGGACGGGCCGCTTTCCTGCCCTATCACGACATTCGAGAGCGGATAGCCGGGCTTCAAAATCGGTCATTCGCAAGATGAACCAGCGTCCGAAGTTGGGAAGCGAGGGAAGGGGCGTGAACGTCCAGTTCTGGGTCCTATCAGCGTCGCGCTGCCGGGCAGTTCCGCGCATACACCGTAGCTCAGGAAGGGGATGTTAGCCACTGAAAGCGGCCATTTGGTCGGCGCAATGGTCCCGTTCTTCCGTGTCCTGCTGGCGCACGAAAGCGAACCAGGTACCAACAGCCATTCAGAGGTAGGGGGAGTGGGATCGAGAACCACACGCATGGGGCGCGAAACTCAGAAAAAGCGCAGCCACGCGATATCGCGACGACGTTGCTTCAATCTCGAAAACCACGCGGTCGGCAGGTAGAGCGGTATGATCAACGCGGCGTACCAGGCGAGCACCCAGCCGTAGCTATCGACCATGAAGACACCGCCGTCGGTCGGTCCCCACCACGCCAATGCCGTGTGGTAGAGAATGCGGAGGACGGTCAGATGGAACAGATAGAAGAACATCGGGGCGCCGCCGAAAACGGCCAAAGCCGATATCAGCCGTGACTTTCCCGATCGCTCGAAGAGCGCGAGCATCAGCGCTCCAGCGCCCAAGGTCGGCAGCAGGAACAGCAGCGACGGTGGATATTTCGTCATCGACAGGAAGCCAATGGCGGTCCGCAGGACGCTGTTTTCGACGACATGCCAGGGCACGTCGCCATAGATGTTGAGGGTGCGCAGCGCGATGAAGGCGGCGATCATCAAAGCGCCGAGACGCGTCAGGCGTCCGATGCGCTGCGAGGGTTCGACCGCGCGATTGAACCACGGCCCGATCGCGTTCCCCAGCAGCATGACGCCTACCCAGGGGAGGATCGGATATGTCGTCTTGGCGATGAACCCGAACGGCAAGACGATTACGTCCCGCTGATGCAGCAGCGCCCAGATCGGAAACAGCGTGTCGCCCTGATGCAATCGAATGGGATCGAGGAGATTGTGGCCGCAAACCAGCACCAACCCCAGGGCAATGCGTGCGGGTCGGGGGAGTTGGATCAGCCCCGCCAGAAGGATCATGCACAAGCCGAGGCACCAGATCACCTGAAGCCAGAAAGTCGGCTGCGGCACCACGCCCCAGTAAAGCGGCGACAGGTAGAACAGGTCGATCGCCATCAGCAGCAGCCCGCGTTTCACCAGGAAAGCGGTCGTTTCGCCACGGCTATGGCTGACGCTGAAGAGATAGGCGGATAATCCCGTCAGCGCGACGAAGATCGGCGCGCAGAAGCTAGCTGCAAAGCGTGCGATGGCAAGTGCCGGCAGAACGGTGGATGCATCTACCGGATCAGGCATCGGCACCAGGACGAGCCAGGTCTCGCGCAAATGGTCGAGCAGCATCAGGATCATGACGACCCCTCGCACCGCGTCGATACTTTCCAGGCGCGTCCGAGCGACGTGCAACCTGCCACCGGGGGTGTGGG
>Ga0308169_10003731_pt1 | contig 14662 bp, 20 predicted proteins | sample PhyBR1_2_FD_202139 | JGI IMG/M metagenome (GOLD analysis project Ga0308169, IMG submission 202139) | Phyllosphere microbial communities from UC Gill Tract Community Farm, Albany, California, United States - DLSLSB.R1 | ecosystem: Host-associated > Plants > Phyllosphere > Unclassified | place... | reverse complement strand
GGTGGCTGGGGGGGTGGGGGGGGGGGGGGGGGTGGTGGGCGCGGGCGGGGGGCGGGGGGGGGGCACCGGGGGGGGGGGGGGTGCGGTCGTAGCGCGAGTCGGTGCTCACCTTGAGAAGAGTGCTGCCATCCTGGACGGGGGCTGTGGGCTGGCAGAAGGGCGAGCGAGGCGGTGGCCGCTGTCGCCTCTCATCTCGTCGCTCGCTCGCGTCGACGTCTCCAGGGGGAACGACGCCAGCCTCGCCTCCTCTCTCTCTCCTCGCCCCTCACGAGCACTGCTGGCTGGCCAGATAGCATCTGCACGGTCCACATACTGCACATTCATCGAGCCGTCCTCCTCGAGAGGCGGCCGCCGTTCGCAAATTCCCCGCACACGGCCGGCTCGATCTCTCGCGTGCGAGCCAGCTCGCAGCTTTTGAGCTCCTTGACTCGTCGCTCGCCCTGCTGCACCACTGTCCTGCACAGCGCAGAGCCAGCTGCACCAGCTGCCCCGTCAGCCTCGAGCCGGTCCACCAAGCGAGCAGCGCGCCCGCTCCTCCTCCTCCTCGACTTGTTCTTGGTCGAGCGACAATCGGCCTGCGCCGCCGCCCAGCTCGACACCCAGCCCTTGACCACCGACGGCCATGCTTCCGCTCGAGGCGCACAACAACGACCCCTCGGCGTCCAAGCCGGGCGAGGGCGCCGACGAGGTCGCGCGCCAGACTCGGGCAGAGCGTCGCCTCGTTCGCAAGGTCGACCTCCTCTTGATGCCCATCCTGCTCTGCTCGGCAGGGCTGCAGTACTACGACAGTGCGTCCACCGTCTCTCCCTGTCCCGGGCGAGCCCAGCTGACGCCCCCCTTCCTCCTCCTCCTCCTCCTCCTCCTCCTCGCCCTTCCCTTCGACTGTTCCCGATCGCGCAGAAGCAGTCCTCGGCTCGGCCGCCATCTTTGGCATCATCAAGGACCTCGGCCTGTCGACCACGCACGTCAACCCCGAGACGGGCAAGGCCGTCGTCTCGACCCTGCGGTACTCGACCGCCTCGTCCGCTTTCTGTGCGTCCTCCTCCTGATCCCCTCGACGACGAGCTGAACGTGCGCTGACCGTGTCGACCTTCGTGCGCAGACTGGGGCTACATCGTCGCCGTCCTGCCGTTCGCTCTCCTCCTGCAGCGCTTCCCGCTCGCCAAGACGTTGAGCGTCTGCATGTGCGTCCTCGTCTCCTCGCTCTCCGACCTCGCACTCTCTTTTTCTGCGGGCTGACTCGCTGTCGATGTCGCTCGCAGCTTCCTCTGGGGCGTCACGGCGCTCCTCACCATCGTCTGCACGTCGTACGAGGGCCTGGTCGTGCAGCGCGTCTTTCTCGGCGTGCTCGAATCGTCAATTTCGCCTGGTTTCGTCCTCATCACGAGCCAGTGGTACAAGAAGTCAGAGCAGGCGGCGCGCCTCGGCGTCTGGTACAGCGCGACGGGCATCTTCTCGGCGTTCAGCGGCATCGTCAACTACGGCCTCGGGAGCGCCGACGGGTCGTTCGCGCCGTGGAAGCGCATGTACTGTGCGCTCGCCTCCTCTCTCTCTCTCTCACCCCGTCGTGCAATTCGACGACTTGCTTCGAGGAGCCTCGAGCTGACGACGCTGCTCGCTCGCCCTCCCAGGTTTCGCCGGCGGCCTCACCATCGTCTTTGCGTTCGTCGTCCTCTTCGTCGTGCCCGACTCGCCTCGCACCTCGCAGCGTTGGTTCAACGACGACGAGCGGCAGATCCTGATCCGGCGCTCGAGGGAGAACATGAGCGGGCGCATCGAGCTCGGCGGGTTCAAGTGGCGCCAGGCGAGGGAGGCGGCCTGCGACGTCAAGATCTACTTGTTCATGTTCATGGGCGCAGGCATCTAGTGCGTCGTCTCGTTCACCTTCTTCGTCGCAGCGAGTGCGACTGACCCGCTCCTCCTGCGCGCAGTGTGAGCCCAACGATCCGACGCCCGGACCTCCTCCTCCTCGGCTGACCTCGCTCTTCCCCCCCGCAGGTCTGCAACGGCGCCGTCACGGCCTTCTCGTCACAGATCGTCAAGAGCTTCGGCTACTCGTCGCTGACGACCATTGCCATCTCGATGTGCGTCCTCGCTCTTGCCGTCGCCGACGTCCTGCTCCCCACGCCCTCACTGACCCTCCGAGCGCTTCCCCTGCAGTCCTGGCGGGATCGTAGGTCTCCCTTTCCTTCTTCAACGCTCTGAGAACGGATGCAGGCACACGTGCAACGTGCAGCGTCGAGCCTGTCGGCTTGGGCCGGTCCGCCTTTCCTCCTCTCGCGCCGTCTCGCTGACTCCGCCCCTTCCCGCCTACCTTCCCCTCTCCTCCGCTACAGTTCACCGCCGTCTTCATCTACTTCTTCACCTGGGTTTCGACCAAGTGGAAGAACGGCCTCACCCTCCTCATCCCGATCTCGTGCATCCCTGTCTTGGTCGGCGCCGCGCTCATCTGGGGCGCGTCGTGGGAGCGCCGCGGCGTACCGCTCTTCGGGAGCTACTTATTGGCGAGCTTCGGCAGTCGCAGGTCCTATTCAAACTACCACAGCACCTCGTAGCGGCGCGAGGGCGTGGAAGCTGACCTTCTCATCCCGCCCGCAGCCTACGTCCTCCTCCTCGCCCTCTCGACAGCCAACGTCGCCGGCTCGACCAAAAAGTCCATCTCTGCGGGCGCCATCTTCGTCTCGTACTGCGTCGGCAAGTGCGTCAACCTCTCGCTCGGTCCCCCGCCGCCCGAGCCCTCCTCGGCCTTCTCAAGCTCGGCCAGCTGACTCTCGCTTTCCTCTCGCTCGCAGCATCATCGGGCCGTACACGGTCTTCATCGACGAGAAGTCTGTCAAGTACCGCTCGACGTGGATCGCGCTGTACGCCTCGCTCGGCGCCGCTTCTCGTGCGTCCCTCGCGCTTCTCTGCCTTGCGGCCCCTCGCTGACTGTGCTCTCTGCCCGCAGTCGCCTCGCTCACCCTTCGCTTTATCCTCGCCCGCGAGAACGGCCGTCGCGACGCACGCGACGCCTCGGCCGCCGACAACCTCGAGAAGCACGACGGCGACTCGGTCGCGCTGTCGGCCGAGGAGCGCGAAAAGGAGTACGAGCGCGTCGAGCGCGAGGATCTCACCGACAAGGAGAATGCGGCGTTCCGGTACACGCTCTGAGTCGGACGTCGTGGGAGCTTCGCCGGCGTCGTCGTCGTCGAGGCCGAGGTAGATTTTGGGTTATCTGGGTTCTTGGGCGATTTTGCGCATTCAAACTGCAGTGCAGCATCATAGACTTGTCTCTCGCATGGGCGCGAGGCAGAGAGAGCGGGCCAGAGCAGGTGTGCTCGGAAAATGAGAGCGCGCTTCTCGTCGTCGCCGAGCGGAGAGGGGGGGCGGCCTCGCTCCTCCCTCACCTCGCCTCGCGACCGCCAAGCTAGTGCAGATCTCGCCAGAGTCGACTGCCAGCTACACAGGGCTGCCGACATGCCTTACCGACCGCTCGACTTCGCCGAGGGCGACTCCCCCGACCCTCATCATCATTCAACGCCCGCCTACCCTGCCTACGACCCGCCCTCTGCCGCGCACGAGTCGGCCGGCATCCGTGCCGTACCCTACGACAGCGACGACGAGGCCCCCTTCATCGGCAGCCAGCCCTCGCGCCGCCCGCCCAGCTTCCGCTCGCACGACGGCCACTCGACCCCGGCCGGCGGCGCAGTCTCGCACGGCGCAGGCCAGTACCTCGGCGAGCGCGACGCCTCGATGTCGTTCGAGCAGTCGGCGCGCCTCACGCGCGCGTACGAGTCGCACCACGAGATGTACGACCCGGACCTCGAGCTTCGGCTCGAACCTCCGGCGCCGCTCTACACGAGCGCGAGGCGGCGAGCAGACGGCGAGGCGCGAGAGGGAGCGAGGACCGAGTGGGACGAGGACGTCAAGGACCCGGGCGAGTTCGAGGACAGCTTCGAGGCGGGCCGGGAGGTCGATTTCGATGGCGAGGAGCACGAGGGAGCCGACAGCCCGGCTCTCAGCTTTGCGGGCGGCTTTGGAGCACCACCGACGGTGCGTCCTACTCTTCAACTTGATCTACGCACAGCCCGGCCTGAGGAGCGCGTCGCTGACCCTCGCCGCCCGCTGCAGACTGCGCACCTGCGCCGCAAGAACCTCCAGAACCGCCGCGTCAAGCTCACCGAGGGCAACCTCGTCATCCCCTGCGCCGTCCCGACTCGACTTCTCGGCTTCCTGCCTCGCAAGGACGGCGACGAGTTCGTGCAGACGCGGTACACGGCCGTCACCTGCGCTCCCGAGGACTTCGACTCGCGCAACTACACGCTCCGGCCGTCGATGTACGACCGCCAGACCGAGCTCTTCATCGTCGTCACCATGTGCGTCCTCTCTTTTCCTCTCTCCAGGCGGGAGCGCCGGTTCTAACTCTCGGCCTTGCGCGCAGGTACAACGAGGACGAGCAGCTCTTCTGCCGCACGATGCACGGCGTCATGAGTGCGCTCTCGCGCACCCTCCTGCCACGATCCAGTACTAATGATGACCTCGACGTCCGCAGAGAACATCTCGCAGCTGTGCAAGCGCAAGAAGTCGGCGACCTGGGGACCTGACGGCTGGAAGAGTGCGCCCTCCTCTTCTCGCTCTCGCCTTCCTCTCGTCCGCCTCGACTGACTCCTAGTTCCCTGCAGAGGTCGTCGTCTGCATCGTCGCCGATGGGCGCAAAGCGATCCACCCTCGCGTCCTCGACTGGTGCGTCCGCTCTCCCGCCTCTCCTCCCTTCTCATCCTGCACCTCGCTCATCTCGCCCGCACACAGCCTCGCCGCCCTCGGGGTCTACCAGCCCAACGTCGCGACCAACCAGATCGACTCGCAGCCCGTGCAGTGCCACTTGTACGAGCACACGACCCAGATGTCGATCGCGCCCGACTTGACGTTCCGCGGCCTCGAGAAGGGCATTGTCCCGTGCCAGATCATGTTCGCTCTCAAGGAGAAGAAGTGCGTCGTCTCTCTCTCCCGGAGTGCGAGCTGAGGAACCGTCGACGCTGACTCGTCGCCCTCGTCGTCCACGCAGCGCCAAGAAGATCAACAGTCACCGGTGGGCGCTTCAAGCTTTCGCGCCACAGCTCGACCCGCGCGTTGTCATCCTCATCGACGTCGGCACCACGCCCGAGAAGGGCTCGATCTACGAGCTGTGGAAGGCGTTCGACGTGCGTCCTCGTGTCGCTCGACGCTCGCACCCCTTCTCCTCCAGCTGACGCCCTCCTCTCGCTCGCAGCTCAACTCGAACGTCGGCGGCGCGTGCGGCGAGATCGTCACGATGAAGGGCAAGTTCTGGACCGGCCTGCTCAAGTGCGTCCTGCTCGTCGCCTCTCTTTCGCTCGCCCGGCCTAGCTGACTCGGTCTCCCTCCTCCTGCAGCCCGCTCGTTGCGGCCCAAAACTTCGAGTACAAGATCTCGAGTGCGTCTTCACCTGTGGATGAGGGTCTCTGGACGTAGCTGACGTCGTCGCACGCGCGCAGACATCTTGGACAAGCCGCTCGAGTCGATCTTCGGCTACATCTCGGTCCTGCCCGGCGCCTTCTCGGCCTGTGCGTCCCTCCTCTTCCGCTCGCTCGTCCCTCAAGGCATGCACTGACAGCTGTACAATGTGCTCAGACCGCTACATTGCGCTCAAGGTGCGCTCGCCGACCTCGTCCGCCTCGCGCGGTCGCTTTTGCTGATGCCTCTCGACGTGCAGAACGACGAGCTCGGCCATGGACCTCTCGCGAGCTACTTCAAGGGCGAGACGCTCGCAGGGCACGACGCCGACCTGCAGACGAGCAACATGTACCTCGCCGAGGACCGCATCCTGTGCTGGGAGCTCGTCGCCAAGCGCGGCCACGCCTGGGTCCTCAAGTATGTCAAGGCGGCCAAGGGAGAGACGGACGTGCCGGACACGATCGCAGAGTTCATCGGCCAGGTGCGTGCGCCCTTCGTCGGACCGTCTCGTCGCCGTCGCCGTCGAGCGAGAGCTGACGTGCTCGTTCGTCCTGCAGCGCCGGCGCTGGCTCAACGGCTCGTTCTTCGCCGGCGTCTACGCCCTCATGCACACGCTCCAGCTTCTCGACACGCAGCACTCGAAGCGCAAGGTCTGCTTCCTCTTCCTCCAGGCCCTGTACAATCTCGTGAACGTCCTCTTCGCGTGGCTCGGCCTCTCGTGCGTCCACCTCCCTCGTTCCGCGCTTCGTCCTTGACGTCGTGTCGCTGACTCTCTGTGACGCACGCAGGTCGTACTGGATCTTCTTCATGGTTTGTCGCTCACCTCGCTCGTCCTCGGCGGGGTCGAACCCTGACCTCGCGGCCGACTCACTCGTCGTTTCTTTTGCTCGCAGGTGCTCACGACCTCGCTCGAGGACCCGACCTTCGACATCCCGCACATCGCCGTCGCCAACCGCATCATGCAGTACGCCTACAGTGCGTCGTGCCGCGCTCTCCTTCCGGCTCGGCCTCTCGCCCTCTCGTGCGCTGACTCGCACCTCTCCTTCCCCTCTGCAGTCGGCGCCGTCATTGCCTCGTTCCTCATGTCGATGGGCAACAGGCCGAAAGCGGCCCAGCTCAAGTACTTGATCGTTGTGCGTCCTCCTCCTCCTCCTCGAGCCTCTTCTCGCCCCCGAGGCGGCACCGACGCGCCTCGTCGCTGACCTCACGGCACCCTTGCGCGCACCAGATCATCATCTTCTCGACGACGACGGCCTACATGTTCGGCGCCGCCGGCTACTGCGTGTACAAGGCGGTCGAGCGCTCGGGCGAGAGCCTCCTCATGGCCCAGATCGTCATCTCGCTCGTCTCGACCTGTGCGTGCCCTTCGTCGACCTCGACGTCTCTCTAGAAGTGTACTGATGCGCTCTTTCTGTGCGGCGCAGACGGCGTCTACGTCCTCGCGAGCCTCATCGCGCTCGACCCCTGGGTGCGTCCCGCTCGAGCCCCTTCGACACTCTCGCCCCGACTAACTCGTTCCGATTGCTACAGCACCTCGTCACCTCGATGGCTCAGTACATGCTCGCCGCGCCGATCTACATCAACCTGCTCAACATTTACTCGTTCAGCAACCTGCACGACTTTTCCTGGTGCGTTCTCTTCTCGCACGCTCCTGCGTTACGGCAGCCGCAACCTCGCGCCGTCGGGTCCAACGAGACGCTCGCTGCACCTCACTGACGCTGTGTACGTTTCGCAGGGGCACGAAGGAGCAGAACGAGTCGCTCATCGACCTCGGCATCACGCGCAAGGTCGGGCAGAACGAGGTCGACATGGCGCTGCCCGCCGACCAGACCGACATCGGTGCGTCCCATCCCGCTCCTCGTGCCGATACAAAGCTCTGGCTGACTCGAGACTGCGCCCGCAGATGTCGTGTACGACCGCTCGCTGCACAACCTCAAGACGAGGCCCATGATCGTCCCGCCGCCGCTCTCGAACAAGCAGAAGGAGGAAGCCGTGCGCGACCACTACCAGAGCATCAGGACCAACGTCCTCCTCTCTTGGGTTCTGACTAACGTGAGCTGCGAGCCGTCCTTGCTCCGAAGGCGGAGCCTCGGGCGCTGACGCGGCTCTCACTCCCTCGCAGGCTCTCCTCGTCGCCGTCATCCTCGAAGGCGACTACGCCTCAACCTTCAGCTCGGGCGGCGGCAACGGCAGGACTCGAATCTGTACGTTCTCCTCCCGAAGCACGACGAGCTCGTCGGCACGGGCTAACTCTGCTTTCGCCGCGCACAGACCTCGTCATTGTCCTCATCTTCGTCGCCATCCTTTCCCTCATCCGCTTCGTCGGCTCGACGGCCTACGTCATCGACGGCTACGTGCGCCTCATCGGCGCCTTCGTCCAGCGCAAGCTGTTCGCGCGCCGCCAGGTCGGGCAGCAGTCGCAGCTTCGTCGTCGCGCGCCCTTGAGCGAGGTCGGCACCGAGGTCAAGGGCGACAAGGTGGGCGCCGACGAGGACGATGCAGGGAGCATCATCGAGCGGGACGGAGCGAGCGAGATGCCGTCGTCGTCGGCGAGGAGGACGGACAGCGCGTGGTACGTTCGCGGTTGAGCCTCTCCTCCTTCCTGTTCTTCTTGGGCGGGTACCTTTGTCTCCCTGCGCCCTTTTATTTGTCCTATATCTTCGCAATTCGAGCCTGTTTGACGTAGCCAACGTTGAGATCCCTCTGCGTCGCCGAGAGCGCCGAGCGAGGGAGAGCCTGCCTCGGCCGCCTCCGCCTGAACCACCTCGCGCCTTTCAAAGCATAAGTTACACCTCGGTGTGCTGCTGCACAGCCTCGATCCACAGCTCGGCCAACCTGCTCTCGGCGACTCGCTCCTGCGCGCCTTTGCTTTCGGTCGCTCACGAGTCGACCTCAAGGCAGCGCTGCGGTAGCCCTTTCTCTGTTCGACCTCGCTAGGCCATGCAGCGTGAGTGCAATGTCTTGTCGGACGCGCTGCTTCAGTGCGCACAAGCACAAGTGCTCGACGCCTTTCGCAGCGGTGCGAGCACGAACCGGGGCGCGATGTCAAACAGCTCGCTGACCTTCAAGCCCTCGTTACGCAGAGCCTGCGCCGCCTCCGCAGGCTTACTACGGACCAAGCTACAGCGCGCCGCAGCTCGTCTCGCGGGGACCGCCGCAGCCGGTGCGCTCTTTCGTCCAGACTGTCCGACGGCGCGCGACGGCCAGAGCGCCGAGGCCTGAGCGCCGAGGCCTGAGCGCAAGTCGACATGCTGACGTCGCAACTCCTCGGCGCTCGCTCTTCTATGCACACAGAACCAGCTGCCGGATCACGAGCAGCCAAAGTATAGCGAGCAGCCGCAGATGGTCGTGACGCAGCCGGCCGAGCGACAGCGCGGCGGAGGGTGCTGTTCGACCTGCTGCGGCACCTGTTGCGGGATCTGCAGCGGCCTCTGCTGTGCAGAGCTGTGCTGCTGCTGCTGCTGCTGCTAGGTCGGCAGCCGTTGTTTCCGAGCGGGCTCTGCACGCCGTCTCGCGAGTCGCAGGCACGGACTCCGTCGTAGCGTTCTGACCGTTACCGACTTTGGCCTCCTCTTCCTGCTCGCCGAGAGCTTCCTGTGCACTCTGCGAGTTCATCGAGAGGCATGCGCGCAAGTCGCGAGTAGCGGTCAAGCTCGGCTACCTCGCTTTCGCGGCTCGAGAAGGTCGAGGCCCGAGCGCTCCTCTTGCTCGCGCTCTTGCTCACTTGCAGCGATTTCCTGCGCTTCGGCTGCAACCTTGCTTCCCTCTCATTTCGCTCCACGATCTTGAGGGCGAGGGGCAAGCAGACAGAAGCGTTCGAGCCGCCGAGGTCGCTCACCCTTGCGAGCGCAGCAGGCAGGGCGACCGGCAAAGCGCCTCACGACAACCTCGAGCGGGGAGCAACAAAGGGAACCTAGTTACACAGAGAGCTGCCGACACGAGGGCACAAGGATCTACTAAGCGCGGAAGAACTTCTCGACACGCTGCCCGATGATTTGGGCCGCCTCCTTCATCTGCTCGGGCGTCGCCGTCGAGAAGGCGATGCGGAAGAAGCCGTCGCCGGCGTCGGTGAGGGCGAGCTCGTCGGCCTTGGGCGGCGAGGGCGGGAACTCGGACGCGTTGAACATGGTGCCGGGCGCGACGAGGACGTTGTGCTCGGCGAGGTCGGTCCAGAGCTCCGTGAGCAGGTCCGAGGTCGCTCGGCGCTGGAACGACGGGTGCTCGGCGAAGTGGACACGAAGCCAGACTGCGGGCGCGGCGGGAGAGAGTCAGAAAATGGGCCGAGGAGACGATGCTGTGCTGCTCAAGCTCGAGCGCCTTTGGTAAAGCTCTGAGCTTGCGAAGGCGCCAAGGAGGTCCGACATCGCCCGCTCGCAGGCATGGGTGCACGAGCGCCGTCGACAGAGAGAGAGTGACGCACCGAACATGCCTCCCTCCGGGCTGACGAACGACAAGATCTTGCGGCCCGCACCGGCGCCGCCCTTCTCGTGCACGAGCAAGCCCTTCTCGTCACGCTCGTCTCGAGTCCAGTACTCGAACGCCGCGCCGGTCTGGCGCATGTCGAGCGAGGCGTGCGCGCTGTCGAGGAGGGCGTCGACGAGCGTGTTGCGGCGGTCGCGGTACTGCGCCTTGATGCCTGTTGACCCGAGCGGCGAGCGCGTCAGCGAGGACTCGGCGACAAGGATCCCATGCCATGCCAGCAGGTACGGTCGACGACCCGAGTGGCAGTCGACGATGTGCTGCGAGCGAAGAGGACAGGCGGACGCACCCTTGAGCCAGCGCAGGTAGCCCTCGAAGCCCCACTGCTCGGCGAGAAGGCCGCCGACGAGCGCCTGCGCGAATCCTGACGCCGCCTGCGTCGACGACTCGTTGGCGCGCTCGAGACGCTCGGCGAAGAGCGGGTTGCAGGTCGTCCAGCCGAGGCGAGAGCCCGGGCAGATCGTCTCTGCGCGCGAGGAAGGAGGAGGCGGCGGCGAGGTCAGCGTCGACGCTCGCAGCGCGAGGCAGGGAGGGAGAGCAAAGCGAGTCATGAACGTACTCGAGAAGGTGTCGATGCGCACGACGCGGCCCTGGTAGTCGAGCTTGAGGTAGGACGGTACGAGGCTCGCGAGGAACTCGTCGTCCGACTCGGTCTTCTTGGGCTGCTTGGCGGCGCGCACCTTGGGCACAGGCTCGTACTCGCCGGCCTGGAGGAAGTAGTAGGCTGTGCGGGCAGGGGCGGAAGCGATTTGAGGGTCAGTGCGCTGCGTGCAGGTGGTTCGGTGGAGGGCTCCTGCGGAGCTCTCTGATCGACGAGCTGGTCGACTCACGGTCGTCCTCGACGATGATGACGTCGTACTTGACGGCGAGGGCGTAGATGGTCTTCTTGCGCTCGAAGCTCATGGTGGCGCCGGTCGGGTTCTGCGAGCGGTTAGGGCGTCAGCTCGCTCGTTTTCGACGTCGAGACGGCGAAAGAGACGCACCTGGCAGACGGGGATCGTGTAGAGGATGCGAGGGCTGCGAGCGCAAGGCTGGGTCAGCTTGCGCTGTGGCCCTCCCCTCGGGCCGGCTGGGGAGGAGGAAGGAGGTGTCGCTCGAAGCGCGGAAGGGAGAGCGAGTGGACGCACCGCTGCATGCCGTCGTGCTCGTCAGGGTTCCATGAGCCCAGGAGAGCGTCCATGCCCTCGGGCGTCATGCCCTCGTTGTCCATCGGGAGCGTGACGGGCTTGAGCCCCGACGGCCAAACGGACCTGCGCACGGACGGAGGAAGGGTCGGCTGCTGCGCGCGTGCACGTGCGAGCGTGAAGAGAGACGAGACGCACGCCAGCGCCGACGGGTAGGTCCACTCCTCGCACAGGATGCCGTCGCCCGGGTTGCTCAGGGTCGTCGCGATCTTGCCCCACGCATCGGTCGAGCCGGCGTTGATGACGGTGCGGAAGTCGGCCGTGCCAGGCTGGTACACGCGCTCGGTAAACTCGTAGATGAACTTGGCGAGGGGAGGAAGGCCGGCGGCGGTGCCTGCGTGCACGACGGAAGAGGTCAACCACGGGCCGGAGGTGCAGCGTCGGCCTGCCGCGCGGAGAGCGCAGCCCGGCGGAACTCGCGCATAGTCGAGGCAGACGCACCGTACTGGAGGGCCGACGAGAGCTGGATCTTGGTCTTGTCGGCGTCGAACTTGTTGAGGGTCCACTCGTCCGTCTTCTTGGTGCCGGCGATCCAGCTCCAGAGCCACGCGCCGAACCCGACCTCGGTCGTCTTGAACGAGTTCTTGGCGAGCGTCTCGGCAGAGATGGACTCCTGCAGGAGGGGGAGAGGGCGGGTCAGCTCGTCGTCATTGCAGCGTCGTCGTCGTCTGCGAGAGGAGGGAGGAGAGAGGACGCACGAAAGGGAAGAGCTCTGCGGGGGGAAGGCCGCCTGCGAGGAGGAGCATCCCAGGCTGCTGCATGTAGCCGTACAGCGACTGCAGGGAGCGACGAAGCGGCGTCAGAACCGGGCCTCGGCAGTTCCGCTGATGAGGATTCGTCGAGGGGAAAGGAGCGCACCTTGAGGGGCGACGTAAGGCGGCTCTTCGCCATGTCGCTCAGGTGGTGGCTCAGGTCGACCGCATCTGGGCGTGCGTCGCCTGCGAGGAGCGCGCGGCGGGTCGAGGTTGCTGATTGAGCCGACGCCGAGTGGAGGGTGGTGGGGCGGAGCGAGGAGGGGCTCGCTTGATCGTGGCGGTCGGGGATCGTGGCTGCGCCGTCCATGTCGGTAGCTGGAGCGGTCGAGGACGTAGCCTGGTGAGGAGCGAGGCGAGAGCGAGGGAGCGTCGCCCGCCTCTCGGACTCGGACACGGCTCCGCCGCATCGGCCAACGACCGGCACCTCGTGGTCACCTTTGCCAGCGCTTCTGAGCCGCACATGTACAGGACCCTTTCGATGCTCTCACGAGAAAGGCGAGCTGGATCCGCTTGCTTTCCGAGACGGCGAGCTACAGCTCACACCCCGACGGCCCGCCCGCTGATAATGTCGCGCATCCGCCTCTCGCGCTCGCGCCCGCGGTCCACCCACCAGAACGCCAGGTTCTGCACGAGCGTAAACAGGTTCGACGTCACCCAGTACACGCACACGGCCTGCGGGCGGGCGAGGAGAGGCCGAGAGCGTCAGTTCCGGCTGCTCGAGACTCGGCGGGCGAGGCTCCTTTTGTGAGAGGGGACGCACCGAGGGAGCCATGGCTGCGAGCGGGATGAAAGCGATGCTCGCGCCGCGCAGGATGTTGGTCACGCGCCGCTCGTTCGACGGCTTGCGCGGAAGCTCGAGCGCCGAGGAGGCGGACGACGGCGCCGGGCTCGACGTCGTCGCGAGCCCGCGTACCCTCGCGGTCGGCGAGCCGGACCGGGCGCGCTGTGCGAGGCGACGACGGCGCTCGCTCGCGCTGACGGGCTGCGGAGGCGGAAGCGGTCCTGCCGCCCCGGGTCCTCCAGCTGCGCCTCCTGCGCCGACGCCGGCGGGGAGGACGGCGTCGCTCGGGCGGTCGACAACCTCGGCGGCCGCCGTCGCGGCGCGCCGAGTCTTGGCCGTCACCTCGACGTTGAGGAGGGCGGCGAGCCCGACGGCGAGCGGGAGCGACATGGTCGGGTCGGGCAGGACCAGGCTCGGGCACCACAGGAACGGCGTCGACGCCAGCTCGTGCAGGTGCTCAAGCGCCGCCGAAGTCAGGCTCGCTGCCGGCGACGCGTCGAGCAAGCTCGAGAGCGACGACGGCGTGACGGCGAGCGCCGAGGTGGCGCGCGCGCAGGCGTCGCGCAGGACGAGCGTCGCGCAGATGAAGATGGGGATGTGGGTGACGGGCGGCAGGATGAGGGTGAGGCGAGGCGAGCACCGATATTGCCGCGCGAGGGCGTACGCCGCCTTCTTGGCCTGCGAGCGGTCGAGAGGACGAGTCAGGCAGGCCGCGCGGGCCGGTTGGGACGAGGGTGTAGCGAGCGAGAGGGCGCACCTTCTTCTTGAACACGGCCTGGTACTCCTCGAACGTCTTGCCGGCACGCCGGCACTCGTCGCGCGTCTCGAGCGCGAGGCGCCCCTGCTCGCGACGCAAGAGGGGCATGACGAGGTCGGCGAAGCGGCGTGTGCGGCGGCGCTGCCACATGACGATCGGGAGGGTTGTCGTCGAGCGGTAGCAGAGGGTGAAGAGAGGGATAAAGGCGGCGTAGGAGAGGGAGAGGGACGGCGGGAGGGACAGGAAGGCGGCCGACAAGGGCTCGAACAGGGTCGGGTCGGGGAGCGAGGTCGGCGCCGAGAGGTCCATGAGCGACGGCTTGACGGGCGCAGCTTCGGGTGCAGGTGCTGCCGGTGTCGATGTCGGCCACAGCGAGAAGCTGCGGTGCTGGGCGAAGACGGGCGCAAAGGCGCGAGGTGCAGGCGAGGCGAGCCGGGGTCGAGGGGCGTTGGCGAGGGCGCGCCGCAGCGGCACCGTGCCCAAGGTCGTCGAGATCATCTGCAGGTGATGCGCACGATGGAGAGTCAGCTCGGTTCCGTCTGGCGCGGGATCCACCTCGCGCCGAAGGTGGTGCGGGTTGCGGCTGCGAGTGCTCTTCCGCTGATGCGCCCAGAGCTGCCCGAGAGCGCTCTTCTCCCACACGGTGACCTTGCAGTAGGAATGGCTGTGCAGCTCACCTTGCCGTTGTCGCTGTGGGCGGGTTTGGCGAGTTGACGACGTCGGCAGCGGGGACGAGGTCGCGATCTGGAGCCGGACGAAGGCGGGCCGGCTGGGACGGTCGAGCCGAGGGGTACGGAGCCTACGAGAAGGCTGCAGCAGTGCAGCTCGACGGGCGCGGCGAAGAGTGCGAGGTCGAGCTGAGGAGCGGAGACGACGGACGAGGCGCGAGCTGATTGGCACCGCACACCTCGACCCGCTTTGCTCTGCAGCGCTCGCCAGTGCGCCCAGTCGACGCGCAGCAGCATCTTTACCCGACCAGGCCGTTCGAACCAGCCCGCAAGAGCGAGCGCCGGTCGACAAGACCCGCCCTCCGTCACGAGTGACGCTCAGCCTCGCCTTGCAGCCTCGCACACCCTCTGGTGAGTGGGGTAAGCCCCCTGGTCTCCTCGGTGTGCTCTTGCAAGTCGACTGGACGGCTCGCGTGCCGGACCGAGGCGGCGAGGGCGGAGGACGGCCATCTTGCGTGAGCCTGCTCACCGCCGACCGCCGCGACCGAGTCGCGCACAGAGTCGCCGAGTCTCACACTGCCCTGCAA
>Ga0308169_10003730_pt1 | contig 14665 bp, 13 predicted proteins | sample PhyBR1_2_FD_202139 | JGI IMG/M metagenome (GOLD analysis project Ga0308169, IMG submission 202139) | Phyllosphere microbial communities from UC Gill Tract Community Farm, Albany, California, United States - DLSLSB.R1 | ecosystem: Host-associated > Plants > Phyllosphere > Unclassified | place... | reverse complement strand
CGGCCTGCACCGCGCGGGTCTCGCGCAGCACTTCTTCCAGCACCAGGTTGAGTTCCTCGATGTTGGCGGCGGCGCGGATGCGTTCCGAGAAGCCGCCGATCTTTTCCTGGTAACTGCCGGTCGAGGCGGCCACCGAGCCGAGCCGGTCGATGAAGGTCATCATCATGTTCTTCATGGTCGCCTTGACGTCGGCGATGCCGGTCTTCAGCTGGCCCTGCTTGTAGATGACGTCCTTCAGGCTGCGCGTCGCGTCTTCCAGCGCGCGCGCGTCGAGCGGACCCGCGATCAGGTCCTGGACCGCGGCGATCTGGCCGCGCATCCAGCTGTCGCCGTCCAGCAGTTCGCTGACGTTTTCCAGCAGCAGCTTGAACAGGCGCAGCAGCAGCTCCTGCTGTTCGCCGCTGTCGCCGCTCTTCAGTTCGATCTGGTAGCAGAGTTCCTTCAGGCGCGCGCCGATCTCGTGCAGCGCCGCCTCGTCGTGCGCGGTCTTGACGGCGGCCCCCAGCGACTCGGCCTCGCCGGCCAGCGGCGACGCCGCCGGCAGCAGGGCGGCCACGGCGAAGGTCAGGGTGCGGCTGAGCAGGTCGCGCATCAGCTTCGCTTCGGCATTCTCGACGCCCAGCGCCATCACCGGATGGGTATGGCGGCGCAGGTGCTTCTCGGCCAGTTGCGACAAGGTGCGCGCATAGCCGTCCCAGTCGCGCTGCTTGACCGCGCGGTTCAGGCGCGTGCCGAACTCGGCCAGTTCGCCGGGGGTGTCGGCAAGACGGCAGGCGAAGCCGGACAGCACGTTTTCCGCGCCCGGATCGGGTTCGGGAGCCGGAGCGGCAGGCGCCGCGGGCACGGTTACGCCGGCGATCTCGTTATAGATCTCGCGATAGGCGTCGGGCGTGGGCGCAATGCGCCGCGTCGCCAGGCGGCGAAAGGCTTCCCGGGCGATCTCGGCCGGGTTCTGGGGTGAGCTGGACATTTGGGACGTTGCGACTTGGAATAGTTATTATCGCCATCGTAGCGCTGTTTTCCGATTTCGATCGATCGAAAAAACACCGGAATACCGCTCAGTTATGCGGAATGTATTGACGTCGTTGCAAGTTGCTGAGTCTTTAGTCAATCAACTGGTTGCGGATTGCATAATGCGTGAGTTCGGCGCTGGTCTTGAGCTTCATTTTCGACAACAGGCGCGAGCGGTATTCGCTGACGGTCTTGACCGACAGCGACAGCTCCCTGGCGATCTCGCTGACCGTCTTGCCGGAGGCGATCATCGTGAGCGTCTGGTATTCGCGGTCGGACAGGGTATCGTGGACCGGTTTTTCGTGGTCTTCGCCGAGCTGGGCCGCCAGCACCTGGGCCAGCTGGGCGCTCACGTAGCGCTGGCCGGCGGCGACCTGGCGGATCGCATTGACCAGCTCGCGCGGCGCGCTCTGCTTGGTCAGGTAGCCGGCGGCGCCCGCCTTCAACGAGCGGATCGCGTACTGGTCTTCCCTGTGCATCGAGAGCATCAGCACGGCCAGCTCCGGCTTGTCGTCCTTGATCTGCTTGAGCACCTCGATGCCGTTGCGGTCGGGCAGGGAGATGTCGAGCAGGAGCACGTTGCAGCGCGATTTGCGGAACAGTTTGACGGCGTCCAGGCCGGTCTCGGCTTCGCCGACGACGGAGATGTCGCGTTCCTCGGCGAGGATCTGTTTCAGGCCGGCGCGCACGATGGCGTGGTCGTCGGCGATAAAAACGCGGATGCTGGCTTTTTCTGTCATGCTCGGGTTAGTTCGGATTGCAGCCTGATCTTGACGACCACCATCGTGCCGCCGCCGGGCGCGGGCGACAGCTTCAGGGTGCCGCCCAGCGCACGGGCCCGCTCGCTCATGCCGCGCAGCCCGAAGGAATGCGGCTTGAGGCGGTCGGCCGGGGTGATGCCGCGGCCATTATCGCAGATGGAGAGGGTCAGGTGCTGGCGCAGGCGGCGCAGGGTCACCATGACCCGGGTGGCGTGGGCATGCTTGGCGATATTCGTCAGCGCTTCCTGGAAGATGCGGAACAGGGCGCTGGCGCGGTCCGGGTCGAGTTCGCCCTCGATGTCCTGGTCGTCGGCGCCGCCGTCGATACGCACGGCGCAGGCGATGCCCATCTGCTTCTCGAACTCGCGCGCCTGCCAGTCCAGCGCGGCGACGATGCCCAGGTCCAGCGTCGACGGCCGCAGGTCGAGCGAGATCCGGTGCACGGCCTCGATGGTGCGGTCGACCAGGCTGTCCAGGTAGTCGGCCTTTTCTTGCAGCACCTTTTCTTGCGGCAAGCGCGCCGCCAGCATGGCCAGCGCCATCTTGATCGCCGTGAGGTTGCCGCCGAGATCGTCGTGGATCTCGCGCGCGATGCGGGTGCGTTCCTGCTCCTTGACCTGTTCGATGTGCTCGGTCAGCTCGGCCAGGCGGGCGCGCGAACGCCGCGTCTCTTCCTGCTCCAGCTTGCTGGCCGTGATGTTGGTCATGATGCCGTCCCACTGCATGCCGCCGCCGTCGAGGGGGGATGGGGTGGCGCGCAGGTTGATCCACTTGACGTCGTTCCAGGTGTCGTTGATCCGGATCCTGCCTTCCCAGTTCCAGGCGCTGCCATTCGCCTTCGAAGCCAGCATCGCGTCCTGGTAGCTCTTGCGGTCTTCGGGCAGGATCAGTTCGGAGAAGCGCGCGGGATCCTGCTGCAATTCGCTCACCGACAGCCCGAGCAGGGCGCCGCAGCCCTCGCTGAGGTAGGGGAAGGCGGTGCTGCCGTCCGGGTGCAGCACGAACTGGTAGACCAGGCCCGGCGTATGGTCGACCACCGCGTTGAAGCGCGCCTGGTACTGCTGCAGGGCGGCGCTGGCGGCATGGGCGAGCGACTGGTCGTCGCCGATCGCCAGGAACAGCGAGCGGCCGTCGCGCACGATGCGCAGGAAGCACAGCTTGATCGGATAGCGGCTGCCGTCGGCGCGCAGGAAGCGGGTAGCCAGGCTGACCTGGGCGCCGACTTCCGGGCCCAGCGAGGCCAGCAGCCCCTCGAGCTCGGCCCGCTCCAGCGCGGGGGCGAGGTCGAGCGGCGTCATCGTGCTCAGTCGGGCCAGGTCGTGGCCGAGGTTCTGGCGCGCCGCCTGGTTGACGTCGACCAGCAGCAAGGTAGCGGCATCGATCAGGTAGATCTCGGTGGCGGCGGCCTGCATCGCCGGGGCCAGTTTCGTCTCATTGTTCATCTTGTTGTTCCATCAGCGGCGCCGTGCGCGCCATTGGACGACGAAGCGCCGCAGCACCCGCGAGGCGCGGCTCGCGTGGCGGCTGCCGAAGCGGGCGCCGCGCCGGTGGCGCCAGCGGCGCAGCGCGCGCCGCATGGCTTGCAGCAGCCGTCCGGCCTGCACGAAGGCGTGGCTGGCGCGCAGCCGGCCGACCCAGTGGTCTTTCAGCGTCACGAACCAGCCGTGGCAGCGCGCGAACCAGCCGACCGCGAGCAGGGTCGGCAGGGTCAGCGCGTACAGCCGCGCCACCACCGCCGCGCCGCCCAGCTTGGCGACCACGATGGTGGCGATGCCGGACACCGCATGGCCGTGCGCGATCGCCACCACGGCCAGCAGCTTGACCGGCAACAGCAGCAGTCCGGGCAGCACGAACAGGCACAGCGCGCCCCAGGGCGGCAACAGGCGCACGCGCGCTTCGAGCGCCGCCAGCAGCGGCCAGCGCGCCAGGCGGGCGGCCAGCCGCGCGCCGACGTCCCAGCACCATTCCTCGAGCAGCAGGAAGAGGGCGGCCAGGTACACCAGCGGCGCTAACAGCCGGGTACGCGCATTCGTCGTGGCTCGTGTCATGCCCGAATGATACGGGAAATGGCGATCACATTCGTGCGCTTGCGGCTACAATAAGGCGCATGAACAAGGCATTTGTAAAAGAGTCCGATAACGACGACGATGACGAAGCCCTGGCGCTGGCCCAGCAGATTCCGGCCGGCTCCAAGAACTACATCACCCCGGCCGGGCACAAGGCCATCAAGGACGAGCTGCTGCAGCTGATCGACGTCGACCGGCCGGAAGTCGTGCGCGTGGTGCACTGGGCCGCCTCGAACGGCGACCGTTCCGAGAACGGCGACTACATCTACGGCAAGCGGCGCCTGCGCGAGATCGACCGCCGCATCCGCTTCCTCACCAAGCGCCTCGATTCGGCCTTCGTGGTCGACCCCTCGGTCCATCACGGCAACGACCAGGTCTTCTTCGGCGCCACCGTCAGCTATCTGAACAAGGCGGGCGAGGAGCACACCGTCACCATCGTCGGCATCGACGAGCTCGATCCGCTGAAGGGCCGGATCAGCTGGGTCTCGCCGGTGGCGCGCGCGCTCACCAAGGCGCGCGAAGGCGAGGTCGTCACCCTGCAGACGCCGCAGGGCACGGACGAGCTGGAAATCCTCAGCGTCGACTATCCCGAACCCGTCACGGACTGATTCATGAAACACCCCTCCGGGTCGGCGCGCGAGCCGGATCCCCTTGCCGCGCTGCGCTCGGCCACCGCGAGCCGCCACCAGGCGCTCGACAGCGGGCTGCCGATCGGCGCCGATGACGCCTCCCTCGGCGATTACGCTTCCCATCTCGCCATGCTGCGCGCCTGGCTGGCGCCGCTGCAGGCCTGGCTGACGGGCTTCGTGGACGGACCGCAATGCGGGCCGCAATTCGACCAGGCCCACCGGCTGGCCCTGATCGAGCAGGACCTGGCCGAGCGCGGCATGCCGGCCGCGCCGTTGCCCGCACCCGCCGGATCGGCCTGGCCGGCCGCCGCCAGCCCCGCCTGGCGCTGGGGCGTGTGCTACGTGATCGAAGGCTCGCAGCTGGGCGGCGCCGTCCTGTACCAGCGCCTGCACCGGCGCCTGGCCCCGCATCCGCTGCGCTACCTGAAGGGAAACGAGGCCGGTCCCGGCCCCCGCTGGCGCAGCTTCATGCAGGCGCTGCGCGAGCAGGTGCGCAGTCCGGAAGAGATCCTGGAGGCTTGCGCCGGGGCCTGCGCGGCTTTCGACAGCATCCTCGCGCTGGATGGTCGCGGCCATTCCTGATCTGCGGGTGTTTTTAAGATTAATTTATTATTCGTATTATTTCTTAATTTAAATAATGTAATTAAGAATCGTGTAAATACATTTCGTGGTCTTGAGTCCGATTAAAAATCCTCATAAGTAAATAAATCATCATCATTTCCGTGGCCTAAAAACAGGGGAAATGATGAGACAGTTTTACGAATACCATCCGGTCATCGGCTATCGCTACATTCCCGGTCTGCGGGTTCGCATCCCGCACGAAGGCGGCGGTTACCTGATGCAAGTCAATGGCCAAGGCTTCCGCTCCGATAAAGAGTTTGTGCAGGAACGTAGGCCGGGACACCGGCGCGTGCTTGTATTCGGCGATTCCTTCACGGCCGGCGATGCCGTGCCGAATCGCCGGCGCTATACGGAATTACTGGAAATATATTTATCGGCCAGTAAAGCCGGCCCGGTCGACATATTCAATTTCGGCCTGTCTTCCACGGGCACCGACCAGCAATATCTGATCTGGCGTGAATTCGCCCAGGAAATCGAACACGACCTCGTCGTGATCGCGGTATTCGTCGAAAACATCCGGCGCGTCAATGCCCGTTTCCGGCCTCACCACGACGAACATGGCCGCGAGCGCATTTACGCCAAGCCGTATTTCCTTTTCGAAAACGGCGAGCTGCGGCTTTGCCAGGTGCCGCCGTGCCGCGAACCCTATGACGAGGCGGAGTTGAGCCCCGAGCAGGCCGCTGCGGTCGACCAGGGCGGACGCTTCATGGCGCTGCGCAAGATGGTCACGGCCCTGGGCGTGCGCGACGTGGTGCAGAAGCTCACGCAGTACCAGCCCCTGCCGCATTACGATTCCCCGTCGAGCCCGGCCTGGCTGCTGATGCGGGCCATCCTCGCGCAGTGGATCGGAGCGCTCGGCAAGCCGGTGCTGCTGCTGCCGATTCCCCTCCCGCAGCACCTCGACCAGACCTGCGACGCCGCGCCTTACCAGGCCCGCTTCGCCGAACTGGCGGCCGACCTGGGCTGTGCGCTGCACGATCCCCTGCCCGGGCTGCTGCGCATTCCCCCGGCCGAACGGCGCCGCCTGCGCTGGGAACAGGACATCCATTTCACGCCGGCCGGACACGAAGCGCTGGCGCGTTCGCTCGAACCCGTCCTCGCCGGGATGCTGGCGCAGACGCCCAGCCCTTTGCCGGCGGCCGAGCTGCGGGAGCTCGCATGAGCAGGACCATCCTGGGCATTGCCGGCTACTACCACGACTCGGCGGCGGCGCTGGTCCGCGACGGCGAAATCATCGCGGCCGCGCAGGAAGAGCGCTTTACGCGCAGGAAGCACGATCCTTCGTTTCCCGTCAACGCCATCAACTACTGTCTCGAGGAAGGCTTCGTCGATGCCGCCGATCTCGACGCGGTCGTGTTCTACGATAATCCGCTGCTGACCTTCGACCGTGTGGTGCAGAATGCCTGCGCCGGCGGGCCGGAAGGACGCAGGCTGTTCGCCCAGGCCGCCGGCAATCTGCTTGGCGACAAGATCTGGGTCAACGAGCACGTGCAGCGCACGCTCGGCACGCTCGGACGGGAGGGGCGGGTGCTGTTCACCGAACATCACATGGCGCATGCCGCCAGCGCCTACTATCCTTCGCCCTTCGACAGCGCCGCGGTCCTGACCATCGACGGCGTCGGCGAATGGGCCACCACCAGCCTCGGCCTGGGACATGGACGCCGGCTCGAACTGTTCGCCGAGATCGACTACCCGCACTCGCTGGGCCTGCTGTACAGCGCCTTCACCAGCTTCTGCGGCTTCAAGGTCAATTCCGGCGAATACAAGCTGATGGGACTGGCGCCCTACGGCCGTCCGGAATACGCCGACCGCATCCGCGACCACCTGATCGACATCCGCCCGGACGGCTCCTACCGGCTCGACATGGCCTGGTTCGGCTATATCGACGGCATGGCGATGGCCGGGCCGCGCTTCGCCGAGCTGTTCGACGGTCCCGCGCGCGCGCCCGAATCGCAGATCACGCGGCGCGAGATGAACCTGGCGGCCAGCATCCAGCAGGTTACCGAGGACATCGTCCTCAGGACCGCGCGCCACCTGCGCCGCCTCACCGGCGAAAAGAACCTGGTGCTGGCCGGCGGCGTGGCGCTCAACTGCGTCGCCAACGGCAAGCTGGCGAAGGCCGGGCTGTTCGACGGCATCTGGATCCAGCCGGCGGCGGGCGATGCCGGCGGCGCCCTCGGCGCGGCGCTGATGGCGCACCACGGCTACTTCGAGGCGCCGCGCGCGCGCCCGGCCGGGGCCGGCGACGCCCAGCGCGGCAGCTACCTGGGGCCGCGCTATTCGAGCGCGGAGATCCTCGCCTTCCTCGACCGCAAGGGCTATCGCTACCACCGCATCACGGACCGCGACGAGCGGCTGGCGCTGGTGGCCCAGGCGCTGGCTGCCGGCAAGATCGTCGGCTGGCTGTCGGGGCGGATGGAATTCGGCCCGCGCTCGCTGGGCGCGCGCTCGATCCTGGGCGATCCGCGCAACCCGCGCACCCAGGCCACGATGAACCTGAAGATCAAGTACCGCGAGTCGTTCCGCCCGTTCGCGCCGGCCGTCCTGCGAGAAAAGTGCGCCGGCTATTTCGACTACGACGGCGACAGCCCCTACATGCTGATGGTGGCGCCGGTGCGCGAGGACCGGCGCCGGCCGATGGACACGTCCGCCTTCGAGGGCGGCGGCGACGACATGATGGCGCTGATCAACCAGCCGCGCAGCGACGTGCCGGCCGTCACCCACGTCGACTATTCGGCGCGGATCCAGACCGTCGACCGGGACAGCCATCCGGAATTCCGCGCCCTGATCGAAGCCTTCGAGCGCCTGACCGGCTGCCCGCTGCTGGTGAACACCTCGTTCAATGTGCGCGGCGAGCCGATCGTGTGCAGCCCGCAGGATGCCTACCGCTGCTTCATGCGGACCGGGATCGACCTGCTGGTGCTGGAAGACGTGCTGCTGTGGCGATCGGAACAGGCGCCTCTGCCCGACGACGAAGACTGGAGGAAAACCTATGAGCTCGATTGACGATGCGGCACTGGACGCGGCCACCGCGGCCCTGTTCGACGCCCTGACCGCGGGCGCCGCGCCGCCGGCCAGGGGCCAGGCGCCATTCCCGATGGGACCGGACCCGCACCTGACCAGCTATTACATCCAGCGCGGCCGGCCGGCGATGGCGCGCGAGGATTTCCTGTCCGCTTCCTGTCTCGATGCCGGCGAGTTCGGGCGGCGCCTGGCGGCCTGCTGGCTGGCGGCGGGCCGGCCGGCACTGGCGGAGCAGGCGCCGCTGGTGGCCGAGACGGCGGCGGCGCTGCACGCCTTCTACGTGCAGGCGCGGCCCCAGGCCGAGCTGTCGCCCTATATCTACCAGATGTTCTAGCGGGGCATGGTGGCCGATCATGAAAAACGCCAATGCGGAAGTCGCTGCGGTGGCGACCGGTCTCGCGTGCCCGCCGGGCTTCGTCGTGGTGCCGGAGACCGTGCTCCCATGCGGCATCACGGTGCCGGCCTTCGCCGCCGCGCGCTGGCTGGCGGCGCGCGGGCCCGGCGGGCAGGTCCTGCTCGGCGAGGATGCGCCGCCGTGGGTGAACGTCAGCTATCACGCGGCGCGCCTCGCCTGTGCGGAGGCCGGCCTTGGCCTGCTGACCGAACTGCAGGCGCTGGCCATCGCGCATGACCTGGCGCGCCAGGGCGCGAACTGGAGCGGCGGCGAGCCCGGGGCAGGCGAGTTGTACCGCGGCCTGCACCTTGCCGGCTTCGGCTGCGCCCAGCCGCCTTGCGTGCGCTCCTCCGATGCGCGCGAGCGGCGCTGGCACGTCCTGTCGACCGGCGAGCGCATCCACGACGCCGCGGGCAATGCCTTCAGCTGGGTGTTCGACGACGTGCAGGGCAACCCGGATGGCATCGTGGCGCGCGGTTTCGCCGAGACCTCGCCCACCGTGTCGGGGGCGCCCGGCAGGCGCTGGGAGCGGGGACTGGGCTGGTGGCCGAAGGCGGGACGCTGCTGGTGGGGACGGGTGCTGGCGCGCGGTGGGGCCTGGTCGTCACGGGATGGGGCAGGGCTGTTCACGGTGATCGACGAGAAACCGGGGGCGCAGCGGCCCTACATCGGGTTCCGCTGTACTTTCCCCGTATAGGATTTTCCTGATAAGCCGCACGATACTCGGGGCATGCACCTGTACCGCGAATACCCGCCCCATCCGCTTCTCGCAGGCCACGTCGCCTGCCTGTGGACCAGCCACGCGGCGCCGTGCGGCTACTATGACCAGTCGCACCTGATCCACGAGTTCCAGCGGTTCGCCGGGGAGACGCCGCAGGACTTCGCGGGGCCGCAGGCGGAGCAAGCCGGCTAGAATGCCGGCATGCCCAAGAAAACCCCCACTTTTCCCGGCCCGCGCACGGCGCGCGGCCAGGTCCTCGCGATCCTGCTGTCGAATGCCGACCAGGCCGGCGCCGAGCCCCTGCGCGGACGCGTGACGCTCGCCGCCATCGTCCGTTCCCTGAAACGCAAATACCACTGGCCGATCGAGACCGCGAGCTTTCCGTCGAATGCGGCGGACGGCCGCGCTACCTGGGCCACGGTGTACAGCCTTCCGGCCGAGGTCATCGACAAGGCGCTGGATGCGCGTGGACGGGATTGGTTGCGCAGCAGCCTCACAATGTGAAATTCTCACGAAAAATCACAATCTTTACCCGGATTAACAAGTTTTTCTCTTGAGAAACGTTATAGTGAAGCTGCCAACCTTCACTTCGTAATGGTGTTTAACATGCTCAAGAAACTTACGATCCGTACCCGTCTCATCGTGACGATGGTCCTGCTTGGAATGATCATCCTGGCATTCGGTCTGCTGGGCGTCTTCGGCATGCGTTCTCTCGAGGCCTCGCTGGAAGACGTGTATTCGAACCAGCTGGTGTCGAGCATCTCGGTCAACGATTCGAAGAATTTCCTGTCCCGCGCCCGTTTCGCCATCGACCGCGCCGCCCTGCATCCCGAGGATCCGGAAGTCGGCAAGACGCTGGAACGCGTTGCGGACTTCGTGGCCGAGTCCGACAAGTCCTGGGCCGCCTACATGGCCCTGCCGCGGGATGCGGAGGAAAACGTCCTGGCGCGCGACGTCGTCGCCAAGCGCGACGTCTATGTCAGGGAAGGCTTGCTGGCGCTGGCGGATGCGGTGAAAAAGCGGGACGCCGCGGCGATCGATTCCCTGAACAACCGGCTCCTCGACCTCTACAACGATTTCAATGACGCTGCCGGCAAGCTGGACCAGTACCAGATCAGGGAAGCGAAGAGCCATTACGAAAGCGGCGTGCAGCTGGCCGACAAGGTCATGGTCACATCGATTGCCGGCATCGTCATCGGCGCCCTGCTGATCGTGGCTTCGTCGGTGTCGCTGGTGCGCGCGATCATGGGCCCGCTGAACCAGGCGCTGCGGCACTTCCATGCGATGGCCGAAGGCGACCTGGCGACCAGCGTCATCATCGAGCGCGACGACGAGATGGGCAAGCTGCTGGCGGGCCTCGCGAAGATGCAGGGCCAGCTGGCCGGCACCGTGCGCAGCGTGCGCGACAGCAGCAGCTTCATCGCCGGCGCCAGCAGCGAGATTGCCTCCGGCAACTTGCACCTGTCGGGCCGCACCGAGGAGCAGGCCAGCAGCCTGGAAGAGACCGCGTCCTCGCTGGAAGAACTGACGTCGACGGTGCGCCATAATGCCGACAACGCGCGCCAGGCGAACCAGCTGGCGGTGTCGGCATCCGAAGTGGCGCTGCGCGGCGGCCAGCTGGTGGCCCAGGTGGTGGACACCATGGGCACCATCAGCGATTCGTCCAGGCGCATCGTCGACATCATCGGCGTGATCGACGGCATCGCCTTCCAGACGAATATCCTGGCGCTGAACGCGGCCGTCGAGGCGGCGCGCGCCGGCGAGCAGGGCCGCGGCTTTGCGGTCGTCGCCGGCGAAGTGCGCAACCTCGCCCAGCGCTCGGCCGCCGCCGCCAGGGAGATCAAGGAACTGATCACGGCCTCGGTGGCGAATGTCGACACCGGCACCGAACTGGTCGACAAGGCCGGCGCCACGATGAGCGAAGTGGTGGCGAGCGTGGCGCGCGTGACCAGCATCATGTCGGAGATCATGACCGCCACCCAGGAGCAGAGCGAGGGCATCGAGCAGATCAACCGCGCCGTGCTGCAGATGGACCAGGTGACGCAGCAAAATGCCGCCCTGGTCGAGGAAGCGGCTGCGGCCTCGTCCTCGCTGCAGGAACAGGCCAGGTCCCTGATGGATGCGGTGGCGGTGTTCCAGCTCGAGCACCATCAGGCGCCGCGCCGTGGCGCCATGCTGTTGACCGCCTAGCGGGCGCCCGGCCTGCGGGCGTTAGCTGGACTTTGAAGAAACTGCTGTAGGATTGTGAGACCGGCGCAACCGGTCTCTACTCAACGTGCCGTCAACCGCATTGGAACCCACGTGTCCTTCCGCAACCACCCGGAGCTGACCGAGCTTGCCAGCCGCGCCCCAGGCAGGAACCAGTCGCGCTTCGTCCTCCTGACCCTCCTTGCAGGCGTGGTCGCCTACGTCGCCGTACTCGGCGTGGCCGAAGCGCCGGTCAGCCCGGCCCTGGGCGTCGTCGAGATCCAGAGCGCCGGGCTGGCCATCACCGGACTGCTCACCGGCCTGATGCTGATCGGCCAGATGCAGCTGCGCCGCTCCCCGGCCCTGGCCATCCTCGCGTTCGGCTACCTGTTTTCCTCGGTTGCGGCCTGCGCATACACGCTGCTGTTCCCCGAGTTCATCAGTCTGTTCCAGTCGATCAGCAGCCGGCAGGCCAACGACTGGCTCTACCTGGCATGGCATGGGATCTTCTCGGCCTGCGTGCTCGGCTACGCCTTCGCGAACGGCGAACCGTCAAGCCGCCAGCGCAGGCGCCAGGCCGGCATGTTGTTGGCCACCCTGCTCGTTGTCCTCATCGGATTCGCCATCGGGCCGGATCCGGTCGTCGCTTCGCTCGCCGCGAACCGCCGCGTTGGCGGGGCCTATTTTGCCGGCATCGGGATCGTGTTGACGGTGTCGATACTGGCGCTGGCCGCGGTGCTGCAAAAGCGCCCGCGCACCCTGCTCGACCTGTGGCTGAGCGTGGTCATGCTGACCTGGGTGTGCGACATCGCGCTGGCGGCATCCTTCGACAACCAGTCCTTCGATCTCGGTCTCTATGTCGGCAGGCTGGGCAGCCTGCTGGGGTCCCTGTTCCTGCTCGGCGTTCTCGGCGCCGAAAACCTCAGCATCCACGTGCGCCTGCGAGCGGCCTTCGACGACATGATCGAATCGCGGGTGCGCGAAAAGTCCAACGAGTTGCTGGCGGCCGTCCTGCGCCAGCTGCCCGAGGGCGTGTTCGTCTTCGACGGCGACGAGCGCCAACCCGTCGTCAATGAACGCGGCAAGGCGCTGATCGACGGCGGCCGGTCCGGGATCATGGACATGGTCGTCGCGCACGCCGACCGCGCGGCCGGCCAGGGCGCTTTCGAAGACGAGATCGTGGAACGCGCGGCGGCAGGGGACCGCCGGGTCTTCTCGGTCAGCGGCGCGCCGGTCTGCACCAGCGAAGGAAGCCTGGCCGCCAGGGTGGTCGTCGTGAACGACGTCACCGAGCGGATCGAGGCCGAACGGGCCCAGTGGGAATATCTCGAGCGCCTGCACGCCCTGTTGGAAAACACGCCGCTGGCCGCCATCGAATGGGGCGGCGACCGCATCGTGCGGCGCTGGAGCAAGCGCGCCGAGGAACTGTTCGGCTGGCCGGCACCCGAGGTGATCGGCAAACCGATCGATGCCCTCCAGCTCATCCATCCCGACGACATCCACATCGTCGACGGGATCATGGCTGCGCTCGTCACCGACGAGGCCGCCTACATCAAGAGCGAAAACCGGAATATCCGGCGCGACGGCACGGTCGTGCAATGCGAATGGCACAATTCGGCGCTGCGCGACGAGCAGGGCAGGATCGATGCGGTCTTTTCTCTCGCGCTCGATATCACGGAACGCAAGCAGGCGATGGCGCAGCTGACCGAGGCGGATGCGCGCAAGGACGTCTTCATCGCCACGCTCGCCCATGAATTGCGCAATCCGCTGGCGCCGATCGCCAACGCGGCCTCGCTGCTCCTGAGCCAGCAGGCGGACCGGGAGCGCGTCGAATGGCTGGCGGCGATGATCGGCCGCCAGAGCGCCCGCATGGGCCGCCTGCTCGACGATCTGCTCGATGTATCGCGTATCGGCCGCGGCAAGATCCAATTGCGGAAGGAGACGATCGACCTGACCGGCCTGGTGCACGAAGCGCTGCAGGTCAGCATGCCGCTCATCGAGGCGGCGCGCCATCGTGTCGAGATCGCTTTGCCGGACGAACCCGTATGGGTGCTTGCCGATCCGGTCCGGATCGCACAGCTCATGTCGAACCTGTTGAACAACGCGGCAAAGTACACACCCGCGGGCGGCCGGATCGAGGTGCGGCTCGAGAAATCGGACGCACACTGCGTGTTCACCGTCAGCGACAATGGGATCGGCATCGAGCCGGACATGCTTTCCCAGGTGTTCGAGGCCTTCGTCCAGGTCGGCAGTGCGCGTCACCTGGCGCAGGGCGGATTGGGCATCGGCCTGTCGCTCGCCCGCGGCCTGGCCGAACTGCATGGCGGCACGCTCACCGCGGCCAGCGAGGGCAAGGACCGCGGCTCCACCTTCACCCTGTGCCTGCCGCTGGCCGGCCGCCATCGGGATGCGCAGCTGCCGGCTGCCGGGTGCGAACCGGCGGCGAAGCTCGAGGCCAGCATCCTCGTGGCCGACGATAACGTGGACGCCGCCGAATCCCTGGCCATGCTGCTGCGTGCCCGCGGCGCGGAGGTGGCGGTCGCCTACGATGGCGAGCAGGCGCTGAAGATGTTCGGCGAAAGCCCGGCGGACATCCTGATTCTCGACCTCGGCATGCCGCATGTCGACGGACTCGAGGTCGCGCGCCGGCTTGCGGGCGTCCATCCCAGGCCCTACCTGATCGCCCTGACGGGACGCGGCCGCAAGGAAGACCGCACGGAATCGCTGCTTGCCGGGTTCGACGAACACCTGATCAAGCCCGTCGACCTGGAACGCCTGGCGGCGATCTTGCAGCGTGCCTCCAAGAAAACAAGCCGGGAGCGAACTTGAGGCCGACCTTGCCCCTGGCCGGCTGGCGGAATTTGCAGCTTCGAATTTCCTGAACTTCAACCTCCGAATTTCCTGATGTTCCTATCGCTTCTGCCGCTATACACTTTGTTGGCGGTTCATAAATAGTTCGTCAGAACAATTCAGAAAGGGACATCGAAATGCGAAGCTTTCCGTTGAAGGCCGTGGGGTTTGTGATCGTGCTGATCCTGCTGGTCGCGCTGGCGCCCTTCGGCACCGTGCCGGCGGGTCACCGGGGCGTGATGACGACCTTCGGCAGCCCGAGCAGCGAGGTGCTGACCACCGCCGAGCAGCTCAAGCTGAAGGCGGAACGCGACCTGCAGCGCATCGAGGTCGAAGCCAGGCAGCGGGTGGCCCAGGCCAAGGCCGAGGCCGAATCGCTGGCGGTGCAGCGCCAACAGGTG
>Ga0308169_10003729_pt1 | contig 14667 bp, 25 predicted proteins | sample PhyBR1_2_FD_202139 | JGI IMG/M metagenome (GOLD analysis project Ga0308169, IMG submission 202139) | Phyllosphere microbial communities from UC Gill Tract Community Farm, Albany, California, United States - DLSLSB.R1 | ecosystem: Host-associated > Plants > Phyllosphere > Unclassified | place... | reverse complement strand
CGACAGCCAGCTCCACGGATAGGCCGTGAGCTTCGAATGGAGTTTTCGACTCATTCAAAATACGCTCGAGTAGACAAAACGATAAATGAAGCGCGCAACGTGTTGCGGATATATCAAAGCTTGATCACAGCCAGAAGCAGGATACAGCACATATGCCTTCTGAATCGGTACGAAGCCAAAAGTAAGGGACAGGCTTGTACATGATTATCGCCGTTGCCCATTCAATTCGGTATGTTTTAGGGTGGGCCTCACAACCGACTTCGGGACTGATGTTCAAGCCGAGAATAATCGAGTGGCCCGGTGAGGCGGACAAGCACGTGGATCCATACAGTTGCTGTATCTGACGATGCTCCCAAAGAGCAGCTCAGACGTTCGCGATCGGTGCGCGTTACCACTGTAAACATTGCAGTCATTTCGAAGTTCTTGAGTCATGCCGGACTCGTGAGGTGAACTGCAACGGACTCGGCATCGCCTTGTCTAGTTCAGCTGAACGAGGAGAACGCTGACATTGCAGAAATCCTTCTACATGCGGTCACAGAGCTTATGCGCACGCCCCGCGCAGCAAACATCATCATATCCGCACAGTACGAGTCTATGTACGCGCCTTTTCACGGTCTCACCGTTGTTGCCCGCGTATTGCCAGATGTCGAGATTGCGGGCGCCAAAGGCTAGGCGTCGAACTACGATAAAGCAGACCATCCTTTTCCTGGGATGAATGGTATTGCTGAATTGTCGGAGCTAAAAAGCTCAGCGAGCAGGCTGTATCCCTTCCCTCAGCACGGCGGTCTATCGTCCAGCGCTCGGAACTCAACGAGAATGGGATCATTCCAAACGAAAAACCGTTGATAAGCGTTCCGGCTCTGTCTGGTAAGCTACTGTAAAAGATATTGACTGTGGCCATTCGCCAGGGTCTTCAGGCGACCAGGACGTCGAGTAAAAAGGGCTGCCACGACGGCCATGGATGTGGATATGCCGGACTGGCATCAAACGCACAGAGGAAAGATTTGACGTTGAGCTTATTGATCTCATCGCGAGACACGCCTGTCTGATACTCAACATGGCCGAGTTAAGAAGCGAACAATCGCTTGAGGCAGACCCTTGCCGCGCCTATACATTGTGATCGACTTCCCTGAGTCCCGTCGTACCAATGCTCCTTACACCACATTGCCCCATTCTCGTAGTTCCGTCCTACCCCAGCTGACCTACCTAGCCCGTTGTGCTCATGCGTACCGTGATTTTTGAGCTGGTGGACAGGAGGACCAAACAAAGTCAAATCACCAAGGAAGTCGATAAGATCTGAGGCTCGCTCGCGTCAGCTCGATTGGGGATCGAATGAGCTACAAGGGATCGCCGTGTTCATGGCTTGGGTACTTGTAGACTGCCAGAGTCGAGCTTTTGACTGTCCATCGCCGCACCCACATCGAATTGCCCAATGGCACTGTCCAATTTCGCGCAATCTTCGGAAACGGCATCGCCACCTTTCTAATCCCAACGCTTGTTGTTCTCCCCTGTACCATATCGTATCAACCTCGCAATGTTCGAGCGCATTGTTCCACAGCTCTGGCCAGTGTCTAGACGATGGTGCATGGACGCATCGGGCAACGTAAAGCAGTATACAGTGATGCGTGGAGCCATCGTTTCCTGCAAACTGCAGCGGCCCGCGAGCCTCTGGAGTGTAAGGAGCAACCTTTGTACGGTTGCACACCCTTGTCTGCGCTTGATTGGCAAGTATGCCGTGGTAGATTCTCATCGATTTAATGACCCAATCCTCTTGTTAGTCCGGTATGTTCCTAGCGCGGCAAACCTCGCGTGCGGTTGATCCATTTTGGAGCCAATGGCAACGCTTCCTCGCCTCCACCGTCGAGCTTCGTCTTATTTGCGTGCAAGTCCACAATGCAGTGCGCTACTGGGCCTGACTTCGGACCTGACAAGCTGAGTAGGGATCGACTCGACTGACTCCTGGTTAACTCGTTTTCCAATTGCATCATCTTCCCTCATTGGTATTCGCATTTGATCACTAACGTGTTCTTAGCACGAACTAAAGGAGGGTCGGATCACCACCAGGCGTCTAACTTAAGCTCCCTTGAATTGTTTCTTATCAGTGAAAAAGTCACAGGACTCGGACGGCCTGTCATCAGTTCATGCTGAAGCCTCATACGGAAGGGAAGCACGTAGCGCTTACCATGGACATTCATCGAGACAAAGCATTCTGTAGTTTACTGCCATCGAAAGGCCAAACCTACTGCCAGCATCGTCCGCAGCATTTTGGCCCAGACGGACTTGGCGATATTCTGCCGGCGCTATAAGGGACAAGTGCGAATACACCAGTCGAGCAGGTATGTAGGGATGGGACCCCACATGAGGCAAGGCTTAATGGATGTGCTGAGCGATCCTGGTCAGCGCTAGACGCATGATCTATGATCGGCAAGGCTCGCATTTCGCGAACGAACAATGTTGTTACTCTCCCAGCCCAATAATCGGACGGTGTGGCTGGGTCAGAGGAAGTGGTAAGAAAGCACGTGAAGCCAAGTAGTTGGCCGACCATGAAGGGGCTTGGATAAGTTGCATAGTCGAAGCAGAGGATAGCGAAACTTGGAGCTGGGTTCCATATTTCCCGATAGGGGCTAGTAGCAACCCAACGATCAGGATGGAACGAGGTGGCCGGTGCGAAAGACTTACGGAATACGGAGAATGACACGGATACGTTAGGGGTGAGTGTGTGGCGATTGTGCCGGATATGGGCGATACGGGATTGCAGTAACGCTCGACTAGCGAAAAGGGGGCTGGTAACCCTTTTGCAATCGCTGACGATACATTCCAGCAATGACGCGCTGTACGCGCAAGTGGCCACGTGTGGACTTGCTGTGGAAGCGAACAGAAGCGTACGTAGAAGAGAAATGATAACGCGTTTGTTGTCACACTTCATTGCTCGCCCGCGTCCCACGAAATCCAGATAATTACACTTTGTAATGCTCCTTTGGGATGCGAGCCTACATTTCCGCCTCGAAGATCGCATACATATTCCTGTGGAAGAACTGATCGCAGTATCGCCTGAGTGAGGATCGTTGCCTGTCCCGATGAAACACGAATCCTATCCTCGACTCACCCTCGACCACAACTATCACGTTGACTACTGCTTCTTTGATTCGCGGCATCGAATCGAGATGCTAGAGGCCAACCTCCCGTTAAAGACCCTTGACGTTCTGGACACGAGTGAATATCGACGCGGTGGACTGACTAAACAGCCATGTCCAGGTCGAAGCGCGTTCGACTTTTCGGATTGTATGAGCTAGCTGCAGAAGTCGCCGCCAGTCACTGTCCCCGGCGATGGCAATCCCGGCCATGGCGAGGAATGGCATGGAACACCCTAATGCTACTAAAGGGACTACAATCTTGGCGTGCACTACGACTATAGGTCATTCACCAACAGTGAGGGTTCAGGCGTCTCTGCATCACGAACTAGGACAGGTAGCAGCAACAAATCTTTGTCATGATGGTACAATAGCTGAACCTATATGGGGAAGTAGATACCCATCATATCGCTAGCGATCAAGCGGACTTTTCCGGGTGCGAGCTGCGGTTCCGCGACAGTCAGAGTCACCAGCCGATGCCAAACAGCCGTATCGCTGCTGGACCACCCCGAATTGACACACGTCGAATCACATGCTCGTTCCAAGGCAGACATATGATGCAGATTGACTCGCCATCTGAGTTATTGCCGGCGACGATTGGTAGTATTCATGCGGTCCACCGGCAGGCCTTCGTTGGGGACTTGTGGGTATCCTAGGCCTCCTCTCTAGCGCTCGTCCTACGGCCCTCCCTACAACATCCGATGGGTCCCTGCTGGTGCGTGGCCTGCGATACAAGCCACAGGTTACTGCATTCCCTTGTAGTCTGACAAAGCTTCCTCTGTCATACCTCCGACACATCCCACCTATAGAACCTTCATAAAGGCAGCCGGTTGGAAGCACGACGACCCAGCCCTTTGCGTATCATTAGCGAAATGATGAGTATTGTGAAGAATTCCGAGTTGGATAGGTGTTGGGCGTCCCAATGAAACGCCGTTGGGATCCCTTTACCTGAGAATCTGGACGGCCATGGGGACATCTGCAGACCAGCCCTGGCCTTTTGTATGGGCGATCCATGAAGGGGGCTTTCTCCATGTTGACCACACGTCGTCTTACTTTCGGCGCTGCGAGGGACTGAATAAGCGGGGCTCCCACGTGGTCTCGATCGCCAATCGTTTCGCTCCGCACATCAAATTTCGATGCGATGTGATTGTCTGGATGCAGGGCGGTGGGTTTCGGCGCTGTTTGCAGGAGAGTCTCGCATCTGTATCGGCACGCCCGGTCGATATCGAGCGCTGGGTCGCAGCGGGTGGCTCAGCGGGCGGTGCTCTTGCAAGCAACGTAGGCCACTTCGCCACACCCCGGCCTTTGGCCGTAATGGATGTCTATGGTATTGTCGACTTCACACAGCCACCTCTTGCCATGCCCGGCGCCGAATTTACGTACAGCAGCGACATAATCAGCATTCCGGACATTCAGCGCGCTGTGCAATCTCCCGACATAGCCGGAGGCACCATCTGGGCCTAGATTTTAACGGCGACATCGAGATCGAGGTCATCACGCAGCAACATCGTATCCGCGACACCACTTTGCGGCTGAACCATCAAGGGAGAGAGCAGTCCGAGATCTTTCAGTGATCCTCGGCAACGGTCTCAGGTATGATGCTCTCTTTCGTCGTTTGGCGCATTCCGATGAGGCGATGTTTCACGCGCAACTCAAAAGCGCTTGAATACAGTATATTGGGGACCGAGACTATCCTCCCACCGCCATAGTACATAGCACGTCCGACAGTCTCGTTCTCGTCAACCAGTCACGCAACTTTGCGGTCTGCCTCAAGAGCCCTGGTTGTTGCTCCGATAGAGATCTACGTGGATGGAGGAGGATATGGAATGGACGGCGAATGGAAAGTCGGTTCCAGACATCTATCCCACTGCTACCGCTGCAGAAGCCGAGACTCTGCAGAACGAGATTGATCCATCGTATGTCCGGTACGCGATTCCCGTACTAAATCGGCCTAGATCGTCATTTGCTGGCCCATTGATAGCGGCGATGCTAAAAGTATGACCGTCCTGTGCAAACGTACATGCAGGTTGACCCGCACTTCCGCATTTGCTTTAACTTTTACCTTATCCGCCGCCCGAGAGTCTCCGGAAGTGATGCTCGCGATGCGCGTGATGCCACATTTCTACGTCGCACCATCGAAGTGGCGCAACAAAGCAGCCCTCAGCGAGGTATCGCGTAGTCAAGGTGCAGCCGGTGACTAGGTCTGCTTACGGAATGTCAGATTCTGAGACGTAGTGAGAGCGCGCCTGCCCAGATACATGTGTGCGGGGAGCCATGAAGCGAACACGTGCGTTGCGGAGTTACGCGAGGAAGCACGTCCTCATCGGTGGCTCATACTGGCGCATCCTGTCAGCTCACTGCTACTCGATTGCTACCAGAGCGAGCTTGGTGCCAGCCCGTACACCCTCCTCGCCCATGTCAGCTTGGCCAGCTGCAAGCCCAGTCCCAGGCATACTCCCCCGACGACCTCCCATGGCGAGACATCAAGAAAAGGATGGGGGGTGTCGTTAGCGAGTCCCCGCTTCCGTCCCGTACTGCACGAAGAGAGACTTACTCAAGCCAGTCCGACGGGAGCGATACCGTGCTGCTGCTCGCGACAGGTATCGGCTTGCGTATATGCGTGATACCTCATGTCGATGCTGTCCAATGTCGACAAGCACCCATCATCAGGTAGACCAACTCATCTCGATCCGAGTTAACGCAGGGTGTTTTCAGACGGACCGCCGCCGGTCAAAACATTGTGCAGGAAGGATGACCCGTAGCTGCCGTGCTCCCTTTGTTTTGAAACGCAGCACCGTCTTACCGGGCAAAGCCCGAGGTCAAGCTTCGCAGTCAGCGTACTTTAGTCTTATCACGCTCTGCGGAGATGCTGCGTGTCAAGCATCCTTCGGTGCGGGAGGAGAGCCGCTAGATCATGCTGACGGGGTTAAGGAAAAGACAGAATGCACAGACGGCCCGCCAAGACGCGGGGGTTTCGGGGAGACCGCATGCTGGTGCCAACAAAACAGACCGAGTCGCTTTGAGATGACAGTCCAAGACCCGGCATCGCACGACCATCTTATCGGCGCCAAACATGCGCAGTGATGGCTAGTCGGGCGAAAGGTGCGAGGAGCTGGCATGCCCGATATCGTGTTTGCGGCGGTCATAGTTCAATCGCGAAACGGCAGTCCCAGGCACAGAAGCCTCTGAAGAGGGTCGCATGCGAGATGCCGGCGCCTCCTTACGCGTCGTCCTGACGCTTCCGCCGGCCCACTGCTCTGCCCGCTCTGCGGCCCAAGGATGAGTAACCACGCCGCGGCCAGAGGGAAACGTGAGGAGTATAAAAGCTTGTTCCGGCTTCTTCGATCACGGGGCTGGCTAGCACCGGGAGCCAGCCCAGTGTCATGTGGCCCGCATCCGCTCGATTAGTAAACGACCCCCTCAGCGGTCTACCGAATCACAGCACGTTCTCCACTGGGGGATCAGGACGACAATATAGGCGGACATCACCCACACGATAGGCCCGGTGGGATTAAGCGCTCGCCACGCCAGTGTGCTCCTTCAGCCGAACAGTAGCGACCGTGACATGCGCGCAGGCTCGCCGACGTACTGGTGAGCTACGTCAGATGTGCTTTCATGCATCGCGATGCACCATTGAGACGGACAGATCAGCATATGGAGTTGAGCAGACTACTCCGCACTGACGCTGGCTTCCGATGTTCGACCCTCCTGCACCTGAACCCCCTCTGCCTTCCCCACTTTCGGCGTGAAGTCGTACGCTTCCAGCCGAAACTCGGAGTCGATAGCCATGGTCATTCAGACGCCAAAGGCGACCATGACAATGGTGCCGAAGATGACCTTGACTTGATAATGGACGCATAGGATCAACGCAAACGCCCACCATGCCCACCCGGCGAAAAGGCCAATTATGGTCGCGGATACCCGCCAGGAAGGCTTTGCGATATTCAGCGCTGAAAGCTACCATTGATAGCGTTTCACTCACGGCAATTTTGCAGGGCGGGCCACTTGCGACTGCGTCACGCTGGAGGGCGCAGCAAGCCCTTCCGCTTTCTCCCCCTCTCCGCGCTGTGCAGCCGGTTCGACGTCAGCCGGCCCGTCGCGCTCTGATGTCGGGGCAGGAGCAGCAACAGCATGAGCATCCTTGGCTACGGTCCGACTCGACGGAATGACGATCGCCGAAAGGGTGAAGCTGAAGATGCCGAGGAGCAGGAAGGGGATGACCGTGCCGAGATCCGCGGGCCTACAAGTCAGAGGTACCGACTTGGATTGATGATAACTCACTTCGTAAGACGCGGGTCATGCAAATATCGACACACGCTGCCATACACGCCCACATCGTCTCTGTTGGGGAGGTCATCTCCAAACGGAGGTCGTAAAACACATCATTCATTTTATATCGCTCCTACTGAATTGGACGAAGCAGATGTTCGCAGATACCGCATTAATAGCCTAAGCTTGTTCTTTTCCTGGAACGCCACCATCACTAATGTGCAGCATTTGCCACATGGAAACGCGATACTATGAATAACCGCTGGCGTCATGGACGCAAAGATGTCTGCTTCTGACAAAGGCGTCGCCCATGCCCACCCAGGAGAGGGTCAGGGAGGTGACCAGATATCACATCACGCAAGCGCTAGGACCTCATCTAGGCATTGAAGCTGGATACGTGGCTGACAAATAACCAAAGGCGGATGTTGGCGTGATCGCGCCCGTTTTAGACGCACCACGGTTGAATAGGGAATATGTGCTGCACGAACGGGCAACCCTATCACAACCGACTTAAGTGGGCAACTCTAACAATCTTCAAGCACGTTAAGCTCCGTCACTCGCATGATACCACGCACGGAGGATGGCAGCGCATTGCAGGCCAGAAGGCACATACGCCCTCTGCGGCGAGTCCTGAAAGGATCATGCGATCGCGATTATACTGCTTTTCTGCTGAGCGCTCTGCTACCTCGCGTCCCTTCGTCGAATTCCGACTCACGAGCGAGCTCAGAAACTCACCGTGTGGGTGGGTGGCACTGACTTCGAGAGGGCCGTATGCATTTGGGCAGCCGTGTTTCCCGGGATGTCCGTACGCGACGATGTGGACGTGGACTTCCAGCAGTTTAGGCGATTGCGTTAGAGATGCGATCGACGTACGCAAATTCAAAAGCCCACCACAGAAGACCATGTCGACCTGAGGAGAGTAGAGTCGGTCACTCAACTCGAATGACCAGAATAAGCAGGAATCAGCTGGGTGGTATTGGGAGAAAACGTAGGACGGTTGCGTGAGTAGGCTGATTGATCACGAATTCAGATTCTTCCAGTCTATATCGGCATCATTCAGCAGTGTTACAGCGGTGTAGCCGACGTTGCTGGTCACCGTCTTCAGCTAGTATTATGAGTGGTCTGACAAATCGCTAGCAGAGTGCGGTGCTTATCCTGCAGCTATTCTCACGCTCACTCTCGCATTGAAGTATTGCTGAAAGCGCCTGTCTAGTTGGTCAGCATCACCACAAAACGGGTTGGCCTGGAACGCGTGCCCGAAGGCGACGCAGATTTCAGAGGACAGACTAGTGGTGCCCCAGGTTTGCTGTAATCAGCTGACTCCACCTAGGGCTGGCAGTCTCCGGAGAAGCCGAAATCTCCCTTGGGTCTCCTCCACCTCAAAGGAACCCGGCCCTCTGTGGATAAGGACTGTCTCTGTGCAGGGCCACAACAGGGATTTAGCGTCCGGTCTCGATTAGTGTCCACGCGATACACGTGCTTCCTGTTCGCTGTGCAGAACACCGATCTTGTCATGAACTTGGTTTACATATTCCAGGAGGTATCGGCTAAGAAAACGTCGTGGCTACGCTTTCCCGATCGAAAGCGTAAGGATTCCAAACATATGCCCGGCAGCCTTCAATGTAAGGGTTTAACGCTTTGAACCGATACTGACGCCCAGTTACCCTAGCATACGCACTCTGGGTACACCAGGCGGCGCAGCTGACAGACATGCTGCTTCATCCCGCCCGGCGAATATGCCTGACGGTAGACTCTGTTGCGGCCCACGCAAGCCCGGCCGCTCATTCAGGTCAACCGTCCGGCATTTGCACTCCGTGGGGCATTTTGCCGGCGCTCCTGCCCATCTACGCCTGCGCGCCATGACAACATGGTGAGGCGCGTTGAGAATTCGGCGCGCCGGGAGTGGACTCCTTCGCACTCGATTTGACCCATCCGAAAGGGAGTATATGCAAACCGGCCTCCCCGCTCGACGTGCATGCTCCAAAGGGCCATATTGACTCTGAGCTCTGACGATGGATGCGAGATGGCGACCCTTGGCACGCGCTTGTGGGTAGACAAGATCAGCGCATCCACTCGGGAAGGGGTGCAAGTCGGTAATGCCCGGCACGGCCGCCGGATTCCAGGTCACGCAGGGCTCCCGTTCAGCCGCTGATCGCCTCGTCGGCTTGCACTACCGACATGCTCGGACGTTTGGAAATGTAGCGGTTCGAACATCCCGTCCTCGATTCCGCTCGTACCCGAAGAAAGCCACTCAAGTTCTGAGCTCAACCCCATTGTCGTTGGCGAGTGGACACCGGAGTTGTACGAGTGAACTCCGGCTGACGTGGTGTCCTCGAGGCAGGCGCGGCCAAGTTCGGTCCGCTAATTCTCTTTATGACATTGTCAATGGCTTCGGGCTCCTGCGAGAGGCTTTCAAGTCTGGGACGCTATGGTAGACCATTGACGCCAGTGGTATCTCCTTTCCGCCCGCTTGAGACATGTCAGCCACTGCTACCAGCGACTTGAGCGGCTTCGGATTGAACTCGTGGCCCGCCGCCAGTGTGACCGAGAGCGGTCGGCCAATCATCTTTGGCGTGCTTGGGTAGGTGTTTGACGACTTTAATCCGCTCGACAAGCCGCGTTCAAGGATCCCGGCTTCTAGTTCGGCTAGACCGGAGTGGATTTTGCTCAGCACGAATGTGTCCATAGGACCGATTCTGGGAATTTGGTGGAAAGGTATGTGCATTGGCGGCGACGGCACCGCCACAAGTATCTAAAACACTGGGACGCGCTTGGCTTCATCGAGGCGAGGGTAAACTTCGACGAAGGCGCAGTGGAGGTAGGGCAAAATTGTGGCAAGCAGGTAGCAACGAAAGTGTATTACTTGTTCTGTGGCGTACGGCGTGCGGCCTGAAGATGGAAGGGGACCACTCGGAGAGGGAATGACGATGCAGGGCCGGAATGTTCGCGTGGCGAGGATGAAAGGGGGATCACTGCGGTCAACATTTCTCGAACAATAAGTTTGTATGAGTCGCTAACACAGTCGCTCTTGCTCACGGGGTGCGTTCTGTAACGGTAGACGGGTGCGAGGGCCATGAGGCGTGAAGCAAGAGTGCGCGCGGGAAGAACGTGCTATATCCTCAATCTTATGTGGGGTTTTGGTGGCTGCGTGACGCGACAATTCTGGCGCCACGGAGTTCTTATGTGTCTTCGTGCAGTCGGGAGAGGTCGGCCGTCGGCCTTTGCTTATTGTGTCTAAGAAGTGAGTAAGACGTTCTCGCGGATGAGGTATGGTCCGACCAACTGGAGTGGGGGGCCGTCGCCTGTCGTCGCCGGGCGTCCCGCCAAACCTTATACGCCTGAAGTGACAGGCACAAGCACTGGGAAGCGCGATGGCTGCCCAAGTGATCTGGCATAGTGGGTCCATCTTCAAGGCAGCGGTAGCCAGACTTAACCCAGCCGTCGGCCCATGTTGAAGGCAAGATACAAGGCAGCTCCGTACTAAGCCACTCACACGCTATGCGCTTCTTGACGCAGGCTAAAGGGTCGTTTCTCAAGGGCCCGCAGATAAGGATGTAGGGTTAGGGGGTTACATGCCAGTACCGGGGTGGGGGAGTGGGGGGGGGGCGGAAAAGAAAGATGGCCGGTGGGCAATGCGAGGTGATAGGGGACGTCGAGTGCTACCAGGAGGTGGCCTCAGAACGTCTCTAGTTGCGCCGGTCGAAGATCCAGCTCGAATCTTGAGCCGGTCAGTGGCAAACCCTTGGGGGTCAGGACTGCTGATCGGGCCGTGCCGACCGGCATGATCATGCATGCATCCATGCTCTTCATCTCTGGTAGTCCTCGATTCGTTCTACCAGGATATTTCACTGCCGTCAGCCCAGGTGTGATGTGAGACGAGCGAGAGGGGAAAAGCAGACTCACCGGCCGATCCTGACCCTAAGGCCGGGAGCAAATGGCTGAGTGGCGACACTGGTGCCGAGTGGCGACCACCTTCACAGGCCGAGGCCGGCCCCATCGATGACCTCGGTGCTGACGAGCTCGGCGATCCGGTGGATGATGGCCGCCCTCTGCAGCTTGTGGTAGCAGCCGGGCAGACAGCACCTGATCTGGAACGGCTGCTGGCTGTTGACTTGGTACCGGTGGTGTCGGTCCTCTGGCTGCTTCTTGCACGGCAGCCCATCGGTGCCCGAGTTGACTCGGGCCAGCTGGAACAGCTCCTTGATCTCTTCGTGGGTCTGGTAGTAGGTAGTACCGGCTGAGCATGCCGAACAAGGTGGGTGCCGATGACGGTGACGAGTTCCACCAGGCGTCGGGTAACATAGACTTGGTGGCCGTCCCGAGCCCGTTGTTCCAGCCGAGAGCGTTGAAGACGTCGGTGAGGACCTGGATCTGCTGCCAGCTGGGTTCGGTGTCCTGCCCTCCCAGGAAGACACCACCGAGCTGGGCCTGCTGGTACACCCAGTTGGCGTTGTCGACGAAGGCCTTCCTCTCGACGACTTTGGCGCTCAGCCGGTGATTGGTGTGCGGTCCATCGCCAAGGCCAAGCCAGTACCGGGGGTCCATGAACTTGGTCCGCCGTACCAGCCTGGCGGCCTCTGCCAGCGAAGGGGCCTTGACGGTGACCTCGATCCTGAAGCCGCCGAGTGCCATGGCGTCCTTGCCGGTCAGGCTGTGTATCATCCTCAGCCCGGCAGCGGCCTGGCTCTGCACCCCCCGGAGCGTCTTGGGTATGCCACCTTGCAGATGGCTGTTGAACGACTTGATGACGTGGATGAGCCTCGGGTAGATCTTGACCGAGAAATGGCGAGCTTGGTGCTTGACCTCGAGGTTGACGGTGCCGTAGTCCCTGGAGCCGGGGACGAGGATGGGGTGATGCCGTGTCTGACCCCGGTGGCCGAGGCAAAGAGCCAGATGTATGGGGAGTCGAAGCTGGTGCCCATGTCCCACTCGTTGTGCTCTGCCCAGCGGTGGTCGACGTCTGCCGGCTCGGTCTGCATGAACTCGTCCAGCATGGGCATCTCCTGGCCATAGGCCTTGAGTCGGATGGTGTCGCAGCCGGCAGCATCCAGACAGTGAACGAAGACGGCGGTCGGGACATGGCTGCTGCCGAGGGTGGCCTGGTAGTTGAACCTGCCGGGCTGGACGACGTTGAACTCGTTGAGCTCTTCCAGCACGGCGTCCTTGTACCGCACATCTATCCATAGCTGATGGGTGGCCTCCCCGAACAGCAGGTACCGGTCGAATGCTGGTTCTCGATGATAGGTGGTGGGCAGCTTCCCGATCAGTGCCCGGCTGATGAGTTAGACGTCGGCGAGGGTGTCCTTAAAACGCCTGAGGTATTCGGCCGGTGATATTATCGTCTCCCACCGATCCATATCCATCGGCTTCCTCTTGGCTTTACCCAGTATGACCTCCCCGTTGGCCAGCTCTTCCGACAGTCGGAACTTGTCCATGAACGGCTGATCCCTCACGTCCTGCCCGGCCGTCGACTCGGTGGTGGTGGTGGTGGTGCTGCTGCTGCCGGGGCTGGCCGCTGGTCTGGTGATCGGGAGGATGGGTGATGCCGGGAGAGTGGGTGATGTCGGTGATTGCAGGGTGAGCTGTGCCAGGAGCAGTCGGCCCGCAGGAGTGTCGGGCTGAGAGGGGGGCAGGATGGGCGGTGGAGTTGACGGTGGGGATGTTGGTGTTGTGGTGGTGGCCGACTCGGTGAATGCTGTGTCTGACTCGGTGTCCCCACTAAGTTTGGCCTGCATCATGCGGTCAACAGCTCACTGTGTCTGCAGAAAATTCTCTCGCGAAGCTTCTACGAGCCGTCCGGGGGTTACCTCATTCTGGGACACGGCTTCTTCATGCTCCGCACGGAGGACTTCCACCAGTCCGAGGAAGCTGCAAACAGGTTCAAGATGCTCGTCACGAGCGGCCACGGCCGTGTCTTGGGCGAGATGGTCAAGGCACAGCAGGCGGAAGAGCGAAAGAAGAGGGACCAGGAGTACACCGAAAGCTCGCGGAAAAGCGGGCTGCGGAGAAGGAGGCGAAGGAAAAGAAGGCCAGGGGAGAAGGCGACAAGAAAACAGGAGAGAAAAAAGAGGCGAATCCGGAGAAGCCCACAGACGCAGCCCTTGGATCGCCTCGAAGCGATGTCAAGGTGCGCGACGGCGAAGTGGTCAATCCCGCTCAGCCCCAAGCCATCGCAGGGAAGGGTGATAGGATTTTCGTTGCCGTGCCGGTCAAGGACCAGGGTCCCGATCGCAAGCCCGGAGCCGAGAAGCACGAGGTCGAAGCGATCGCCGCGGCTCCTGGGGACGCGACGAAACCCGAGGCGGCTGAGAAAGCGAAAGCCCAGGTCGCCGAGGAGAAAGACGGTGCGGACGCAAAGCCGGCCCACAATGCCGGTGAGGCACCCAAGGCGGTCAAGCAAAAAGCGAAACCCGACCCCAAGGTCACGAAGGCACTGGACGCGGTCCGCGAGGCGCAGCTGCTCGCCAAAATGGTTGCCGCGGGCCAGACGCCGCCAGGTATTGGTATGGAGGACATCAATCTCGCTTTCAAGGCGCTCGAACTCGCGGCCGGTGCCGACCAGAAGGTGGCCGCTGAGGTGAAGAAGGCGCAAGTCCGGCCGATCTGGACCTGGCACGACCCCTGCGAGCGCTGGAGGTGGAGAAAGTACGAGGTCTGCATGAGGTAGGGCCGGGGGGCTGGGAGGAGCGTGATTGGCGAGTCTTCGCTGATGATCGGGGCTGTGACGATTACGAGGTCGAGGAGAGCTGGGCGGAGGAGGACGAGAGGCATGTGCATGACTGGAGTCTGTAGATTGCAGTCGTCAGCGGGTGTGTGATGAGTGAGGATGTATTGCGACAGTTCGATATGGGTATCATAGCAAATCGGGCATGGCGAGCCAGCACATGCTCAGTGAACTTGCCAGAGACACAGAGGCCCCAAGAGGTCGGCTCTTGCGAAGAACTCCGCGATCAAGGAGGAGTAGCGCATCTTCTGCATGGGTCCTTGTCTGCGTTGGACGCGAGTGCGCGCCAAAGCTATACGCGTTCCTCTTGGCGGATCCGCTCTCCCAGCGCGACGCCTTCGGCCAGATATTCAGGGTTGCGCAGGGTGGCAGGGTTTATGGACTGGACCGGTGCTCCGTTGATCAGCTTGCGTCTCGGCACTGCTGTCAGCCGATGTCAGGATCGATCTACCCGAGGCTCATCCACGTCATCAAGTCGTTCAACAGCCATCTGCAAGGTGGCATACCCAAGACGCTCCGGGGGGTGCAGAGCCAGGCCGCTGC
>Ga0308169_10003726_pt1 | contig 14681 bp, 11 predicted proteins | sample PhyBR1_2_FD_202139 | JGI IMG/M metagenome (GOLD analysis project Ga0308169, IMG submission 202139) | Phyllosphere microbial communities from UC Gill Tract Community Farm, Albany, California, United States - DLSLSB.R1 | ecosystem: Host-associated > Plants > Phyllosphere > Unclassified | place... | reverse complement strand
CCATGCGATGGAAGTCCGCGCCCCAGATCGCCTGTGCGCCCGCTTCGAGGAACAGCAGGATGCCGATCGAGGCGATCATGTGGTGCAGGTAAGGGGCTTTACGCAGCGGGTGGAACACCAGCCGTTCGGACAGCACCGAGATCAGGGCCACGACGGCGGCAGCGCCCAGCATGCCCCACCAGTAGTTCAGGCCCAGTTTGGTCATGATGAAGAAGGCCGAATAGGCGCCCGCCATGTAGAAGGCGCCATGCGCGAAGTTCGGCACGTGCAGGATGCCGTAGACGAGCGTGAGCCCGAGTGCGACCAGGCTGTAGACCCCGCCAAGGGTCAGCCCGTTGAGGACTTGTTGCAGGAAAAGCTCCAAAATCGTGTCTCCATTATTGGTGTGATCGTGTGTGATTTGGATGCTGCCGGCGTGGGGCGCTTACTGCATGGGCGCACCTCGTGGCGTGGAACGGGCCGGCGCCGCGGCAAGCTCGCGCGTCATGCGTGCGCATGTCGTCGAGGCCGGCTTGGGAAGGGGGAGGGAGGACGTGAAAGAGCGCGCGAACGCGCTGCTGCCGGCGGGACCGCCCGGGACCCGCGCTGTTTTCGTATTCGCCAACACATGCTTTGTAAACATGCCACTCCCCGGAAGTGGGCGCGCGCTGCGCACCCGATGACTTCAGCGATTTTGGTTTTGCTACGCGAAACTACAGGGTGTAAAATGGAACAAAAAAAGGATACGATACTTTTAGTTGAGTAGCAATGTTTTGTTCGCGAACCCGCAAGCGGCGCGGCGCGCCTGGAAGGACGGGTGTGGCGGCAGTGGCCGCCGCGAACGAAACAGCCCAGCCAGTGTGCCATGCCTCGCCCTTCCGGCATAGTCCATTTTGCGCTGCCGGCCGCCTCGTATTCCCACCGTCCAGACTGGGGTCCATCCATGCAGCAGAGCAGCATCAGTAACACCACCGGCACCACCGGCGACGAGTTCGGGGCCGGCGAGGCCACCGACGCAGCGCGCAAGAACGAGGAGCGCTATTTCATCACGGCGCTGGCGCGCGGCCTCGAAGTACTAAGCTGCTTCCGCTCGGCCGACAAGGGGCTGACCAACCAGCAGATCGCCGAACGCTGCGGCCTGCCGAAATCCACCGTCACCCGCTTCACCTATACGCTCACGCGCCTCGGCTACCTGGTGCAGGACACGGGCGGGCGCTATGTGCTGGGCACGGCCACGCTGGGCCTGGGCAGCGCGATGCTGGCGCGGCTCGACATCCGCCAGCTGGCGCGCCCGATGATGCAGGAGCTGGCCGAGTTTTCCGGCACCACGGTCTCGATCGCGGTGCGCGACCGGCTGTCGATGATTTATATCGAGGTCTGCCGCAGCACGGCGGCCCTGGCGCTGGCGCTGCAGGTGGGTTCGCGCATGCCGCTCGCGGTGTCGGCCATCGGCCGCGCCTGGCTGGTCAAGGCAAGCGAACAGGAACGCAAGGACATCCTGGCGCGCTACCAGGAAATCGACGAGATGGCGTACAGGGCGGTGCAGGAAGCGATCGAGCGCGGCCTGCGCGACTATGCGCAGTACGGCTGCACGACCTCGTTCGGCGAATGGCAGAAGGACGTCAACGGCATCGCCGTGGGCTTCTATCCGATCGGCGGCAACCAGCTCATGTCGATCAATTGCGGCGGGCCGTCGTCGAGCGTGTCGAAGGAATTCCTGCTCGAGGAAGTGCGGCCGCGCCTGATCGAGATCGCGGGTCGGCTGGAGTCCTAGGCGACGCGCCACACAACGAGAACAATGATGACACCAGGAGAACCCATGCATGTTTTCGACGCGGCCATCGCGCTCGGCGCGGATGAAGAATGCCATTACACGGGCAATACGCACCCGGCCTATGGCAATATGGTCGGGCCGTTCGGCGGCGTCATCGGCGCCACCCTGTTGAACGCAATCATGCAGCATCCGCAGCGCCTGGGCGATCCCTTGTCGCTCACCGTGCACTTTGCGGCGCCCATCGCCGACGGCGGTTTTTCGGTCGAGGCGAGGGCGGTCCGCACCAACCGCACGACCCAGCACTGGTATGTCGAACTGGTCCAGGACGGACCGGTGGCGGCGTTTGCCACGGCGGTCACGGCGATCCGGCGCGACACCTGGCAAGCGCTCGATGCCGTCTTCCCGGAGGTAGCGCCGGCGGCGACAATCGCACCCGTGCCTGCGATTGCCCGCGCCGCGTGGACGGCCTGTTACGAGATGCGCTTCATCGACGGCGTTCCCGGCGCCCCCGGTTCGGACAGCGACTCTTCCGAATCGCGGCTCTGGATCCGCGACCTGCCCGCGCGCCCGCTCGATTTCCTTTCGCTGTCGGCCATCTGCGATGCGTTTTTCCCGCGCATCTTCGTGCGCCGCCCGAACTGGGTCCCGATCGGCACCGTTGCGCTGACGACCTACTTCCACGCCGATGCCGCGCAGCTGGCCGCGCAGGGCAGCGCGCCCGTGCTGGGCCTGGCGCGCGCGCTCAATTTCGGAAAAGGTTTCTTCGACCAGACGGCCGAGATCTGGAGCGAATCGGGCGCGCTGCTGGCGACGACGCACCAAGTGGTTTACTTCAAGGAATAGCCGCGCTCCAGGCGCCTGCTAGTAGCCGGCGTCCAGCTGCGCTGCCGTCAGCGCCTTCATTACCGCAAACACGCCGCTCGCGCGCAGGATGCGCTTGCCGTCCACCAGCAGTTCGCAATCCGCAAACGCCACGCGCGAGCCGATGCGCGCGATGTTGACGTGCGCTTCCACCCAGTCGCCGGGGCGCGCCGCGCCGATGAAATCGGTACTCAGGTTGACGGTCACGAAGGACTGGCGGTGCTCGCAGGACAGCGCCAGGCCGAGGCCCAGGCTCGAATCGGCCAGGCTGGCCAGCATGCCGCCATGGACGATGCCGCGCATGTTGGTGTGATTGTCGCTCATGCGCATCGCGATCACGATGGTGCCGGCCTCGCGCCGTAGATACAGGGAGCCCAGGCTCGCCATGTAGGGGCCGCCGCGCTTGAGGCGCTCGAATCCTGGCGGCGCGAAGCTGCCGTCGTCGTCTTGTGGTCTCATTTTCAAAAACCTGTGTTCAAAAACCTGTGTTCAAAAACCTGTGTTCATAAAAAAACGCGGCGACCCGAGGGCCGCCGCGATGATTCAACCAGCTCTGTTCAGGCGGTCATTATGCATCAGAACATGTGCATCACGCCGGCGACGACGCGATTCGCCTTGTCGCTGCCGATGGAGACGATGCCTTGCGCCAGGTTGACGAACCCGGCGTCGACGCCGGCTTGGGTCACCGTCGCCGCAGTCACGAGTTGGTCGGTGTTGGCACGGGTATAGGCTGCATACACGGTCGAACGCTTGCTCAGCGCATAGCGCGCGATCGCGTGGTACTGCTGCGAGTCGTCGCGGCGTGGGCCGCTGAGCTTGGTGTTGTAGAACGCGCCGGTGAGCGTCAGGGCTGGTGCGACCGGAACGTCAACACCAAAGCCGAGCACGGCGATCTTGCGGTTCGTGCTGTCGACGTCGTTCGAGATGTAGGTGCCCTTGAGCACGGCCATGGGCAGGGTGTATTTCACGCCGACGCCGTAGGAGGTCAGCTTGTCGGTGTTGACGTTGTTCTTCATGCGCGCGTAGGCGCCGGCGACACCGAATGGCCCCGCGTTGTAGAACACCGAGGCGCCCTGGTAGGAGCTCTTCTGGATGCCGTTGGCCTGTTCGCCGAAAGCGCGCATCAGCGCGAAGCCGGCGCCGGAGAAGGTCGGCGAGACGTACTTGATCGAATTCGACTGGCGCAGGGCGCTGTTGGCGGCGCCGTTGGTGCCGAAGCCGCCATAGGCAAGGCCGAAGTTCAGCGCGCCGAACAGCACGTTCGGGCTGGTCGCCGCGAAGGCCAGGCCCATCGGGTCAGCCAGGCCGACCGAGCCGATACCGAGGATGTTCTGGCGGCCGATGTCGATCGAGCCGAAGGCGCCGCCGATACCGACGGTCGCTTCGCGGTCGAACATGGCGGTCGTGGCCGGGGTGCCGGTGTTGACGCCGGCGGTGCCGACGTCGTTCGACAGGGTGCCCTCGAGGGCGAAGCGGGCTTTCATGCCGCCGCCCAGGTCTTCCACGCCCTTGAAGCCCCAGCGCGAGGTCTGCATCAGGCCAGCGTCAACCGAGGTTTTGTCGCCGGCGGAGCCAGCGTTGTCCACGTGACTGAGGCCGGCATCGACGATGCCGTAGATGGTGACGCTGGTCTGCGCGGACGCGGTCGACATGCAAGCAGCAAGCACAGCCATTGCAAGGATGGTCTTCTTCATTTTATTGCGGTCTCCTGGTTTTCGAGGTGCTCCGGCCCCGACGAGGCCGGATGGCGATTACTGCGGTATAGCGGCGGCGTTTCTCTTGGTGGAACTGTGCCATCTATTCTGAAACTGTATTTTCTTGCATCAATATTGTCAACGAGTTCGTTGCACTTGCGAAGGCTTTGTGCACTTTCGCACAGGAAGTGTTGTTCAAATAGGAAAGATGTGGACAAGAAGGTCCGGAAACGCGGCCGCGCGTTGGGCGGACCGCAAAAAAAAAGCGCGCCCGGCATGCATATGCAGGGCGCGCGCCAGGTTCGACGCGTTCAGGTGAACGCGTCGAAGCCGGTATGCCGGTCAGTCCTCCTGGAAGGCCTCTTCGCGCTTCGCGCGCAGCGAAGGGAGCAGCACGACGATCATCGCGGCGGCGGCCAGGGCCAGCATGGTGGCGCTGATCGGACGCTGGACGAAGACCAGCGGGTCGCTGTGCGAGAGCAGTAGCGCGCGGCGCAGGTACTCTTCCATCATCGGGCCGATGATGAAGCCGAGCAGCATCGGCGCCGGTTCCGCACCCAGCTTGGCGCAGATGTAGCCGAACAGGCCGAACAGCGCCATCAGGTAGACGTCGAACTCGTTGTTGTTCAGGCTGAACACACCGATCGCGCAGAACATCAGGATGGCCGGATACAGGCGGTGGTAAGGCACCATGATCATCTTGACCCAGAGGCCGATCATCGGCAGGTTCAGCACGACCAGGAACAGGTTACCGATCCACATCGAGACGATCAGGCCCCAGAACAGCGCAGGCTGCTCGGTCATCACGGCCGGACCTGGCTGGATGCCCTGGATGATCATTGCGCCAATCATCAGCGCCATCACCGGGTTCGACGGAATGCCGAGGGTCAGCATCGGGATGAACGAGGTCTGGGCGCCGGCGTTGTTCGCCGCTTCCGGCGCCGCCACGCCTTCGATGGCGCCCTTGCCGAAGTTGGCCGAGTTCTTCGAGACCTTCTTCTCGATGGAGTAGGACGCGAACGAGGCCAGCATGGCGCCGCCGCCCGGCAGGATGCCGAGGGCCGAACCGATGAAGGTACCGCGCAGGACCGGGGCGGCGATGCGCTTGAAGTCTTCCTTGGTCAGCATCAGGCCCTGGACCTTCTTCATCGTCAGGCTGCGCGACTCGTCGTGCTCGAGGTTGCGGATGATTTCGCCGATGCCGAACATGCCCATCGCGACGATCACGAAGTTGACGCCGTCGGCCAGTTCAGGCAGGTCGAAGGTGTAGCGCGCGGCGCCCGAGTTGACGTCGGTGCCGATCAGGCCCATCAGCAGGCCGAGGATGACCATGCCGATCGCGTTGAGCAGCGAGCCGCTGGCCAGCACGACCGAGGCGACCAGGCCGAGCACCATCAGCGAGAAATATTCGGCCGGGCCGAATTTCAGGGCCAGCTCGGCCAGCGGCGGCGCGAACAGGGCCAGCAGGATGGTGGCGACGGTGCCGGCGAAGAACGAGCCGAGCGCCGCGGTGGCGAGCGCCTTGCCGGCTTGCCCGTTACGTGCCATCTGGTAGCCGTCGATGGCTGTCACCACCGAGGATGATTCTCCCGGCAGGTTGACCAGGATGGCGGTGGTCGAGCCCCCGTACTGGGCGCCGTAATAAATACCGGCGAGCATGATGAGTGCCGAGACCGGCGGCAGGCCGAAGGTCGCCGGCAGCAGCATGGCGATGGTGGCGACCGGGCCCAGGCCCGGCAGCACGCCGACGGCGGTGCCGACGAAGACGCCGATCAGGCAGTAGAGCAGGTTGGTGACGGTGAAGGCCGTTTCCAGGCCAAGCATGAGGTTATGCAGGGTATCCATGATGTCTTCTTCTTAAAAACCGAGCCAGGGGCCGAGGATAGGCATCGGCAAGCCAAGAAGCTTGACGAACACGACGACCGCGAACAGCGCCAGGCCAATGGCCAGCAGCAGCGAGGGGCCCCAGGTGAATTTGGGACTCGCATACGCGCTCAGCAGCACCAGCACCAGCACGGCGGGCACCAGGCCGGCGTTGCGCATCAGCAGGCCGAACAGGAGGACGGCCACCAGGATCAGCACGATCTCCCGGATGTAGAACTTGCCGACCGGCTCGCCCGAGCGCAACAGCGAACGGATCACGCCGACTGCGCCGACGAGGGTCAGCAGGCCCCCGAGCACGGTCGGGAAATAAGCCGGGCCCATGCGGCCGGCCGAGCCCATCGGATAATCGAGGCCGATGATGATGGCAGCCATGCCGAAGAAGAGAAAGATGATGCCGATCCAAAAATCCTTTGGATGGCGGATGAATGATGACACTACGCGCTCCTTTATTGCTGTTGATGACTGACCACGGGCCTTGCGGCACCGCGGCCGTACGGCTGCCGCCACGCGAAGATGCGCGCCCGCTCCGGGAGCAATCCCGGCCCAGGCACGCATTCCGTGCGGCGGTGGATCAGTCGGCGTAGACGCCGGCTTTCTTGATGATCGGCGACCAGCGCTCGATTTCGGATTTCAGGTAGGCGCGCAGTGCTTCCGGATGAGCCTTGGCCTCAGGCACCGGCTCGGTGCCGAGGTCGGCGAAGCGCTGCTTGACGTTTGGATCCTTCAATGCCGTCTGCAGGGCGCTGGCGAGGGTGTCGATCACCGGCTTCGGCGTGCCTTTCGGCGCGTAGAGGGCGTGCCAGACGGCGACCTCGAAGCCCGGCAGGCCGGCTTCGTTCAGGGTCGGCACATCCGGCATGTTCGGCAGGCGCGACTTGGTCGTCACGCCATAGACCTTGACCTTGCCGCTCTTGATCTGGCTGGTGGTGTTGGTGGTCTGGTCGCACATGAAGTCAACCTGGCCGCCGAGCAGGTCGTTCATCGCCGGCCCGGTGCCCTTGTACGGGACGGTGGTGAGGTCGGTGCCGATCGCGGTCATGAACAGCATGCCGCACAGGTGCGAGGCCGAACCGACGCCGGCGTTGGCGTAGGTGACCTTGTCCTTGTTGGCCTTGATGTAGGAGAGGAATTCCTTGAAATCACGGGCCGGGAAGTCCTTGCGCGCGACGATGGTCATCGGCACGTCGGTGACCAGGCCGACCGGCTCGAAGCTGTCGATCGCGTTGTACGGCAGCTTGCGGTACAGCGAAGGCGCGGTCGAATGGCCGATGTGGTGCAGGAGCAGCGTGTAGCCGTCCGGCGCCGCCTTCGAGACGCGCGTGGCGGCGATGGTGCCGCCGGCGCCGCCGACGTTCTCGATGATGATCTGCTGCTTGAGCTTGTTGCCCATCGACTGCGCGACCAGGCGCGCTACCGTGTCGGTCGGGCCGCCGGCGGCGAAGGGAACGATCATCGTGATCGTCTTGGTCGGGTAGGTCTCGGCATGCGCGGCCATGCTGCCGAACAGGGCCAGGCATGCGGCGGCGCGCATCAGGGTGATTTTCATGGATGTCGTCCTCGTCTCTGTTTATAGGTGTGGTGCTGCCGTCTACCTGTGCACCGTTCCGGCCCGCCCGTCGTTCGCGGGCTTGTGTTGCGACCGGAGATGTTGTTGATCAGGTATGTACGCAGCATGGTTGTACCAGTAAATAGTCTGGATTGCAACTAAGGGAAAACCGCAATAGCCATCTGGCGAAAAGCTCATCCATATTAGCGCGCCGTTCAAAAACCGGCGCGAGATCGGCCTGCCGTGCGCGTCTCCGGCGCCCGCGGTCCGCGCGTGGTGCCAGCCTTGCAGCCGGGAGACGATCAGGTTGCGGCTGCGCGGTGTTGCGTTCCTGCTGGTCGGCGTTGCGGATTCCCCGGCCTGGCCGGTCGCCGCCGAGGTCGCCGCCGGGCGGGGCGGGCAAGGCCCGCGTGCTGTTCGACAAGCCGTCCTCGGCGCCGATACGGTAATTCTACGTATTTCAAATCCGTCAACGATCGCCAATAATCATGCCGCCTGCGTCGGCCGCCATCCGCGCGCCCACCGCAAGCGTACGACGTGTCGGCATGCCGCCGTACGTCGCACAGAGGGTAGAAAAACCGCCGCCCGCATCTTGTTAACTTCCACGCCGGCGGCCTATAAAAGAGAAGAGGAGCACCGTGTCATTTTTGATTGTTCTCGCCGCCCTGGCGTTCCTGATGTTTGCCGCCTACCGCGGCTACAGCGTCATCCTGTTCGCACCGATCGCCGCCCTCGGCGCCGTGCTGCTGACCGATCCATCCGCCGTGGCGCCGGTCTTTTCCGGCATCTTCATGGAAAAGATGGTCGGCTTCGTCAAGCTCTATTTCCCGGTCTTCATGCTCGGCGCCGTGTTCGGCAAACTCATCGAGCTGTCGGGCTTTTCCGAATCGATCGTGGCCGCCGCCGTGCGCTACATCGGCCGCTCGCGCGCCAACGCCGTCATCGTCGCGGTGTGCGCGCTGCTGACCTATGGCGGCGTGTCGCTGTTCGTGGTCGTGTTCGCGGTCTATCCCTTCGCCGCTGAGCTCTATCGCCAGAGCAACATTCCGAAGCGCCTGATGCCGGGCGCGCTGGCGCTGGGCGCGTTTTCGTTCACCATGGATTCGCTGCCGGGCACCCCGCAGATCCAGAACATCATCCCGACCACCTTCTTCAAGACCACCTCCTGGGCCGCGCCTATCCTCGGCACGATCGGCTCGCTGTTCATCATCGTGGTCGGCCTGGCCTACCTCGAATGGCGCCGCCGCGCCGCGATGGCCGCCGGCGAAGGCTATGGCAGCTCGCTGCAGAACGAACCGGAACGCGTGCAATCGGCCTCGCTGCCGAATCCCTTGCTGGCGCTGCTGCCGCTGATCGTCGTCGGCGTCGCCAACTTCATGTTGACCCGCATGATTCCCGAATGGTACGGCACGTCCTTCACGGTCGCGCCGGAAATCCTGCCGGGCCTGAAAGCGCCGGTGACCACCGCGATCAAGACCGTGGTCGCGATCTGGGCGGTGCAGGGCGCGCTGTTGCTGGGCATCCTGTTCGTCGTCGCGACGGCCTTCACCCGCATCAAGGACCGCTTCGCGGCCGGCTCGAAAGCGGCCGTCGGCGGCGCGCTGCTGGCCGCCATGAACACGGCTTCGGAATACGGTTTCGGCGGCGTGATCGCCGCGCTGCCGGGCTTCATGGTGGTCGGTAACGCCCTGAAAAGCATTCCCGACCCGCTGGTCAACGCGGCCGTGTCGGTCAGCTCGCTGGCCGGCATCACCGGCTCGGCCTCGGGCGGCATGAGCATCGCGCTGGCCGCGATGTCCGACCTGTTCATCCAGGGCGCGCAGGCGGCGCAGATTCCGCTGGAAGTGCTGCACCGCGTGGTCGCCATGGCCAGCGGCGGCATGGACACGCTGCCGCACAACGGCGCCGTCATCACGCTGCTGGCCGTCACCGGCCTGACGCACAAGCAGTCGTATCGCGAAATCTTTGCGGTCACCGTCATCAAGACGCTGGCCGTGTTCTTCGTGATCGCGGTGTATTACCTGACCGGGCTGGTGTAAGCCGACAGGGCCGGGCGCGCCGCCGGGTCACCGATCCGGCGGCGCGTCCCGTTCGCGCCGTCCTGATATGCCGCATCGTGGCAATGCTCGCCAACGATCCTGTTGACACGGCGGAGCGACGCATTCACGCACGTAACCGTGATCCACGCACGGAACGCGTGGGCCGAGCCCACCCTACGGGGGGCGGCGCCTAGCCGTGCTTGAGGATGCCGATCACTTCCGCCCCGATGACCAGGCCGGAAATGACCAGCATGTGCACCGTCATCAGCACCAGCGCTTTGCCCCAGTTCGCCCACCTGCCGCTGCCATACACGGTCCGCAAGGCCGCGGGCAGGTAAGCCAGGCTCCAGAGCACGGGCAGCAGCTGCACCCACTCCCACGGCGTGATCAGCGCAAGCATCGGCTGGTAGAGGCAGGCGATCAGCCAGCCGAGGTTCCCCGGGATCAGGATCATGACACTGGCGAGCAGGAAGGCGAACGCGCTCACGTGCAGGGCGAACACCAGGTGTTCGCCATAGCGGCGTCCGGACCGCCAGTAGATCAGCTTCAGATACAGGGCGAACAGCGGCAGCGCGCCGATCAGCATGTAGGGCAGGTTCGCCAGGAAGCCGTGGTTGAGGATGTCCGCCTTTTCGGCAGGCGGAGCCCGCATGAATGCCTGTGCGTTGGCCCCCCAGGCCGGGTTCAGGCTGGCGAGCAGGCGCATCCCTTCGCGCACCGCAACCAAGGCGTCGCCTTCGGTTTCTTCCACCGTCAGCGCCAGGGTCACCGTCCCGATCCGCCTGGGAGCGGCCGGGTCGGGGCCGGTGTGGACATACTGGACGGCGAACGACTTCTGGTCCAGGGCCAGCTGCGGCAGGTCCACGCCGTTCAGTTTGATCAAGGCAAACATCAACAGGCTCAGGCTCAGGTACAGGCGCAGCGGGTTGATGGTCGGGACGCGCCGTCCGCGCAGGTAATCCGCCGTCAGGCGGCCTGGCCGGAACACCAGGTAGCGCAGCGTTTCCCACAGCTTGCCTTCGAGGGCCACGTAATGGCCGATGAATTCATGGATGAATTCGCCCGCGGAGGGCGGATGCGCCCGGGTGGCTTCGCCGCAGCGGGAACAGAAATTGTTGTCCGCCGGAGCGTGGCAGCTGGGGCAGGGCGCCGGCGCCGCGCCGGCCGGGGTGTCGTGACGGACGATCTTGAGGGTAGGTTTCAAACGCGTTGACTCGTCGATGGTTGGTATTGGCCTGCGTGATCCCCGGCCGTGCGAACAGCCACGCCGGGGCGCATCCAGCTTAACAAACTAATCGGCGCGAAAATGCGCACTTTCCCACACTGGTCAATTCGCCAGGTTTTTCGCCACGATGGCGTCCGTCGCCGCCTGCGCCTGCTGCAAGGGCTGGTTGAGCGCCGTCGTCACATAACGGGCCGGCGCCTGCGCCACCGCGCCAAGGGCGCCGCCTTCCTTGTGGCTGATGTCGATGTCGACCGTCGCCGACAGGCCGACGCGCAGCGGATGTGCGGCCAGCTCTTTCGGGTCGAGCGAGATGCGCACCGGGACGCGCTGCACCACCTTGATCCAGTTGCCGCTCGCGTTCTGCGCCGGCAGCAGCGAGAAGGCGCTGCCGGTGCCGGCGGCCAGCCCCATCACCTTGCCGTGGAACTCGACCTTGTTGCCGTACATGTCGGCTTCGATTTTCACCGGCTGGCCGACGCGGATGTCGCGCAGTTCGGATTCTTTAAAATTCGCGTCGACCCACAGCTGGTCTAGCGGCACCACCGACAGCAGCGGCGCGCCCGGATTGACGCGGCTGCCGACCTGCACGCTGCGTTTCGCGACATAGCCCGAGACCGGCGCGACGATGGCGTTGCGGCGCGCGGCCAGCCAGGCCTGCAGGTAGTCGGCCTTGGCCGCCAGCACGCTCGGATGGTGGGCGGCGTCGACGCCGGCCACGCTGGACTTCGCCGACGCGACCTGCTTCAGGGCGACGTCCAGCGCCGCGCGCGCGTCCTCGACGGCGCGGCGGGCGTGCGCCACGTCCTCGCCCGAGACCACCTGTTCACGCGCCAGCGGCGCCCGCCGCGCCAGGTCTTCCCGGGCGCTTTGCAGGGACACGCGGCGCTGTTCGACCACGGCCAGCAGCTGCTCGACGTTCGAATAGCGTTCGCGCTGCTGGCGCACGGCGCTGCCCAGGCGCGCTTCGGCCTGGGTCAGGGCGATCTCGGCATCGCTTGGGTCCAGGCGCACGATCTCGGCGCCGGCCTGCACCATCTGCGTTTCATCGGCGCGGATTTCGACGACGCTGCCGGCGACCTGCGAGGAGACGGTAATCAGGTTGCCGCCGACATAGGCGTTGTCGGTCTCGGCGCGTTGCGACAGCACCAGCGCGGCATAGGCGCCGTAGGCGATGGCGCCAAGGGCGAAGACGGCGGTGATGCCGAGCAGGACTGCCTTGCGTTTTTTCGGGTTGTGGGTAGTTTCGGTAGTCATCGCGATGTTTAATGTTGCTTAGTGTTGTTGTGTCGTTGCGGGTGCGCCGGCTACACGCGGTGGTTCGGCGTGGTAGCCGCCGCCAAGCGCTTTTACCAAGGCGACCTGGGTTTGCAGCTGCGCGTCCTGCAGCTGCAACGCCGCGCCGCGCTGGCGCAGCACTTCCAGTTGCGCTTGCAGCACGGCGGCGCGGTCGGCCAGGCCGCGTGCGCGGCGCGCCTCGGCGCTGGCCACGAGCCGCGCGCTGGCCTCGGTGGCTTCGTCATGCGCAGCGAGTTCGCGCCCGATGCCCTGCAGCGTCGCGCCTTCGGCGGCCACGTCGCGCACGGCGTTCAGCACCGACTCGTTGTATTCGGCCAGCAGCGCGTCGCGCTCGGCGCGGGCGATGCCAAGGCCGGCATCGAGGCGGCCGCTGTCGAACAGGGGCAGGTCGAGTATGGCGCCGGCGAGGAAGGTGCGGCTCGCGCCGCGCAGCAGCTTGGACAGCGAGACGGCGTTCAGGCCGGCCGCGCCGGACAAATTCAGGTCGGGATAGAAGGCGGCTTCGCTGGCGGCCACGCGGCCCAGCGCCGCTTCCACGCGCCAGCGCGCGGCCTGCAAATCGGGCCGGCGTGCCAGCAGCTCCATGCCCAGTTCGCGCGGCAGCGCGGCGTGCGCGGCTTGCGGCAGGCGGCGTTCCAGGTTGGCCAGGTCGTCCGGCCCGGCGGCCACCAGCGCGCGCAGGGCTTCGCGTTCGCGTGCGGCCTGGGTCTCGAGCAGGGCCGCCTGTTCGGCGAGCTTGCCCAGTTCCAGTTCGACGTTGCGCTGGGCGTCCACGGTTGCCAGGCCGTGCGCCGTGCGCGCCTTGCGGTCCGCCAGCAAGCCCTGTTCGACGCGTACGAGTTGGGCGACGTTGTCCGCGCGCGCCCACAGCAGCTGCAGGCGGAAGTAGCTCTGGGCGACGGCTGCCGCCAGTGCCTGTTTCGCCTGGCTGGCCTGGGCCGCGGCGGCATTTTGCTCGCCGATCGCGGCAGTCACCTGGGCGCGGTGCTTGCCCCACCAGTCGACGTCGTAGCTGATCCGGCCCTGCACCGTCGTATCCGTGTACCAGCTGCCGCCGATCGGCGCCGGGAAGAAGCCGTTGGCGGAATAGCGCTGGCGGTTGATGCCGGTTTCCAGGCCCGCCTGCAGGCCGCCGGCGGCGCGCTCGGCGTTCAGCTGGGCGCCGGCCGTGCGCACGCGCGCGGCGGCTACCGCCAGGCTCGGGTTGCCGGCCAGGGCCGCGTCGACCAGTTTGTCCAGCTGGGGATCGCGGTAGTCCTGCCACCAGCGTTCGACCGGCCAGGCATCACGCACGAGGTCGATGGCGGCGGCGTGCTGGGCATGGGCGAAGTCGGGGGCGCTTGCCGTGGTGCTGTCCTTGGGTGCATGGATGCAGCCGGCCAGCGTCAGCGCCACGGTTGCGGCGAGAATGGTGAGTCGTAGGTGTCGCACTGGGGTATCGTCAGGTTTGGAAAATTCGATTAATCGAGGGCGGCATGGTCGATCGGCGCCGGTCCGGCCTGCGCTTTCGGCGGGCGGATCAGCAGCAGGGCGGGAATCACGGCGGCGGTGAGGATCATCATGAGCCAGTAGTCGTTGGTGTAGGCGATCATCGAGGCCTGGCGTCCGATCTCGCTGTCGACCAGGGCGGCGCCGGCGGTCGTCGCCAGGCTGTAGCCGTTGGCCGGGTCCATCAGGGCCGGATTGGCGGCGTTCACCTGGGAGGCGAGCGTGGCGTGCATGGTCGCGCTGTTACGCACCAGCAGGGTCTGCACCAGCGCGATGCCGATGCTGCTGCCGATATTCCGGATCAGGCTATACAGGGCCGTGCCTTCAGCGCGCATCTGCGGCGACAGCGTGGCGAAGGTGGCCGCCGACAGCGGCACGAATACGAGGCCCAGGCCAATGCCCTGGATCACGCCGGGCCAGACGATGTTCGCCTGGCTCATCACCAGCGTGTACTGCGCCATCTGCCACAGGGAAAACGCGGTGATCGCAAAGCCGGCGCCCAGCAGCAGGCGGAAATCGACCTTGCCGGTGACGCGCCCGACCACCAGCATCGCCACCATCGTGCCCAGGCCGGACGGCGCCGTCACCAGGCCGGCCAATGCCGCCGGATAGCCCATCAGGCCCTGCAGCATGGTCGGCATCAGTGCGCGCGTGGCGAACAGCACCATGCCGACCGTGAAGATGAGGAACAGGCCTGTCACGTAGTTCGGGTTCTTCAGCAGGCGGTAGTCGAGGAAGGACTGGCCGGCCGGGCGCAGGGCGGTGTGGGCGACAAAATAAGACAGGGTCAAGGCCAGCAGCACCGCCTCGAACCAGGTTTCGCCGGATGCGAACCAGTCGTTCTGCTCGCCGCGGTCGAGCAGCATCTGCAGCGAGCCGATGGCCAGGCTCAGGG
>Ga0308169_10003724_pt1 | contig 14683 bp, 13 predicted proteins | sample PhyBR1_2_FD_202139 | JGI IMG/M metagenome (GOLD analysis project Ga0308169, IMG submission 202139) | Phyllosphere microbial communities from UC Gill Tract Community Farm, Albany, California, United States - DLSLSB.R1 | ecosystem: Host-associated > Plants > Phyllosphere > Unclassified | place... | reverse complement strand
ATTTTTGCGTGATTAGGTTTTTAATTGCAACCAGATTATCTACACCGCCGTCCCCTGTGCGAGCGTGCTCGCGAACGCGGTGTCATTGCCGATGAAGATGCTGGATGTACAGGCCTCTTCGCGAGCAGGCTCGCTCCTACCCTATTCAAGCAGGTCAATACGATGTCAGAACATGCTCCATCGACCCAGGAAGAATGCCCGGTAGCCCGAACACTGGACATCATCGGCGACCGCTGGTCACTCATGATCATTCGCGACGCCTTCGATGGCATCCGCCGCTTCAGCGAATTCCAGAAAAGCCTCGGCGTCGCGAAGAACATCCTCGCGTCACGCCTCAAGGCCCTGGTCGAAGTCGGTGTATTCCAGGTGCAACCCGCCTCGGACGGAAGCGCCTACAAGGAATATGTCCTCACGGAAAAAGGCCAGCAAGTCTTTCCGATCGTGATCAGCTTGAGGCAATGGGGCGAGCGGTTTCTGTTCAAAGAAGAAGAGACACGCTCGATACTGCTGGACAACGCGTCAGGACAGCCGCTGATGCCGATGGAGGTTCGCTCATCGACCGGCCAGGCCGTGCAACCCTGGGACTGCCACCGGGTGAGGCGCATCGCCAGTGAGTCATGAACGCGGGCGACTATTAAGGCTGGACAGGTTGTTGTTCATAGCGCCGCTGGATGCGGGCCAATTCGCCGGACCGGCGTAGCTGCTCCAATGCGCGGTTCCACGCGGCGATCAATTGGTCGTCACTGTCGGTGCTGAAGGCTATGTATAAGGACGAGCGATAGAGCTCGATGGGAATCTGCCTCATGGTGCCCGGCGCAATCTCCAATTGCCGGCTGTAATAAGCCACCCCCGCAGCCGTGTCGCCGACGATGATGCTGGTTCGCCCGGCGAGCAGCATGCGGTAGAGCTGCTTGCTCTCGGTTGCGCTTTTGTCCAGGTTGTTGAACCCCAGCGACTGCAGCGTCTGCGGCACCAGGCCTGCATGTCGGGTGGTGATCTGCGGGGCGTGCAGCAACTGTTCCAGGGAATTGATCGGCGGTGCGCTGGCCAACTGGTAGGCATGGATGGATTCTTCCACGATCGGTCCGACCCACTTGTACAAAGGCTCGCGCTCCGGCGTGCGGAATAACGAATACATGATGGTCTTGGGGCGGTTTTTCAGTATCTGCGTGGCGCGCATGCTGGGTTGCAACAGCACTTCGAATTTATCCCCGGTCAGCGCCATGATGGCCCGCACGATTTCCGTGGTCATGCCCGTGAGCTGATCGTGCTCCACATAGTTGTAGGGCGCCCATTCCTCGGTGACGACCTGATATTGCTCGTGTGCGGTCGCTGGGCCGAGCAACAGACAGAGCAGCGCTGCGGCAGGCATCGAATGCTTCACGTGTTCTCCTGATGGGCGGTTCGCTCTTCCTGAGCGAACCCAAGACAAGCATAGACCCAAACAGGTGCCTGACGACTGTCGCAGCCGCGTTATGCGAACAATCCCTCAATAGCCCGGACGGATCAGCACTTTGCCGCAAGCATGCCCGGTGGCCACTTTTTCCAGGGCCCCACGTGCCTCGGCCAGCGGGAACGTCGAATCAATGAGGATCTGCAGGTCGCCGGCCTGGAATTGTTCGATCGCCCTGGGCAGGAACGGCACTGCGGCCGAGAAGAAAACGAACTCGCCGGCATGCCCGTCCCGGGACGTTATGTCGAAGTCCACCAGCGAGGCGATCCGGCCTCCGGCGCCCAATACATGCCAGGAGGCTTCGAGGGTTTCGTCTCCGAGGGTATCGAGCACCAGATCGATATCACGCACGTGTTCGAGAGTCTGGGTCCTGTAGTCAATGACCTCATCGGCGCCCAGGCTTTTCACCCGCTCGATATTCTTTGCGGACGCTGTCGCTATCACATGGCAGCCCGCAAGGTGGGCCTGTTGCACGGCCATGCTGCCGACGCCACCAGCTCCGGCGTGAATCAGTACACGCTGGTTGGGTTGCAACTTCCCGACCTCGAACAATGCCTGCGCCGCCGTGCCGTAGGCAGTGGGCAGGGCGGCGGCCTGCTCGAAGTTCATCTGTGGCGGGATGACACAAAGTTCGGAGGCGGCGATGACCAGCGCCCTGGCGAACGCTCCACCGGCACTCGGCGAGGTCCGACCTACCACGCGGTCACCCGGCTTGAGGTCATTCACCTGTTCGCCGACGGACTCGACCACACCGCTGAAATCCGTACCCGGTACGTAAGGCACATCCACTGGAAAAATGGCCTGCATGTAACCGGCAATGATCTTCACATCCAGCGGGTTGACGCTCGCAGCTTCGACGCGGACCACGACCTCGTGAGGTTGAATCGCAGGCAACGTACGTTCACCTTCCTCGACGACATCCGGGCTGCCGAAGGTTTTAATCAAAGCGGTTTTCATCAAGAGACTCCCCTTAATCCGCGTGTTATCAGGCTTGCGCAGGAAATTGGCCGAGTTGGAGGAACAGGCCGAACCAGTCTTCCATGTGCCAGGTCGTGGTCAGCTTGGCGTTATCCAGCACGTGGAATTCATGGATGCGGAAACCGACCTTCGTGCCGGTGGCCGCGATGCCGAAAAACTCGCCTTGATGGGTCCCGGTAATTTCCGCGCGCACGCCGATTTTTCCGGGTTCCTGGACCATGTCGTGGACGGTGATCCGGACATCCGGGAAGGCTTGGACGAAGCTGCGGATGATTGGCTTGATGCCTTCAGGGCCAGGCACCTGGCCGGGGGCGAGGGGAATGTCATCCCACTCGGGCGAGAGCACGTCGTCTACCAGATCGGGATTCTGTTCGTTGAAGGCTCGATACAGTGTCTCGACGGCTGCGCGTTCACGCTTCAATTGTTCAGTCAGGTCAGGATTCGCTTGCATGATGTTCTCGCGGCGGTTGGGTTCGATGGCGAAATTGTCCGGTCGCGGGCTACAATCCGTCTAACAAATAAACGATATAGATGATTATTTGATTTATGGATTTTCACGGGATCGATCTGAATCTGCTCGTGGCCTTCGATGCGCTGATGAACGAGCGCAATGTCACGCGCGCGGCCGCTCGGGTAGGCGTGAGTCAACCGGCAATGAGCGCCGCCCTGGGTCGGCTGCGCACGCTCCTGGGCGATTCGCTTTTCGCCCGCAGCGCCGACGGCCTGCTGCCAACACCGCGGGCCCGTGAGTTGGCGGAGCCGATTTCCCAAGCGCTACGGCAGTTGGAAACTACCTTGGTCAGCCGGCCGGAGTTCGATCCCGAAAAAGCGTCAATGGTCTTCAAGCTCGGGTTGTCCGATTACCCGGCCTACGTGCTGTTGCCGCCGTTGATGGAGGCACTGGCCGAACAGGCCCCAGGAGTGTCGCTGAACGTCCATGCGTTCAACGACCGGGACCATGCGGTGGATTTGCTCGACGCCGGCATGATCGACGCCGCCATCGGCGTTCCGCCTACCCATGCCGATGCCAGGATTCTCGGGCGCATGCTGCTCACGGACGAGTTCGTGACCATCGTCGCCAATGATCATCCGGTCGCACGACGTGGCATGACCCTGCAAGCGTACCTGTCGCTGCGCCACGTCCTGGTTTCTCCCGAAGGCGAACTGCACGGCGTCGTCGATCATGCCCTGGCGCAACTGGGTGAGCGGCGGGCGCTGGCGTTGACCCTGCCGCAGATGTTTGCCGTTCCCGCGCTGATTGCCCGTACCGGTTTTACGGCAACGGTCATGAAGCGGGTGGCGACAGGCGCGTCGGGCAGCGGCAAGTTGGTGATGTTTGCTCCGCCCGTTGTGCTGCCGCGCATGCAATTCGACCTGATCTGGCACCGGCGCAGCGACCTGCATCCGGCGCAGCGGTGGTTCCGGGGATTGATTGCGTCTGTCGCAGATACAGTATGAAACCTCGCCAAGGTAAAACCCCAAGATGATGAAAGAGGGATGGGCCGTTTGAACGAACAGACATTGTCCATGCGCCTGGAGCGTGTGGCGGAGCAGGTGCCGACCGGGGCACGCTTGGCCGATATCGGCTCGGACCATGGCTACTTGCCGGTGGCGCTCATCAAGCGTGGCGTGATCACGGCGGCGGTGGCCGGGGAGGTGGCGTTGACGCCGTTCCGTGCGGCCGAGCGCACCGTGCGCGAAAGCGGCCTGGAAGAACAGGTCACCGTGCGCCTGGCCAACGGCCTGGCGGCGATCGAGCCGGCAGACGGCATTACGGCAATCAGTCTGTGCGGCATGGGCGGCGAGACCATTCGCGACATTCTCGACGACGGCAAGGCTCGCCTCAGTGGCCGGGAACGCCTGATCCTGCAGCCCAACGGCGGCGAACAACCGCTGCGCCAGTGGTTGATGGATAACGGCTACCGCATCCTGCATGAGGACGTGCTACGGGAGAATCGCTTCTACTACGAAATCATCGTTGCGGAGCGCGACGGGTCCGTGAAGTACAGCGCCGAGGAGCTGTACTTCGGCCCGTTGCAACTGCGAGCCCGCAGCCCGGAATTCCTGGCGAAGTGGCAACGCATGCTGCGCCTGAAGCAGAAGACCTTGGCGAACTTTGCCCGGGCGCAGCAAGCCGTGCCCGAGGAAAAGACCCAGGAGATTGCCCGGCAGGTCCGGTGGATCAACGAACTTTTGGCCTAGGCCGGCGGGATTCTCACTGTTGCGTCGAGCCTTGTTTCAGCACCAGCAACCGGTAGGTGCCCGAATCGTTCTCGATCCCGTGGGTGTCATGGGTGAACCCCGGGAATGACCGGTCGAAGGTCTCCAGCGCCTTGAGGTAGTTCAGCACTGGCCCGTCCAGGGGACCGGCGTTTTCGCCTGGCATCAACAGGGGAATTCCCGGCGGATACGGCACGACACCCGTTGCCGCGATCCTTCCGGCGGCCTCGTCCAGTGTCACCAGTTCGACGTCGTTCCTGACCAGTTTTTCGTACGCCTGCACCGGGCTGAACTGTGCCTTGGGCAATGTGCCGAAGGCCTTGGCCATCGCCGCGGTGGTCTTGATCTTTTTCATCGCGGTGAAGATTTCTTCGGCCAGGTCCTTGAGGCCCATCCCCGCGTAGCGCTGCTGGTTGGCGCTCAACAGGTCGGGCAGGCACAGCTCCAGTTCCAGGTTGGCATCGTAGTCACGCTTGAAGTCGAGCAGGGCGTTGACCAATGTGCCCCATTTGCCTTTGGTGATGCCGATGGAAAACAGGAACAGGATGGTGAAGTCCGTGGTTTTTTCCACCACGATGCCCTGCGTGCCCAGGTAGGCGCTGAGTACATACGCAGGAATGCCGAAATCCAGCAGGTTGCCGTCGTCGCCCATCCCGGGGGTAAGGATCGAGACCTTGATCGGATCGAGCATGCAATAGCCGTCTTCGATGTCACCGAAGCCGTGCCAGATTTCATTGGGGTGCAGCACCCAGCAACTCGGGTCGGTCCTGAGCCGGGCCGGGTCGACCTTGTGAAACGGCATCGCCTGCCCATCCACCCTGATCGATGGCGGCTGCCAGCAGGAGAAGAACCAGTCGTCCTGGCTGTGCATCTCGCTCTGCATGTGGGAAATGACCTGGCGGAAGGCGACGGCTTCTTCGATCGATTCGCTGGTGAGGATCTGTCCGCTGGGTGCCTCCATCATCGCCGAGCTGACGTCGCACGAGGCCATGATCGCGTAGTTCGGTGACGTCGAGGCGTGCATCATGAACGACTCGTTGAAGCGTCCGTGGGGAATCGGGTTGCGGCCGTTGCGCACGTGAATCATCGAGGCCTGGGACAGCGCGGCCAGCAATTTATGAGTGGACTGGGTGGCGAACACGGTGGGTTTCGACGGGTCGTGATCGTCAGGGCTGCCGTGCATGGCAAAGCGATCCTTGTACAACGGATTGAACCGCGCGTAGCCGTACCAGGCTTCGTCGAAATGCAGGCGATCGACGCTTTCGCCCAGCAGTTCCTCGACGCGCGTCACGTTGTAGTTCAGGCCGTCATAAGTGGAGTTGGTGATGATCGCGTGCACCGGCGTCGGGTCGATGTGGCTCCTGACCAGCGGATTGCTCGCGATGGCCGCCTTCACGCCCTCGGCGCTCAGGGTCTGCGGCAGGATCGGGCCGATGATGCCGTAGCGGTTGCGGGTCGGCACCAGGTAGGTCGGAATCGCCCCGGACAGTGTCATCGCATGTTCGGCGGACTTGTGGCAGTTGCGATCGCACAAGGCAATCTGGTCCCGCGTCACGCTGGCCATCAGGATGACCCGGTTGGACATCGACGAGCCGTTGGTCACGTAGTAGGTGCGATGGGCGCCAAACACCTTGGCGGCATAACGCTCGCCCTGGCCGATGGGGCCACTGTGGTCGAGCAGCGAACCCAGTTCGCCGACGGAGATCGACAGGTCCGAGCGCAGCAGGTTTTCCCCGAAGAATTCATAGAACGCCCGGCCAGCGGTGCTTTTCAGGAACGCCGTGCCGCCGGCATGGCCCGGTGTATGCCACGAGTACTCGTAATTGCGGGCGAATTTCAGCAGGGCGCCGAACATCGGCGGCAACACCGCCTGGCGATAACGTTCGATGGCCGCCAGGATTCGTCCGCTCAGGAAGCGGCTGGTGTCTTCGGGCAGCCAGATGAAGTCATCGGCGTGTTGCATGACGATCAGCGGCACGTTGGAGGCCGTGCTGCGATCGCTGATCAGGAACACCGGCACACGGGTGTTGCGCTCGCGCAGCGTCGTGAGCAGGTCGATGCATTCACGGTGGTCGTCGCTGGTGTCCATTTCCCAACTGATCAACACGCACTGGATCGCCGGGTCGGAACTGAGGATCGACTTGGCGTCGCTCAGGGTTTCCGAGGTCAGCACGTTGACGGCGCGTTCCTCCACGTCGCTGATCAATTGGAGCAGGGCCCGGCCGAATACGCTGCGCTTGTCGGGTGCGTTGGAGACGAGCAAGGCCAGCATGCCCAATAGATTTCGATGTTCCGTCATGGCAGTGCCTCCAGGTTAGCCGGCTTCAAGTGGTTGACGGGAATCGCCTCGCCAACGATGTGCTGCGCCGCGACGGTTTGGGTCGGTACGCTGTTGTTCATGGCTTCCAGGCGAATCAGGCGGGTGTTGACGTAGCCGAACAGCGTGTAGCCGACGATGACTGCGACGCCGCCGAGCATCAACGCTTGTTCGCCCGAGCTGTAGAGCGCCAGGTAGCTGTAGGCCGCGGCGATGCCCGCGACGATGTTGGTCACCAGGGCCTTGTTCGCATTGGAAACCTTCTGCAAGGTCACCAGCGTCGCCATGGAAAGAATGTACGGCACCAGGTTGGTGACCACGGCGAGGTTGACCAGGGTGTCGAACTGCTTGGCGAGGTCGGGGCTGATGGTCAGCAGCGCCATCGCGGTCTGCATCGCCAGCAGGATCAACATGCTGATGATCGGCACACCGTGCTTGTTGGCCTTGGCGAAGATCGGCAGGAAGTAGCCGGTGTCCGCCGAACTCTTGAAAACCTGGGCGACGGTGAACTGCCAGCCCAGGAGCGAGCCGATGCACGCCAGCACCATCAGGCCCATGACGATGTTGCCCACCAGGGGCGTGAACATCTTGGCGAACACCAGGCCGAACGGAGCGGTGGAGGAGACCAACTCGGCGTTATCGACGATGCCGGCAATGACATTGGTGGAAACGATGTAGATCACGGCGGCCCCGAGCGTCCCGCCAAGGACTGCGATCGGCACGTTCTTCTCGGGATTTTCCACCGCGTCACCGTTGGCGCACGCCGACTCCAGGCCAAGGAACGCCCAGAGCGTGATCGCCACCGATGCACCGGCCGCTTCGTACCAGGTCTTGTCGTGGGGGTTCCACCCGGCCGCGTAGACGCTGCTGTCGAACCAGAACCAACCGACGGTCGAGACCAGCACTACCGGGGCAATCACGCCCCATACGGTGACGGCGCCGATCTTGCCGGTAATGCGTGCGCCACCGAAATTGGCGAAGGTGGTCAGCCACAACAGCGCGATGGTGGCCAGGCCAACCTGGACCGAGTCGAGCTTTATTCCGAACAGCGTCTGGATATAGCCGACGGCGGTGATGCTGATCGCCACGTTGGCAATCAGCAGCGAAAGGCCATAGGTGTAGTTGGTGATGTAGTTGCCGGATTTGCCAAAGGTGTATTCGGCGTAGCCGCCCATGCCGCCGGTCTTGCGACTGAGCATGCCGCAGCGGGCGAACGCATAGGCCAATGCCAGCGAGCCCGTGGCGGTGATCAACCAGGACAGGATCGAAATACCGCCGACTTCGGCGAGTTTGGTGGGCAACAGGACAATGCCCGATCCCAGCATGTTGACGGCGGTCAGCATCGTCAGCTGCCCCACGCTCATTTTCTTGGCGGCTGACATTCCCTTGCCTCACAGGCTTAAAGTGACCGGTTAAGTCATAGCAGAGGATTCTCAGTAAGCAAGAATGAGTCGTATCAGGATCTGACTCTCGTTAGCGCTCCGGGATGAACCCGATGTATCGAATCATCCCGTGGCGAGGGTAATGCTGGTCACTTAGGGAAAACTATGGCCCCGTGGTGAGGTCCCCCGGGTCTGCGGCGATCAACCGTCGAGCAAGGTCACCACCTCGGCGCTGTAGCGCTCGCCGGCCACGGCGCCTTGAGGGCCGAAAATGGCATCCAAGTGGTTCAGGTCATCGTCGCTCAGGAAAACGCTGGCGGCGGCGACGTTGCTTTCCAGGTACCGACGCTGCTTGGTGCCCGGGATCGGGATGACATTGCTTCCTTGGGCCAGGACCCAACCCAGCGCCAGTTGTGCGGCGCTGATTTGCTTCTGCTCGGCCATGGTCCGGACGCGTTCGACCAGCTCGAGGTTGCGATAGAAATTATCCGCCTGGAAACGCGGGTTGAACCGCCGATAATCGTCAGCGGCAAAATCCTCGGGGGTTTTCAGCTCGCCAGTCAGGAAGCCGCGTCCCAAAGGGCTGTAGGCGACAAAAGCGATCCCCAGCCGCCGGCAGGTGTCGAGCACGCCGTTGTGTTCCGGCTCCCTGGACCACAGCGAGTATTCGCTTTGCACCGCCGCCAAGGGATGCACGGCGTGGGCTCGCTGGATGGTCTCCGCGCTGGCTTCCGAGATGCCGATGTGGCGGACCTTGCCGGCCTTGACCAGCTCGGCCATGGCGCCGACCGTTTCCTCCACCGGCACCTGCGGGTCGATGCGGTGTTGGTAGTACAGATCGAGGTAATCGGTGCCGAGGCGCTTGAGGCTGCCTTCGATCGATTGGCGGACGTACTCGGGGCTACCGTTGACGCCCCGGGCGTGGGGATCATCGCTGCGTACCAGGCCGAACTTGCTCGCCAGATAGATCCCTTCACGTTTGCCGCGCAGGGCCCGTCCGAGCAGTTCTTCGTTGGTGTGCGGTCCGTACATGTCTGCCGTGTCGAACAACGTCACGCCCAACTCCACGGCGCGGTGGAGGGTGGCGATGGCTTCTCGCTCGTCGGTACCGGTGGTGTAGAAATCCGACATGCCCATGCAGCCCAGGCCGATCGCGCTGACGTGTGGGCCCTGATGGCCGAGTTGGCGGGTGATCATGATGATTTGACTCCTTGGGATTGAACGACCAGCGCAGTCTCAAGCAACGGAGTTTCTGGATAAACCCGCATTTTTTGGTTTAACTATTCGTGATTTCTAAATAGTGGACGGTATCAATGGACCGATTACAGGCAATGCAGGTGTTCCGGCGCATCGTCGAACTGGGCGGGTTTGGCAAGGCGGCCGACGACCTGGGGCTGCCTCGCGCCACCGTCAGCCTGTTGATCCAGCAATTGGAAAGCCACTTGGGCGTGCAACTGTTGCAGCGCACCACACGGCAAGTGCGCGCCACCCTCGATGGGGAAGCCTATTACCAGCGCTGCGGCCAGTTGCTGGATGAACTGGACGACCTCGAAGCTTCACTTTCGGCACAACGGAGCCAGCCCCGAGGCACGTTGCGCGTGGACATGCCCATCGCCTTCGGCTGCACCTGGATCGTGCCGAACCTGCCGGATTTCTATCGACGTTATCCGCAGCTCCAACTGGACATCGGTTTCCACGACCGGCAAGTGCACCTGCAACGCGAGGGCGTCGATTGCGCCATCCGTGCCGGTAATATCACGGATCAGGCGCTGGTGGCGCGACCGGTCGTGCGGTTGCACCAAGTGACGTGTGCCAGCCCCGGCTACCTGGCTCGCTCGGGCACGCCCCGGCGGCTGGAGGAGCTGGACGCCCATTGCGCCATTGCCTTTGCGTCCGGCAATGGGCGGTTCTTTCCGTTCGAATTCGAGGTGGCGGGGCGGGTTCGCGAGATGCAGCTGCCGGGAGATCTGATCCTCAACAATGCCGATGCCTATGTGGCAGCCTGTGAAGCGGGCTTCGGCTTGATCCAGGCGCCGCGTTACCACGTCCAGCGGCAGTTGGCCGAAGGGCGATTGGTGCAAGTGCTGAGCGATCATCCCGTGCCGTCCTGGCCGATTTCGATGGTTTATCCGCCCCATCGACAGTTGTCGCCCAGGGTGCGGGTGTTCATCGATTGGGTCATCGAGTTGCTGCATGGCGTGGCGGATGCCCAAGGCACCTTGATGGTGAAGGTCTAGGGAGCCGCTCGGCTTAGGTGACTGGATCCAAAGCTGGCGAACCCGGCCTGACGGTCTATTTTAGAAGGTGCCCGATTTTTGGAGTTTCCTTCGTCATGGCGAGGTCCAGCATGAACCACTCATACATCGACACGGGATCGGCCGCGCGCGCCGGTACCGGGAAATCCTTCGTGGACCTGGATGGCTACAACAACACGGCGGGGATAGCCGTGGCCCCGGATGGCAAGATCTGGCTGGCCGGGATGACCGGGGTGAACAACCCGGACCAGGAATACGAAGGCTATAGGGCTTCGCTGATTCGGCTCAACGCCGACGGCACGCTCGATACCTCTTTCAGCGACGACGGCAAGACACTGCTTGCCCGCGATGTCTACCCGGGGGAAGGCTACAGTGCGACCGTCCAGCCGGACGGCAAGTTTCTGATGGTTTATCCGCAAACACCTTCATCCACCGTCGCCATGGTTCGCCTGAACCTCGACGGTTCGGTGGATCAAAGCTTCGGCGTCAACGGCACTGCCACGGCGCCGGCGGCATGGGGAGATTTCGCCGGCGCGACTGTGCAACCGGATGGGAAGATCCTCGTGTCCAATTACGACTCCTACGAGAGGCTGTTTTCGGTCAACCGGCTCAACGCCGATGGCACGCTCGACACGGATTTCAATGGCGGCGATTCAGTGAATTTCACTGTGCCCGATCTCACGGCACCGGAAGGTTTTGGCCTCACGCTGCAAGCGGACGGGAAAATCCTCGTGCCGGGTTACAACGGCAACTTCGTGGTGGCGCGATTGAATGCCGACGGTAGCCCGGACAGCAGTTTCGGCACGGACGGCACCGCAGACATTTCGGTCGCGGGCCTGGCTGATTCGATCCGTGTCCAGGCCGACGGCAAGATCCTGGTGGCAGGTAGCGTCCAGTCAGACGGTACGGGTTTTGACTTCAAAATCATCAGGCTGAATCACGACGGGACCCTGGACACAAGCTTTGGCGATGCCGGCGTCGCGGTGTTCGACCTGGCCGGCGACCGGGATTCGGTGCGGGACATTGCCGTGCTGGAGGACGGAAAAATCCTCGTGGCGGGACAGAGCACGTATTACGGCAACTTTGATTTCAGCATCATTCGGCTGAACCCTGACGGCACGCTCGACACCACTTTCGGCGCGCTTGAGGGCGTATTGCCGCGTATTGACGGGGGCCAGGGCGATGATGTGCTGACAGGCACCTATGTCCCGGAGCGGCTCAGTGGCCACGACGGCGATGACCTGCTCGACGGCGCGGGGCAACGGGACGTGCTGGAGGGCGGCGCCGGTGCCGATGTCTTTCGGATCAGTACGATCGGCGACAGCTATCGCATCGACGGCCAGGTCGTCAGCGACCGCATTGCCGACTTCGACGCCAACCTGGATTGCATCGATCTGACGTCCTTGGGTTTCAGCGGATTTGGCAATGGACTGGACGGAACCCTGGCGGTGCAAGTCAATGAGGCCGGCACGCGAACCTATCTGAAAAGCTTCGAACCGGACTGGCAGGGGCATCGTTTCGAACTGGCCTTGGACGGCGACCTGACCCAGGCCCTCAATGAGACCAATGTGGTCTTCGCGCCGCATCTGATCCAGGGCACGGAATCGACCGACCGCTTGGTGGGCTCGGGGGTCGGCGACCGGATCATCGGCGGGGCTGGCAACGATGTCGTTTCGGGCGGCAATGGGCACGATGTCATCGAAGGCGGGCAGGGTCGTGATGTGCTCACGGGCGGCGAAGGTTCGGATGTCTTTCGCTACGACTCCCTGGCGGACAGCTTTCGCACGGCCGACGGCAACTTCCAGGATCGGATCACTGACTTCAATCCGCTCACTGACAAGATCGACGTGTCCGCGTTGGGCTTCACCGAGCTCTGGGGCGGTTACTACACATCGCTGCAAGCGGTGGTCAGCGAAGACGGCCAGCGGACCTACCTGAAAAGCTACAACGCCGATGAAGAGGGGCGCCGATTCGAGATCACCCTGGAGGGAAACGTGGCTTCGCAATTGAGCGACAATAACTTCATTTTTGCTTCCGGCGAGGATGCCTCCGCCGAGCTCAAGCTTCTGGGTGTGGCGGCCCCGGAGCAGTTCGGGTAGCAGGTCCCCCTACGGGTGAAAATATCGGAACTAACGCGGTCGCGGCACGATCCTTTTCCTAGCGTATCAACGTGGACGAAAAGGAGCTGTCATGACCGTTACCGCCCATCCTCTCTACCGAAGCACGCCAGGGCCGCTGCATGCGGTCCTGCTTGCCGGCACGGTTCCGCTGTTTCTCGGCGGCCTGCTCAGTGACATCGCTTACTACAAGACCTACCAGATCCAATGGAGCAACTTCGCTTCCTGGCTGATCGCCGGCGGCCTGCTGTTCTGTGGGCTGGCGTTGTTGTTTGCGCTGGTCAACCTGATCCGCGCGGAGCGCAAGGCCGGGCGGGCGCTGATGTACTTCCTGCTGTTGCTGGTGACGTGGGTGCTGGGGCTGATCAACGCCTTCGAGCACGCCAAGGATGCCTGGGCCGTGATGCCCCAGGGTCTGGCGCTGTCCGTCGTCGTGACCCTGCTGGCCTGCGTGACAGCCTGGGTCGGGCTGACCAGCCTGCGTTCGGGAGGTGAACAATGAAGCCTCGCATCGCATTGACGGCCTTGAGCATGGCGGCGTTGCCTCTTGCCCAGCATGAAGATCGCCGAGCCGGTGGCTTGGGGGGACCAGAAGCCGACCGTGCCCCAGGGTTACGAAGTGACCGCTATCGCCACGGACCTGAAGATCCCGCGCCAGACCCTGGTGCTGCCTAACGGCGATATCCTCGTGGCCGAAGGCCGTGGCGGCAACGCGGCGAAGCTCAAGCCCAAGGACGTGATCGCCAGCGTCATCAAGGCCAAGGGCAACACCCAGGTCAAGGGTGGCAACCGGTTGACACTGTTGCGCGACGCCGATGGCGACGGCACTTACGAACTGAAGACAGTCTTCGCCGAAAACCTCAACGCGCCCTATGGCCTGGCGTTTGCGAACGGCAAGCTGTATGTGGCGAACCAGGACGCGCTGGTTCGCTTCGACTATCAGGACGGCCAGACAAAGGCCAGCGGGGCACCGGTCAAGGTCACGGACTTGCCGTCGGCGATCAACCATCACTGGACCAAATCGCTGGCCATCAGCCCGGACGGACGCTCGCTGTACGTCGGTATCGGCTCGAACAGCAACATCACCGAGCGCGGCATGGAAGTCGAGATCGACCGGGCCATGGTCTGGCAGATCGACGCCGAGACGGGCGCCCATCGGCCTTATGCGACGGGCCTGCGCAACCCGACGGCGTTGAAAATCGAGCCAGGGTCCGGGCAGTTGTGGGCGGTGGTCAACGAACGGGACGAACTGGGACCGGACCTGGTGCCGGATTACCTGACTTCGGTGCGCGAAGGCGCGTTCTACGGCTGGCCGTACAGCTATTGGGGGCAGAACGTCGATCCCCGGGCGCAGCCGCAGGATCCACAGAAGGTTGCCGCTGCGGTCAAGCCCGATTACAGCCTGGGCTCCCATGTCGCCGCCCTGGGTGTCGACTTTTCCATTGCGGCCATGGGCGAGCAATTCGCCGAAGGGGCGTTCGTCGGCGAGCATGGCAGTTGGAACCGTGACCAGCCGGTGGGCTACAAGGTGATCTTCGTGCCGTTCAGCAACGGTCGGCCTTCGGGAGAACCGGTCGATTTCGTGACGGGCTTCCGCGGCTCCGATGGCAAGACCCGTGGCCGGCCGGTGGGCGTGACGGTGGATCCCCGTGGCGCGTTGATCATTGCCGATGACCTGGCGAATACCGTGTGGCGGGTGACTCGCAAGCCGTAAACCCTGTGGGAGCGAGCCTGCTCGCGAAGAGGCCGGTAAATCCAACATCTTCATCGACGTTGACGCCGTCTTCGCGAGCAGGCTCGCTCCCACATTTGGATCTTCAGTGACCACAAAATTCCCGTGCACCACAGCCTCCCTGTGGGAGCGAGCCTGCTCGCGAAGAGGCTGGCACGTCCAGCATCTTGGTTGGCTACCACCTCCGGTCCAATGGTTTGAACTCACCCCCGATAGCCCGTTCCAAATG
>Ga0308169_10003722_pt1 | contig 14688 bp, 17 predicted proteins | sample PhyBR1_2_FD_202139 | JGI IMG/M metagenome (GOLD analysis project Ga0308169, IMG submission 202139) | Phyllosphere microbial communities from UC Gill Tract Community Farm, Albany, California, United States - DLSLSB.R1 | ecosystem: Host-associated > Plants > Phyllosphere > Unclassified | place... | reverse complement strand
TGGGGCCGCCTCGCCGAGGCCGAGCAGGTCGTCTTTGGCGAGATGGCGCCCGTCGAGCGGCGCGAGGTCGGCGAGCGGCGTGCGCACGTCCTCGGCGACAAGGTGCCCGTTGCGGGCGAGGGCACGGTCCGTGCGCTGCTCAAGTTTGCAGCGCGCGACTCGGCAGAGGCGCAGCAGCGCGTCGCGCAGCGCGTGCGCGACGAGCGGCCCGACCTGTGGCCTGCGGTCGAGAAGCTCGCGCTGCGCAAGCGGTGGACGAGCGAGGAGGCGGCGGCGGGCGAGGCGGTCGAGCAGAGCGAGGAGGAGCGAAGAGGGTTCTTCTCGTCGGCGACGACGACCAAGGTAGACGAGCGCAATTAGACGCTCTCGTTCGGCGCTCCTCTCATTCTGTGCAAGCGAGAGACTAGGGCTAGTGAGAGACGAAGAGAGCCTGCGGTGGCAAAGAAGCTAGAGCTACAACAACAAGGACGTCGACGACCCGCTCCCTCGCTCCTTCCTGCGACTCGATCACTTGCCGAGCACCCTCCTCGTGACGGCTCGCGGCATGCAGTAGACCGGGTCGATCTCCTGGAGGCCTGGGTAGTCGAGGAGGGACAAGCCTGCGCGCGCGAGGTGGGCGGGCGAGAGAGGGAAGTGGGAAAAGGTGGGGGATGGGTCCGTGCGTCAGTCTTGGGCCATGCGAGCGGTCGACGAGCTCGAGCGCAAGCTCGAGCGCGAGAAGGTGAGGACAAGAAGGAAATGTGGGCGCACCTGCTAGGCCAAAGACGGTGTGGAAGACGTCGGGCACGTCGTCGGGGCGGTCGGCGATGCCGCCCTTGTCCGGATCCTGCGCCGACGAGAAGAACGGCGTCAGTTGCAGGCGCTCCAGCGAGAAGATGTGGGTCTCGCAATGATGCGAGAGAAGGAAGAAGCAAGAGTCGAGGAGGAGGGAGGCGTCGAGGGCGGGAAGGGGAGAGGGCGAAGCGAGGAGGAAGGCCGAGGGCGAACGCACCTGAGCCGATAGGATGAAGTGCGCGAGCTTGCTGCCGTCGATCCAGTGCGTGCGGCCGAGGATGGCGAGGCTCGCGATGGCCCACCAGCTGTAGCAGACCTGCGAGCGGGCCGATCGAAAGAAGGAGAGGGTCAGTGCGCGCTCGCCGACCAAAGCCGCGAAACTCGACGACGAAGGAGGCCGAGAAGAAGGGGGAAGAAGAGCAGGAAAGAGACGCACGTCCTCAAGCTTCTCGGGCCGGCCGTTGAGCCCGCCGCAGGGAAGTTGGCGCTCGCACAGCCACCAGCAAAGCGTGTCTGCGTCGACGAGGTCGAGGCGGTCGAGCATGGCAAGGGCGCCGACGCAGGTCCACACTGTGTACGCCGAGGAGAGAGGTGAGGTGAGGGTCGGTCTCGGCGGAAGAGCGAGAGGGACGAGGAGGAAGAGAAAGAGAGGGAGAAGGGACGCACCGTACGCCGCATGGCTCTCTGCGCCCTCGACCATGCCAAAGCCGCCGTCAAAGTTCCTGCAGCGCTCGATGAACGTGACCGTCTTGGTCTTGTCGAGGGCGTCGAGGCGGCCGAGGAGCGACAGGCACGAGACGGCGCAGTACGAGAAGCGCGAGTCTTGCTCGCCCCACTGGTCGCCGGCGAACGAGCCGCGGACCGGGTCTTGGAGCGAGAGGACGACTGCGGGCGAGAGAGCTCTCGGTCAGGAGAAGGCGCAGGTGAGGCTGGGCGCGAGGAAGAGAGAGGGCGAGACGCACAGGCGACGATGCGGTCCGAGTCGACGCGGTCGAGAGCGTCGTGCGTGGCGAGGATCTGGATGGCGCTCAGGGTCGGGTGGAGGTGCGGTTCGTGCCCGGGGTGGGGTGCGAAGGCGCCGGCGTCGGGGACCCAGCACGAGAGGACCCACTCGAGCATGTCGTCGCGCGAGAGGGCGTCTGTGCGGCCGAGGAGGGCGAGGGCGGTGAGGCCCCAGTAGATGCCGTTCATGCGGAGGTGCTCGGTGTAGTAGTAGGCGAGGTCGTCGCGCTTCTGCGGGCATGGTTCGAGCGGTGTGAGTTGAGCGAGATGAGGCTCGGAGCCGAGGAAGACGAGGAGGAGGGGGAGAGACGGACCTTGTCGAGGGACTGAATGTAGGCGACATGGAGGTCGGTCAAGAGTGGGAGCGTGTCCTCAGCAGCCGTGCCCATCTCTAGCGGGTCGTGGTGAGGCTGACGAGCGAGAAGTGGTCGCGTCGTCCTCATCTCGCTCGTCGCCGCTCTTGTTCCTCCCCACACACCCACCAAACCTCTGGCCAGCCACGATGGACGCAGTCAAGGACCTCGCAGACTCGGGCAAGGTCTTCGTGCGCGACGGCAACGCTGTGCGTCCCTCCCTCTCCCTCCTCCTTGTCCTCCTCCCCGCTCGACGTGGACTCACCTCGCTCCTCTCCACCCTCATCCTGTCCCTCGATACAGTTCATCACCCGCTGCACAAAGCCCGACAAGAAGGGTCCGTCCCCCTTCCACCCCTCTGTCGCCCTCTCCCCACGCTGACCCCCTCCGCTCTCCCTCCTCTTCCCCCGCACGCGCCTCAACCTCTCTCGCACGCCCGCAGAGTACGTCCAGATCTGCCGCGCAGTCGCCATCGGCTTCGCCATGATGGGCGGCATCGGTTACCTCGTCAAGCTCATCCACGTGCGCCCACTCTCGTCCTCCACCTCCTCGCTCCCTCGCACTCTCTTTCTTTGCAGCTCAGGGCTGACGCTCCCCTCTCGCGCTCGCAGATCCCGATCAACAACATCCTCGTCGGCGGCGCATGAGCGTCCCTCTCTCACGGCTCGGCAAGAGGAGGCTCGAGGAGGAAGAGGGAGCGAGGGTTCCGCACGCAGTCTCTCCATCAGCAGTTGTACTACCCTGTCGCCCTGCCGTAGAGGCGCACCCAAGGGTGGAAAACGTGTACTTGTTCGGCTCACATCCTGCGCCCGCCTCGAGAGAGCTGCTTTCGAGAGCGACGACGCCGCACTTCCCGCCTCGCTCGTCGTCCTGCACGCGCCGCGGCTCTCGCTCTTGCGCTTCAGCTCCCTTCTCGCACTCTCTCCTCGACAACGTCACCCCTGAGAAGGAAAGACAGAACTCCCTCTCCTCGTTACAGCCCTCCCGCCGACCCGGACCTTCCGACGTGCGCGCGCTCTCTACTCGTCGGCCTGTGCCCGCTGCTGCTTCGAGAGCGCCTTCATGCGCGACAGGTAGTCGTCGTACTGGCACCTGCAGGACGAGCAACGGGCGGAGGGTCAGCTCGGCGCGGCGGAAGAGGCCTGAGTCGAGGGGGAGAGGTAGGAGTGGGAACGCACTTCTCGTAGATGTGTCTGCGGGCGGGCAGGATGGTCGAGGAGAGGGAGAGAAGATCAGCACGGGCTACTCCTCCTGGCGCATCTAGGAGCAAGAGAGCTGCAGCGCACCGCTCGTCGTCGCACTCTGCGAAGAGAAGGAACAGGGTCAGCTCTTCAAGCTCTCCGAGGCAGCAATAAGAGAGAGGTGAGAGGGGACGCACTCCAGGTCGCGTACAGGTTCTCATGCCGGCACACGTTGAGCGGGATGAGGAGCCTGTGGAGGGAGGAAGAGGAGAGCGGGGTCAGCGCTGCCGCACAAACGCACCAGGCCACCCGGACTTGCGCGCTCGGCAGGCTGGACAGGCTGGATTGCTACTCACTTGCCGCACGCATCGCGCCAGCTGCAGGGGGGCGAGGGAAGGAGTCAGCGCCGCGTCGAGATGAGGACTGAGGAGGGGAGGAGAGGTGGACGCACCCGAGCGGGACGCGCGCCTTGAGGGCGGCGCTCTGGTCTGCGGGTTGGGGCGAGAAGGGCTCGGCGGAGGGCGACATGGTGTGAGGGGCTGAGGAGGGCGACGAGGCGGTGGAGGGACGGCGAGGCGAGTCCGAGGAGGACGAGGCGCTCTCGCCCGCCCGCTCACGACTTGCAGAGCAGCTGTGCGGGCGTACAGCGCACTTCTATGACACGGTGGAGCAGGTAGCCGAGCGCTCAAGGCGAACAGGGAGGGTTGCGCCCCGACCTCCTCCTCGTCCAGTCGGCCTTCTCGCTTCGAGAGCCTGTGAGGACGTCCGTGCGCACAGGCTCGTCTCTCTCTTCTGGTCCAGCTCACATCGACAAAACACGGTGCACAGGTGAGCGGTTGAGCGCGAGCGCGATACATCCTTGCAGTACAGACCAAACGACGACGAGAAGATGCCCGAGATGCTCTACATGCGCACGCCCTCCATGAGGCGCCGCTCGCCCTCCTTCGTGATCGTCTCGACGCCGCGGTCCCGGCCCGTCAAGCCCTTGAGCAAGCGCTTGCCCGCGCTGCTCTTGAGGAGCTCGTTGGCCTTGAACGACGACCGCACGAGCGGGCCGCTCGCCCAGTACAGGAACCCGAGCTCCTCGGCCTGCTTGGCCCAGTAGTCGAACTTGTCGGGCGTGATGTACGACGAGACCTTCATGTGACGCTTGGTCGGGCGCATGTACTGCCCGAACGTCACGACGTCGACGTTGTTGGCGCGCAGGTCTGCGAGCGGCGAGGCGAGGCGTCAGCGACGTCGAACAGGAGCCGAACTGTACAGAAGGGTGAGAGAGAGAGACACACCCTTAAGCGTCTGGAGGATCTCCTCGTCCGTCTCGCCGACGCCGAGCATGAGGCTCGTCTTGGTGATGAGGCCGTCCTTGGACGCCTTGGCGACGCGCAGCACCTCGAGGCTCTGGCGGTACTTGGCGCGTGGGTCACGCACGTACGGCGTGCGCGACTCGACCGTCTCCATGTTGTGCGCAAAGACGTCGAGCCCGGACTGGGCGACGAGCCGGATCGCCTCGGCGTCGCCGGCAAAGTCGGGCGTGAGCGCCTCGATGAGGATGTGCGGGGCCCTGCGAGTGGGAGAGGATCGAGTCAGTCGAAGGGGGATGGCGAGAGAGAGCCGGGAGGGAGGGAGAGAGAGACGCACTTGGTCTTGGTCCTCCTGATCGTCTCGGCAATGTGGGCCGCGCCGCCGTCAGCGAGGTCTGCGTGCGAGAGGGATCTGCGTCAGCTCGTGTTATTGTGAAGGAGTAAGAGAGCAAGACGCACCGTCACGGTCGACGCTCGTCATGACGATGTAGCCGACGCCCCACCGCGAGATGGCCTCGGCCGTGTTCTCGGGCTCGTGCACGTCGAGCGGTGGAGGAGCGCGCGACGTCTTGATGGCGCAGAAGCGGCAGCCGCGGGTGCAGGTGTCGCCCATGAGCTGCGAGCAGGAGAGGATGAGGTCAGCTTGCAGCTCGAGCGAGGGAAAGGTCAGGACGAGAGGAGGGACGCACCATGATGGTCGCCGTCGCGTCGCCCTTGTCGCCGCCCCAGCACTGGCCAATGTTCGGGCACCGAGCCTCCTCGCAGACCGTGTGGAGCTTGAGGCCGCGCAGGTCCGACTTGATCTTGTTGAAGCTCGCCGAGGTCGGGATCTCGGTCTTGAGGTACCGCGGCAGACGAGGGCTGTGTCGGGGAGGGGGGCGAGTCAGCACTGCTGTGCAGGGGTCTCGAGAGCGGATGTGAAGCACGAGAGACTCACGTCTTGTTCTTGGTGAAGACGACCTTGTCGCGGACGAGGGACGGGCCTGGCTGGTCGCCGACAAAGTCGTCGATGGTGGCCTGCTCTGCTCGGAGAGCGTCGAGTCGAGGACGGTGCGGCTGTGCTGCTGTCGGTGCTGCTGCAGAGGTCGAGGCGATAGGGGGTGGCGAGGAAGTGGTGGCGAGCGAGCGGACGGATTGAGAGACGGCGCGGCGCTGCAGGGGGAGCGCGCAGAGTTAGTGCAGCCAGCAGAGAGGGCGTGTAGGTGCACTCACAGTGACAAACGCAGCCATGGCTGCTGAGATGAGGCTGTGAGACGGGCGGAGACGAGTTGAGTCCAACCCCGGCCTCGCCAACTCGCGCCGACGGCTTGCCTTCGTTCTCTCTCGTTGAGTAGTAGGACGCTTGCATGCGGCTCATTACTCTCTAGCTAGCGGCGTAGGAAAATGCTGCGCTCGTTGCAACGCAACTCGCGCGACCGGTTCCCAGGGCCCGAGCGAGCCTGATCCGGCTCGCGCGCTACATCCACAACGCCTCAGCCGTCCCCGGCATGCACACCCTCGGCGAGCTCCTCACCTCTCGGCCGCACCCACCCGCGCACCGCGCCGCCTGCCCGCTCGAGCACGTTGAACTTGACCGCCTCGTTGCCGACGGAGAGGTAGAACCCTCGGCGCTCGTCGTCTTCTCGGGCGTCACTGCTTGATCCGGCAGGAAGAGGTGCAGCGCAAGGGCCGGCGAGCGTCATGCGGGCGAAGAGCTCGAGGACGTTGGGCGTGCAGGTCGGCGTCGCGAGGAAGGGGAGGAGGAGGTCTGCGAGCGCACGGTCCTCGTCAGCCACGCCGTTGTCGCAACATCAGCGAAGGATCGAGCTGAGCAGGGACGTACCGAGAATGATGGGCTTGCGCGAGTGACCGATCGGCGTCGAGAGAAAGGTCTTGCCCTGCGGGATGGTCGGCAGCTCGACCTTCTTGGCGCCGTGCGGGACGTAGTGGCCGATGAGTAGGCCTGTAAGGATCGAGAGTCAGCAAGACGTCGAACAGGAATGAGATGAAGCTGTGCGCACCTTCGTAGCACCTCCTGTGCGTCGCGTCGAGGGGCCAAACGGGCTCGCCGGTCTCGGACGCCATCTTGACCCACCACCACTCGGTCGCGCCCTTGATGCGCCATGACGGAAAGATCTTGTTCTGCACGAGTCGACGAAACTGCACGGTAGCTCAGTCAGCTTGTGCGCGCTCGAGAGTGCGCGGGCGAAGAGGGAGAGGAGGCGCACCTTGACCCGGTTCGTGAGCCAGACGGCGACGACGGCCGGCCGATCTCCGAGGAGCGCCGGCAGGTCGAGCTTCCACAGGTCGTACGCGTCGAACGTCTCGTAGCTTGCCGAGCGCGAGGCGGAGGCGTTGGGCCATGGCGGGCTGCGAAGCGGAACGAGGTTCAGCAGCTGGTCGCGAGCACGAGCGCACAGAGCGAGCGTGAATAGGACGCACTCGATGACGACGACGTCCCAGCCTCCCTTCTCCCGACCGAGCTTGGCGATACCGGAAGACGGCGCCGACCAGGTCGAGAGGTCCGACATGAGGAAGCCGCTCGACGGCGGGACGAGCAGCTCAGCTCGTGGTGCGAGTGCGGGCCCCTCGTCGACGGTGGGCCCATCGACCTCGACGACGATGCTCGCTGCCGGCGAGTCGTTCAGGACGAGCCGCTCGAACAGCTGCGGCAGCTCGAGCCGAGAGCGCGGCGAGTCGAGCCGAAGCGGCTCCTCGACAGCCTCTCGCTCTCGCTCACTCGCGGCGAGTACGACGAGATCCAGCTCGTTGCGCTCGTCTGCCCCTTTTTGGACGCGCCACTCGACCCGCCGCGCGCCGAGCCCGCCGAGCCCCCAGCCCTCGTCCTCTGCCCGCGCTGCCCAACCCTGCTGCACCGCCTCGATAGCAGCGCGCAGATCGAGCGCGACGCTGGCGTGGTGTTGGGCCGACTCCTTGTCGGTCGTCGTCTGGCGGTCGCGCTTGTCGCGCTGGAGGGCAAAGTCGGCGGGGGAGGCCGACTCGGCGGAGGGAGGAGCGGTGCGTCGCCTCTTGCGGCGAGGTCGCTCGGCGTCGAGATCGGCGAGCGGCTGCTGGTACGGCCTGGTGGGAGGCTCGTCGAAGAAGAGGGCGTAGTTGGCGGGTATGAGGTCGAGGAAGGAGCGCGGAGCCGAGATGAGGTGGTGCGAGGCGAGGGAGAGCTGGCCGGTCGTGCGGTCGAAGGCGGGTACCGTTGCAGTGTAGAGCACGCTGCTCGACATTGAGCTGGTCGCGCTCGAGCGAGCGTAGTGAGGTGCGGATGGGAGCCCTGTCCTCATCAGCTCGCCTCGACCAGCTTGGTCTCACTGGCTCGCTGCTCGCTGTGCGAGCTGCAGAAAGCGGTCTCTCGGTCAGGAGAGAGAAGGTGGCGGTATCGGTACACGTTTCAAGCCCAGCACACACACAGAGGAGAGAGAGCGACGAGGGGAACGAGAAGGGGAACGCGCGCGTCTATGCCCGCCGCTCTACGCCTCGGTCGTCGGTGCAGGCGCGTCCGCCTCGGCACCGCCCTCCTTCTGCTGCTGCTGCTGCTGCTGCGACTGGTCCTTCTTGGGCCCCCTCGGCCCGTTGCCGCCCTTGCCGCCGCGGCCACCGGCGCCCGTCGTCCGCCCGCCGTAGCGCGCCTGCTCGCGCTCGCTCGACACGGCACCACCCGCGGCGCGCACCTCGATCGCGCTCGCCATGGCCTGCGAGCGGAAGAGGAGGCCGCGCGACTTCTCGATGACGGTCTGGTAGACGGGCGTGTCGGCGTGGTTCATTTGGACGATGTTCTGCGGGACGAGCGAGGGCGCAAGTCAGCAAGAGTGCACGAGGGCAGGGATGGAGAAGCAGGTGAAGAGAGAAAGAGAGGGACGCACCTCCTTGAGGTCGATCTTGGCGTCAAGGCGAGCGTCGCGCACGAGGTCGACGATCCAGCGCTCGCCCTCCTCGCGCGAGAGGCCGAGGCGGTCCGACAGCTCGCCGATGTCGATGCGGTGGTGGATCTTGCAGTACGCCTCGGAGACGAGGAAGCGCGCGTTCTCGACGAACTCGCCCTTGAACGCCTCGAGGAAGAAGTCGTCGTCGAGCGCGGCGCCGGCGTCGCACTTGGCCATCTCCTCGCGCGCGCCCTCGAAGTCGACCTCGCCGTAGAGCTTGCGGAGGAACTCGGTGACGGCGTCGCGGTACTGGTACTGCTCCTGCCCGAGGGCGCGCACGACGTCGCGCACCGCCTCGCGCGAGCGCGCCGAGTTGCCCTGCGAGGCCGGGCCCGCCGAGCGCAGCGTCGACTTGCGCGCGATGACGACGGCCGCGACGAGGTACCGCAGGAGCCAGGGCGACGCCGTCTGGATCGTGTTGAGGTAGTTCTGGTTGAGCCACGACTCGAGGAGGAGCTCGCGCCCGTTCTCGTGGTTGAAGTAGACGAACAGGGACCAGTGGAGCCACCACGTGCGCTGCTGGAGGGCGACGAGCGGGCCGCCGGGCCCGTTCGAGCCGCGCTGGTCGATGTGCTCGCGCAGGCCGTTGAGCTCCTCGAGCGCGGCGTCCCACGAGCCCTCGAGGATGTCGGACGCGAGCTTGCCCCACATGGCCGACAGGACGAGCTGCGAGTCGGTCGACAGCACCCGGAAGTGGTACAGGTAGTCGGACGCGCCGCCGTAGTTGCCGATCGAGTACTGGAACTGGCCGAACTTGTAGAGGAGCTCGATCTGGTCGTTGGTAACCTGTAGGGTCGTCCAGAGGAGCGTCAGCACGAGGCTCGGTGCGAGGTGTAGGTCGGGCGCCGGGGAAGAGAGAGAGAGAGGGAGAGGAGGACGGACGCCGTGGTTGTCCTTGAGGTAGGTCAGGTTGTGCTGCTTGTCCTGCCGCAGCGCCGAGACGACCTCCGGGTTCGAGATGGTCTCCATGACGCCCTGCGCCTGCGCCTGCAGCTCGTTGAGCGTCTTGACGACCTCCTGCTCGCGTTTCCGGAAGTCTGCGGGCGAGCGAGGCGGGGTGGGGTCAGGACGAGCGCGGTGTGGGACGGGCTGCAGCAAGCCTCCGAGGGCCGCTGCTGCTTGCACAGAGCGAAGGGAGAAGACGCACCGGCGTGGCCGGCAACCTCCTCCGAGTCCTGCTTGCCCTCGAGCTCGCGCTGGAGGGCCTCGACGAACGTGACCATGTTGGTCTTGCCCTCGCCGAGGAGGTCAATCTTGGCCTGGAGGACCTCCTCGTGCGAGTACTTCTCGCGGCTCTCGAGGAAGTCGAGGATCGGGAGGACGAGCTGCCTGTCGAGGTGAGGCAGGAGCTGGGCGAGTGCCGACGAGGACGAGGCGGCGGGGGCGACCATGGCGGGCGGCTGGGGCGGGTTGCGGGTCGGGTGTGTCGGGCTGGGACGGGTGCTGTGCGGCTCTCCTGGGTGCTCTTGAGCAGGGCAGGGGCGAGGTGGTCGAGCGACGCGCGAGGGTCGACGAGGGGAGAAAGGGGACGAGACGACGCGAGCTGGTGGGAGCTGTGCGAGGCCTGGGCGGGTCGGTTGGGCTTGGCTGGTGGGAGCGAAGCGCAAGGGACTGGGTGCGGGTTCGTACGAGCGAGCACACGCGACGAGGGGAGCAGGTCGTCGTCGTCGGCGGTCGCGCTCGCTTTTCCTCCTCCGGCTCGCCTTCTCATCAACCTGTCTCGCTTCCTCGCCAGCTCGCTCGAGGCACTCTGCATGGTCGATAACTGCTGTGCACTGCAACGCCCCTCGCTCGCTCGCTCAGCTTTTTCCCTCAAGCTCCTCGGCCGCGCTCCGCCGGCTAGCGCTCTCAGTAAGGGAGCGCGACAGGGTCTCCTCCACCGGCGGGTCCGTCCTGCGCACGTTAACAAGCTCGAGTAAGTCAAAGCTCAGAAGCGGGAGAGCGCAGATGAGGCGAGAGAGGGACGCACCAGGTCGGCGTACGCCGTCGCACCCCGCTGAGCCCTCGGGTCGAGCGCCGCTCCCTTGGGCGGCGGCGCCGGCGGGGCGTCCCGCTCCCCTTCTCCTCTGCCACGTCCACCGTCGCGACGCGAGCGCTTGTGCGGCGGGCCGAGGCGGTCGGCGAGCGCGAGGCGACGGCTCGAGGAAGGCGGCGCCGGCGGGTTGAGGATCGAGGGGAGGTAGTTCTCGATCTGGAACGACGCGGTCGGGAGGCGCAGAGGGTCGAGGACGTAGTTGTTGAACATGGCGACCTGTCGAGAGGGAGCGCACGGGGCGAAGTCAGCTCGTGCGCCGGTGTCACGACGAGGACGAGGCGAAGGAAGGAAGGAGGGACGCACCTCGTCGAGCGCGTCGCCGAACAGCTCGGGGTGCTTGAGCCCGATGTGCTTCTCGACAAACTTGCGCGCGCTGAAGAGCTTGTTGCACGCCTTGCAGCGGAACTTGCCCTCCTCCTCCTGCTTGAGGTGCGGGCTCGAGAGGCGGTACAGCTCCTCGTCGCGCGAGAGCGCGCCGAGGTCGCGCACATCGACGGTCGACGTGTCCTGCATGAGCGGGAGGTGCTCGTCGAAGCTCTGCATGAAGTCGAGCTCTGCAGGATGGCGAGGGAGGATGAGATGGAGCCGTCGAGAGGGCGAGGGAAGGAGGCATGGACGCACCGTTGTTGAGGCGACGCTCGTTGCGGAAGTCGTCGCAGCGACGCACGTGACGCGGGCACAGCTCGAGGAGCTGCTCGGGCGACTCGCTCACGGCGCAGCAGTAGTAGCAGACGTCGTGCGCGTCGCGCAGGTACGACAGGGCGAAGTCGAGCGCGCGCTTGTTCTGCAGGCACAGGGCAAGTGCGAGTCAGTTCCTTGAAGAGGCGCAGGTGAAAGACAAAGTGGAGAGAGCGGACGCACCACCTCGGCGAGCGCGATCCTGTGCGCCGGCGCATCCATGCCGTCGCGCTCCTTGCGCTCCTCGAGCTCCTTCCCGAGCTGCGCCTTCTTCTCCTCGATCCACTCGCTGCCCTGCCTCCCCTCGACAACCTGCCCATCGACCTCGAGGCGCCGCTCGGCCTCGCGCACGACCTTGAGCGCGCCCTCGAGATCCGCCGCGACGCGCGACGGAGCGCAGAACGCAGCGGGCGTCGCGCGCACTCGGACCTCGTGCGCCTCGAGGAGCGCGACGAGAACGCCCGGGGCGCACAGGTCGAACGGCATCGAGGACGACGCGGCGAGGAGGTACGCCGAGCGCGACTCGGCGGCCGAGTGCTCGCCGTTGGCGGCACCGGCGGCTGCGGCGCCCTCGGCCGATGGCGCAGGGCTGGCGAGGTGAGCCGCCGCCGACATCTCGGCGTCGCCGCCGGCGGTAGACGAGACCTTGTCCTCGCCCGAGTTGGCCTCAACGACGACGGCGGGCGCCGTGCGGATGGCCTCGAGAGCTGCTGACGCCTCGGCCGCCGAGTTGAAGATGGCCCAGCCCGTGCGCGCAAAGTCGAAGTTGAGGAGGGGCTCGCTGAGGGCGAGGCGGACGAAGCCGGGGAAGGCGGCGAAGACCTGCGCGAGCGGGAGCACGTCAGCAGGCTCGTCCTTCTGCAAGGTCGAGAGGGAGGGGAGGACGAGGAAGGCGACTCACGGCCTCGAGCTCCTTGAAAGCGACGGTCGGCGGCAGGCCCTGCACGGCGAGCACCTCGGGCCTGGGCGGGAGGACGACGAACTCGGGCGACGACGGCTGGAGCTCGACGCTGGCGGTAGCGGTGGCGGCGACAGGCGCAGGAGAGGCGGAGCCGGGAGGTGCGGGCGCGAGGTCGGCCTTGGGCTGCTGCTCGGGCGAGGCCGATGCGCCGTTGGTGCTCGAGCCGGGCGGGTGAGCTGCAGCGGCCTGGGTCGCTGCGTTCGGCTGGATGCGGGGCTTGCGCGCGAGCTCCTCGTCTGTGAGCAGCAAGACAAGTATCTCGAGTCAGCCGTCTGCGCACGAACGGCGTGAACGCAGGAAGGGGGACGAGAGGGACGAGGAGGCCGACGCACCAAAGTCGAAGGTCAACCCGTCGAGCTCCCCCTTGTCGGCCCTCTCGACCCACTCGCCGACCCTCCTCGCCCTCTCGACCTGGCCCCGCCGCTCCCTCCTCTCGGTCTCCCTCGCCGGGCCGACGCCGTACTTCTCCCCGAACCACTCGCCGCCGAGGCTCTTGGTCGTCGCGAACAGCGCCTTGAGCTCGCGCCGCGTGATGTCGCCGCAGTACTTCTTGTAGGCGTCGTCGAGCGCCGAGGGCGAGTCGGCGAGCGAGGCCGGGTTGGTCGAGCGGAACCAGTCGGCGAAGTAGGCTTTGCTGACGCGCTGAGGGAGCTGCATTGGCGGCTCGATGGCGGGGCGGCTGCGAGACAGGGTGCACATGAGTCAGCGGTGGAGCACAAATATGTTCCACGAGCGACTGGAGCGAGAGCGGGACGCACAGAGGAGGAGGAGGCGCGGCGACGAACGGCTCGCCGTACGGCGCAGAGCCAGGAGGCGGGTAGCTGCCCATCTGCGGCGGCGGCGGCGGTCCACTGCGTCGCGGTCCGCCTCGAGAAGGAGGCGACGGGCGGCGGCCGTCGTAGTAGTCGTCGCCGCGAAGAGGAGGAGGAGGACCTGCAGCGGCGCGCGGTAGGAGGAGGGGGACGTCAGCGAGCGAGTCCAAGCAAGGCAGTGGGAGGAGAACAGATGAGACGCACCGTCTCGGAAGGCGCGCGCAGGAGGGTAGTCCACGCCGGGGCGACCACCGCCGCGAGGAGGACCCGGCGGCCCGCCGGGCGAGGGGGAGCGACGGCGCTTGCGGGCTGCAGGAGGGGTGGGCAAGGGTCAGCAGCGGTTCTCGTACAGCTGCTCTGGACTGACAGAGGAAGGAACGCACCGTCGTAGTCGGGGCTCGGCGGCCCGCGCCGGTCGTGCGGACGAGGAGGCCCTCCAGGGCCACCGTCGTCGTACCTGCGGCGGGGCGGCGGCGGGCCGCGCTCGTAGTCGTCGCGCCGGTCCGGACCCCTCGTGGGCGGCGGCGCACGGTCGTAGCGCGGGCCGTCGTCGCGGTAGGGGGGCGGCGGCGGGCCGTCACGACGAGGAGGGCGGTCGTCGTCGTGCGGGCCGCGCGAGTAGCGGCGGGGCGGTGGACCGTCCATCTTGACTGGCTGCGTCGCCTCCTGAGTGAGCTGCGGCGATGCTGAACGAGGTGCGAGTGGGTCGTGCGGCGGCGGCGAGCGACGAGGAGGGGGAGCGGGCTGAACGCAGGCGGGTGCGCGGCCGAGCTGTACAGGCCTCGGGCGAGTGTGCTGTAGCTCTTCTGCTGCCTCGCGACTCGGCCTGGTCGGGTCAGGCGAGCGTGGTGGGGCGAGAGCAAGGCGCGGACGACTCGGCGGGAGGGGAGCTGGGTGCTCTCTCGCTCTGGCTCGCATGGCTAGCCTGTGCGCGGTAGGCTCTCACTGCAGCTGTCTCTGTGGCTCTCTCGCACGCAGGCACGCTCGCACAGAGGGAGGAGGGATTGCTCCCGGTCTTTCGCTCTCCCCGGCGAGCCGCTCTCCCTCACGCCTGTTGCTCGCTCCCAGGCTCGCCGGTGTGCCGCGCGGTGTGGACAGGGGAGTGAAATGACTCGTTGCGGGTGCTGCGAGGGACTGGTGGTGGAGGCTTGGCGGTGGGAGCTGCGCAGAGGCGAGGCGGTGCTCGTGAGGGCGAGCGGGCGTCGAGAGAGGGGGGAGGACGGGGTGCGGGTGGGTGGGACTACAGCAGAGTTGGACAGGCTCAAGCTCGAGGGAGGGAGAGCGGCACGAGCGAGGAAGGAGCGGTCGAGGGAGCCCGAGCGAGGCGGACCACGTCGTCGTCGCCCGCTCGCCTCGCCCTCCTCCCCTCCTCTCCTCCCACCTCGCTCTCGCTCCCCTCTCTTCACCTTCAGCCCCGACCCCGACTGCTACAATGGAAGGTGAGCTCTCCCCTCCTCTCGTTCCACCCTCCCCCCGCCCCACCCTCGCCGCGACCGTCCACCCTCGTCACCCCCGTCACTCGACCCCCTCCCTCCTCCCTCGCCTCGCTCGGTCGGCTCTCCACCCGCATGGGGGCACCCAGGACTGACCCAGACTCGCGCCCACCGCCTCGCAGACGAAGTTGCTGCCCTCGTTATCGACGTGCGTCTCTCTCTCGCACCACACGGCCGCCTCGTC
>Ga0308169_10003721_pt1 | contig 14692 bp, 11 predicted proteins | sample PhyBR1_2_FD_202139 | JGI IMG/M metagenome (GOLD analysis project Ga0308169, IMG submission 202139) | Phyllosphere microbial communities from UC Gill Tract Community Farm, Albany, California, United States - DLSLSB.R1 | ecosystem: Host-associated > Plants > Phyllosphere > Unclassified | place... | reverse complement strand
GTGCCCGAGACCGTCCGTCTGGCCGTCGACGGCGGCGCCCGCATCGTGCAGCTGCGCGACAAGGAGGCGACGGATGCCGAGACCGCAGCTCGGCTGATCGAGTTGTCGCGCGTCATCGACGGCCGCGCGCTGCTCGTGGTGAACGACCGGCTCGACGCGGCGCTCGCCGCCCGCGACGCCGGTGCCCGCGTCGACGGCGTGCACCTGGGACAGGGCGACGCATCGGTGCTTCGCGCCCGCGCCGAACTCGGTCCCGATGCGCTGATCGGCCTCACGGCCAACAGCCCCGAGCACCTCGAGGCCGTGCTCGCGCTTCCGGCGGGCACCGTCGACTACCTCGGAGTCGGCGTGATCCGCCCGACCAGCACCAAACCCGACCACCCGCCGGCACTCGGAGTGGACGGCTTCCGCGCGTTCGCGGACGCGAGCCCGCTGCCCTGCGTCGCGATCGGCGGCGTGGGCATCGATGACACCGAGCAGCTGCGGGACGCCGGAGCGGCGGGACTCGCCGTGGTCTCGGCCCTGTGCGCGGCCGAGGACCCGGCGCAGCGAGCCGCCGAGTTCGTGAGCCGCTGGCGCGCCGCAGGCGTTCCCCGGGTGCTCAGCATCGCCGGCAGCGATCCGTCCGGCGGTGCGGGAATCCAGGCGGACCTGAAGTCCATCGCCGCGAACGGCGGCTACGGCATGGCGGCGATCACCGCTCTCACCGCGCAGAACACGCAGGGGGTCCGGGCTGTGCACGTGCCGCCGGCCGAGTTCCTGCGCGACCAGCTCGACGCGATCTCGGACGACGTCGTCATCGACGCGGTGAAGATCGGGATGCTCGCGACCACGGACGTCATCCGCGTCGTCGCCGGCTGGCTCGACGCCGCGCGTCCGCCGATCGTCGTCATAGACCCCGTGATGATCGCCACCAGCGGCGACCGGCTGCTGGACGCCGAGGCCGAGCAGGCGCTGGGCGACCTGCTCCGTCGCGCCGACGTGGTGACCCCGAACCTCTCCGAACTCGGCGTGCTCACCGGCCGGGAGGTCAGCTGCTGGGAGGACGCGCTCGCCGCGGCATCCGTGCTCTCCGCCGCGATCGATGCCCAGGTGCTCGTCAAGGGCGGGCACCTCGAGGGCGCCGACGCCCCGGACGCCCTCGTCGGACGCGGCCCCATCGTCGAGTTCCCGGGCGCCCGCATCAGGACCGCGAACACGCATGGCACGGGATGCTCGCTGTCCTCGGCGCTCGCCACCCGTCTGGCGCGCGGCGAGTCGCCCACAGAAGCCGTCGCCGGATCCCGGGCCTGGCTGCGCGAGGCGCTGCGCACGAGCGACGAACTGCACGTCGGTCGCGGACACGGCCCCGTCAACCACTTCGGCGGGCTGTGGCGACGCGGTGGCCTCGAGACGGCACCGACGGCCGAGGACATCCGCTCGGACTGGTGGCGGAGCATCGAGGGCATCCGGCGCGACATCGACGAGCTGCCGTTCATCCGCGCCCTCGCCGACGGATCCCTCGATCGCGAGCTGTTCCTGGCCTACCTCGCGCAGGACGCCCTGTACCTGCGCGAGTACGCGCGCGTGCTGGCAGAGGCCGCCCGCCTCGCGCCCACCCCCGAGGAGCAGGCGTTCTGGGCGGAGTCCTCGCACGGCTCGATCGCGGGTGAGGTCGAGCTGCACGCCACCTGGCTGACGCCCGAGACGGGGATCTCGGCAGCGACCTTCGCCGCCGAGCCGAGCCCGGTGAACACCGCCTACCTCGATCACCTCCGCGCCGCCGCCTTCTCCGGCGACTACGGCGTGCTGATCTCGGCGATCCTGCCGTGCTTCTGGCTGTACACGGACCTGGGACACCGACTGCACGCCGGCGACTTCGGCGCATACGCGACCGACCCGCGGCATCCGTACGCGTCGTGGCTGGTGACGTACGCCGACCCCGCCTTCGCGATCGCCACCGAGCGGGCGATCGGCTATGTCGTCGCTGCGGCCGCGGGTGCCGACGGGAAGCGCTGGCACCGCATGCACCGGGCGTTCGTCGCTGCGGCCGAGCACGAGAGGGCGTTCTTCGATCTGCGCTGAGCGCAGCGGAGCGGGCGGCAGCGGAGAGTGTGACGCCGCGGATTTGCGGATGCTGCGCGATCGACGCTACTGTCGCGTCATGCCTTCGGCCGCACACATCACGCTGACGCCCCTTCCGGGCGTCGCTCCCGTGCGCCGACGCCGCGCCGGCCGCCGACTCTAGGCGACCCCGCGCAGCCCGTTCCGCGATGGTTCGAGGCCGGAGCCGGTGTCGCCGCCCCGGTCCACTGTCACTGGGTCACGCCCGTCATCGGGCGCGACTCGACCGTTAAGGTAGAACCATGACGTACTCCGTCGCCGTCTCCGGCGCATCAGGCTATGCGGGAGGCGAGATCCTGCGGCTTCTCGCCGCGCATCCCGACATCGAGATCCGCACCGTCACCGCGCACTCCAACGCCGGTCAGCCGCTCGTGCAGCACCAGCCGCACCTGCGCTCGCTCGCGCATCTCACACTTCAGGACACCACCCCCGAGATCCTCGCCGGCCATGACATCGTCTTCCTCGCGCTGCCGCACGGGCAGTCGGGGCAGTACACGGATGCTCTGGGCGAGGTGCCGCTCGTGATCGACGCGGGTGCCGACCACCGGCTCACCTCGCAGGATGCGTGGGATGCCTTCTACGGCGGCGCCTTCCACGACCCGTGGACCTACGGGGTCCCCGAGCTGCTGGTGGACGGCGGCAAGCAGCGCGAGAACCTGCGTGGTGCGACGCGCATCGCGGCTCCCGGCTGCAACGCGTCGACCGTGAGCCTCAGCCTCGTCCCCGGAGTGGCGGCGGGTGTCATCGATCCGTCCGACATCGTGACCGTCCTCGCCGTGGGACCGTCCGGTGCAGGCAAGAGCCTGAAGACGCACCTGCTCGGCAGTGAGCTGCTCGGCACCGCTAACCCCTATGCGGTCGGCGGAACGCACCGGCACATCCCCGAGATCCGCCAGGCGCTCGCCGCGGCATCCGGCGTCGAGCCCGCAGGCATCCGCATCTCCTTCACCCCGGTGATCGTCCCGATGGCCCGCGGCATCCTCGCCACCGCAACAGCGCCGATCGCCGACGGCGCGACCGACGCGCAGATCCGCGACGCCTGGGAATCCGCGTACGGCGACGAGACATTCGTGCAGCTGCTGCCCGAAGGCCAGTTCCCGCGCACCGCCGATGTGCTGGGTGCCAACACCGCGCTGCTGGGCATCGCCATCGACCGTGCGGCGAATCGCGTGATCGTCGTCACCGCGGTCGACAACCTCGTCAAGGGAACGGCCGGCGCCGCCGTGCAGTCCATGAACCTTGCGCTGGGCCTTCCCGAGGACCGCGCCCTCACCGTGAACGGAGTAGCGCCGTGAGCGTCACCGCACCCCAGGGATTCGAAGCAGCCGGCGTCGCCGTCGGCCTGAAGAGCACCGGCAAGCCGGACGTGGCCGTGGTCGTCAACCGCGGGCCCCGCAAGGTGGGAGCGGCGGTCTTCACCAGCAACCGCGCCAAGGCCAACCCCATCCTGTGGTCGCAGCAGGTCATCGCCGACCGCACGGTCGAGGCGATCGTGCTGAACTCCGGTGGCGCGAACTGCTTCACCGGCGCGTTCGGGTTCCAGACCAGCCACCTCACCGCCGAGAAGGCCGCCGAGCTCCTCGAGGTGAGCGCCGGAGACATCCTGGTCTGTTCCACGGGACTCATCGGCACCGGCGACGAGGTGTTCCGCGGCAAAGTGCTCGACGGCGTCGAGCAGGGCATCGCCTCGTTGTCCGCCGACGGCGGCCAGCTCGCCGCAGAGGCCATCATGACCACCGACACGGTCTCGAAGACCGCCGTCGTCACTCGCGACGGCTGGACGATCGGAGCGATGGCGAAGGGCGCGGGCATGCTCGCTCCGGGCCTGGCCACCATGCTCGTCGTCATCACCACGGATGCCGATCTCGAGGCGTCCGAGGCCGATGCTGCGCTCCGCCGGGCCACGCACGTCAGCTTCGACCGGCTCGACTCGGACGGCTGCATGTCGACCAACGACCAGGTGACCCTGCTCGCGAGCGGAGCGAGCGGCATCCGTCCCGACCTCGACGACTTCGACGCCGCGCTCGCTGAGCTGTGCGTTGAGCTCGCGCAGAAGCTGCAGGGCGATGCCGAGGGCGCCAGCCATGACATCACGATCGAGGTCGTGAACGCCGCCACCGAGACCGACGCGGTCGAGGTCGGCCGCTCGGTCGCGCGCAACAACCTGTTCAAGGCGGCGATCTTCGGCAACGACCCGAACTGGGGCCGCGTGCTCGCCGCGATCGGCACCACGCGCGCGGAATTCGACCCCTACGCCGTGGACGTCACGATGAACGGAATCCGCGTCTGCTCGAACGGCGGACCGGACCGTCCGCGCGACGAGGTCGACCTGGCCCCGCGTGCCACGCACCTGCTGATCGACCTGAAGGCGGGCGACGCCACGGCCACGATCCTCACCAACGACCTGACCCACGACTACGTGCACGAGAACAGCGCCTACGCCTCATGACCCAGCTCCAGGACACCGCACCCGAGGAGGCCGCCTACAAGGCCGCCACCCTCATCGAGTCACTGCCGTGGCTGAAGAAGTTCCGCGATCAGATCGTCGTGGTCAAGTACGGCGGCAACGCCATGGTCAGCGATGAGCTGCAGGACGCTTTCGCGCAGGACATCGCCTACCTGCGTTACGTGGGCGTGCAGCCCGTGGTGGTGCACGGCGGCGGTCCCCAGATCTCGACGATGCTGGACCGGCTCGACATCCCCAGCGAGTTCAAGGGTGGATACCGCGTCACCAACACGGAGGCGATCAGCGTCGTGCGGATGGTGCTCACCGGGCAGGTCAACCCGCAGCTGGTCGGCAAGATCAACTCGCACGGTCCCATCGCCACGGGCGTGAGCGGCGAGGATGCCGGCCTGTTCGGCGGACGCCGTCGCGGTGTGGTCATCGACGGCCAGGAGGTGGATCTCGGTCGCGTCGGCGACGTGGTGCAGGTCGATCCGACGCCGGTGCTGGACCATCTCGCGGCCGGCCGGATCCCCGTGGTCTCCTCGATCGCGCCCGATCTGGATCACCCCGGACAGTCGCTGAACGTGAACGCGGATGCCGCTGCGGCGGCGCTGGCCGTGGCCCTCGGCGCCCGCAAGCTGGTCATCCTGACGGATGTCGCCGGCCTGTACGCCGACTGGCCGAACCGCGACTCGCTCGTCTCGCACATCACCGCCGAGGCGCTCACCGAGATGCTCCCGGCGCTGGAGTCCGGGATGATCCCGAAGATGCGCGCCTGCCTGGACGCCGTGCAGAGCGGCGTGGACGCCGCCGCCATCATCGACGGACGGGTGCCGCACTCGGTGCTCGTCGAACTTTTCACCAGCAAGGGCATCGGGACGGAGGTCGTCGCATGAGCGACTGGAACGAGGACGCAGCACACGATCTGATGAGCCTGGGCGGGCGGTTCGCGCTGCTCACGCGCGGCGAGGGATCCTGGCTGTGGGATGCCGATGAGAAGCGCTACCTCGACTTCCTCGGCGGCATCGCGGTGAACTGCCTGGGCACGGCCCACCCGGTGTTCGTCGAGGCGGTCTCGAAGCAGGCCGCGACGCTCGCGCACGTGTCGAACTACTTCGCCAGCCCCGGCCAGCTCGAGCTCGCCGCACGACTCAAGCGTCTGGCGGGAACCGGGGACGCGGGCCGGGTGTTCCTCGCGAACTCCGGCAGCGAGGCCAACGAGATGGCCTTCAAGCTGGCCCGTCTGCACGGCAAGCCCTCCGGCCGCACGAAGATGGTCGTCGTCGAGGGGGCGTTCCACGGTCGCACCATGGGTGCGCTGTCGCTCACGCCCAAGGCGATGTACCGTGATCCCTTCCTGCCCGCCGTCCCCGATGTGGTGACCGTGTCGCGCTCGATCGAGAGCCTCGAGGCGGCGTTCGCAGCTGGGGGAGTGGCGGCCATGATCGTCGAGCCCATCCAGGGCGAGGCGGGCGTCGTCGAGTTCCCCGAGGGCTTCCTCGCCCGTGCCAGGGAGCTGACGACCGAGCACGACGCGCTGCTCATCCTCGACGAGGTGCAGACAGGTTCCGGGCGCACCGGCACGTGGTTCGCGTTCCAGCGCGAGGGCATCGTCCCCGACGCCGTGACGATGGCCAAGAGCATCGGTGCAGGCTTTCCGCTGAGCGCCCTCATCACGTTCGGCGCGGCCAGCGAGCTGTTCTACCCCGGCACCCACAACTCGACGTTCGGCGGCAACCCGCTGGCCGCCGCGGTGGCCAACGCCACGCTGGGCTTCATCGAGGAGACCGGTCTTCTCGACAACGTCAACGCGCGCGGCGCGCAGCTGCGTTCGGCGGTCGCGGACCTCCCGTTCGTGACCGGCACCACCGGGGCGGGGCTGCTCATCGGCATCCGCCTCTCCGCGCCCGTCGCCGCCGAGGTGCGAGCGGCCGCCCACGAACGCGGCCTGATCATCAACGCACCCACCGAGGACATCATCCGCATCGCACCCGCGTACACGATCGGCGACGCCGAGGTGGCGGAGTTCCTCACCCTCTTCAGCGCGGCGCTGGACGCCACAGCAATCGCACACTCGACCATGGAGACCCCCGCATGACCCGCCACCTGCTTCGCGATGACGACCTGACCCCCGCCGAGCAGAGCGAGGTGCTGGATCTCGCGATCGAACTGAAGAAGGATCGCTGGTCCAACAAGGCCCTCGCCGGCCCGCAGACCGTCGCCGTGATCTTCGACAAGTCCTCCACCCGCACCCGGGTGTCGTTCGCCGTGGGGATCGCGGACCTCGGTGGCTCGCCGCTGATCATCTCCACCGCCAACAGCCAGCTCGGGGGCAAGGAGACGCCGTCCGACACGGCTCGCGTGCTGGAGCGGCAGGTGGCGGCGATCGTGTGGCGCACCTACGCGCAGTCCGGTCTCGAGGAGATGGCCCGCGGCACCCGCGTGCCGGTCGTCAACGCGCTCTCGGACGACTTCCACCCCTGCCAGCTCCTGGCCGACCTGCTCACGATCCGCGAGCACAAGGGCGAGCTCAAGGGACTCACGCTGTCGTTCTACGGCGACGGCCGCAGCAACATGGCGCACTCCTACCTCCTGGCCTGCGTCACCGCCGGAATGCACGTGCGCGTGGCCGCGCCGGATGCGTACGCGCCCCGCGCGGACGTGGTCGTCGCCGCCGAGAAGCGCGCCGCCGAGACGGGCGGGTCCGTCACCCTGCTCACCGACCCCCGCGAGGCGGCGCTCGGTGCCGACATCGTGGTGACCGACACCTGGGTGTCGATGGGCAAGGAGGAGGAGAAGATCGAGCGGCTCCGCGATCTGGGCGGCTACAAGGTCACCACCGAGATCATGGACCTCGCCGATCCCGAGGCCATCTTCATCCACTGCCTGCCCGCCGATCGCGGCTACGAGGTGGACTCCGAGGTCATCGACGGGCCGCAGAGCGTGGTCTGGGACGAGGCCGAGAACCGCCTGCACGCGCAGAAGGCGCTGCTGGTCTGGCTCCTGGGCAAGCAGGAGGACGCCGCATGAGCTCCGAGGCGCACGGCACGAACGAGGGCGCTCTCTGGGGTGCACGGTTCGCGGGCGGGCCGTCGCCCGAGCTCGCCGAGCTGAGCCGCTCCACGCACTTCGACTGGATCCTCGCCCCGTACGACATCGCGGGGTCCCACGCACACGCCACGGCTCTCGAGGCCGCCGGGTACCTGGAGGCGGAGGAGGCGCGCATCATGCACGCCGGCCTCGACGCCCTCGCCGCGCGGATCGAGGACGGCACGCTGCTGCCCGACCCGGGCGACGAGGACGTGCACGGTGCGCTCGAGAAGGCGCTGATCGCCGAGATCGGTCCCGAGGTGGGCGGCCGCCTGCGCGCCGGCCGCAGCCGCAACGATCAGATCGCGACGCTCGTGCGCATGTACCTGATCGATCACGCCCGGGTGATCGCCCGCGACCTGCTGCGCGTCATCGATTCCCTGGTCGCGCAGGCCGAGGCGCACCCGGATGCCATCCTCCCGGGGCGCACGCACCTGCAGCACGCCCAGCCGGTGCTGCTCGCACACCACCTGCAGGCGCACGCCTGGCCCCTGGTGCGCGAACTGGAGCGCCTGGTCGACTGGCGGCGCCGCGCCGGCTTCTCGCCCTACGGCGGGGGAGCGCTGGCCGGGTCCACTCTCGGTCTCGACCCGGCTCTCGTGGCTCGCGAACTGGGGCTGGACCGTCCCGCGGAGAACTCGCTGGACGGCACCGCCGCCCGCGACGTGGTCGCGGAGTTCGCGTTCATCGCCGCGATGACGGGCATCGACCTGTCCCGCCTGTCGGAGGAGATCATCCTCTGGAACACCCGCGAGTTCGGCTTCGTCACGCTCGACGACGCGTACTCCACCGGGTCCAGCATCATGCCGCAGAAGAAGAACCCCGACATCGCCGAGCTCGCGCGCGGCAAGTCCGGCCGCCTGATCGGCAACCTGACCGGGCTGCTCGCCACGCTCAAGGGCCTTCCACTCGCGTACAACCGCGACCTGCAGGAGGACAAGGAGCCGGTCTTCGACTCGGTCCGCACCCTCGAGGTGGTGCTGCCGGCGTTCGCGGGCATGATCGCCACGCTGCGCTTCGACACGGCGCGCATGGCCGAGCTCGCACCGCAGGGCTTCTCGCTGGCGACGGACGTCGCCGAGTGGCTGGTCAAGCAGCGCGTGCCGTTCCGCGATGCGCACGAGATCTCCGGGGCGCTGGTGCGCGCCTGCGAGGAGCGCGGGATCGGGCTGGAGGATGCCGATGACGAGCTGCTGCGCTCGGTGTCGGAGCACCTGACTCCGGCCGTCCGTGACGTGCTCTCGATCGAGGGCTCGGTGGCGTCCCGCACCGGCGCCGGAGGCACGGCTCCTGTGCGCGTGGCGGAGCAGCGGGCTGAGCTCGTGGCGCGCACGCAGACGGCGGCGCACGCGCTGGGTCTCTGATATTCATGGAACATCAGGCTTCTCCTTATATTTCTGAAATATCAGTGATAGGCTGATCGCATGGCAGTCGTCGTGACAGCCGACATCATCGGCTCCCGCAGGCTCCTCGACAGGGGAGACGCGCAGAACGCCCTCGACTCGGCGATCGCACAGGTGGAGCGAGACCTCCCGGTGGCGGTCGAGGGAATGCGTCCGACCGTCGGCGACGAGGAGCAGGCGGTCTATCCGACGCTGGAGGCGGCACTCGGGACCATCCTGCTGCTGAGGCTCGCACTGCCCGACGGCGTCGAGTTCCGCTACGGGATCGGCATCGGCGAGGTGGGGACCGTCCCCTCCACGGCATCCGATCGGGGGATCTCCGACGGTCCCGGCTGGTGGGCGGCGCGCAGCGCGATCGAGCAGGTGGAGACGCTTCAGCGGCGCACCGCGCCGCAGGCGCGGACCTGGGTCGTCGCCCATGAGAGCACGGACGAGGTGTCGCCGGACGCCGTCCGCTGGGCGAACGCCTATCTGCTGTCCAGGGACGAGCTGGTCGGAGCGATGAGCGAGCGCACCCGTCGTCTCGCCTACGGCCGCTGCCTCTCCCGCACTCAGTCCGAACTCGCCGCGTCCGAGGGCATCACGCAGTCGGCTGTGTCCCAGGCGCTGTCGTCATCGGGGGCGGGCAGCGTCGTGGAGGGGTTCCGGCTGCTCGAGCTGACCTGAACGGAGCGTGCTCAGACGAGCGCGAGACGGATCACCGTGCCGACCGCGCTGGCCCAGAGCAGACTGGCGAGGGTACCGATGATGAAGCGCTCCCTGGCCTCGGCCTCGGCGAGCTCCGGGAACCGGCCGATGCCCTTCACCGCGATGATCGCGGCGATGGCCTCGGGGAAGCCCACCGCGATCGCCACCACGGTGCAGATGCGCTCCAGGTAGCCGATGACGGTGCCGCCGCGCATGAGGGTCCGCGCGTGCGCGGGGTCGGCATCGTGCGAGGCGAGGATCACGATGCCGCCGTCCTCGGTCTCGCGCACGCGGTTGCCTGCGGCGATGTCGAGCGCGCGCCGGGTGAACGGATTGCCGCCGACCGTCGCGGCGGCGAACCCCAGCACCGTGATCGGCACGCCCAGCAGGGGCGTCGCGCCCGGAGGCAGGACCACGACGATCGTCAGCGCGGCCGCCACGAGCGCACCGCCGACGGCGGCCAGGACGGTCGACGGCCGGCGCAGCCCCACGAGCGAGAGCACGAGCACCACCAGCAGCACCACGACAATCGCTGAGGCCAGAACTGCGGAGGCGAAGGGGTCCAGGGACGGCATGGCGCCAGCATGCCACGGGCATCCGACGTCACGCGGGAGCGGAGCGCGCGATCCGCGCTGATAGCCTGGAACGCGTGTCGAATCCCGCTCTGACGACCGCCTCCGTGGCGCTCGATCCCACGTTCGAGAACGTGTGGGACGAGCTGCTGTGGCGCGGCCTCGTCCACGTGTCCACCGATCAGGAGGCGCTGCGCGCCCTTCTCGCCGGGGACCCGATCACGTATTACTGCGGCTTCGACCCGACGGCCCCCAGCCTGCACCTCGGCAACCTCGTGCAGCTGCTCCTGCTGCGCCGTCTGCAGCTCGCCGGGCACAAGCCCCTCGGGCTGGTCGGCGGCTCCACCGGCCTGATCGGCGACCCCCGCCCGACCGCGGAGCGCACGCTGAACACGCGCGAGACGGTCGAGGAGTGGGTGGGCCGGCTGCGCGCCCAGGTCGAGCGCTTCCTCAGCTTCGAGGGCGACAACGCCGCGCGCATGGTCAACAACCTCGACTGGACGGCGCCGATGAGCGCCATCGACTTCCTGCGCGAGATCGGCAAGCACTACCGCGTCGGCACGATGCTGAAGAAGGACGCGGTCGCCGCGCGCCTGAACTCGGACGCCGGGATCAGCTACACCGAGTTCAGCTACCAGATCCTGCAGGGCATGGACTTCCTGGAGCTCTACCGCCTGTACGGCTGCGTGCTGCAGACCGGCGGCTCCGACCAGTGGGGCAACCTCACCAGCGGCACCGACCTGATCCACCGCGTCGAGGGCGTGTCCGCGCACGCGATCGGAACGCCCCTGATCACCAACAGCGACGGCACCAAGTTCGGCAAGAGCGAGGGCAACGCGATCTGGCTGGACGCCGAGATGTGCAGCCCGTACCGGATGTACCAGTTCTGGCTCGGGACGACGGATGCCGACGTCGTCGACCGGCTGAAGGTCTTCACGTTCCTGACCCGCGCCGAGATCGAGGAGTACGCGGCCCTGGTCGAGTCCGAGCCGTTCCGCCGTGCCGCGCAGAAGCGTCTCGCGCTCGAGGTGTGCGTGACGGTGCACGGAGCGGAGGCGACGGCCGCCGTGATCGCGGCATCCGAGGCTCTGTTCGGCCAGGGGGACCTGTCCGCGCTCGACGCGGCCACGCTGCGCACCGCCCTCGAGGAGCTCCCGAACGCGACAGTCGCCGCCGGCACTCCGGTCACCGAGGCGCTCGTCGCCACGGGGCTGGTCTCCAGCGTCTCCGAGGCGCGCCGCGCGATCTCGCAGGGCGGGGTCTCGCTGGACGGCGAGCGGGTCGTGGACGACACGGCGACCGTGCAGGGCTCCCTGCCCGGCGGCGTGTCCGTGCTGCGCCGCGGCAAGAAGACGCTCGCGGGCGTGTTCCTCGGCTGACCCGGCGAATCGATGCCCTTCACGCCCAGCCACGCGATCGTCGCGCTACCCTTCGTGCGCACGCCGCTGGTGCCGGCGGCGATCGCCGTCGGGGCGATGACACCGGACCTGCCGCTCTTCCTGCGCGGCCTCGGTCCGTCGTACGGCTTCACGCATTCCACGACGAACATCGTCTGGACGGCGCTGATCGCCCTCGGCCTGCTGGCCGTGTGGCGGCTGGTGCTGCGGCCGGCGCTGGTGCATCTCGCTCCGGATGCCGTGGCCGCGCGTCTTCCGGATGCCTGGCGCCGGACCGGTCGTGACGCGGCGCTCGAGCTGTTCGCGTCCCGTGAGAAACCGGGCTACCCGCTCCTGCTGGTCATCTCGCTGCTGATCGGGGTGCTCTCGCACATCGCCTGGGACCTGTTCACGCACGAAGGCCGCTGGGGCGTCGAGGCGATCCCCGCGCTGCAGCAGTCATGGGGCCCGATGCCCGGATACAAGTGGCTGCAGCACGGTTCGAGCGCCGTCGGCCTGCTGCTCCTCGGCGCGTGCGCGGTGCTGTGGCTGCGTCGGCGGGGCATCGTGCGCCGACCGCGGATGCTGCCCGCCTGGGTGCGGTGGAGCTGGTACCTGACGCTCCCGGTGTTCCTGATCGGGGGCTGGCTCATCGGGCTGTCCGTCTACGGGCCGCCTGGCGAGTCGCTCAGCGTGCAGCAGCTGGCCTACCGGACGCTGCCGCTCGCGTCGGGCCTGTGGGGACTGATGACGCTCGCTCTCTGCGTGGCCGTCGTGCTGCTCTCCGGTCGCCGCCGTACAGCCTGATCACCCACTCCGGCGCATTACCACTCCGCCTGATCACCATTCCGGCGCGTCGGCGCCCCACGGCCGGGGAGCAGCGAACCGGACCGGTCCGCCCGGCCAGCGCACGGCGGGCTCGACCGTCGTGACGCGCTGCCCGCCGACCTCGAACTCCTGCGTCCGGACCTCGTGCTCCGGTGCTCGCCGCGGCTCGCCCCGGGGCATCCCGAGCAGTTCGGCGGCCACCCGCCGCAGCGAGGTGCGCACATACCAGGAGCCGCCGGCCTCCGCACGCCGGCACAGCGCTGCGGTGATCCCCGCGGCGAGCAGGTATCCGGCCGAATGGTCCAGCGCCTGCGCGGGCAGCGCGCCGGGGAGCTGTCCGTCGACCGAGTCCGCCCATGAGATGCCGCAGGCCGCCTGCACGATGCTGTCGAACCCTCGGGCGGAATCGTCGCCGGGCCAGGCGCTGAGCTGCGCCACGACGAGCTGCGGATGCCGGGAGACCAGCGACTGAGGATCCAGGCCGAGCCGGCGCAGTCCGTCCGGACGATAACCGAGCACGATCACGTCGGCGTCGGCGAGCAGCGCATCGAAGCGCTCGCGATCTGCGGCGATGTCCAGGAGAGCGGTCCGCTTGCCGTGACCGGTGTCGAAGTGCTGCCAGCTGATCTCCTCCCGCATCGGAGGGTCGAGTCGCAGCACCTCGGCACCGGCGAACGCCAGAGTGCGCGTCGCGACGGGACCGGCGATCACCCGGGTCAGATCGAGCACGCGGATGCCCGACAGAGGCGAGGCCGCCGTGGGGCGGGGAAGTGCACGCGGCCGGGAGTCGCCGAGTCGGGAAACCTGGATCAGCGGAGTGGCTCGCAGCGCGGCATCCTCACGCGGTGCCTCCTGTCGCACAGGAACGCAGAGACCGCCGTGCGCCTGGACGGCGGTCATCGCCTGCACGGATGTCATGGTGCGCAGCACCGAAGCGACCTCGTCGGGGGTGGCGCCGTTCCGAAGACGGAGGCCCGTGCGGAGGGCGGCGGCATGGTGCGCGTAGTTGCCGTGCGTGCGCACCCATCCGTCGGCGGTACGCCAGAACCCGGAGAGAGGAGCGAACCCCTCTATCGCTTCGCCGTCGACGCGCAGGTACCGGTCGCTGCGATACGCGTCGGCCACGAGGTCGGGATCGGGCAGGAGCGGATGCCAGTCATCATCCGCAGAGGCCGTCCCGATCGCAGCGGCGGCGGCTCCGATGCTGGTCCAGGCGAGCTCGCCAACGGCGAGATGGGAGGGCAGAGGTACGGCCTGCACCGCGCGGGCGGGGAGCGTGAGAGTGTCGGGGCGCAGCCCCAGCTCCGCCAGCAGGCGGGGGAGGAGCCCGGAATCCTGCGGCCGCAGCGGGGTGTCACTGGTGGGTCCCATGACGCGAGACTACGTCGGCCGGAGCCGCGACACGCCCGGGAGACGGGGCTGATTTGCCGGATGCCCGGGATCCACGTAAATTATTACTTGTTCGCCCCAAGCGGTTGAGCGGAAGGCCTGAAGGCCTGGCTCCCCTCCAAGTAGCGAACACAAATCCTCAACTTCCACCGGCGGCTTCGCTGGTGTAAGATGGAGGTTCCGGCTCCGGAACGACTGGTCAACAGTCCTGGATCTGCCGGGTAAGATTGTGAAGTTGCCCTGCGCTTCTCGCCCTGTTGGGGTGGGTGTGTGGGTGCGTCCGATCCTTGAGAACTCAACAGCGTGCACTTGTCAAATGCCAAATTATCCTCGTCCAGCCCTGTGGGGTTGGTTGAGAATTCCTTTGGATCAATTTATATGAATGTCAGCAATGATGTTCGTCTCTTTTGGTCATGATTGAACTCGCTGCCTTCTTGCCGTTTTCCCGGTGGTTGGTATGCATCTGTTTTTTACGGAGAGTTTGATCCTGGCTCAGGATGAACGCTGGCGGCGTGCTTAACACATGCAAGTCGAACGATGAAGCCCAGCTTGCTGGGTGGATTAGTGGCGAACGGGTGAGTAACACGTGAGCAACCTGCCCCTGACTCTGGGATAAGCGCTGGAAACGGCGTCTAATACTGGATATGTCCCATCACCGCATGGTGTGTGGGTGGAAAGATTTTTCGGTTGGGGATGGGCTCGCGGCCTATCAGCTTGTTGGTGAGGTAATGGCTCACCAAGGCGTCGACGGGTAGCCGGCCTGAGAGGGTGACCGGCCACACTGGGACTGAGACACGG
>Ga0308169_10003719_pt1 | contig 14696 bp, 13 predicted proteins | sample PhyBR1_2_FD_202139 | JGI IMG/M metagenome (GOLD analysis project Ga0308169, IMG submission 202139) | Phyllosphere microbial communities from UC Gill Tract Community Farm, Albany, California, United States - DLSLSB.R1 | ecosystem: Host-associated > Plants > Phyllosphere > Unclassified | place... | reverse complement strand
TCTATCCACTGAGCTACAGCCGCATGAGGGGGAATTTCAGAAGTGAGGCGAAGGATACCGTTTTTCTTTACCTGCGTCTACGGAAACTGTCGTATCGCTGGCAAATGCATGCCACTGCCTATTTTTTGTGCCTATAATTGTGAGTTACATAAAGGTTTATATCCAGGCATGTAAAAATGCCAAGACACAGCCAACGGTTTCGAATCTGGACTAAGGACATCATGAGCGACGCACATAACGAACAACAATCAGCGATCAAAACGCCTAAACAACTGGCGGCGGCCGTCATCGGGTTTTTTCTGGTGACGGTCATCGGCATTATCCTGCTGGTGCAGTTTGTCACTACCCAGAAACTGACGGGGGCCGGGTCGGACAGCCAGACCGATGACGCCATTGCCAGTCGCTTGAGTCCGGTAGCGGACCAGGGCTTTACCTTCAAGGATGCCAGCGGTCCGAAAGTGCTGCAAAGCGGCGAAGCCATCTACACCTCGACCTGCGTGGCTTGCCACGGTGCCGGTGTGGCCGGTGCGCCGAAGTTTGGCGATGCGGGTGCCTGGTCGGCCCGTCTGGCGCAAGGCTATGAGACGGTAGTGAAACACGCGATCGAGGGCCTGCGCGCGATGCCGGCCAAGGGCGGCAATCCTGACCTGGACGATGTGGAAGTGGCGCGCGCCGTGGTGTATATCGCCAATGCATCAGGCGGCAAGTTCAAGGAACCGGAAGTACCTGCGCCAGCTGCCGCCGAAGGTGCAGCATCGGCAGCCGAACCTGCCAAATAAGCAGCTCGATTCAGCGGCTGAACCCAGCCGCAACATCTGCCGCAAAACAAGCCACCAGACAGGCACGCTTGCAGCACTCGAAAAACCGCTCTGAACAGGGCGGTTTTTTTCGCCTGAACATTTCGCAAGCCGATAAAAAAGCCGCCCGGCAAATGCGGGGCGGCTGGCAGACTAGCTGCTGCTACAAAGTCTTACCACATGATGACGCGGTCTTTTGGCGGCAGGTACAGCTTGTCGCCCGGCTTGACGCCAAACGCGTCGTAGAAGCCTGGCTGGTTGCGCACGGTGCCGTTGGCGCGGAACTGGCCTGGCGAATGCGGGTCGGTTTTCAGCAAGACCAATTGCTGCGCTTCACGCATTTTCATGCGCCATACCTGGGCAAAGCCGGCATAGAAACGCTGCTCGCCGGTCAGGCCGTCAATCACTGGCGCTTTCTTGCCGTTCAGCGACAATTTGTAGGCCTTGTAGGCAATTGCCAGGCCCGAGTTGTCGGCAATGTTTTCACCCAGGGTCAGTTCGCCATTCACATGCTGGCCAGCAACCGGGCTGAAGCTGTTGTATTGCGCCACCAGCTGCTTGGTCTTGGCAGCGAAGTTCTTGTGGTCGGACTTGCTCCACCAGTCGCGCAGATTGCCGTCGCCGTCGTACTGGGCGCCCTGGTCGTCGAAGCCGTGGCTGATTTCATGGCCGATCACGGCGCCGATGGCGCCATAGTTGACGGCGTCGTCCGCCTTGGCGTCAAAGAACGGGGCTTGCAGGATCGATGCCGGGAAGACGATTTCGTTCATCTCCGGGTTGTAATAGGCGTTGACGGTTTGTGGCGTCATGCCCCATTCGTCGCGGTCGATCGGCTGGCCCAGCTTGTTCAGTTCGCGGTTGTACGACACCAGGTGCGAGCGCTGGATATTGCCGATCAGGTCGTCTTTCGAGACCGTCAGCGCCGAGTAGTCGCGCCATTTGTTCGGGTAGCCGATCTTGGTGGTGAACTTGGCCAGCTTGATCTGTGCCTGTTTCTTGGTCGCCGGGCTCATCCAGTCGAGCTTGTCGATGCTTTGCTTGTAGGCTTTCATCAGGTTGCCGACCAGCTCTTCCATGCGCACCTTGCGGTCGGCCGGGAAGTATTGCTCCACATACAGCTGGCCCACCGCTTCGCCCAGCGCGCCTTCCACTGCGCTCACGCCACGCTTCCAGCGCGGACGCATTTCCGTTACACCCGTCAAGGTGGTGCCGTAGAACGCAAAGTTCTCGTCGACAAACGCTTTCGACAGGTAGCCGGCGTGGGCGTGCAGCAGATGCCACTGGAAATACGCTTTCCAGGTATCGAGCGGGGTCTTGTTGGCGATCTCGGCAAAGCCTTTCAGGTAGCTGGGCTGGCTGACGATCACATAGCTGACCTTGCCGGCAATGCCGGTATCTTTCAGGTAGGTGGCCCAGTCGTAGCCTGGCGCCATGTCGGCCAGCTTGCCCAACTCGACCTTGTTGTAGGTCTTGATCGGGTCGCGGTTCTGCACATTGCTCCACTGCGCCTTGGCGATCTCGGTTTCCAGCGCCAGGATAGCCTTGGCGTTGGCAGCAGCGTTCTTGTCACCGGCCAGGCTCAGCATTTTTTCCACATGGGCCAGGTATTTGGCGCGGGTGTCAGCCTTGCCTTCTTCCAGGTAGTAGTCGCGGTCCGGCAGACCCAGACCGCCCTGGCCGATATCGGCAACATACTTGGTGGAATCTTTGGCGTCCTGGTGGATGCCGAAGTCATATGGCGAGGTCACGCCCAGCTTGCTGAAATGCGCGATGACCGATGGCAGCTCTTTTTTGTCCTGCAGCGCGGCGATCTTGGCCAGTTCGGCGTTCAAAGGGGTAAGACCCAGGGTTTCCAGCCGTGCTTCATCCATGAAGCTGGTGTAGAAGTCGCCGATTTTTTGCGTGTTCGAGCCGGCAGCGGCGTTCTTGTCGGCGGCAGCGCCTTCGATAATGCCGCGCAGCTGGGTTTGCGTATCGTCAGCGAGTTTGGCAAAGCTGCCCCAGCTCGATTTGTCGGCCGGAATCACGGTTTCGCTCAGCCATTTGCCGTTCAGATGCTGGAATAGGTCATCCTGTGCGCGCACGGATGGGTCGATATATTGCACTTCCACGCCCGAGACCAGGCCGGCTGGCGAAGCCGCTGTGGTAGCCGCAGGCGCTTTCTTCACATCCGCCGCGCCAGCCATGCCGGATACGCCAGCGAGCAGGCTCAGGGTCAACGCACTTAACAGATAACGATTCACGGTAATCCTTTATATTGTATGGAATATAAGGGTCAGAACGCCCTAGGCTTCTGGCCCGGTTTTTGACTGTAGCACAGGCAGCTGCAGCAGTACAAAAAAGTGTCTTGAATGCAAAAAAGACCGCACACGGCGGTCTTCCTTCTTGCAACAGGGTCTTACCAGATAATCACGCGGTTTTCCGGCGCTACATACATCTTGTCGCCTGGTTTGACGTCAAATGCTTCGTAGAAGCCTGGCTGGTTGACCATGGTGCCGTTGGCGCGGTACTGGCCCGGCGAATGCGGATCGGTCTTGATCTGCACAATCTGCTGGGCTTCGCGCATCTTGCTGCGCCATACCTGGCCAAAGCCCATGTAGAAACGCTGGTCGCCGGTCAAGCCGTCGATCACCGGTGCAGGCTTGCCGCCGAGCGAGATCTTGTAGGCCTTGTAGGCAATCGCCACGCCGGAGTTGTCGGCAATGTTTTCACCCAGCGTCAGCGCGCCGTTGACGTGGTAGCCTGGCAGCGGGCTGTAGCCGTCGTACTGCTTGGTCAGCGCATCGGCCTTGGCCGAGAAGTTCTTGCGGTCTTCGGCCGTCCACCAGTCGCGCAGGTTGCCGTCGCCATCGGACTGGCTGCCCTTGTCGTCAAAACCGTGGCTGATTTCATGGCCGATCACCGCGCCGATGGCGCCGTAGTTGGCGGCGTCGTCGGCATTGGCGTCAAAGAACGGCGGCTGCAAAATCGAGGCTGGAAACACGATTTCGTTCATGGTCGAGCTGTAGTAGGCGTTGACTGTCTGCGGCGTCATGCCCCACTCTTCGCGGTCGATCGGTTTGCCCAGCTTGGCGATCTGGCGCGCGGTGGCGAAATTAGCGGCGCGCATCATGTTGCCCACCAGGTCGCCCTGCGCGATCTGCAGCTTGGAATAATCGCGCCACACGTTCGGGTAAGCGATCTTCGGCGTGAACTTGGCCAGCTTGGCTTGCGCTTCCTTCTTGGTTTCCGGGCTCATCCAGTCAAGCGTGTCGATGCTTTGCTTGTAGGCGGCCAGCACGTTTTTCACCAATTCCTGCATATGCGCCTTGCGCTCTGGCGGGAAGTATTGCGCCACGTACAGCTTGCCAACGGCTTCGCCCAGCACGCTGTCGACGGCAGCCACGCCACGCTTCCAGCGCGGCTGGTTTTCCGTCACGCCACTCAGCACGGTGCCATAGAACCCGAAGTTCTGGTCAACAAAGTCTTTCGACAGGTAATTGCCATAGCTGCGCAGCAGATGCCACTCGAAATAAGCTTTCACGGTGTCGAGGTCGGTATTGGCCAGCACCTTGTCAAAGCCGGCCAGGTAGCTTGGCTGGTTGACGATCACATAGTCGACCTTGTTGGCGATGCCGTAGGCAGCCAGGCCGGCCTTGAGGTCGTAGCCAGGGGTCAGCTTGTTCAGCTCGGCCAGCGCGGTCTTGTTGTAGCGCTTGACCGGGTCGCGGTTCTCGACCTTGGTCCATTGCACTTCGGCCAGCTGGGTTTCCAGCGCCACGATGGCCTTGGCATGCGCAGCGGCTTTTTTATCGCCGGCCAGCGACAGCACTTTTTCCACAAACGCCTGGTATTTTTCCTTCACGCCGGCCTGCTTGGCTTCCAGGTAGTAATCGCGGTCCGGCATGCCCAGGCCGCTTTGGGTGATATAGGCAGCGTATTTGGTCGACTCGCGCGCATCCTGGCCGACATACACGGCGTAAGGCGTGGCCACGCCGGTCTGGGTCAGATGGGCGATCAATGCCGGCACGCCCTTTTTGTCGCGCAAGGCGCGGATGCGGGCCAGTTCGCCTGCCAATGGCTTGGTGCCCAGGCTTTCCAGGCGCGCTTCATCCATATAGCTGGCGTACAGGTCGCCGATTTTCTGGGCTTCCGAGCCGGCCTTCTTGTTCTTGTCCTGCTGGGTCGCTTCGATAATGCCGCGCAGTTGCGGCGTGGTGTCGTCGCGCAGCTTGGCAAACGAACCCCAGCTCGACTTGTCGGCTGGAATTTCAGTGGTGGCCAGCCATTTTCCGTTCAGATGGGTAAAAAAGTCGTCCTGCGGGCGTACTGCAGGATCGATATATTGCACGTCGATGCCGGAAACAGGGCCGGCAGCAGCAGGGGCAACAGTCGGCGCGGCGGTGGCTGGCACCGGTTCGGCTGCATGGGCAAAGGCAGTCAACAGGGTCAGGGTCAAACTGCTCAGGAGATATCGGTTCACGGCTTGTCCTTATGGGGCATGTCAAAAAGATCGGGCGGGTGGCCCGCCGCGCCAGGCGGATTAAGAATGTAGCATGGCAATATCAGATTGACCATCGCGGCCTCCCCACAAGGCCGCTCAAGCGGTGTTTTTTACTTTACGATACAAGAACAGGCCATTTGCACCACAGCTCAGTTGCCGGGAAAGCTCATATTGGCGCTGCCACTGCCCATGCCTGCTCCCATACCACCCATGCCGCCCTTGCCTCCTTTCCGTCCGCCCGCTTCGCCGCCTTCACGGCCGCGCGATTCGCTGTGCGGCGCCGGTACGTCCATCACGCGCGCCATCTGTCCGGCAATAAAGCTGGCGACAGCCTGGCGCTGGGTTTCATCGAGCGCATCGTTGACATCGAGCCACCAGGCGCGCAGCTGCTTCTGCTCGGCCAGGCTCGCTTCACTTTCCTGATCCAGGCCACCCACCAGCTCGCGCAATTCGACGCCTGGCGTGGCCAGCGCCTGCTGCACACTGGCCTGCAGGCGTTCGCGGCGTGCCTTGCGTTCACGCAGCAACTGGCGCGTTTTGCCTTCCATCTGCTGCCACAGAATCTGCTGATTGGCATTGAGTTTGAGTTCGCTCCTGAAATCGGGCGCCATCGGCAGCAGGTCCTCCAGGCGCATTTCGGCCAGCGGCACGGCAGCAGCGCTCAAGGTTGCACTGCCCAGCAGCAAAGCCAGCATCAGGCCGCGCCAGCGCGCGCAATAAATCGGCAAAATCATCAGCTCTCCAGGTAAAAAAAAGCCTGCGTCGCAGGACGCAGGCAAAACCACTTCGGGTCGAGAATGCAGAGCCACTATAGGGTGCAGCGCGACACTTTTTTTCCACTCTTACAAATCCTTACTCCCCTCAAGATCGCCTTATCCGCTGTCTACAAAGCTGCAACATTTGGCAAGTTGCGCAGAAGCGATATGGCCATACACTGTGTGATGGCGCAGCTTTTCCAGCTGGCTTCACATCAAAAAAGATTCAGGTCTATACTTTCAGTCAGGCGCCGCTCCATGGGGACCGGCGCCCTGGCAACATTTACAGGTGAACCATGGGCAAACTTAAAAACAGCGGCTTGATCGGCCTGGGCGTGGTGGCAGGCATTGCCGTATCGCTGCAGTTTTCAGCGATGGCGCAAAAAAACGTCGAGCCGGCGCTGCCGCTGGAGGAACTGCGCCAGCTGGCCGATGTGTTTGGCCTGATCAAGTCTGACTATGTCGAGCCGGTGGAAGACAAGAAACTGCTGACCGAAGCCATTGCCGGCATGGTCGCTTCGCTCGATCCGCACTCTGCCTACCTGGACAAGAAAGCCTATGCCGAACTGCGCGAAGGGTCGGAAGGCAAGTTCGTCGGCCTGGGCATAGAAATTGGCCAGAGTGAAGACGGCTATATCAGGATCGTCTCGCCGATCGAAGACTCGCCAGCCTACCGCGCCGGCATCAAGGCAGGCGACCTGATCACGCGCCTCGATGGCCAGAGCGTCAAGGGCGTCAGCCTGGACGACAATATCAAGCGCATGCGCGGCGAACCCGGCACCAAAGTCACGCTGACGATTGCGCGCCAGGATGCGCCGCAGCCGCTGAGCTTTACCATTACGCGCGAAGAAATCCACCAGAAAAGCGTGAAATCCAAAATGGTCGAGCCCGGTTACGCCTGGCTGCGCGTGTCGCAGTTCCAGGAACCGACGGTGGACGACCTGGCCGCGCAGATTACTGCGCTTTACAAGCAGGACCCGCATATCAAAGGCATGGTGCTGGACTTGCGCAACGATCCGGGCGGCGTGCTGCAGGGCGCCATCGGCGTCTCGGCCGCCTTCCTGCCGCCAGACTCGGCGATTGTTTCCACCAATGGCCAGCTGCCGGACTCGCGCCAGGTATTTTATGGCCGCGTGGATGACTATTCGTTCCGTACCGACGGCGATGCACTGGCGAAACTGCCGGCGGCCGTCAAGAAAGTACCGCTGGTGGTGCTGGTCAATACCGGCTCGGCTTCGGCCTCGGAGATCGTGGCCGGCGCCTTGCAGGACTACAAGCGCGCGACCATTATCGGCACGCAGACGTTTGGCAAGGGTTCGGTGCAGACCATCCGCCAGCTGACCGCCGACACTGCCGTCAAGCTGACTACCGCACGCTACTACACGCCGAACGGGCGCTCGATCCAGGCCAAAGGCATCGTGCCCGACCTGCTGGTCGATGAAACGGCCGAAGGCGACGGCCTGAACGGCTTGCGCATGCGCGAAGCCGATCTGCAAAAGCATCTGAGCAATGACCGCGACCAGGAAAGCGCCAAGGCAGCGCCCGTCAACGATGAAATGGAAGAGCAGCTGCGCCTGATCGCGCTGGAAAAAAATAGCAAGCCGCTCGAATTTGGCAGCAGGGACGACTTCCAGCTGCAGCAGGCGCTGAACCATTTGAAGGGTTTGCCGGTCAAACTGGCCAAGGCTGAACCGATGGTGGTGCAGGCCGACAGCAAGCAGGAGGTGAAGAAGTAAGTGGGGGTGATACAAATCTCGCTACAGTCGATCTTGTTTGTGTAAAATTTGCTTCATCCCGGCAGCGACTCGCTTGCCCAATTTGAAAGCTACCCCATGAAACAAGTCGTCATCAGCGGTACTGGCCTGTACACCCCGCCGTACTCGATCTCCAACGAAGAACTGGTTGCCTGCTTCAATACCTACGCAGAAAAATTCAATACCGATCATGCAGCCGGGATCGCCGATGGCAGCGTCACGGCGCTTGAACTGTCCAGCGTGGCCTTTATTGAAAAGGCCTCCGGCATCAAGGCGCGCTATGTGATGGAAAAGGCCGGCATTCTCGATCCCGAACGCATGGTGTCGCACATTGCCGAACGCAGCGATGATGAAATCTCGATCCAGGCCGAGATGGCCGTGGCCGCCGCGCGCGACGCCATGGACCGCGCCGGCCGTACTGCCGCCGATATCGACATGGTGCTGGTTGCCTGCAGCAATATGCAGCGCGCTTACCCGGCGCTGGCGGTCGAAGTACAGGACGCGCTGGGCATCGACGGTTACGGTTTCGACATGAACGTGGCCTGTTCGTCGGCCACCTTCGGCATCCAGCAGGCCATGGCGGCCGTGCAAAGCGGCCAGGCGCGTGCCGTGCTGGTGCTCAATCCTGAAATTACCAGCGGCCACCTGAACTGGCGCGACCGCGACAGCCACTTTATCTTTGGCGACGCCTGCACCGCCATTATTGTGGAAGCAAAAGACACAGCGGTATCCAAACAGCAGTTTGAAATTATCGGCACCGAACTGAAAACCCGCTTTTCCAACGCAATTCGCAACAACTTCGGCTTTCTGAACCGATTTGACGAAGCTGGCATCGGCCAACCCGACAAACTGTTCCGCCAGCAAGGCCGCAAGGTGTTCAAGGAAGTGTGCCCGATGGCAGCCGAGATGATCAAGGCCACCTTGGCCAAGGCCGGCGTGGAAGTGCCGCAGGTGCGCCGCTACTGGCTGCACCAGGCCAACCTGAACATGAATCTGCTGATTGCACGTCTGATTCTGGGCCGCGATGCCGAACCGGGCGAAGCGCCGGTGATTCTCGACACCTATGCCAATACTTCTTCAGCCGGCTCGATCATTGCCTTCCATAAGTACCAGGACGACCTGGAATCGGGCGCGCTGGGTGTGATCTGCTCGTTTGGCGCCGGTTATTCGATCGGCTGCGTGGTGTTGCGCAAGCTCTGACCGCGCATTTCCTGAAAATCCCGATTGATACAATTGGGTGCAGTTCCAGGTGGATAGGCATGCGATCGCGGCCACCTGGACGAAGATGCAGCACAAGTTTTTGCAAAAAAGTGGCCGGAAAGTTTCCGGAGCAGCCTTTGTTGCGTTTATACTTACTCGCTGAGCAACATCTTTTTCCATCCGCACGTCCTCAATAAGGAACCCTGCCCGCATGCCCCATAACATCAGTCTGATCACCACCATTGCCGCTGCCCTCGGATTCGGCCTTGTCTTCGGCTTTATCGCCATCCGCATGAAACTGCCGGCATTGGTCGGCTACCTGGCCGCCGGCATCATGATAGGACCGGCCACGCCGGGTTTTATCGCTGACGCCGAACTGGCCGGCCAGCTGGCGGAAATCGGGGTGATGCTGATGATGTTTGGCGTTGGACTGCATTTTTCCATCGAAGACCTGTGGGATGTGCGCAAGATCGCATTGCCGGGCGCCGTCCTGCAAATTGCGGTCGCGACCGCGATGGGCATGGGGCTGGCACACTGGTGGGGCTGGAGCCTTGGGGGCGGCCTGATCTTCGGCCTGGCGCTGTCGGTGGCCAGTACCGTGGTGCTGTTGCGCGCGCTGGAAGAGCGCGGCATTCTCGACTCGCTCAACGGGCGCATCGCGGTCGGCTGGCTGGTGGTGGAAGACCTGGTGACCGTGCTGGTACTGGTGCTGCTGCCGGCATTTGCCGGTGCGTTGGGTGGAAAAACAGCCGCTGGCGCCGAGGAAGTGAGCTTGTGGCATACGCTGGCCGTGACGCTGGGCCAGGTGGCCGGCTTTATCGTCTTTATGCTGGTCGTTGGTCGCAAATTGTTTCCATGGATTCTCTGGCAGGTGGCGCGCAGCGGTTCACGCGAGCTGTTCACCCTGTGCGTGATTGCCGCCGCCGTCGGTATCGCCTATGCGTCGACCAAGCTGTTCGGTGTGTCGTTTGCCCTGGGCGCCTTTTTTGCGGGTATGGTGCTGCGCGAATCGGAACTCAGTCACCGCGCCGCTGAAGAGTCGCTGCCGCTGCGTGATGCGTTTGCCGTGCTGTTCTTTGTGTCGGTGGGCATGCTGTTTGAACCGAATATTCTGGTTGAAAAGCCACTCCAGGTGCTGGCGGTATGCGCGATCATTATTTTCGGCAAGTCGATTGCTGCCTTCCTGCTGGTGATGGCGCTGCGCTATCCGCCAAAAACGGCGATTATCGTCTCGGCCAGCCTGGCGCAGATCGGCGAGTTTTCCTTTATTCTGGCCGCGCTGGGCCTGTCGCTGGGCCTGATGCCGCAAGAAGGCCAGAGCCTGATCCTGGCCGGCGCTATCCTGTCGATCGCCTTGAATCCGGTGGTGTTCAGCCTGGCCAATCCGCTGCTGCGCGTACTGAACAATAGCGACTTTGCCCGCAAGTTCGAGCGCACCGCCGATCCGCTGGCCGAGCTGCCGATGTCGGTACCGCAGGAAAAACTGTCTGGCCAGATCGTACTGGTGGGTTACGGCCGCGTAGGCCGCCGCATTGCCGCCGCTCTGACCGAACGCGGCATTCACTTTGTAGTGGCCGAGGAAAACCGCGAAATCGTCGATCAGTTGCGCAAGCAGGGCATTCCGGCGGTAGCTGGCAATGCCGGCGAGCCGGCGGTGCTGATCCAGGCGCATATCACGCATGCAACCATGCTGGTGATCGCCACGCCGGACACCTTCCATGTACGCGCCATGATTGAAACAGCACGCGCCTTGAATCCTGGCATCCTGACGGTAGTGCGCACGCACAGCGAAGAGGAAGCCGATCTGCTGCGCGCTGAAAATGCCGGCAAGATCTTTATTGGCGAGCACGAACTGGCCAACGGCATGGCAGCGCATGTGCTGAGCAGTTTTGACGCCGCCAAGAAAGGCCATGGCCACGGACATTAAGTCCCGCTGCGCCTGACCCACAGCCTGCCCGCTTGATTGCCGGCAGGCTTTTTATTGCCTGCGCCTTGCGTGGCAGTTCTGGAGCACCGACTCCAATTTCCATGTACGCTAGCGTACAAACGATGGTGCGCGTCGCTTGTGCGCGCCGATACTTTCCCGTAGGCTAGAAAAATGATGCGATATTTTCTTTGCCTGCTGATGCTGTGCTGCGCTCCCATGCTGACAGGGATGGCACACGCAGATACGGCCAAGCTCAAGGTGGGTGTCAGGCGCATTGAAATCGACACCCAGCGCATGTATGAAGTAAGCGCTAACGCCGTGGTCCAGGCCGCGCCGGCAGCGGTCTGGAAGACGCTGACCAGTTACGAGCGCATGACCGAATTCGTGCCCGATCTGAGCGCATGCCGCGTGCTGTCGCGCAATGGCAATGAAGTGGTGATCGAACAGCAGGGCATGGCCCGTTTCCTGTTCATGAGCAACCCGATCCATCTGGTGGTACGGGCACTGGAAAAGCCGATGACCTCAATCGACATCGACCTGATTTCAGGCGACATGCGCCATTACGAAGCGCGCTGGACCCTGACGCCCATGCCCGACACGGGCGGCACGCGCATTCTGTTTTCCAGCCGGCTGATACCCGGCTTCTACGTACCAGGCATGCTGGGCACAACCATGATCAAGGGCGATATCGAGCGCATGATGAGCGCCGTCATGGCGCGCATCGACAATCCGCCCGACGCCAGTCAGGCCAGATAGGTATCGCGGTCGCGGATTTCTGCAAAGTTTTCCAGGCTGCCCAGCTTGACCGTGACCGGGTTCAGGCTCGCTTGCGGCTGCATCGAGCGCCAGGCAAACAGCCACTCCTGCTCAGGCGCCTCGGCGCGCGTCTTGGTAAATACCGCGCCCAGTGCAGCGCGCTGGCCATATTCCACCAGACCATCGATGCCGGCCCAGCTTGGCAGCGTGCGCTGCACAGCGCGGTGCAGGCGCTCGCCAAATTCTTCCGTGTTATGGATGATCAGGCAGCTGTCGGCGGGCGCAAACAGGTCGAACAATTGCTTGTCCCACACTTGCGAAAAGCTCAGCGTCAGGCAGTTACCGGCTGGCGTCAGGCGGAACTGGCCCTGGCTCAATGCCAGTTCCAGTTCGCTGCGCTGGCCATAGCGGTGCAGGGTGGGTGGACGTTTGTAATCTTGCATGCTTGACTCGTTCTGTATAAAGGTAAGACGGCGCCAGCCCCTAGCGGGGCGGACGGATATGGCGGCGGATGCGCTGGGCGGTGGCAGCCAGGTAAATCTCGCGCAGCAGGTAAATAAAGCAGCCGATCAGGCACATCACGGCCAGCACGAAAAACACGGCGATATATTTATCGAGCGTCAGGTTCAGGATATCGCCCAGAAACAGCATGGCGATAATAATGCAGACAAAAAAGCCGCAGGCTGTGCTGAGGGATATCGAATAATTGATCAGATGCGTACGCGTGTAGAGCGTATCGAGCTCGTTCATGTAAAAGTCGTTATAACCGATATCGAGCCGATCCTCCAGCACACGCGTGCGGTCGATAATGCGCCCCAGCCGGTTGGTCAGCACCACCAGCATGGTGCCGATACCGGTCAGCAGGAATACCGGCGCGATTGCCAGCTGGATAATATGGCCGATATCGCCGATCTGTATATTCATGGGTCAGGGTGCAAGGTAAATGGCGGCGCCAGCTGCAAGATCAGATAAAACCGCGGTCGGGCTGGAAACGCCGGGTGGCGCCCACCAGCGCCGCGGCGATACCACGCTCGAGCGCGCCATGGCCGGCGTCCGGTATCATCTGCAGCTGCGAACCGGGCCAGGCCTGGTGCAGGCGGTAAGCCGACAAGGGAGGACAGATGGCGTCATAACGGCCCTGCACGATGACGGCCGGCAAATGCGCGATGCGCGGCATATCGCGGATCAGCTGGTCGTCCTCGAAAAAGCCCAGGTTGGCCATATAGTGCGACTCGAGCCGGCCCACGCCCAGGTCCAATGCATCGTTGGGCGCATCCTCGGGCTGCGGCATCAGATAGACGCGGCGTCCTTCAAAGCGGCTCCAGGCACGCGCCGCCGGCCAGTAGACGGCGGGGTCGTCGCTGAGGATGCGCCTGACATAGGCGCTCAGCAAGTCGCCGCGCTCGGCAGCAGGAATCGGCGCGGCAAATTCTTCGTACAATTCCGGATAAAACCAGCGTACGCCTTCGATAAACCAGTCGATCTCGGCCTTGGTACACAGAAATATGCCACGCAGCACAAAGCCCAGACAGGCTTCAGGGTGTGTCTGGCCGTAAGCCAGCGCCAGCGTCGAGCCCCACGAGCCGCCAAACACCAGCCACTGCGCAATGCCGAAATTGCTGCGCAGGCGTTCGATATCGCTGATCAGCAGCTGCGTGGTGTTGTGGCGCCATTCGCCCAGCGGCGTGGATTTACCGGCGCCGCGCTGGTCGAACAGGATCACGCGATAGCGCTGCGGATCGAAAAAGCGCCGATGCTGCGGCGACAGGCCGGCCCCAGGCCCGCCGTGCAGGAAGATCACGGGAATACCGTCCGGATTGCCGCACTCCTCCCAGTAAATCGTATGCACCTCGTCGACGGCCAGCATGCCATGCCGGTTCGGTGACAGGCTGGGGTACAAAGGCAGCAGGGAGTCAGACATGGCGTTCCTCGAAAGACGGTCAGGGATGGCCAATTATAGTGCGCGACGCCATGGTCAGGCCAGTGGCGTCCCGCTGTCGCGCTCTGCTCTGGCGTGATCTGTCAGGGCGCCATCAGACCAGTGTCAGCGGCAGGCGGTTGGAAGACTTGATTTCACGCATCGACAGGCTGGACTGGATTTCCGCCACGCCCGGCAGGCGCCGCAGCACGTTCGAGACAAATTCGCCATACGCTTCCAGGTCGCGCGCCACCACCTGCAGAAAATAATCGGCTTCGCCAGCAACGTTGTGGCAGGACAGGATTTCGGGAATGGCGGCAATGGCCTGCTCGAACTGCGACGGCTGTTCATTGCCATGGTTGGCAAACACCACCCGCACAAACGCCACCAGGCCGATACCCAGTTTCTTGCGGTTGAGCAATGCCTGATAGCCGGTAATAAACCCTTCTTCTTCCAGCCGGCGCAGGCGGCGCCAGACCGGCGTTTCACTGAGCTTGAGACGCTCGGCCAGGCGGGCATTGGACAGCCGCCCCTCCTCCTGCAGCAATTTCAATATCTGCAAATCGGTCGCGTCGAGGCTAACTTCTGAAATTTTCATCTAATTATTGTTTTTTTAGAGGTGGAATCTACCCAGATACTAGATGATGCCGGGTGAAAATAGCAAGCACATTTCAAGTGGGCAAGAACATAATGGCGCCGTGCGCGCTAATGGCGCCTGCCCCCATTCTTTCAGTCGAACTTGCCATGTCGGATTCTACCTTCTTGATGTACCTGCTGGCACTGGCCGGTGCGTTTTTGTTGCCCGGCCCCGACATGGCGCTGGTGCTGGCAACGGGTGCCGCGCGCGGCGCCGGCACGGCGCTGATTACCGCCACCGGCATCGCTGCAGCGCGTGCACTGCATGCGGCGCTGTCGGGCGCCGGACTGGCTGCATTGATGGTGACGCATCCGCAGGCGCTGCAATGGGTCAAATGGGCTGGCGCAGCCTATCTGTGCTACCTGGCGGCGCGGCTGCTGCAATCGGCGCTCTCGGCTGGCGACGCGCCCGCAGCCGCCGCCCCCGATACCGGCCACAGCGCACGCGCCAGCCTGGTGCGCGGCTTCCT